>ERZ651768.1607-NODE-1607-length-16373-cov-2.382732_pt1 | contig 16373 bp, 11 predicted proteins | sample MGYA00514754_ERZ651768 | MGnify/ENA metagenome assembly ERZ651768
TGACCGTGTAGTCGCGATACTGGAACGATGGGCCAAAATCACCCCTTAACAGGCCGCTGAGATACAAACTGAATTGCTTGTACAGCGGCTCATCCAGGTGATAGGCGGCATTCAGGTTTGCCTCGATTTCGGGAGGCAACTGGCGATCCGTGTCGAACGGCCCCCCCGGCGCCACCTTGATCAGAAAAAATGCCAGCGCGATCAGGACCAGTAATGTCGGCACTGCGCCCAAAAGCCGCTTTATTGCAAAGCGAAGCATGCTTCAAACCTCAATGCTTGAGTATGTACAAGTTCTTCGTGTAGTGATGGTCCATGATGTTGGGCTTGAATCCTCCAACCCAAGGCTTGATCAGGTGCTTGTTAACGTAAAAGTAGATAGGAATGATCGGTTGCTCTTCGAGCATTAACCGCTCGGCCGCTTCCATCAACGCAGCACGTTTTTGCATATCGGGCTCGACCGCTGCTGCATTGAGCAACGCATCGTATTCTTCGTTCGCAAATCCCGAATCATTCTGCTCGTTGTTTGAGGCTAGCAGTTGCGCGAAAGTGTAGGCATCGTTGTAGTCGCCGATCCAGCCGTTGCGCGCAACCCCGGGCATCGCTTTCTGCTTGCGCGTATCGAGAAACACCTTCCATTCCTGGTTCAATAGCTTCGTCTCGACACCCAGCAGCTGTTTCCACATCGAGGCGATTGCAACCGCGATGCGCTTATGATTCTCGCTGGTGTTGTAAAGAAACTGCAGTGTCAGCGGGTTGTCCTTGGAATAGCCGCTTTCTTTATACAAGCGCTGCGCCTCTGCGGCACGCCGATTTTGGGTCCATCCCGCCCAGTCCGGTACCTGCTGCGTGTAACCGGCGACCGGTGGCACCCAGCTGTAGGCGGGAATTTCGCCAGAGCCGGTAATCTTTTCGACCAGCACTTCGCGGTCGATCGCAAGTGCCAGCGCACGCCGAATTTTCGGAGCGCCTGCAAATGGCGGCAGCGTAAGGTTCAGGCTGTAGTAATAACTGCCGAGATATGGATTGATGTATAGCTCGTCAGCGAGGTTTTCCCGAATCCAAGCGATCTGTTTGAACGGCAGGTCCTGCGTGAAATCGAGCTCGGCGGCGCGGTAGCGTTTAAGCATCGCATCCTGATTTTCGATCGGTAAGTAGTTGACCTCATCGATAACAGTTTCTTCATTTCCCCAATAATTTTCGTTCCGCAGCAGACGAATATGCGACTGCACAACCCATTCATCGAGTATGTATGCCCCGTTGCCAACGAGAGTCCCGGCGCGCGCGAACCGGTTGCCAAACTCCTCGACGCTGGGCGGGTGTACCGCGTAGGTAGTCGAGTGTGTCAGCAAACCCAGGAAATATGGCGTCGGTGCGATCAGCCGAATCTCCAGCGTCAGGTCATCAAGCGCCGTAACGCCGAGGTGATCCGGGAACATTTCACCTTTGACGATCTGTTCCGCATTGACGATTGGGAACAGGATGCTTGAGTACTGCGACAACGTAGCCGGGTCGACGCTGCGCTTGATGCCGTACTCGAAATCCGCGCCCGTAACCGGATCACCATTCGACCAGCGCCCGTCCGCACGCAGCGTAAACGTGTAGACGGTCCCGTCAGCACTGATCTGCCACGATTCAGCGGCGCCGGGAATCAAACCACCATCGGGCGCCTCGCTGACCAACCCCTGGAATAAGTCGCGCAAAATATTTGACGCCGGCACGCCTTCAGCCCGGTGCGGGTCGAGCGTCTGCGGCTCCGCCCCGTTGTTCTTATTCAGAATTTGCTCCGCCGCAAGTTCCGTACCGGATGCACCACCGACCGGCATGTTGCCCATAGCCGACCCGGACTCCGGCGCCCCACAACCGCCCAACAGGATTGCGGCTGCTGCGACGAGTGCCACCCTTAATCCGGTCATAACGCGCGCGCGCACCTCAGGCGCTCTTCAGCTGTCGCTTTTTTAGGTGAACCAGCAATAAGGATATGGCCGCCGGTGTCATACCGGGAATGCGCGCCGCTTGCCCAACGGTCTGCGGTCTAATTTCGATTAGTTTTTGGCTGATTTCATTCGATAACCCGCGCACGTGCGAATAATCCAAGTCGTCAACAAGTGGTGTTACAGCGTGACGACGACTGCGCGCGATTTCCTGCTCCTGGCGCTTCAAATAGCCTGCGTAACGGGCTTGGATCTCTACTTGTTGGTTGATCTGTGCGGTGAGCTCTGGGGTTTCTTCCGGCAAAACTCGGCGTGGCCCGACGTCGCCAATCGCCGTCAAAAGTCCGTAGTCGACTTCTGGCCGGCGGAGAATATCTACCGCACGGCGGCCTGTATCGCTGTTCGAATGGCCCGGTAGCGCATTCGTGCGGATCTGAATACCGGCCAGCCGCTTTTGCTCCCGCACAATTTGCTCGCGCTTGAGTTCAAACAATTTCCACCGATGGTCGTCGACGAGACCGAACTCCCGCGCAATGGGCGTAAGTCTCAGGTCGGCGTTATCCTCGCGCAGCAAAAGCCGGTACTCCGCGCGGCTGGTAAACATCCGATACGGCTCGTTGGTGCCTCGAGTAACCAGGTCATCGACCAACACGCCAATATAGCCCTGCTCCCGACCCGGGCACCACCCATCATCGCCACGCCACGCCAGAGCAGCATTGATCCCCGCCAACAACCCCTGCGCTGCCGCCTCTTCGTAACCGGTCGTGCCGTTAATTTGGCCGGCGAAATAAAGACCGGAAATTACCTTGTTTTCCAACGTGGGACGCAAGTCACGCGGATCAAAGTAATCGTATTCGATCGCATACCCTGGACGGGTGATACACGCGCCCTCCAGTCCAGGAATGGTATGTAGGAATCTCCGCTGCACCTCCAACGGGAGGCTTGTTGAGATGCCGTTGGGGTAGATGTCGGTCGTGGTCAAGCCTTCCGGTTCGATAAATATCTGGTGGCTTGTCCGATCGGCAAAGCGGACAATTTTGTCCTCGATCGACGGACAATAGCGCGGCCCCACACCTTTAATTGTGCCCGTATACATTGGTGACTGATTCAGCCCACCACGGATAATCTCGTGCGTCGCCTCGGTCGTATGCGTGATGTGGCAATCAACCTGGCGCGGGTGGTCAGTGCCGCTGCCTATGAATGAAAACACTGGCACAGGAACATCGCCGGGCTGTACCTGCATAGCGTCAAAGTTCACCGTGGAGCCGTCGATACGCGGCGGCGTGCCGGTCTTTAGCCGGCCCACGCGCAGGTCGAGTGCACGCAATCGCTTTGCCAACGCGATCGACGCTGGATCGCCAGCGCGTCCTCCCCTCCACTGGTCCTGGCCAACATGGATGCGTCCACCGAGAAACGTCCCAACGGTGAGCACAACAACCGGCGCGTGAAAGCTAAGCCCCGCCTGTGTGATGACACCACTAACACGGCCGTTATTGACGATCAGGTCGTCGACGCTTTGCTGGAACAAGGCGAGTCCCGGCTGGCTTTCGACCGCGGCGCGCACAACCTGACGGTACAACACGCGATCAGCCTGCGCGCGCGTCGCCCGGACCGCTGGGCCCTTGCGGGCATTCAGCGTGCGAAAATGAATGCCCGCCAGGTCGGCAGCCCGTGCCATGACCCCGCCCATCGCATCGATTTCACGCGCCAAATGGCCTTTGCCGATACCGCCGATCGCCGGATTGCAGCTCATCTGCCCAATTGTTTCGATGTTCTGCGTCAACAGCGCCGTGCACGCACCCATGCGAGCCGCCGCACAGGCAGCTTCCGTCCCGGCGTGGCCACCACCGATGACAATGACATCAAACGTTAAGCTACTTACCGACACAAAAACCCGCGAAGATGAGCCCAAGCAGATCGTCATTGTGAAACTCGCCGGTGATTTCCGCCAGCGCATTTTGCACCTGCAGCAGCTCCTCGGCCATAAGCTCACCAGCGGCATGTTGTTCGAGGTGCTGCCTGGCCTTTTCAAAATGTTCACGGGCCTCAGCGAGGCTCTCGAGATGCCGGCGCCGTGCCGTCATCGCTCCTTCCGGTGGCGGTTGGTAGCCGAGCGCGGACTTCAGATGGTCTCGCAGTGCGTCGATACCGTCGCGTTTGAGCGCGGAGACGTTGATGGGACCGTCCGCAACCGGGCCGGTGGGGTCGCCGGTCAGGTCGATCTTGTTTCTGACGACCGTGTAGCCGAGCTCGGGCGGCAATTCCGCCGTTAGCGCGCCGAGGTCATTGTCTGCGCAACTGGCATCCAAAACGATCAGTGCATGATCGGCGGATTTAAGCTCGGCTCTGGCGCGGCGAATACCCTCTTCTTCGACGCGATCCGTCCAGTCCCGCAGGCCGGCAGTATCGACAACGTGCAATGGCAAACCATCAAGGTCCAATTGTTCGCGCACCACGTCCCGGGTCGTGCCCGCGATATCCGTGACAATAGCCGCGTCATAACCGGCAAGCGCGTTCAGCAGACTTGATTTACCGACGTTCGGCCGCCCAGCGACGACGACCGTAACGCCGTCGCGCAATAAACATCCCTGGCGTACCACTCGTTCCAAATCGCGAAACTGCCGGTCGGCGCCGGCAATGCGTTCCAGCAATGCATCATCCTGCAGAAAATCGATTTCCTCTTCCGGAAAATCAATTGCCGCTTCCACGTGCGTACGTAACTGTGTAACGCATTCGTTCAAGTCCATGACCACGGCCGAGAAGTCACCGCGCAGGGATCGTTGGGCGGCGCGCGCCGCCGATCGTGAGTCGCTGTCGATCAAATCTGCGATCGCTTCAGCCTGAACGAGATCCATGCGGTCGTTCAGAAATGCACGCCGCGAGAATTCGCCTGGCTCAGCGATGCGCGCGCCGAGTTCGATCGCACGTTCTATCAACAAATCAGACACCATAGCGCCACCGTGGCCTTGCAATTCCAGCACGTCCTCGCCGGTAAACGAATGCGGCGTCGGAAACAGCAGTGCAATACCACTGTCGATGAGTTCGCCTGAGGCGTCGACAAAATTTCGCAGTTCCGCGTGGCGTGGTTCCGGTGTTTCTCCGAGCATGCTTGCGGCAATATCGCCGACAAGCGGACCTGACACCCTAATCACGGCGATGCCGCCACGCCCGGGGGGTGTCGCGCGCGCGACTATCGTGTCGTCTTGCCGTGGAACCTTCATCGCGAATCACATCAGGCCAATTACCGGCCGGCACCACTCAACGGCCGACGGTTACCGCCGCGTTAATCCGCCATTGCTGAAGGATGGAGAGTACCGAGTTAGTCAGCCAGTACAACACCAGCCCAGCCGGGAAGAACGCAAAAAATACCGTGAACATCACCGGCAGGAAGGTCATGACCTTGGCCTGCACCGGGTCAGGCGGGGTCGGATTAAGTTTTTGTTGACCAAACATCGCCGCACCCATCAACAACGGCAACACAAAGTACGGATCCCGCGTCGACAAATCCGTGATCCATAGCATAAACGGTGCTTGACGCATCTCGACACTTTCTAACAGCACCCAGTAAAACGCTATAAAAAAAGGAATCTGGATCACCATCGGTAGACACCCGGCAACCGGATTGACCTTCTCGCGCTTGTATAAATCCATCAACGCCTGGCTCATCGCCTGGCGATCATCCTTGTAACGGTCTTGCAAGGCTTTGAGCCGCGGCTGCAACGCCCGCATCTTCGCCATGGAACGGCCACTCTTCTCGGTCAGTGGGTAAAACACAAGTTTGATCAGAAACGTGACGATGATGATCGACCATCCCCAGTTGCCCAAGAAGTTATGCACCTTCCCAAGCAGCCAAAATAACGGCTGTGCGAGGATTGCGAGCAAGCCGTAGTCAACCGTCAGCGCGAGCCCGGCGCTGACGTCATCGAGTTGCTGCTGGAGTTTCGGACCAACGAACAATTGCGACTTGAACACGCCTTCTTGGCCCGGCGCGATGGTTTTAACCGGACCGATTGCAGTCATCAAGTACTGATTACCATTATAGGTAACCTGGTAATTCTCCTCCTCCGTCTCCGGCGGCACTGCAGCGGCAAGGAAATGATGTTGAATCGACGCAATCCAACCGCCCTTAACAACTAAATTAAACGGTCCGTCCTCAAGATCGTCAACATCAAGCTTTTCATACTTGTTCCCGTCGTAAACAACGGGACCGGTGAACGAATACGAATCCACATTGAACATCGACCGTTCTAGCGGCGCGTGTGCGCGCTGAATTTGCAGGTAATTGGCAACGCTGTAGGGAGTTTCGCTGGCATTTATCACACGGAATTCAACCAAAATATCGTAACGGCCGCGCCTGAAACGGTAAGTCTTTTCGACCGTAATACCTTCTGGACTTTCCCATCGCAGCGGAATCTCAAGCACATCATCACCGGCACGCAGCGAGTACTCGGTGCGCGCCGACGTATAGACTTCTTGATGCGTGGCTCCGTCACGCTCACCCGCAGCACGTAAACCAGTGCGAAAGACGAACAAGCTGTCCGGATTTGAATTCAGCAATTCGACAGGCACATCGGGTCGGTCTTTTGCTTGGGGATACCTTTTCAAAAGTGCTCGCCGCAGGTCGCCGCCGTGGTCGGCAATGTCGACTGAAAACACATCCGTCTCCACGGTGATCAGCGGTGCCCTAATACCAACAGTGCCGCCATCAACCGCTGGCATGCGGTCAGCCGCTGCGTCAATATCCAAGTCGGGAAGCGCTGGCAGGTCGTCTATGATCTGATCACTCGGTGCGTCAGCTAGGGCCGGCGGATTCGGCAGCGTCGGCTGGCTATATTGCTGCTGCCATGCCTGGTAGTTGAAATAGATCATGACCGCCAGTGCGGCCCAGAGTGCGATTCTTAGGTTATCCGTCATTTATGGTTGTCAACCGTGGCTGCACGTAGGCGTAACCAATGCTGTTCAATGCTCTGACGCAACTCTCGGTTGGTCCCGGCCGCTGTCGTGTTGCGCGCCATGATCACGATATCCACGCTGCCCAGGGTATTGCATTTATCACGGAAACTCTCACGGACGACCCGCCGGATTCGATTGCGTGCGACAGCTTTGCCAACGCGCTTTCGAGAAATGGCAAATCCAAGCCTTGAGTAGCCGCTGTTGTTTTCCCGGTAGACTACCGTAAAAAAGTCATCCGCCAATCGATAGCCACCTTGAAACACGCGCGTGAAGTTTCGCGCCCCGAAAAGTCGATGCTGACGGCTTATGCTGAGTATCATGCGGCACGTCCGTCCGCCCACGCGGGGCCGCTAATGGCTTAATTGGGCCCGCCTTTTTCTCCGGCGCCGCTTTAACACAAGGCGTCCACCCTTCGTTGCCATGCGAGCACGAAAGCCATGAGTTCGTTTCCGCTTGATTCGGCTGGGTTGATAAGTTCTGCTCATGACGTCAGGAAAACGTGACGAAAACAAAGACATGCGCCTGTTAGAAGAGGCCGGAAGATTACGCAGGACAGCAATCCATGTCAATAGCCAAAAAGCTGTGGATAACCAGCAGTAACAGGTATAGACTCGCTAGCCCATTTCCCGAAAATAAAAAACCATATCGTTGGATCCACGAGTGCAGACTTCTCTCTGGAAACACTGTATTCGGAAGCTTCGCACGGATCTTTCAGAGCAACAATTCAATACCTGGATTCGGCCTCTACAGGTCGTTGAGGAAGATCGACTACTGCGGCTGTTAGCACCAAATCGCTTTGTCGTCGACTGGGTTCATGATAATTGCATGGATCAGCTCACAAAGGTCGTCGACGCAGAGACAGATTGGCCAAAAGCGTCGATTGTTGTTGAAGTCGGCCGGCAGACCTTGCTAGACGGGGAACAGCCTAAACCGCCGCCGGGTTCGATCAAAACAAACACCCGCTGGTTAGGCGGGCGGCTGAACGCTGCGTACACATTTCAAACCTTTGTCGAAGGTAAGAGCAACCAGTTAGCGCGTGCAGCAGCTTCTCAGGTCGCCCAAAACCCTGGTTCTGCCTACAACCCGTTATTCATATCCGGGGGGGTTGGACTGGGTAAAACCCACCTGACCCATAGCATTGGTAACCTGATTTTGGACCGTCAACCGAACGCACAGGTAGCTTATGTGCATTCCGAGCGATTTGTCAGTGACATGGTCAAAGCCCTTCAACACAATACCATCAGTGACTTTAAACGCACTTATAGGTCACTCGATGCACTATTGATCGACGACATTCAGTTTTTCGCTGGCAAACAGCAATCACAAGAAGAGTTTTTTCATACTTTCAACGCGCTATTGGAAGGACAGCGGCAAATTGTACTGACCTGTGACCGGTACCCAAAGGAGGTCTCGGGGCTTGAGGAACGCCTGAAATCACGTTTCGGCTGGGGTTTGACGGTCACAATTGAACCCCCAGAGCTTGAGACCAGCGCCGCCATATTAATGACTAAAGCCGCGGCAGAAAGTATTGATTTACCAGAAGAAGTTGCGTTTTTTATTGCTCAACGCATTCGTTCCAATGTCCGCGAGCTTGAGGGTGCTCTCCGGCGTGTAATGGCAAATTCAGCCTTTACAGGCCAACCAATCACCTTGGATTTCGCAAAGGAGGCACTCCGAGATTTGCTCGCTTTACAGCAAAGGTTAATTTCGATCGAAAACATTCAAAAAAGCGCCGCAGGTTACTTTAAAATTAGAGTGGCTGACTTATTATCAAAAAGCCGCCGCCGCTCAATTACGCGCCCACGGCAAATTGCAATGAGCTTAGCAAAGGAGCTAACCAACCACAGCCTACCTGAAATTGGGGACGCGTTTGGTGGACGCGACCACACCACCGTGCTGCATGCCTGTCGCCGTGTCAAAGAACTCCGCGACATCGATCGGCGGGTAGGTGAGGATTACAAAAATCTACTACGGACATTAACTGTATGAACAACCTCCCCACAAGCATGACTAGAACTGGTGAAAAACTTGTGGACAAGAAAACAACACATACTATACCCGTGTTTTGCACTGTTATTGAAACCCCTTTACATAGGGTTACTCACAGCTAAAATTAGCCTAAGTTGCTGATTTTAAAACATAAATAATAATTTATCCAACACGAAGATTAGGCTAATAATAACTATAATTATATATATATATATATATTTTAATGAAGAGGTGAGGGAATGAAATTTACCGTGGTCAGGGAATCACTGGTTAAACCGTTGCAAGCCGTTATTGGTGTGGTGGAACGACGCCAGACGATGCCTGTTCTTGCCAATGTGCTGGTTGCCGCTCAGGACGGGCAGTTGACCATCACTGCTACCGACCTAGAGGTAGAATTAGTTGCTGTAAATGAGATTGATACAATCGATGTGCCTGGTGATATCACTGTCCCTGGGCGCAAATTGCTCGATATTTGCCGAGCGTTGCCTGAGGCGGCGGTCATTAAGGCCGGGTTGGAAGGCGACAGGTTAATAATCAAATCCGGTCGTAGCCGTTTTGTTCTGTCCACGTTGCCTGCAGTGGAGTTCCCGGTTATTAACGACATAGAACCTGATTATGAAATTCGGTTAGAACAGCACGCGCTTGCCCGGTTATTGGAGAAAACCCAGTTTTCAATGGCTCAGCAGGACGTTCGATATTACTTGAACGGTTTGTTGATGGAAATTGACGAGACGAGATTGCGCGCTGTTGCGACTGATGGACACCGTTTGGCTTTGTGCGACATTGACATTGACCCCTCGGGGTCTGGCCAACACCAAGTAATCATCCCGCGCAAGGGTGTTTTGGAGCTAGGGCGGCTGCTTGGCAACGAAGGCAGTGTAAAAATCTTTGTAGGCAGCAATCATATCCAGGCTGAACTTAATGACATTCGTCTTACATCAAAATTGATTGACGGTCGTTTTCCAGACTACGACAAGGTTATTCCAGAGCTTGAAGGGAACGGATTGGCAGTAAATCGAGAAGCGCTGCAGCATGGTTTGCAGCGCGCGGCGATCCTCTCCAATGAAAAGTATCGTGGTGTGCGCCTTGAACTGCGACAGCAAAGGCTCAAAATTCAGGCTAATAATCCAGACCAGGAAGAAGCCGAGGACGAAATGGAAGTTGATTATGATGGCGTGGATATGGAAATTGGATTTAACGTCAATTATCTACTCGATGCTTTGGGGGCGGTCAATGGAGAACAAGTCGAGTTCGGTGTAGCTGACCCGAACAGCAGTTGCCTTATCCGTGAGCCCAACAACCAATCATACAAGTACGTCGTCATGCCGATGCGGCTGTAAATTCATAGCCACCCTCCAATCGCTCGGAGAACTTGACCGGTGGCCGTGACGTCATTGCAGATAGAGCGCCTCCGGTGCCTTCAAGGAATTGACTGTCATCCGGATCCTAACGTTAACCTGATTACCGGTCCCAACGCGGCCGGTAAAACGAGCCTATTAGAAAGCATTTTTCTGTTAGGCCGCGGGCGTTCATTTCGGGCGGGGCGCAACAGCGAAATGATTCAATATGAGGCCAGTACATTGACGGTGTCTGCTAAAATCAACGACGACGCTGTCGCGCACCGGTTGGGCGTCGAAATTGCGCGAGGCCGCCGCCGCTTACAGCTCGACGGGAAAGCTGCGGCAATTGGGGATTTAGCGGCGCTTTTGCCTGTGCAAATAATCGACCCAGAGGTTCACCTGCTAATTCAGGGTGGCCCGGAACAGCGCCGCCGGTTCCTCGATTGGGGTGTGTTTCACGTGGAACCCCGGTTTTTGGATTGTTGGCGCCGGTACCGTAAAGCATTACGACAACGAAATGCTGCTCTGCGTCGCCAAGAGCCCCGTGAGGTGGTTATGGCTTGGGATGCAGAATTAATCCGCGAAGGCCAGTTGGTAGATGCGCAGCGCCATGCTTTCACGGATCAATTTCATTCACGATTGTCGTCTATAATCTCCGAAATTCTTCCAATTGATGTTAAATGTCTATATCTTCGAGGATGGAAATCAAACCAATCGCTGCCGGAGGCACTAGCTGGAAGCTGGGAACGTGATCGCGTTACCCAGGCTACCCAAGTCGGTCCTCACCGCGCTAATTTGCGCCTTGAGTCAGGTGGTCGCACACTCCGTAATCACCTGTCGCGCGGTCAGCAAAAACTTCTGGGGGCCGCGCTGGTGATAGCGCAAACACATTTCGTTGTTGAGGCGAAGCAGCGTCAGGTCGTGCTGCTGGTCGATGATCCAGCAGCGGAACTTGATTGTAAACATCGTGAACGGTTGTTTGAGCTGTTTAAAACTGTGCCAGCTCAGATGTTTGTCGCGGCTCTGGATCCGGACAAATTGCCGTGGCGAAAGATCGGAAAAAGGTTCCACATTGAGCACGGCGCACTTGCTCCTTTGATATAATAGATCGGTTCATTTCCTGAGCAGGTTTATGAGTCCCAAAAATCGATACGATTCCAGTGATATCAAGGTCTTAAGAGGACTAGATGCAGTCCGTAAAAGACCGGGAATGTACATCGGCGATACCGATGATGGTACCGGCCTTCATCACATGGTTTTTGAGGTCGTCGACAATTCGATCGATGAAGCGCTAGCGGGGTATTGCAAGCAGATTACGGTCACAATCCACCCGGACGAGTCGATAACCGTCGACGACGACGGTCGCGGTATTCCAGTAGGCGAACATCCCGAAGAAAAGCGTTCAGCCGCCGAAGTCATCATGACCATCCTCCATGCGGGTGCCAAATTTGACGATAATTCCTACAAGGTGTCTGGCGGCTTGCATGGTGTCGGCGTCTCCGTTGTAAACGCTCTATCAGAAACGTTGCACCTGACTATCTTCCGAGATGGCAACGTCTATGAGCAGACTTACCATCTCGGTAACCCGGCAGCCCCATTAGGGCCGGTGGCAAAAACCTCCAGAACGGGTACCGTAATCCGTTTCAAACCGAGCCCAACGATTTTTTCAAACATCGAGTTTCACTATGGTGTTCTCGCAAAGCGCCTTCGCGAATTGTCTTTCCTGAATTCGGGTGTGCGCATTCAGTTAATTGATGAGCGGGATGGCAAACAAGATGTGTTCGAATTCGACGGCGGTATTCGTGCATTTGTCCAACACCTAAATCGGAACAAGACACCGATTCAGCCAACGGTCATTTACTTCGCCGCGGAGAACGACGGTGTCAAGGTTGAAACCGCGCTGCAGTGGAATGACGGTTATCAGGAAAACATGTTTTGTTTCACGAACAACATTCCGCAGAAGGACGGCGGTACTCATCTTGCAGGATTCAGGAGTGCACTGACGCGCACACTGAACGGGTACATAGAGAAAAACAATGGTGCTGTCCGCAGGGACAAGGTCAATACCAGTGGCGACGACGCGCGCGAAGGCATGACAGCGGTACTTTCAATAAAGGTCGCAGATCCAAAGTTTTCCTCGCAGACCAAGGACAAGCTCGTATCGTCGGCAGTCAAGGGTGCAGTAGAGACCGCCGTCGCTGAACACCTTGCGGAGTTTCTGCTCGAGCGCCCAAAGGAAGCTAAGGTTATCGTCTCGAAGATTATCGATGCGGCACGCGCTCGCGAAGCCGCTCGTAAAGCTCGGGAAATGACTCGGCGGAAAGGTGCCCTAGATGTTGCTGGCTTACCTGGCAAACTCGCTGACTGCCAGGAGAAAGATCCGGCGCTGTCGGAACTATTCTTGGTCGAGGGTGATTCGGCTGGCGGGTCGGCCAAGCAGGGTAGGGATCGGCGGACCCAGGCAGTGCTGCCGCTGAAAGGCAAGATCCTGAACGTTGAAAGGGCCCGTTTCGATAAGATGCTGGCGTCGGCGGAAGTCGGCACGCTTATCAAGGCACTCGGGTGCGGCATTGGACGCGAAGATTTCGATCCCGACAAATTGCGCTATCACCGCGTCATTATCATGACTGACGCTGATGTTGACGGCTCGCATATCCGAACCTTGCTGCTGACGTTTTTCTATCGGCAAATGCCTGCGCTGATTGAACGCGGGCACATCTATATTGCGCAGCCGCCGCTTTACAAGGTCAAGCGGGGCAAGCAGGAGCACTACGTCAAGGGTGACGCTGAACTCAACGCGTATTTACTCAATGTTGCATTGGAAAAGGCTGCACTGCATGTAAATTCTAAAGCTCCAGCAATTGCTGGAGCTGTGCTCGCGTCGCTGGCGGAAAGTTATATGCGCGTCATGAGTATTATTGACCGCTTGTCAGGCCGCTATGATCGCCGGCTTTTGGAACAAATGATTTACCTACCCGCCGTTTCGGCCGATGAAATCGATGATGTGAAGCGGCTAACCGTATGGTCGGCACAACTCGAAAAGGCGTTGGCGCATTCCGCCAATGGCGACGGACGCACGTATCAAATATCCGTTAGAGAATCGGATGAGGGCGTTAGAAGTCTTGAAATCCGGCGCGGACAGCACGGCGTTGAACAGTTGAAGGAGTTATCGATAAGGTTCTTCGAGTCGCCAGAATACCGCCATATGGTTGCACTCGGTACGGAACTCCACGGGTTGCTTGAAAGCGGTGCCTACATCAGTCGTGGTGAGCGACAGCATGAAATTGGCAACTTCAAGGAGGCGATGGATTGGTTGCTAGCGGAGTCACGCAAGGGGCAGTCGATCCAGCGCTACAAAGGGCTGGGCGAAATGAATCCTGAACAGTTGTGGGATACGACGATTAACCCTGAAACCCGCCGCTTGATGAAGGTGCGCATTGAAGATCCGGAACCTGCCAACGAGATTTTCTCGACGCTGATGGGCGATCAGGTTGAACCGCGGCGCGACTTCATCGAACGTAACGCACTGACAGCAGCCAACCTCGATATCTGACAACCGCACTCGCGGGGCACTGTAACTTCGCCGAATTCGGCGACTAAATATTAGGTAGATGGTGTGGTTTCAGATGATCCCTTCTTCCCCCCGCAACTCAGCGACCTTGGCTTCGATCCAGGCCTGGATTTCATCATTGACTTCGCGTGGTTGGCGTCCGACCGGATCGACGGGTGGGCCGATCGCAAACCGAACCGTGCCGGCGCGCTTGATCCAGCCACGGCGTGGCCAGAAATCTCCAGCGTTGTGGGCGACGGGCACGATCAGCTTGCCGGCTGCCTGCGCTAGAAGTACGCCACTGATGCCATAGCGTCGCGTCTCGCCTGGCGGCATTCGAGTTCCCTCTGGAAATATGATGACCCAGCGGCCCTGAGCGAGGCGCTTTTTGCCAGCGTGAATGACCTGCTTAACTGCGTTGCGCCCGGCTCTGCGATTAAGGGCAATTGGCTGGCATGCTGCTAGTCCCCAACCAAAAAACGGGACCAGTAATAGTTCCCGTTTCAGGACCCAACACTGTGGCGGAAAAACGATGATCTGCACGATGGTTTCATAAGCCGATGAATGCTTCATGAGCACAACGGCACTTTCCGCCGGGAGATTCTCGCGGCCGACCACGGTATAGGACAGTCCGCACAGAAAGGTGCCCAGCCATATCATTAGTTTTGCCCAGACCACGGCGACGCGGAATGCCACGTGATAGCCAAAAGCTCTGGCTGCAGTGACGAGTAGTGAGAACACGGTAGTGCTAAAAAATAGTATGCAAGTGAATATTGCCGAGCGAAGTGTCTCCATCTCAAAAACCCCGACCGGTTAGAGCATCTGCCACATCCGCCAGGCTTTCAAACACTTCCGGTCGCTGTGGACCTGTCAACTGTTGTTCCGTCTGTCGACCGTTGCCGGTTCGAACCAGTATTGGTCGCGCTGCCACTGCCAGAGCGGCGGCGATATCGCGTGGTGAATCTCCGACGGCTGGTACCCCTGCAAGTGTTGTATGGAACTGTTGTTCGATCTGGCGCAGCAGGCCGGGCAGGGGTTTCCGACAATCGCAGCCGGTGTCGGGCGTGTGTGGGCACACGAACACCGCCGCGATGTGGCCGCCTGCCTCGCTCACCTGTCGCAGCATTTCGTCATGAATTTGCTCTAGGGTTTGTGCTGAGAACAAGCCCCGGCCGACCCCGGATTGATTCGTTGCGACGACTACCGTGAATCCGCTGGCACACAGGCGGGCAATCGCATCGAGGCTCCCCGACAATGCATGCCACTCGGCTGGCGATTTGATGAAGTCCGGTGAATCCGCGTTAATGACCCCATCGCGATCCAGTATGACCAGCCTGGAATGGTGGTCATCGAATTGGGTCGTACGGTCTTGGGTTTGCTGCGGCATCAGTTTGCTAGTTCGGTAATGCGCGCCGGATCGCGTTGCTCGCGATGTCCACTAGGACGGTATGCAAGATAGATCAGCTACGTCCAAGAACAACTCGCGCAGCCGAGAGAGCTGCGCCAAGCGATTGTTGCGCTTGGCCTCATCCTCGGCCATGACCATGACACTGTCGAAAAATGCGTCGATGGGTTCCCGCAACGCCGCTAGATTGTGTAGCATCGCCGTGTAATTTCGTGCTTCGAGATCAGCTTGGTGGTGCGGCAGTACCGCACTGATCGCGTCGCTGAGCGCGCGTTCTTCATCGGATTCGAACAGGGATGCATCCACCGTGTCCGCAGCCATCGCGTCGGTGCTGCTGAGTATGTTGGCGATACGTTTGTTCGCTATGGTGAGGTTCTCCGATTCGTCCAGTTCGAGAAAACTTCGCACCGCCTCCAAGCGTTGGTGAAAGTCCAGTGGCGACGCCGGCGCCTGTGCGCGCACCGATTCGAACATTTCGACGCTAACGGCGCCCGACTCTAGTGCGGGGGCGATTCCATCGAGGTAATAAGCGCGCATGCGTTCGACGATGAACGCAAACAGGTCGTCAACCAGGCCGTCGTGATCAATCTTTTCCAGCGGCTGCAACTCAACCGCCTCGCGAAGTATCGCAGCTAGGTCAAGATCAATTTCCATTTCGATTAGAATACGCAAGAGGCCCAACGCGGCGCGCCGTAAAGCGTACGGATCCTTGTTGCCGGTTGGCCGCTTACCGAGGGCGAAGATGCCGGCCAGTGTATCGAGTCTGTCAGCGAGGCTGAGAGCCCAACCGACTGGTGTTTCCGGCAGCCGGTCCCCACCGTGTCGCGGGAGATACTGTTCTTCCAGCGCAACGGCGACTTCCGGTGCTTCTCCGTCGTTTAGGGCGTAGTAATAGCCCATCCGGCCCTGCAGCGATGGGAATTCCCGGACGACTTGGGTGAGCAAATCGGTCTTTGCCAGTGTGGCAGCGCGGCTAACGGCATCGGGATTGGCACCCAGCTTGGCCGCAATGCGTGCAGCGAGCGCCGCGACCCGTTCCGATTTGTCGTGCAGGCTTCCTAGGCCGCGTTGAAAAACGACTTCCGTCAGTTGCTCATGACGTTCGGCCAGCGTGGTCTTATTGTCCTGGTTCCAAAAAAAGGTGGCGTCGGAAAGCCGCGGCCGAACGACGCGCTCGTTTCCCTTGCGCACCTGCTCTGGGTCCT
>ERZ651768.1608-NODE-1608-length-16365-cov-13.553966_pt1 | contig 16365 bp, 15 predicted proteins | sample MGYA00514754_ERZ651768 | MGnify/ENA metagenome assembly ERZ651768
AATGAATTGGCCTGGCCTAAAGAATACACCTTGAACCATTATGAAATGAGCCAGATTTTACCCCATCTCTTAAAGGATAACCGCGGTTCCATGGATGTGTATTTTACCCGTGTTTTTAACCCGGTTTGGACTTATCCCGATGGATTTTCCTGGATTGAAATGTTGTCTGATGCAGAAAAAGTTGGGTGCCATATTGCATTAACACCCACTTGGAATGAGACGGCCTTTTTCGCTGATTATGTTTTGCCTATGGGACACGCATCGGAACGGCATGACATTAATTCTTACGAAACACAATCTGGCGTTTGGATTGCATTCCGTCAACCGGTTTTGCGAGAAAAGGCCCGCCGCGATGGAAAGGATGTGGAATTCACCTACGAAGTGAATCCCGGTGAAGTGTGGGAAGAAGATGAATTTTGGATTGAACTTTCGTGGCGGATTGACAAAGACGACGATCTTGGCATTCGGAAACATTTTATGAGTCCCTATCGGGACGGTCAAAAAATTAATGTTGATGAATATTATCAATATATTTTTGAGCATACAAATGGCTTACCGGAAACAGCCGAAAAAGAAGGACTCTCTCCATTAGAATATATGCGGAAGTTTGGGGCTTATTTGGTTGATCCGGAAGTGTATGTGAAAAATGAAGATGCTGTTTCTGATGATTCTATGAATGGTGCCACGTTTAAAGAAAATGGCCAAATTGAAAAAGACGGGAATATTGTGGGTATCCAAGTGGATGGAAAGAATTTTAGCGGGTTTCCAACGCCGTCTAAACGGCAGGAAATTTATTCCCAAACCATGGTGGATTTTGGCTACCCGGAACACGCCACACCGGGATATAGGATTAAAAGCCATATTCATTTGGATAAGATGGACCCGGATAAAGATGAATGCGTGCTTTTACCTAATTTCCGTTTGCCCACCCATATTCATTCACGTTCTGCCAATGCCAAATGGCTCACCGAGATTGCCCATCGAAATCCAATCTGGATCCATACCAAAGATGCCACACGTCTTGGTGTGGATAATGGTGACCTGCTGAAAATAACCACTGAGATTGGCTGGTTCGTGGATAAGGTCTGGGTGACGGAAGCCATCAAACCCGGCGTGGTCGCCTGCTCTCACCATATTGGTAGGTGGCGCCGCCAGCAGGATGAAGGTAACCGTTTTATGACCAACACTGTGGACATTCAAAATATGGGTGATGGCAAGTGGAAGATGGAAACGATAGTGGGGATCGAACCTTGGAAAACAGATGATCCAGATACTAAACGTGTATGGTGGCGGGATGGTGGTGTTCATCAAAACATTACCCATGCGGCGAATCCTGATCCCATTTCTGGTGCCCATTGTTGGCTTCAAAAAGTAAGTATTTCCAAACCGAACCCGAAAGAGAAGTACGGTGATATTTTTGTGGACACAAACAAATCCTTTAAGCATTTTAAACAATGGAATGAATGGGCAAAAGAACGGGAGGTTCATCCAGGGGGACTGCGCAGACCACTGTGGATGGCTAGACCTTTAACACCGCAAAAAGATCAATTCTTTCTTAAATAACTTCAATTTTTCTTTTGAATTATTTCCTTGGTTTTAGTAAAAAGCATTTTGAATTCAATTATCGATTCATTGCAAATTTGCAGTTCATAAAAGAGACATTATTTTCCATGTATACATTTAGACTTTTACTGGTTTGTTTTTTACTTATCATTTTATCTTGTGATTCAGGAGACCATATACGTACATATCGCTTACCCAAAATAAACATGATCCCGGATAAGCAGGATGCAGTAACCAGCAGGAATGAAAAGCTAAAATTAAGTTGGGAAAAACCAGAATCCTGGATTGAAACATCAGGTCATGCAATGCGGTTAGTGAGCTTTAATGTCCCATTTTCCAATGGAATTGGGGATTTATCTATGACAACCTTTGAAGGAAGTAGTGGAGGGGTTGAAGCAAATGTAAATCGTTGGAGACAACAAATTGGATTGGAACCATTGAATGGCTCCGAAATTAAACAATCATCAGTGAGCAGGGATGGAAAGTTGGGGAAATACGAGTTTTTCAAACTTGTAAATGAAAAAAATCCGGACTCAGCCATATTATCTGCAATTTTTCACCTGGAAACCAGCACACTATTTGTGAAACTTGCTGTTGATTCTAACGGTATAGAAGAAACAGAAAATGATTTCATAACTTTTTGCAAATCCATTCACCTAATTGAAGCTGATCTGTGAATACTTTTTTCAAAATAATTAGTAATCCAAAAGTATTTGTTTATACCCTGATCTGGTTAATGTTACTGGTATTTTTTGGGACAATTGCACAGAGAGATGTGGGTTTGTATGCGTCTCAAATGAAATACTTTTCTTCCTATTATTTTTTGGTTGCTGATCTAATTCCTCTTCCTGGCGGCAGGCTAACACTAATATTCATGACTTTAAATTTGGCATCGAGCCTGTTTAATAAAAATCTCTGGAAAATGAAGAAACTTGGGCTAATAATTATCCATTTAGGCGGGTTGCTTCTCCTTGTAGGCGGAGGTATTACTGCTCAGTTCAGTTCAGAAGGAAACATGATTATCAAGGAAGGGAGTCAATCTGAGCATGTTGATGATTATCATGATATGGAACTGGTTTTTGTTAACACGTCTATGGAAGACAGTCTGGAATACACGGTTTTTGATGAGCCTATCTTAAAAGAAGGGAATACAATTGAATACGATAAACTTGGCATCACCATTGATATTATAAGCCATTTGAAAAATTCTAGTATCCAAAAGAGGATTTCTCCTGCAGATACACTATACAAGGGTTTTCTGAAAGAATTTGTTTTATTACCAAAACATCCTGAAAAGGAAAACACCCAGAATCGTCCAGGTATAATTGTAAAGATGTATGGTACAGGAAGTAAATCTGATGGTATTTATGGTCTTTTCCTTGGTCAAAAAGTACCCGATACTTTTAAACTAAATGGGCATCAGTTTTTTACAGAATTTCGAAGAAAAAGAACTTACCTGCCCTTTTCTATTGAGCTTCTAGATTTTAAGAAAATCCTCCATCCAGGTACTGGAATAGCCAAAAGTTTCAGTTCAGAGATTAACTTGATTGAAAAAAAAATCCCGAGAAGAGTCCTTATCCAAATGAATGAACCATTACGCTACAGCGGATATACATTTTTTCAGGCATCATTTATTGAAGGGCTTGATAAAGAAGCGACGGTCCTGGCTGTGGTGAAAAATTACGGGAGATTATTTCCATATATTTCAAGCATAATCATGAGTGTAGGGTTGTTGTTACACCTTCTTATAAATCTACCTAAAATGATTAAAAGTAAACCCGTACAGTAGATAAGCAATGAGATTATCACGAAGATATATTTTATTATTATTCCTATTGCCATCCTTGCAGGCAGAAGAATTCGATGTTAGAGATATTCCTTTGCAAGATGAAGGAAGAATTAAACCACTGGACACGTTTGCACGAAATCATTTACTTGCATTTTATGGGAAGCGATCGATTAAGGAAATGAATTTATCTGCCACAGACTGGATTCTTAATCTCATTCTGGATCCTCAGAATGGAAAGGAACAGAAAATATTTAATATTAGGAACCCTGAAGTGGTGTCCAGTATCTATCTGGATTGGTCAACTGAACATAAATACAGCTTTAATGAAATTTTACCAGGGCTCAGCAACCAGGCAGTTCTCATCAATATGATCAATCAACAGCCAAATGCAAATCGTACTGTTTTTGAAAAACAACTCCTGGAGCTGAACAATAATGCATTGCGGTTCGAAGAAATCAGTTATCTCAAGGCAATGAAACTTTTACCACCCGATGAGATTAGCAAAACTGACGAATGGTCTTCTCCACTTGAATTTATCGTAAATGGAAGGTCGCCTGAACCTCATCAGGATGCAATTCTAAATGCATTGCAACAGTATTTAGCTGGTCGATTAGCGGGCCAGGAAGCAAGTATGCAATCAGCTATGGCAAACTATAAAGCTGCACTATTAATGGTCCCTGGTGAACTGTTTGATATTACAGTTTTAAAGAAAGAAACCTGGATGAACAGGGTAAATTTATTTTACACCAGTGTGGGGTTATACCTTTTCGCATTCATTTTACTTGGCTTGAGTTGGATGATCCAGCCATTGTTACTGAAAAGAGCATCCTATGCATTATTAATTCTGGGTTTTTTATTCCATGCATATGGAATTTATCTCAGGATGCATATAATGGGGCGCCCGCCCGTTTCAACATTGTATGAATCTGTTATTTTTGTAGCATTTATTGTCATTCTGTTTGCAATAATTCTAGAATATTTTAGGAGAGATGGTCTTGGAATTTTTGTAGGCACGGTGAGCGGCAGCATATTCCATTACATTGGTTTTGGTTATTCAGCTGATGGAGATACTCTTGGTATGCTGGTTGCAGTTCTTAATTCAAATTTCTGGCTGGCAACTCATGTTACAACTATAACAATGGGATACGGTGCATCCTTAGTCGCAGGTTTCATTGGCCATTTATACCTGGTTCAGGCGATCAGGCAGCCGGAAAACAAATCTAACCTAAAGAGCATATTCAATAATTTGTTTGGGATCACACTGATTGCTTTGTTTTTTACGCTTTTTGGTACTATCCTGGGCGGGATCTGGGCAGACCAATCGTGGGGCAGATTCTGGGGCTGGGATCCAAAAGAGAATGGTGCACTGCTCATCGTTCTGTGGCAGTTAATGATGGTCCACATGCGCTTATCGGGACTCGCAAAGCCTGCTGAATTTGCTCTGGGTATGGCATTGAACAATATCATAGTAGCCCTTGCCTGGTTTGGTGTGAACCTTCTTCAAGTGGGCCTCCATAGCTATGGCTTTGACGATGGCGTGGCCAGGAATTTATTTATTTTCATTGTTTTGGAATTAATAATTGGTTTTGGAACATATCTCTGGCCAGGGGTAAAAAAGAAACACCAATTTGTTTAAAAATAGTCGCAAATAATGAAAATCGCTGGAATCATTTTGGCAGCTGGCGGATCAACCCGGATGGGGGGTCAAAATAAATTGTTACAAATGGTGGACGGAACATCTTTAGTACAAAAAGTTGTGGGATCTGCACTTAATTCCAATATAGAAAGTGTTTATGTCATTCTTGGTTATCAAGCAGCATTGATTAGGCAATGCATTTCAAATAAATCTGTTAATTGGGTCGAAAATTCTGATTGGAGTAGAGGGATGGCATCTTCCATCAAATCAGGAATTGAAGCATTAAACACTAATTATGATGGTGCTATGATTTTATTGGGGGACATGCCATTTATAGAACCAATAATGATAAACCAATTACTAGCTCTGTACCAGAAAAAAAAGATTGTTGTTCCTGTTAAGGATGGTAGACAGGGAAACCCGGTTTTATTTTCGTCTGCTTTTTTTGCTGATTTAAAATTACTGGGTGGGGATAAGGGGGCAAAACCTATTATCAAGAAAAATCCTGATTCTGTGATCATCGCGAATGTTTTGACAGATACAATTTTCCATGATCTAGACACACCTGATCAAATAAAGGAAAGGATTGGTGCATAAAGAATTATTTAATACGATGGACAGGCTAAAATCGGAGAATGAGCCGTTTGCCATTGCTACAGTCATTGCTGTAAAAGGATCAACGTCGGCAAAAACCGGCGATAAGGCCATCTATGACTGGAATGGAAAACGAGTGATAGGTTATATCGGCGGCGGTTGTGTTGAAAATCGTGTTGGTCAAACCGTTGTAGAATCTCTGGCCGATAACCAGACAAGGATTCTTGACGTGAACCTGGATAGTGATGATATGGAATTAGGAATACCGTGTGGAGGCATGATGACAGTTTTTGTAGAACCCCAACAAAGTTCACCAACCATTCTGATCAGAGGCATGGGGCGTGTGGTAGAAGTACTGGCTGAAATGGCCATTCTGTTAAACTTTAAGGTATTGATCCAAACACAGGAGGATGAAAAGGATCGATACAAATTGGCCGATCAAATCATCACGGATTCCTTGGATCTGGAAGACATAGATTACAAGATCGATTATTTCATTTTAGCAACCCATCACCGTGATGACCACAAACAATCATTATCAGCTTTGGAAGCAGGCATTAATTATGTGGCGGTCATTGCAAGTCAGAAAAAAGCAGTATTGATCAAAGATCATTTGAAGGAGAATAATGTTTCAGATGAATTGTTGGCTCGTTTTCACTCGCCTGCGGGATTGGATATCAATGCAAAAACCGCTGAAGAAATTGGTTTAAGCATTATGTCCGAAATTGTAATGCACCGGAATTCCGGTTCCGGAGAACCCATGGGGAATTAAATTGGTCACTCCCATTTATTTAGATAACCAGGCAACAACGCCCGTGGATCCCGATGTTCTGCAGGCGATGATGCCTTTCTTTAAAGAGAATTATGGGAATGCCGCCAGTGTTCACCATTCCATAGGGCGGGATGCGAAAGAGGCAGTTGAGCGATCCAGGGCTCTATTGGCCGAAGCACTGAATGCACGGTCTAAGGAGATCATATTTACCAGTGGCGCCACAGAATCCATCAACCTTTCCATTCGTGGTTTTTGCAAGTATTATGAAGAAAAAGGGAAGCATCTCATTACCCAATCCACAGAACATAAGGCCGTGCTGGATACAGTCGAGTCTTTAACTCAAGAAGGTTGGGATATTACAACTGTCCCGGTGAACGAGGATGGGGTAGTTGATCCTGAGTCCATTCGAAAGGCAATAAAGCCGGATACGGTTTTGGTCATTGTCATGCATGCCAATAATGAGATTGGAACGATCCAGCCCATTGCTGAAATTGGAGCCATCTGTAAGGAAAAGGATGTACGATTTCTTGTGGATGCCAGTCAGTCATTAGGCAAATTGCCCATTGACGTAAATAAGATGAATATTGATCTGCTCGCTGCCTCCGCTCATAAAATATATGGACCGAAGGGAATTGGTATGCTCTATGTAAGGCGGAAAGATCCAAAGGTGGAATTGGTCACACAAATATCAGGTGGTGACCATGAATTTGGGTATCGTTCTGGAACATTACCTGTCCCCCTAATCGTTGGGTTTGCCAAGGCCACTGAAAAATGCCTGAAAACTATGGACATTGAGAACGCCAGGCTGAGAATACTTCGTGATAAAATGATTAATGAAATTGCTGCTGTCCATCCTGAAGTCATTTTAAATGGAAGTATTCAAGATCGCTTATCCAATAATGTCAATTTTTGTTTTTCAAATATTGATGCTGAGACACTTATTATAAAAATGAAAGGGATTGCCTGTTCCACAGGTTCAGCATGTACCAGCGCAAATCTTGAGCCATCACACGTGGTAAAAGCATTGGGCCGAAGTAATGAATTGGCCCATTCAGCAATCAGATTTAGTCTGGGAAGATTTAATAAAGCTCAAGAAATAGAATACGCAATTAAGGAGATTATTGATACGGTTTCATTCATAAAAGAAAAATCTCCGCAACAACAGTTGATGAATGCTTAAATTAGAAAACACATTGTTTTTATTAGAGAATAATTTGGTTCTAATAGAATAATAAAAATGGTGTTCTCTTAGCCAAAAAACCTAAGTCCATTACCAGTTAGATAAGGTTTGCGGCCGGTACGGTTCTGACGGAAACATCAGGATTTGCTCCCGATTCCTGCGCAAATGCGGGATGAATTGGAATGAGAATGGAAAAAACAACACACATCCGTCCAAGGGTGGATCGCAGAAGTTTATCTGTGAATCCGTCCATCACCGATCGCTTCGGTCGCACCTTCAATTACCTCCGTCTTGCCGTTAATGAATACTGCAACCTTCGGTGCATTTATTGTATGCCGGAAGAAGGTGTTCCGTTCAAGGTTAAAGAAAAACTCCTCACAACAAAAGAGATCTTTAAACTCATCAGGATCATGACGGATATGGGTGTTTCAAAGATCCGTTTTACCGGTGGAGAACCACTGTTGCGCAAGGATATTCCTGATCTGATTCATTATGCATCGGAAATATCCACTGTTGATTCTGTCAATTTAACGACCAATGGACTTCTATTACCCGCGTACCTGGAAGGCCTTGAACAAGCGGGGTTAACCGGAATCAATATTAGCCTGGATACTCTAAATACTGAAAAATTTAAAGCTATTACCCGGCGAAATGGTCTGGATAAAGTCATAGAAGGGCTGGATATGGCAATTAAATCAAATATAGGATCGATAAAAGTGAACGTGGTGGCCATGAGGGATTTCAATGATAATGAAATCCTGGATTTCGCTGAGTTAACCAATGAGAATGACATTACTGTCCGGTTTATTGAACTGATGCCCTTTGATGCGCACCAGATCTGGAAAACAGGAAAATTTTATCGCGCTGAACAGATTGTAAACGATTTAAAATCTCAAATCAAGGAATTAAACCCGGTTTACGGTTCATCCACGGAACACCACATATTTCAAATTCAGGGATACGCCGGCAAGGTGGCTGTTATTCCTTCCTACACCAGGAGTTTGTGCGGTAATTGCAATCGCATTCGAATTACGGCAGATGGGAAACTATTAAATTGTTTATACAGCCAGATAGAAACAAACATTCGGGATGCGATTCGTAATGGCGAGTCCAATCATGATATTAAAAATATGATACGGAATGCAATGACTGAAAAATTACGAGATGGTTGGACAGCACAGCATCAGGGACAAGATCAAAGGGAATCCATGACCCAGATAGGGGGATAATATGAGTGAATTCTCACATTTAGATAAAAAAGGAAATGTCAAAATGGTGGATGTGACGGATAAAGTCACTACCGTTCGAATTGCAAAAGCAGAAGGAGTAATCTCTATGCAGCCAGATACTATTTCGGCTATTCAGGATGATGCACTTCCTAAGGGTAATGTTTTAACGACAGCGAAAATTGCCGGTGTTCAAACGGCAAAAAAAACAGCTGAGCTTATTCCCATGTGTCACCAATTGAATCTGACTTTTGTGGACATTGAATTTGAAGTTATGGCAGATTCCATCCAGATTAAATCAACGGTGAAAACGAAAGAAGCCACAGGTGTGGAAATGGAAGCACTTACAGCTGTATCTGCTGCTGCCTTGACAATTTATGATATGTGTAAAGCCGTGGATAAGACCATGTCCATAGGTAAAATTAAACTGGTGGAGAAAAGGGGCGGCAGATCGGATCATGCCGTTTCATACCGACCAGCTGTTGGAATCATTACACTGAGCGATAGTGTAGCTTCAGGTAATAACGAGGATAAATCAGGCCGAATTCTAGCTAAAGGATTTGCTGATGCCAGTTGTAATGTTGATCATAAATCCATTATGCCGGATGGCTCTGATGAATTGGTGCCAACCATTAAACATTGGATTTCTGATGGAGTAGAATTAATTATCACCACAGGTGGTACAGGATTAGGGCCCAGAGATCTAACCATTCAAACGTTGGAAGGAGTTTTTGACTCTAAACTTCCTGGGGTGGAACAGGCACTTCATGCCTACGGTCGCGGAAAAGTGAAAACAGCCATGCTGTCCCGGTTAACGGCCGGGGTAGTGGACGGGGCAATTGTCATTTGTCTACCGGGGAGCACGGGTGCGGTCAAAGATGCGCTAAACGTGTTGATCCCGACCATTTTTCATACGTTTCATATGATGAAAGGTGAAAAACATTAATGGAATCCTTGCTACCATTTTTATTTGTATTGGTTGCTTTCATTTATTCCAGTGTTGGATTAGGTGGCGGATCATCCTACACGGCGCTCATGACAGTTTTTGGAATCAGTTACCAAATTATCCCCACTACGTCTCTTACTTTGAATTTGTTCGTGACTTTTATTGGTGTGATAAATTTCTGGCGAAATGGCTATGGTAGACTCAATTTGATTGTTCCATTCTTAATTACGTCTATCCCCATGGCGTATTTAGGAGGATTGCTAGCCTTACCCAAAATTCTATTTCAGATTATTCTTCTTATTACACTCATTTTAGTGATCGTCAGGATATATATTTTACACCACTTGCAGTTCTCAATTCAGATAAGGGGAATTCCAAAATGGATATTTATTTTTGGACTGGGAGGGATTCTGGGTTTTATCGCTGGGACAGTGGGAATTGGCGGTGGTATTTATCTCGTACCGCTCATTATCATGTTTGGCCTCGGGTCAGAAAAAGAAGCTGCTGCAGCGGGCGCCATGTTCATTTGGGTAAATTCTTTGGCAGGCGTCATTGCTCGAACACAATCAGGTACCTTTGATGTAGATTTCATCATTCCTTTGGCAGGTGCCGTTATCGTTGGCGGAATTGGGGGTTCTTATTTGGGTGCCGTCCGTTTTGATGCGAATACAATTCAAAAGGTTATGGGCGCTGTAGTTATTATTGCCGTCATTTTTTTGTTCAGAGATATTCTATGATACGAGTTCAGGAAGCAAAATCCGTTATTAAAAACCATATTTTTCAATTAGAAATGGAAAATATTCCATTAGCTCAAGCAGAGAACCGGGTTCTTGCCCAAGATGTTACAGCTACTTTCCCCATGCCACGGTTTGATAATTCGGCAATGGATGGGTTTGCAGTTCGGTCTTCAGATACGATCAAAGCATCTCAGGAAAATCCGATCTCGCTGAAAATCATAGGTGTGAGCTCTGCCGGTTCTCCAAGCATGCTGGCCTTAAATACAGGTGAATGTATTCAATGTATGACAGGTGCCAAAATTCCCGATGGTGCGGATGCAGTGATAATGGTGGAAGATACCAGCGGATTTTCCGATGAAGATTCTGTACAGATATTTTTAGAAGCTCATCCTGAAAAACATATTAGGAAAAAGGGAGAAGAAATTCAGAAAGGAGATTCTCTGATTCCCAAAGGAACATGCATTACTCCTAGCGAGATCGGTACATTAGCTACTTTCGGATATGGTGATATAGCTGTAGCAAAAAAACCGCGGATTGCTATTTTTGGTACAGGAAATGAATTAGTCGAGCCTGGGAAAGAATTAAAAGAAGGTGAAATCTATAATTCCAATCTTTATGTCTTTGGGGAGTTGGTTGAAAAATCAGGTGCGGAAATCACTATGCGGGATGTAATTAAAGATGATAAGGCATCGCTCAGATCTTTTTTGTCCGAAGCGTTAGAAACCAGTGATATCGTGATTTCATCTGGCGGTGTTTCTATGGGCAGGTATGATTATGTGCGGGATGTCATCCTCGAATTAGGCGTGAAAGAACATTTTTGGAAGGTGGCTCAAAAACCGGGGAAACCACTGTTTTTTGGTACTGGGAGGGATACCATGATCTTTGGACTTCCAGGGAATCCTGTTTCGTCCTATATCGGGTTTATGGAATGGGTCTGGCCCGCAATAGAAACCATGCTGGGGAAAAAAGAAAATTCACCTTTAATGGGAATCCTTAAGGAAACATTCCCAAGGGAAACAATAAAGCACCGCTTTTTATTTGGAAAAGCCTGGTTACAGGATGGGAAACTGGTTTGCAGGCCATCCACAAAAGTCGGTTCCCACATGCTATCATCATCACTGGAAGCCAACTGCATTCTCAGTTCTGAACCAGGAGATGGTCAACTGCAGCCGGGGGATGAAATACGTGTCAATATTCTGCCCTGGAAACATATTCAATGATTATCACACCGCAGGAACTGCAGCAATGGATCGACGATGGTAAAACTTTTACGGCGGTTGATATACGTCCGGAAGAACAGAGAAAAGAGTTTCCCTTAGCCGGGTTGAATTCTGTAATTGCTGACGCAGATTCTTTGCCGGTCCCAGAAAATAATTCAGTACTGATTTGTCAATTTGGAATTGTTACGGAAGGAATTATTCTTGAACGTGAATTGGAAAACACATTCAGCTTATTGGGCGGCGTACAGGCGTGGGATGCGTTTCAATCGGAGAAAAAAGACTTGAGCCGCTGGTCACGGCAAACCGTCCTGCCGGAAATTGGATTGAAAGGACAAAAAAAACTTTTGAAAGCGACTGTAGCAATTGTTGGTATGGGTGGACTGGGATGCCCTGCGGCACAGTCCCTTGTTTCTGCCGGTGTGGGAACACTAAAGATCATAGATGGAGATAAGGTAGAATTATCCAACATCCACAGACAACCCTTGTTTAGTATGGATGATGTTGGGAAATCCAAGGTAAGTGTTGCGAAAGAAAGGTTGGAAATAATGAATCGAGAGAGCATTATCGAAACTGAATATTCATTTTTAAATGAAAAAAACGGGTCCCACTTTCTTAGTGGAGCGGATGTTGTGATTGATGCCACGGATAATATTGAAGCACGATTATTGATTGACCAATGTTCATCCAATCTTCAAATACCCATGATCTACGGTGGCCTATATCGTTATGAAGGTCAGGTGGCGGTTTTGAATGTCAATGGAAGTGCAGGATACAATGATTTATTTCCAGATCCTCCATCTGGTGGTGAACCATGTGCGGACGCGGGAGTATTAGGGATGCTCCCGGGTATCATTGGCAATATACAGGCGCTTGAAGCACTAAAACTTATTGTTAGTATAGAACCAAATTTAGTTGGAAAACTATTGATATATGACAGCATGAACCATTCAACCCAGACAATCGAATTATGATACAGGTAAATGTAAAGTGTTTTTCACAGGTGAAATATGCCTTGGAGACGGATAAAATAAACTTGGATTTGGAAGCGGGAACAACGACAGTTGAATTGGAAAAAATAATTCGTGAAAAAGCGTCAGGGAAGTTGGATCAGGTGAGCTTGAGAGTAGCAATCAATCAGAAATATGTTCCAAATGAAACAGAGTTAAAAGATGGTGATGAAGTGGTATTCATTCCACCAGTACAGGGCGGGTAAATGGTTACGATTGAGATTGTAAATGGGCCATTGATCCCTTTTCCATCTGATGACACCCATAAAGAAGATGGGGCAGAATTAATATTCAATGGCCGGGTCAGATCAACAGAGCATGGCAGAAAAATTACAAACCTTGAATATGAACAGTATGAAGGCATGGCAGAAAATGAGTTAAAGCAGATTGCTGAAGAATCTGTTAGAAGATTCCTTATACATGACCTTTTTTGCAAGCATCGTATTGGCAAAGTAAAGGTAGGAGAAACCAGCCTGCACATTGTAATCTGGTCAAAACATCGCAAAGAAGGTTTAGAAGCCATGACCTATTTTATAGCTGAACTTAAGAAGCGGGTCCCGATCTGGAAGTGGGCCATTCTGGAAGATGGCACAAAGGTCCCAAGCGAGTGTACTCACGGATAAGGTTTACGCCATAAATTCTGTTCCTTAATGTTTGGTTTTTCGGAACGTTCCCTGTCCAATTTACTCTTCTGGGTCACCCGTAAAAAATGGCTCATACTTGCTTTTTTATTAAGCATTTCTTTTTTTTATATCCCTTCGCCTGAGGGGCTGACACCTGAAGGGCATCGAACTTTGATCATTGTACTGGTGGCTTTAGTTCTGATCATTAGTGAATCTATACCCTTACCAGCCGTGGCTATTTTGATCCTGATCATGGAAGTTATTCTGGGTGTGGATACAGCGGATGGGGTGGCTTCATCCTTTATGAGTGATGCGGTGTTTTTTATTATGGGCTCTCTGATGCTGGCCGTGTCCATTGTTTACCAGGGGTTAGATAAACGGCTGGCTCTTGGTGTCATTAATATCACCGGAAATAAAACTTGGCGCATTGTATTGGGATTTGTGACTATTTCAGCACTTTTATCATCTTTTATTGGTGAGCACACTGTGGCTGCAATGATGCTGCCTGTTGCATTGGCCCTGATCCGTAATGCAGGGCTGGAGACTGGGAAACCTACACGTCTATCCACAGTTCTTCTTTTTTCAATTGCCTACGGATGTGCTATTGGTTCCATTGGTACGCCATCAGGCGGTGGCCGAAACGTGATCATGATTGGGTATCTTTCGGAATTTGGCATGGCTGAATTATCGTATTTGACCTGGATGAAATTTGCCTATCCCATGCTGCTATTGGAAATCCCGATCGCAGCAATTGTTCTGTGGTATACCTTTACACCATCTCAAAAAATAATGGATTCTGCGGTGCGAAAGTTAAAAGTTCAGGTAGCAAAAACAGGTGATTTAACCGTCAACCAGTTTATGGCGATTGGAATATTTTTACTTGTTTTTGTAGGATGGGTCTTTTTAAGTCCATTTATAGGACTTGGAATCGTAGCCTTGAGCGGTGTTTTTCTTTACCTGGCATTTGGCCTTATCGAATGGCAGGAAATCAACCGGAATACAAACTGGGGTGTTATTCTTCTTTTTGGATCAGCAATATCCCTGGGAATCCAGATGAAAGAGACGGGTGCAGCCCTGTGGGTTGCGGAAGGAACCCTGCACTACCTGGAGATCATATTCCAGGATGCGGCTGTTGTACGCTGGTTTGTATCCGTTGTTATCACTGGAATACTCACAAATTTGTTGAGCAACGCAGCAACGGTTGCTGTTCTAGGTCCCATAGTTTTGGATATGGGCGGCAATCCTTTGATAACAGGAATCATGACATCCATCGCTTCAGCATTTGCCTACTTAACAATAGTGGCTTCGCCTACCTGTATGATTATACATTCTACAGGCCTTATTACTTCCAGTGACTATTTAAAAGCAGGCTGGAAACTGTTTATAATTTCCGTTGTATTGCTTTTGTTGATCTCAATGTTTTATTGGCCGGTTTTATTATGAAAATATTAATAGCTGTCAGCAGTAAAGAATATTCAGGCCCAACCCTGGATGTGGGCATGAATATTGCCCGTGCACTTAAAGCATCCACAACTATTGTAGATGTGGGTCAAAAGATCAGCGAATTCAGTTCAAAGGATGTGAGTCTGGCCAATGAACTTATGGAATCCTGGGATCTTGATCGACCTGGTGTGGATGTACTAGAATGGGCCTACACCTATCTTGCGGAAAATAAATTTATTGAATCCAAAACCATCGAAGCAGGTTTCCCAAAAAATCTTCTGGTTGAAAGTGGATCCAACCGGGCCGAAGTATACTTGAAAGGATCTGTTGTTGAAAATTTAAACCTGATCTTGAGAAATGGGGATATTATTGAAGAATTGCGTGATGAAGTTCATACATATAATTATGATGTGACCATCATTGGCGGAAGCGGGAAACGAAGCATGGGTCACGATCTCATCCAGTACATTGACAGTTCAATATTCATCGTAAACAATTTCAATTTGAAGCAAGATTACCGTATTCTGTTAGCTGTAGATGATTCGTTCGGTACAGCCAAAGCAGTTAAATATGGTGTCCGTGTTGCACAGGCATTTGGCATCGATGTTGATTTGGTAACGATCAGCAGGGATGATCATTTTGGTGAAGGGTATAAAAACGCATCAGCCCGTGCAGCAAAACTAATGAGAAGAAGCGGTGTCGCAGCAGAGACTCTTTTTAAAGTAGGTGAACCTGTAAATACAATTGTTGAAATTGCAGGGAATAATCACATAATTATTATGGGTGCTTCTACACAGTCTCCCATAGCAAAGTTTTTCATGGGGAGTAAACCGCTAAATGTTATCGAAGCCTGCAACTGCCCAGTTTTAATTGTGAAATAATTAAATAGGAGTATCCTATGTTCCAAGATGTTGGATTAACTGTTCTAACCAGTCTGGTTCTGATTATGATATCGGTGCCGCCGGTCCTTTTTATTATCTGGTATATTCATGATAGAAGACAAAGCCAGCATTCTATACTGAGAAATTTTCCACTCCTGGGACGCGTACGGTATTTTCTGGAAATGCTTGGCCCAGAGTTCAGGCAATATCTCTTCGATGCAGATGATGAGGGCCGCCCGTTCAGCAGGACTGATTTCTCTAACATAGTTGTCCAGGGCAAATACCTCAAAACTGTCATTGGTTTTGGTTCCAAACGTGATTTCGATAAACCGGGACTATTCTTGAGAAATTCCATGTTCCCAAAACAAAAAGAAGAAATGAAAGTCACAATCATGCCGAAGATTAAAACAAAACGGTATGTGGGTACAGAAGGCCTTTTTTCACGGAAAGAACATTTAGAAGATGTGGAAGTTTCGCCCTGGACTTTACCGGAAGAAGATGCGATCCTTATTGGACCCCAGTGTAAGACACCTTGGAAGGTGAGGGGTCCAGTGGGCATGAGCGCCATGAGTTATGGAGCGTTGGGAGAAAATGCTATCAGTTCTATGAGCTATGGGTTAGGAATGGCTACAGGATCCTGGGTTCATACTGGCGAAGGCGGTCTTGCTCCTTATCATACGATTGGCGGCGGGGATGTCATCATGCAGATTGGGTCTGGAATTTTTGGTGTTCGAAATAAAGATGGGTC
>ERZ651768.1609-NODE-1609-length-16363-cov-4.990544_pt1 | contig 16363 bp, 16 predicted proteins | sample MGYA00514754_ERZ651768 | MGnify/ENA metagenome assembly ERZ651768
GATATGGAACTATCTTGTCAAGGTACATCAGGTTTTATACTGATTGAGTTTGTTAAAGATGAAAATTATACTGCATAGTAAAGGTTAGATAACAATGGATACAGTTAAATTAATATCTGAACAATTCTCTGATGAAGTAGAATATATCTGCGAAGAAAAAGAGAATGGTAAGAAAGAATATAAAATAAAAGGTATCTTTTTACAAGCGGATGTTAAAAACCGTAATGGTCGAATATATCCAATGGAAATACTGCAAAAAGAAGTAAAGAGATACAATAAAGAGTACGTCAATGAAAAACGTGCGTTTGGTGAGTTGGGACATCCAGAGGGCCCAACAGTAAATCTTGAACGTGCATCACACTTGATTACTGCATTGTATCCCGATGGAAAAAATTTCATTGGAGAAGCAAAGATACTTAAAACACCTATGGGTGAGATTGTAAAAAATCTCATGGATGAAGGTGCAAAATTAGGTGTGTCCTCTAGAGGAATGGGTAGTTTAGACCAAAAGAATGGTGCGAACTACGTCAAAAGTGACTTTTACCTTGCGACTGCAGCGGATATTGTTGCAGATCCTTCCGCTCCTAACGCATTTGTTGAGGGAATTATGGAAGGAAAAGAATGGGTTTGGGATCATGGATCACTTGTAGAGGCTGAATTAGTGCGTATGAAAGGACGAATACAACAGAAAGTCCGGTCTAAACACGCAAAAGAGGATGCTTTGGAGTTTGCAAAGTTCCTCAAAATGTTGTAATTTATAAATAATCGTTAATAAGAATATAAGGAGAAATCCCCATGGCGGACAACGAATTAGATCAAACAATTGAGGAGCTCGAAGCCGAAGTTCTTGCAGAACTTGAAGAGGCCAATGGACAGGATGCTCCTGCAAAAAGTGGTGCTCCTGCTGACAAGATGGACACAGTAGAAGGCGAAGTCCAAGATACAGGTAGTGCAGTAGCTGACCCAGAACAAAAAGATGCTCCGGCTAAGAAAGTCGTAGCAAAAGCAAAAGAAGTAAGTGGTGAGAAATCGCAGAAGGGTGCAGGAAAACCTGAAAAGATGCAAAAACTTGCTGCTGGTGATGAAGTAGATCATGATGGCGAAATCATTGCAGAAAAGAAATTAACTAAGGCAGAAATGTCTGAAACAATTTCTAAGGGATTGGGCAAAATGAATAAGGCTCAATTAGAAAAACTTTATGCTGCTATGCATAACAATGATGACGAAGAAGAAGAGAATGACATGGATGAAGTCAAGAAGGAAGCCATTGAAAATCGAGTTAAAGAAATAGACGTTGCAGAGCACGTTGAAGCACTCGTAAATGGTGAAGGTGACTTATCCGAAGAATTTAAACGTAAGGCTGCAACAGTGTTTGAAGCCGCGGTTAAATCGAAGATTCGTACAGAGATCGGAAGACTCGAAGACGAATACGAAGAAAAACTAAAAGGAAATGTACAAACAGCAACAGATGAGATGACTAATAAAGTCGATACATATCTCAATTATGTTACTGAGGAATGGATGAAGGAAAATGAACTCGCAGTCGAACGTGGATTAAAAGGTGAGATTGCAGAAGATTTCATTTCTGGTTTGAAACAACTATTTGAAGATCACTACATTGATATTCCAGACGAAAAGTATGATGTGTTAGAAGCACAGTCTGAAAAGATTTCTGAACTAGAAAGCAAACTCAGTGAGACAATCGAAAAGAGCGTATCGTTGAAGGATAATAATGCTAAACTGGTTAGAGAACAAGTCATATCTGAGGTTTCCGATGATTTGGCTGACACAGAAATTGAAAAGTTTAGGTCGTTGATAGATGATGTGGATTATTCTGAAGAAGAATCTTTCCGTGAAAAGTTAGATACTTTGAAAGAAAGTTATTTTCCAAAAACATCAACTGCTGAAACGACTGAAACAGTTAATGATGTAGAAACTGGCACCGCACAGGACATTGATCTAACTCCATCTATGGATGCGTATATGTCTGCCATAGGTAGAACGGTCAAATAGTGCAAAAATGTTAATTTATAAATAAAAGTAGAAAAATAATAAGGAGAAACAAAAATGTTTCAAACAGAGCATCTACAAGAAAAGTGGCAGCCAGTCCTTCAACATCCTGATCTCCCTGAGATTGCGGATAGTTACAAGCGGGCAGTCACTACAGTAATCCTTGAGAACCAAGAAAAGGCTCTCAGAGAAGATCGTGCGTTTCTTTCAGAAGCCGCACCAACTACTTCAACAGGAGCGTCAGTTGATAACTGGGATCCAATCCTGATATCACTTGTTCGCCGTTCCATGCCGAACTTAATCGCATATGATATATGCGGTGTTCAGCCAATGACAGGGCCGACAGGACTTATCTTTGCAATGCGTTCACGTTTCAGTTCTCAAACTGGTGCAGAAGCGCTTGCAGACGAAGCGATGCCTGACATCTCTAATCAGAATGCTGCTGGTACTATCGGTGGTGGGGATATCGGTGCAACCGAAACTAACCCTGCTGTTCTTAACGATAGTCCTTCTGCTGGAACATACACCAGTGCAACAGGTCAGACTACTGCTCAAGGTGAGGCATTAGGTGACAATTCAAGCACTAACGTATTTGCAGAAATGGCGTTCAGTATTGAGAAGCACACAGTTACAGCAGTAACACGTGCCCTCAAAGCAGAATATTCAATGGAACTCGCACAAGACCTTAAAGCAATTCATGGTCTTGACGCAGAAACAGAACTTGCAAATATTCTGTCTGCTGAAATCCTTGCAGAAATTAACCGAGAAGTTGTCCGTAACATTTATGTTACCGCTGTCAAGGGTGCCGCAGTTAATACAACGACTGCTGGTATCTTCGACTTGGATACAGACTCTAACGGTCGATGGTCGGTTGAGAAATTTAAAGGACTTCTCTTTCAAATTGAGAGAGATGCTAATGCGGTTGGTCAACAGACTCGTAGAGGAAAGGGTAATATGATTCTTTGTTCTGCTGATGTTGCATCTGCATTGCAAATGTCTGGTGTACTTGATTACACTCCTGCTCTTTCTAGTAACCTAAACGTAGATGACACAACTACAACTTTTGCTGGTGTTCTTAACGGACGTTACAAAGTTTATGTTGATCCCTACGCTGCAAATGCAGCTGCTTCTCAGTACTACGTTGTAGGTTATAAAGGTACTTCACCGTATGACGCTGGAATGTTCTACTGCCCGTACGTTCCGTTGCAGATGGTTCGTGCAGTTGGAGAACATACCTTCCAGCCGAAGATTGGTTTCAAAACCCGATACGGTATTGCTGCTAATCCTTTCCATACTGGTACAGTTGCTGCTACCGCTGAAGGTGCAATCTCGATTTCGAGTGCGACTAACAAGTACTACAGGAAGGTTAAAGTTACGAACCTTATGTAATAATAAGAGTTGGAGTAACCAACCACAACTTAAAGGGGGGTCAATATTGACTCCCCTTTTTTTATTATAAATAGTACTATGGTTACTTCAACATCACCTTTATCTCGGCAACCAGATAAATTAGATTATCTGAGTCCAACACAGTTTAAGTTTAACATTAATCAACTACCAAAGGTTGAATTTTTCACTACAGCTGCAAATGTGCCTGCAATAAGCTTGGGTGATGCTGTATTTCCAACTCCATACAAAGAGATACCAATGATGGGGGATACCCTCAGTTATGAAAATCTTTCAATAACTTTTATTGTTGATGAGTATCTTGAAAATTATATTTCCTTACATGAATGGATGACTGCAATTGGGTTTCCTAAAAGTAGAAAGCAATTTTCTGATTTTAGATCGGCAACAGCCAGTTCACCGATTGCGACTCATGGTGTGAGTGATGACATTGGTGACACACAACTAGCAACGCCTGTAAGAGGAATGTTTGGAGATGCGATTCTTACCCTGTTGACTAATAAAAATAATCCAGTGGTTGAGGTTCGTTTTCAAGACATATACCCTATTGCACTTGGAGCATTGGAGATGACACAGACCGCTACAGATGTTGAATATATATCTGTAACAGCAGATTTTACTTATAAAATATATGAGATTGTGACACTATAACGGAGACTTTATGACCCTTGATGAATTGAAAGCTCAGGTTGAAAAAGACCTGACAATAAATGATGAACGACTAGACACTGAATCCCTAAGAAACCAAGAACTTTATTCCAAGTATCTAGACTACAAAACAAATTTTGAACTTTTATTGCACCGAGCAAAGGGTGACTACAAAATTTTGTATCGTCAAAAGTGGGAGTACTATGGCGGTAAGGCTGACGCAAAAATTTATGCGACTAAACCGTTTGACCTAAAGGTTCTTAAAACTGATTTGCACGTTTATATAGAATCTGATGAAGACATTATTAAATCAGAACACAAGGTTGCGTATCTGGAATCCGTAATCAAATATCTTGACGGTATTCTTAAATCGATTACTAATCGACAATGGGATATTAAAAATGCAATTAGTTGGAGACAGTTTGAATCTGGAATGATATGAGTGCGTTTCTTGGGAAGTGGATTGGTTACTATGAAAATGTAGTTCCTGATGAACTTTGTGATGACATTATATCTTATACTATAGAAAATAAGGAGTTGACTCCATCTACATATTCTACGCACGATAGAACAAATCCTAAGAGTCCTCAGAGGGTATTTATGGACGATGTATGGTTTCGTTCCGGCGAAGATAAGTACTACGAGGAAATAAAGAAACACACACTAAACGTCCTCAGTATTTATCAGAAAGTTCATAAGGTTGTCTGTCAGAGATATACAGACTTCAGAATAAACCGTTATAGTAGTGGAGGATTCATGTCAGAACACATAGACAACATTCATCACTCGCACGGCCAACAATATGGTTATCCCCATCTATCGGTATTACTCTTTCTAAACAAAGATTACAAGGGTGGAGAGTTTGTGGTTGCAGATAACCAATACGAAACTAGCAAAGGTTCTGCAATTATTTTTCCATCCAACTTCATGTTTCCTCACAAGGTAAACAAGATAGAATACGGTGCGAGATGGAGTGTGGTATCATGGTTGATGTAAAAACCTATCATTGTTTTCCAACACTGATACATGAGTTTCGTGGAGAGCAAACCGCAAATTCCCATATAAATATGTTAAACGTTATTGAATTTGAAAATGAGGGAGATGAGTTACATCATCACCTAGCCTTTCGAGAATTTAACACAAGAGTTTTAGAGTGTAATAAACACGTTTTAGATGCAGCTAACTATCAGTACGAAAATATAGAGATAACAAATATGTGGGGCAATAGGTTATCAAGTGGTGATGACCATCCGCCACATACGCACTCTAATAATATATTATCTGGTGTTTACTATCTACGAGCATCTGAGAATACTTCCCCAATACAATTTTTTGACCCGCGCCCACAAGCATCGGTATTTAAACCAAGAAACAAACCCAACTGGAACAACTCTAGTATGATTCAGTTTAACTCTGTAATAGGTGTTGGATTTATATTTCCTTCTTGGTTGATGCATTGGGTTCCACCTACTAAAGCAGAGAGGGTCAGCATATCATGGAATGTAATCGTTAGAGGCGATTACGGTGAACCGAATACTTTGCAAAATGCACATATCTAAACTCGATGAAGTTTATCTAAAACTTGATGTTGACTCTGGACTTGCAAGAGAGCTGTCAGACTATTTTACGTTTGAAGTGCCAGGGGCTAAGTTTATGCCTGCGTATCGCAACAAAATCTGGGATGGTAAGATACGATTATTCTCTGCACAGACAGGAAAAATTTATGTTGGATTGTTACCTTACATAGAGCAGTTTTGTTCGACAAATGAGATCGAATATATATTAGATGGAGAAATAAAAGATGAGAAGTTCAGTTTACAGAAAAATACGGCGGCAGACTTTATCAAATCTCTCAGGCCCACTTCCAATGGAAAGGTTCTTGACATCCGTGATTACCAGATTGATGCCGTATATACAGCAATACGAAAGCATCGTGGTTTATTTCTTAGCCCTACCGCTTCTGGCAAATCATTAATCATCTATGCGATTGTAAGATACTATAATATCTTATTAGAGGAACAGAAGATACTGATTCTTGTTCCGACTACATCACTAGTAGAACAAATGTATTCTGATTTTATTGATTATGGTTGGAGTGATAATTACTTACATCGTATATACGCTGGACATGAAAGAGATACTGATAAGTCGGTGGTTATCTCTACATGGCAGTCACTATACAAAATGAAAAAACCATACTTCAAACAGTTTGGTTGTATTATAGGTGATGAGGCTCATTTGTTCAAAGCAAAGTCCCTCACCAGCATATTGACAAAACTTGATATGTGTAAATATAGGTTCGGACTAACAGGAACTTTAGACGGAACACAAACACATCGACTAGTGCTAGAGGGGTTGTTTGGTTCTGTACAGGAAGTTGCATCAACGAAAGAGTTGATAGATAGGGGAACTTTAGCTGACTTAGAAATAAAATGTATTGTTTTAAAACATACAGAAGCAGAAAGTAAAGAAATAAGGAGATTATCTTATGCTGAAGAAATTAACTACTTGGTGGGGCACGACAGGCGTAATGCTTTTCTTGTTAACCTTTGCAATAGTCTGGAAGGAAACACACTTTGTTTGTTTCAGCTGGTTTTAAAGCATGGAAGATTTTTATATGATGAAATGAAAAATTTTGATAGAGAGGTTTTTTTTGTCTATGGAGGAACAAATGCAGAAACAAGGGAAAATATTCGTGCAATTACAGAAGACGAGAAGAATGCTATCATTGTTGCGTCCTATGGTACTTTTAGTACAGGGATTAATATTAGGAATTTGCATAACATCGTGTTCGCAAGTCCAAGTAAATCTAAGATTAGAGTGCTCCAATCACTGGGACGAGGATTGCGTAGGACTGACAGTAAAAGTGCCGTTCGCCTCTTTGACATCTCAGATGACCTTACCTACAAAGCTCATAGAAATTTCACACTAAATCACTTTTATGAGCGAATAAATATATACAACGAGGAACAATTCGATTATAAAATCGACAGAGTAAAACTATGAGCAATAATTACCAGATATTAAAATTAACAAATGGTGAAAATATTATTTGCGATATAAAAACTCAAAATGAAAATGATGTTATATTAGAGGTAACTGCACCTTTAAAAATGGATATTATGAGTCATATAACCAAAGAAGGGATACAAGAAGGTTTGGCTTTAACTCGATGGGTGCAACCATTTACAGACGAAAAAGAGATTGCAATTAACAAGTCTACAATTGTAACGATGGTTCCAGCATCTTTGGGAATGAGTAAGTATTATGAATATGTTCTAAAAAATATAAAAGAAATGAGATTAGTTGATTCTACAACAGAAGATATAGAAAATCCCACTAGTGAGGAGTTAGAACAAATTGAATTTGAAGAAGATGAAGAAATGGTTGAGTCTTTAAAGAAACATACTATTCACTAATCTTCCCTTTGGTCATAAAGTATTATACAGATAAGTTAGGGCATTGTCAATCACTTGACATTACTATACCACATACTGTATAGTGTATAACTAATTAAGTACAAATGTACATTAAGAAAGGACAATGAATAATGGCTAAAAAGAAAACGGTTCATTATGTTAACAATATAAAGTTCCTAGATGCTTTAAGAGATTGGAATGAAAAATGCGTAGAAGCAGAGGCAGAAGGGGAACCAACTCCACAGGTTACAAATTATATTGGTGAGTGTTTTATAAAAATTGCAAACGGACTTTCATATAGACCAAACTTTATTAACTATACTTATAAACAGGAAATGATTTCTGATGGTATAGAAAACTGTTTGCAATATATACATAACTTTGATCCTGAAAAATCCAAAAACCCCTTTGCATACTTTACACAAATTATATACTACGCATTTATTCGTAGGATACAAAAAGAAAAGAAACAAACTCACATTAAGCACAAGATGATTGAGAACCAAGAGTATACAAATTACATTACATTAGAAGGTGACGACACAAAATATTCTGTAGGGGGGTTTGACCCAACGATTATGTTACCTGATGAAGCTGTGTACAAAACAAAGAAAAAAAAAGTTCAATCAAAGATTGAAGGTCTGGAAAATTTTATGGAGGTTGATACTTGAAGATTGCATTGATAACCGATACCCATTTCGGTGCTCGTAATGATAATATAAATTTTAATGAATACTTTTACCAATTTTATGAAGGCATATTTTTTCCATTTTTAGAGCAAAATAATATAAAGCATTGCATCCATTTAGGTGATGTATTCGATAGACGGAAGTATATCTCTTATCGTATTGCAAAAGATTTTCGTGAGAGGTTCATTGCACCATTCAATCATCTTGAGGTGCAATTGCATATGGTTGTGGGAAACCATGATATCTATTTCAAAGATACGAATGATGTAAACTCACTTACTGAACTATTATCTGATAAATTTGACAATGTTCACATTTATGCAGAAGCACAAGAAGTTGACTTTGATAGATTTCCGATACTGTTGATGCCGTGGATTAATCCACAAAATGAAATTTACGCAATGGGTATGATAGACGAGACACGGGCTGACACAATGTTTGGCCACTTGGAGATTGCTGGATTCCAGATGTATAAGGGATATGAATCTCAAGGTGGATTGTCGAAGAAAGAATTTTTAAAATTCGATACGGTAATGAGTGGACACTTTCATCACAAGTCTGATGATGGACAAATTTATTATCTGGGTTGCCCGTATGAAATCACTTGGAGTGACTACAACGATCCAAAAGGGTTTCATGTATTTGATACAGAAACAAGAGAACTGCACCGCATTGTAAATCCCTATAAAATGTTCAGTAAGATTTACTACGATGATAGTAAAACGAACTATGAGAACCATGACATTAAACAATATCGAAACCAGTACGTCAAATTGATTGTTGTCAATAAGAAAGACTTGTATGGTTTCGATAAGTTTACTGACCGATTACTTCTAGCTGATTGCCACGAAGTGAAAATCATTGAGGACTTTTCAGACCTTGATGCAAACACTGTATCCGATGATATCATTGAGAACACAGAAGATACGATGACATTGTTAGGAAAATACATTGATGAACTTAGTGTTAATCTTGACAAAGACCGACTCAAAAATATGATGCGGTCATTATATACTGAAGCACAGGACTTAGAGTTGTAATGGAACATAATAGTGATTTTACACATGATTTGAAATTTGGGCAAAAGGGAGAGTCTGTTGTTGCTGAAATTTTAGAAATTTCAGAAGATGATAAAATTGAAGTTAAATCAGAAAGAAATATTTGGAAAGATACAGGAAATGTTTTTGTTGAATTTTACTGTAGAGGGAAGCCAAGTGGAATAGCAACAACTGAAGCTAAATGGTGGATGATTAACTTTTGTGATGATGATGAGGTGCGATCCACTATTATCATATCTACAAAAAAACTAAAGACAATGGTATCAATCCCCCAAAAATATAGGATTGTGAATGGTGGCGATAATAATACTTCCAAAGGATTTTTAGTACCCATAATAGATTTAATTCAATGAAGTATGATTTTGAAATAAAAGAAATTAGTCGATATGACTCTACGGAGTTGATTCAAACTTATCATTATTCTAAAGTGATGCCTAGACTTACTAAACATTTTCTAGGTTGTTTTTTGGAAGATGAACTGGTTGGTGTATTGACTTTAGGTTGGGGAACTCAACCAAAGGCTACTATTGCAAAACTTTTTGATGGTTTAGATACAAAGGATTATTATGAGATTGGTAAAATGTGCATGAAACCAGAAATGCCAAGAAACTCTGAATCACAAATGTTATCTGGTGTTATTAACTGGATGAAAAAGAATTGCCCAGAAAAGAAATTCTTATATACTTGGGCAGATGGTATTATGGGTAAGCCTGGATATGTTTACCAAGCAGCAAATTTTTTGTACGGTGGATATATCTGGACTCAGATTTATATCAGTGATAAGGGTGAAAAGATACACCCAAGATCTAGTAAACGGTTGTGTGTAGAAAATGTTGACTATGAAAAGAAAAGAAATCCTAATTTTTTTGACAATCGTAAAGATGAAAGGATATATTGGTTGACACAAGATTTTCTTGACCATAAAGGAATTAGTAAAATTTTTGGTAAACAGTTTCGTTATATTTTACCTTTGAATAAAAAATCTAGAAAACTGTTAAAGAAGTCAAAGGTAAAATGGCATTTAAAATATCCTAAACACTTTGATTTAGAATGGCAAAAATCTACAAAACAAGGTAAAGTAAAAATAGATAAAATGCCTTACATTGATTCGGACATGACAGAATATAATAAAAAAAATGTTAATGTCCATGCTAAAGATAGAGGTACTTTGGAGGCCTTTCTTTGATAAAGTTTAAAAAGATTCGGTGGAAAAACTTTCTTTCCACTGGTAACACTTTTACTGAAATTGAACTAACTCGAAATCCGTCAACACTAATCATTGGAGAGAATGGCTCTGGTAAGTCAACCATTCTTGATGCGTTGTGTTTCGGATTATTTGGTAAACCGTTTCGTAATATTAATAAACCACAACTGGTAAATTCAGTTAATAATACTGGTCTGGTTGTAGAAGTTGAATTTACGGTTGGTTCTCGTAACTATAAAGTAGTGCGAGGTATCAAACCAAATGTATTTGAGATTTACAATAATCGCAAACCACTCAATCAGGAAGCTAATGTTAGAGACTATCAGAAGATTCTTGAGCAACAGATACTAAAATTAAACTATCGGTCTTTTACACAAGTGGTCATACTTGGTAGTTCGACATTTATTCCTTTTATGCAACTACCGGCTAAACATCGAAGAGAGGTTGTAGAAGAAATACTGGACATACAGATTTTCTCTTTGATGAATATGTTACTTAAAATCAAGTTGAAAGATTTGCAAGAGGAACTAGTATCAATCGACAATCGATATGAGTTAACCACTGAGAAAATTAGTTTGCAAGAGAATTACATTGATGACTTGAAAAAGAATAAAAACAAACTTATCAAGACTAAGAGAGAAGCAATAAAGAGTAATACAAAAGTAATCCAATCCAGAACTAGTGAACGTGAGGAATTAGAAAAAGCAAATGTAATTTTTCTGGAACAGATAAAAGACCAACAACAGGTAGAACAGAAAGAAACAAAACTCAAGGATCTTCGTGCGACACTTGCAGAGAAACACAAATCACATTCATCGATGCTTGACTTCTTTGATAATAACTCAGATTGTCCAACGTGTCAGCAACACATTGATGAGGTGTTCAAAGAAGAAATGATATCGCAACAAAAACAGGAAGTCAAAAAATATCAAACTGGTATAGAGAAAATGAAGTCGGAGTTATCGTCAACGAAACAAAGACTGAAAGAGATTAAAGAAGTTGCAGACAAGATTCGAGATAATCAATTGTCGATTGCACAGTTGAATACATCTATTGTCGAACTTGAAAAGTTTAACACTAAGTTAGAGACAGAGATAGAATTATTCAACGGTGGTGGTGTCAATAAGACTGATACCGACAAATTAAAGAATTTGAAAAAAGAATATAAGAAGATTGATAAGGAAAGGCAATCTGCAAAAGAAGAACGTAACTATGTGGAAGCTGCAAAGATTATGCTACAAGATACTGGTATTAAGACAAAGATTATCAAGCAGTATCTACCGATTATGAATAAGTTAATTAACAAGTATCTTACGTCAATGGAGTTCTATATAAACTTTACACTAAATGAAAACTTTGAGGAAACGATTAAGTCAAGATATCGTGATGAGTTTACCTATGCGTCATTCAGTGAAGGTGAGAAGATGCGTATTGACCTTGCATTACTTTTTACTTGGAGAGCAATTGCAAAGATGAAAAACAGCACCAACACAAATCTGTTGATGCTTGATGAAATCTTTGACAGCTCTCTGGATAACACAGGAACCGATGAGTTCCTAAAAATATTGAACACGTTGGCTGGTGAGAACGTATTTGTGATTAGTCATAAACAGGATGTTCTGGTAGACAAGTTTAGAAGTACAATCAAGTTTGAGAAGGTGAAGAACTTTAGTCATGTTGTTGCTTAATGGAGATTGCTTTGAGGGTATCATGATGCTGGTTACTGTATTCTGGACGATGATGAAATCGTCTATATAAATATATGGAAGAAAATTTATGAGTGAGATATGCAAATTAATTGAAGCTGAAAATCCGATTATGAAAGTTCGGTTGTCAGGTTGCAGTCCTGATTTGGACAGAGATGAAGTAGAACGAAAACTAATCGACTCTATGGAACATTATCAGGGTATTGGTTTATCTGCGAACCAGATTGGCATTATGGAACGAGTGTTTGTGATGTATTCGGATGTGAAGAAACGAGAGACTATTACCTGTTTCAATCCAGAGGTTACAATTTACTCTGATACTAAGATTCTTATGGACGAGGGCTGTCTTACCTATCCAGGCTTGTGGCTAAAGGTGAAACGTTCAGATAATGTCGGGGTGCAATATGAGGACAAAACTGGTGAAATACAGCACCAATCAATGTTGGGTTTGGAGTGTCGGATCTTCCTGCATGAATATGACCACATGGAAGGGACGGATTTCACCCAAAAAGTGTCCAAATTGAAGTTAAAACGGGCCCAAAAACGACTTTCCAAGATGCAGAAAAGGTCAAAACTCGTTCAAAATCAATAACTTACATAGGGGTTGACAATGCCCCCCCGAATAGACGATCATATACATATAGTGAAATTTGAGGTTATTGAGGTCACAAATGAGAGATAATTCGACACTTGCAAAGTTACTTGCAGAAGAAGATATCTCTGTCGTCCATAAGAAGGTAGAGACAGCTGCGTTTGACGTTAAGCGCAGAGAGTTGATACTTCCACAGTGGAAAGAGATGCCCAAGATGATACAGGACTTAATGACCTGCCATGAAGTTGGTCATGCCCTGTGGACTTCCTTAGAGATGTTAGAGGAAGCGAGAGATCGAAAGATTGAGAAATCTTTCGTGAATGTTATTGAGGACGTTCGTATTGAATCAATGATTCAAAAACGATATGCGGGCTCACGCAAAGTCTTTCGACTTGGTTATGCTGAGTTGATTGCAAAGAACTTTTTCAAAACTCAGGGAATGGATCTCCAGAAACTTGGATTGATTGATCGAATCAATCTACACTTCAAGAAAACGCCCGACATTCATTTTTCCCCAGAGGAAAATGATTGGGTTAATCGTGTTGCATCATGTAAGACTGAAGCAGAGGTTTTAGATACTGCTGAAGAACTATACAAGTGGATGCAAGAAAATCCAGAGTCACAAGAGCAAGAGCAGCCTCAAGCTGATATATCGTCATGGGATGTTGACGACGACGGCGAGGAATATAAAATCAACGACAACATGGAAGCTGATGAAGATTCTGATGAGTCCGAAGAAGAAACTGAAGTGACCGAAGGTGCTGAAGGTGAGTCTGATGAGACTAAAGAAGAATCAGAAGCATCTTCTGACGATGAAGAATCTGATGATGAAGGTGGAGAAGAAGAAGAGATTTCCACTGGTGGCGGTAATCAGGGTTCTAATAAAAAGATAACTGCTACTACTGATGATGCTTACAGTGAGTCTACTAAAGAATTCTTGGATGAGGACGCTAAAGAAACTGCGTATTATCGGATTCCGAAACTAGACATAAACAAAGTTATTGTCAGTCACAAAGAAATTAATTCAGAACTTCAAAGTTACTGGTCAGAGAGATATTCTGACCCAGAATTTGATGATATGAAAACAACTATATCGGATGCACTTGCTAAACTGCGTCAGGATAGTAAGAAAACCATTTCTTACATGGTGAAAGAATTTGAGATGAAGAAAGCTGCAGATCAGTATGCTCGTGCGGCGACTTCTAAAACTGGTAGGTTGGATTTGAATAAGGTTCATACCTACAAGTATAATGATGACTTGTTCGCAAAAGTAACTACTATGCCAGGGGCTACTAGTCATGGTATGGTAATATTCATAGATTGGTCAGGTTCTATGTGGACTAATATGTTCGGAACCATCAAACAGTTATACAATCTAATGTGGTTTTGTCAGAGAGTGCAAATACCTTTTGAGGTTTATGCATTTTCTTCTTACTATCAAAGACCAGAGGCTGGGAAGCGTATTTTTCAAACTCCCAAAATTGGTGATTTAATAATGAAAGAGTTTCACTTGTTAAACTTTTTCTCTAGTAATATGAGTACATCAGAGTTTAATCAAATGCTGAACAATATGTTTACACTCGGATATGATTGGAGACAGGACGGCCGATACACCCATTATAACACGATTAAATCTCCCAGATGTTATGACCTTGGTGGAACTCCCTTAGATAGCGCGATTGTTGCAGCTATGGATATTCTTCCCAAGTTTAAATCTAATACTGGTGTACAAAAAGTAAACACTATTTTCTTGACTGATGGTGATAGCCATCCCATTGAGAATTTTTACGAGTTATCTGAGATTGATGATAAATTTTTTCATGGATATATTCGTTGGCATGATGATATAGTAATCACTGACCCTGTTACCAATAAAAAGGTAAAGGTCAAAGCGACGAAAGCCTACACCCGCAGTACTTGGAATAGTTATGCAACAGAAAGAACTGCTTGTTACTTGCAATTGTTGAAGTATCGAGTGCCAAGTATGAATATAGTTGGTTTCTTTATTGCTGGTAGTGGTAAAAATGGTGCTGTTCCTAAGAAAACCATTATTGACAAATTCGCCACGGGCGCCCAACCCCCTCCCGGCCACAGAGGTTATTCATGGAGTGATAAGAGAGAACGAAATGCTAACATTCTTACTAAGGTTCGTAAAGAGCTCAAGAAAAACAATGTTGCAGTATGTAAGAGTGCTGGATACGATGAGTATTACATCTTGCCTAGTCTCGACATTGATTTGAGTGATAAAGGTATCGAGGTTACAGTCGGAGCCAGTAAGTCTCAGTTGAAGTCTGCATTTAAGAAAAATGCGACCAGCAAGACTCTAAATCGACCATTACTCAACAAATTCATTGGAATGGTTGCGTAAAACCCCTGAGAAATCGGGGACTTACATGGGGGTTGACAATGCCCCCCAAAATAGACGATCATAGTAGTATAGTTTGAGAAAAGAGAGGATTGAGGTTTTTATATTATGAAGGCGATTGAACAATTCAAAATGGAAGCAATTGACCAGTATGGTGCTGGTTCGATTATTTCTGAAGAATCTGCAAAGAAGGTTCTGAAAACAATTGGACGAGCAATCGGGTTGGGTCATTTGAGACAGTCTGGAATGTTGTTGGAGTCTGGTGAATACCAGTTACCAGCTTCAGTTGAGTCTAAAACCATCGCAATGGTTAAGACTTTCAAGCCTAAAACTAAAAAGGTTTCCAAGTCAGTCTCGACTCCAGCTCCAGTTGTTGAACCCGTTGTTGAGGAAGCTGTAGTGAGTCTGATGGCGACTAACATCGAAATGCAAAATTTAGTTCCTAGTACGTTCGAGGGTTTTGTGCCTTGGGGTCACTTTGCGACAATCAAAAAGATTGTACAGTCTGGGATGTTCTACCCTGTGTTCGTTACTGGTCTTTCTGGTAACGGTAAGACTTTGATGGTCGAACAGATTCACGCAAAACTCAAAAAAGAATTGATTCGAGTGAACATCACCATCGAAACTGATGAAGATGATTTGCTCGGTGGATTCCGATTGATAAACGGTGAAACCAAGTTTGTTCCCGGCCCTGTCATTGAGGCGATGGAACGAGGATGCACTCTTCTACTTGATGAGTGTGACTTAGGTTCTAACAAGTTACTTGCGCTGCAACCTGTCCTTGAAGGTAAAGGTGTTTATCTCAAAAAGGTAAACAAGTGGATTACTCCGAAGGAAGGATTCAACGTGATGGCGACTGCCAATACTAAAGGTAAAGGTTCTGAGGATGGACGGTTCATTGGAACTAACATTCTGAACGAAGCGTTCCTAGAACGATTTGCGATTACCATCGAACAACCCTATGCAAATGTTGCGACTGAGAAAAAAATTATTCTTGGTTCCATGAAGAAGTACGATAAGGTTGATAAAGAGTTTGCAACTAACCTAGTCACTTGGGCTGAGGTAATCCGAAAGACCTTCTTCGAAGGGGGCGTTGACGAACTTATCTCGACTCGCCGATTAGACCACATTGCAAAGGCATACGCAATCTTTGATGACAAGATGAAGTCTATTGAGTTGTGTGTCTCACGATTCGATGAGGATACCAAAGAGTCGTTCATGGATCTCTATACCAAGATCGATGCTGGAATTGATCCTCTGACTGA
>ERZ651768.1610-NODE-1610-length-16357-cov-13.636425_pt1 | contig 16357 bp, 21 predicted proteins | sample MGYA00514754_ERZ651768 | MGnify/ENA metagenome assembly ERZ651768
TCAAGGAACAAAAGCAGAGATGGAACAAGGATTATACTGGATGGGACAAGGAAAAATCAAAGCATCAATTGATTCAATTCATTCTTTCGAGCAAGCAGCAGAGGCACATACAAAAATGCTCCAAGGAAAGTTCTTTGGCAAAATCTTAATCAAGCCAGAAGGCGCTTAATCACTTAATGTCAAAACTTTTTCGCAGTTTGGTTTTCGTACCTGGTAACAATCCAAGGTTTTTGGAAAAGGCAAAATCACTTACCGCTGACATTGTTTGTTTTGATCTTGAGGATTCAGTGCCAGACAAAGAGAAGAAAAAGGCAAGAACATTGATAAAAAACACACTCAAACAAAGAAAAGATTATTCTCCAGATGTTTTTGTTAGAATAAACTCACCAGACTCGGGTAAGATTACAGCAGATCTTAAAGAAGTAGTCCAGAAAGGAATTGACGGAATTGTAATTCCCAAGGTAAATTCTGCAAATGAACTCAAGAAAATTGAAAAAACCATTTCATCTCTAGAGAAAAAGCGAAGGATTAAGGGAATTCGTTTGATGCCTTCAATAGAATCTGCACTTGGTGTTGTGAATTGTTATGAGATAGCCTCATCCAGTAAGCGTACTGACGCTTTGGTATTTGGAATATTTGATTTATTGAATGACATGGGAATAGAATACACCAAGGGAAATCCACGTGGTGCAAAATACTCTAGATATAAAGTTCCTGTAGCTGCAACTGCAGCAGGTGTTGTTGCAATAGATGGTATATGGCAGGACTTGAAAGACAAGGGTGGCTTTACTAAAGATTGCCAGGTTGGAAAAAGTCTAGGCTATGTTGGAAAAAGTGTTATTCATCCAGATCAAATCAAAACTGTTCATAAAATTTTTCATCCTAATAAAACTGAAATTAAATGGGCCAAGAAGATTTGCGATGTTTATGAAAAATCAACAAAAAAAGGAAAGGGTGCTACTGTAGTTGAGGGGAAAATGATAGATGAAGTTCATTATAAGCGAGCAAAGGCACTTTTGGAAATTTGATTTATAATGATCTGGTAAAATCAATAAAACAATGTTTACCGGTATAATCGTTGGGACTGGAAAAGTCATAAAACTTGATCAAAAAACAAAGAACAGAAGTGCCATACAGATGACTGTTAATTTAGGAAAGTATGCAAAAGGTTTGAAGATTGGTCAGAGTGTTGCAATCAATGGTGTATGCCTTAGTGCAACAAAAATTTCAAATAATAATTGTGTCTTTGAAATGATAGATGAAACAACAAAGAAGACTGATTTAGGAAACGTAAAGGCAGGAAGCACTGTTAACGTTGAACGTAGCTTGAAAGTTGGTGACAGGTTGGAGGGACACTTTGTTTTGGGACATATAGATGGGGTTGCAACAATAACAAAGATTGAAAAAAAACCAAAGGAAGTAAAGATTTGGTTCAGGATTCCAAAAAAACTAACAAAGTATGTTGTTAAAAAAGGTTCAATCGCACTTGATGGAATCAGTTTGACATTAGTAGATGTAAAAAAAGATATTGCATCTGTCTGTCTTATTCCACATACAATCAATGTTACAAATTTCAAATCAAAAGAGATAGGCGACAAGCTTAATATTGAAACTGATGTTCTTGGAAAATACATTCTAAAGTAAGGCTAATCTATTACCAAAAAACTGGTAATTACCAAGTTTTTAGTAGGTTTATAACATCTTCAAAACCAATTTTTATGTATGACATTTGATACAGCAATTGCTTCTCTAAAACAAGGCGAGTTTGTTATGGTTTATGATTCAGATGGTCGAGAAAGCGAAGTTGACATGATGGTTGCAGCTGAATTCATTACTCCTGAGCATGTTGCAAGAATGAGACAGCATGCGGGCGGTCTAATTTGTCTTGCAATTTCAAACGATTTGGCAAAAAAATTAGAACTCAAATACATGCACAATATACTTACAAATTCTAACGACCTTGATTCAGACTCAAAAAATATGATAATGGGGAGAGCACCATACGGGGATCATCCAACTTTTTCAATATCTGTAAACCACAAGCATACATACACTGGAATTACTGACAGTGATAGAGCTTTAACCATCAAAGAAATGGCAAGCTTGTGCAATTCAGACAATCCAAAAAAACAGTTTGTTTCTTCGTTTAAGACACCAGGTCATGTTCCATTATTACTTGCGTCAGACGGTCTTCTTTCTTCCAGAAAGGGTCATACGGAAATGTCAATTTACCTAACAAAACTGGCAAAATTACATCCAGTTTCTGCCATCTGTGAGATGATGGATGCAGAAACTTATGCTGCACTGTCTGTTGAAAAAGCAAAAAAGTATGCAAAAGAGAATGCTATTCCATTTATTGATGGTAAAGAACTCTACGAATTTTCAAAGGTGCGTTAATTTTGAACATTGCAATAGTGGTTTCGGAATTTAACAACAAAGTGACATCTAGAATGCATAAGGTAGCCCTAGAAAAAGCCAAAGAGTTGAAGCTGAATGTAAAATACGAGTGTAAAGTTCCTGGCGTTTTTGATATGCCCTTAGTTATTGATGCCTTACTGCAAAAGAAAGACATTGACGCGGTTGTTACGTTAGGAGCAATCATCAAGGGACAAACCAAGCATGATGAAATAATTGCGGATGTTGTTGCAACAAGAATTTCCAAATTATCGATTAAACATCAAAAACCAGTTTCCCTAGGAATTTCAGGTCCAGGAATGTCTGAAAGGCAGGCATTTGCAAGAATTCGACCAGTATCAGAAAGGGCAGTTGAGGCTGTTTTCAATACAGCAAAAGAATTGAAGAGGATAAAATAATGATTCAGATCACAATTATCAAAATTACAGGTTATGGTCCTTGGACTCTTACATTAGGAAGTGATCGGGAACATGAAATACAAATGCTCCAGGCATCACTTTATCTCCAAATACAGAAATTATTTTCTGAAAAAAATGGTCTAGTTTTTTCAAATAGATCTGATGAGTTTTTTGCGATTACAAATGACATTACACTGGAAGATCATATAGAAATCCAGAAGAAACTAGAATCATCTTTTGATTTGAAATTATCAATGTCAATAGGTTATGGCGATTCCCCATTTGATGCTAATCTTAGTGCACATGATGGGAAAAAATCCATAACAAAACTAAACGACGAACACAATATTTACGGTTTCATAGATGGTAAAGTAGAGTCGAAAGTTACAATCATGCACCTAGATGTTGATAATCTAACTTCTAGAGGAAAAACAGAATCACCATACGAAATTTCATCATTAATATTCAAACTCTATGCAAAAATGTCAGAGTTTTTCTTATCCAAGAAAGCACTTTCATTTTTTATGGGTGGTGATAATTTCATGGTTGTTGCAAATTCAAACTACAAGGAAAGTGCAGAAGAATTTATTGATATAATTAAAAATGAATTTGGAATTGAACTAAATTGTGGAATAGGAACAGGAAAAACTGCTAGGGATGCTGTAAAACTTGCAACCAAATCTCTTGACACAATTCGAGAGATACGTGATGCAGGAAAAGACAAGCCAGAAATTTATGAGATTGTATGATATTAAAAAATATCAGTGTACTATATGGAAATGATTTAAAATTTATTAAAAAAACAAATGTTCAAATTTCTGGCCACACGTTTCAAAAAATCTCTTCAAAAATTTCGTCCACAAAAAATAAAGTCATAAACTGTGACGGTTTGTTACTTATTCCAGGATTAATTAATTCTCATACTCATATTGGTGATTCAATTGCAAAAGATATTGCATTGAACAAAAATACTGATTCCAAAATTCATCCTGTATTCGGAATCAAACAAAAAATTCTCAAAGAGACCAAACCAAAAGTTTTGAGTCATTTTATGAGGAAAACTGTGAAATCTATGTTAAAAAAAGGCATTACAACCTTTGTTGATTTCAGAGAGGGAGGATTAGAAGGTGTTTTGCTTCTTCAAAAAACTCTATCTGATTTACCAATTCGTGCAATAATACTAGGCAGAATAGAATTTTATCAATCAAAAAGCCAGATCAAAAAAAATGTTGCATTACCAAAATCAAATTTAGATCAATTAGAATCATTGCTAAAAAATTGTGATGGATTAGGAATTAGTGGTTCAAATGAAAATAGTAATTCCACTATTAGACAATTTTCTAAAATAAAAAAAATTCGGGCTATTCATTGTGCAGAAACAAAACAAAGCTATTTAATTTCTAAGCAACTCACAAAAAAAACTGAACCTGAACGTTGTATTTTACTAAAACCAGATTTTCTAGTACACATGACATACGCTACAAAAAGTGACTTGAAATTTGTATCTAAAAAAATAAAGGGGATAGTTGTTTGTCCCCGTGCAAATGCATCATTAGCGGAAGGGATTCCAAATGTAGATCAAATGCTTAAAGCTAAATGTAATGTAACAATTGGAACTGATAATGTAATGATTAATTCGCCCGATATGTTTAGAGAGATGGATTTTTTATGGAAAGTAACTATGGGTATTCAGAAAAAACGTATTGACCCAAAAAAAATTCTGAAAATGGCAACCGTTAATGCAGGAAAATTACTAGACAAAAAAATAGGCTGTATAAAAGAAGGCTACTTGGCAGATGGAGTTTTTATTAAGAAGAACAACTTGGATCTTGATCCTTTACAAAATCCACACGCATCTATTGTTCATCGTGCCAATGAAAATTCGATCAAGGCGGTAATGATTGAAGGTGAAATAATCCATGGAAAACTATAGACCACGAATAATATTGAGCGCTGCCATAACTTTAGATGGTAAATTAGCAACACGAACTGGTGATTCAAAACTTTCCTCAAAAAAAGACAAAATTAGAGTTCACAAACTTAGAAGTAAAGTTGATGCTATTCTTATTGGCAAAAAAACTGTTGAAATTGATGATCCACTGTTATCTGTGCGAGGAATTAAGAAGAAAAATCCAATTCGTGTTATTCTTGATTCAAGTGGAACCATAAGTACTAATTCTAGAATTTTAAGAACTTGTTCAAAAATACCAACAATTATTGCAGTATCAAAAAAGGCTGGCAACAAAAATTTGGAAAGGCTAAAAAAATTTCCTGTTACAGTCATAGTTTGTGGGAATCATAAAGTAGACATAAAAAAATTACTTAGAATTCTAAAGGAGAGAAAGATAAAAAATCTTCTGATTGAAGGTGGTGGTATTACAAACTGGTCATTTATACAAGAAAATTTAATCGATGAAGCAATAGTCACAATTTCTCCTTATTTACTAGGAGGCAGTGACGCACCTACATTAGTCGATGGTAACGGATTTTCTACAATCGCTAAATCAACAAAATTGAAACTAAAAAATGTCACAAAAATGAAAAATGAAATTGTATTACACTATAAAATTAAGTGATTAAGTCCTTTCCAATCTCGTCAACCTTCTTTGTAAATCCCTTTTTTTGGGCTTCATTTTTCTTAAGGTTTAGTACATCTCCACACGAAGGGCATTTGAAAAATTGATCAAGTGCATCTTCAAATGTCACTCTGTCACAATCATTATTTCCACAATGATAGAACTGAGATGAATTTTCGTAATCTAACCTCTCCTGTAATCTTCCTTTTATCTTCTTTTTCTGATTCTGGATAAAGTTTTCAACTTCTTCTCTTCTAGAACGCCATCGATATACAAACCACCCCTTTCTTTCATCTTTTACCCTAATTCCTGTAATCAGGGACTTGCCAAAAAGGTCGTAGAGAACTTTTCTGACCATATTAATTCTCAAACCAGTAGAGCTTGCAATTTCCTCATCTGTTGCATCCTTTGATTTTAGAAGTGATCTAGCTACTTTGAGATATTCATCACCACCAATCATAAATGAAATTTTCACAAACGGATCTTCATATTTGTCAATCAACAATGTTCACACACATATTCTGCTATTAATCCGTTGTTTTATTCATCCTCACATTTTTTCCTTGTTCTTGAGGAATTATCACTCTTTCAGAATCTTCAAATTTAAGCTCAAATTGTTTTCCTTGTTGAATACGATCTAATAGTACACCCAGGGCGCTAACTTCTGAGTGCGGTTGGTTACCCACTGCGATGTTATAATCAGCCATCACAAAGACATCTTTTGGAACCTTCCCGGCTCCAACTATTATCAGGATTTTTTCTTCATTTCTAATTTTAGATTCTATATCGTTAATATTCTGACCATACATTGTTAAATGAACAATTTTTACCGATTTCTTTTTCCTATCCCTAATAATTTTTTTCCAATCTGTAATAGTTTCAATCTCAAATGGACCACCCCAAGTTTTGTTAATTTTAGAAATTGTATTAATTATATCAGGATTTATCTCATTCATATAGATTTTTTTAGCCCCAAATGACCTTGCAACAAGTGCAACATGAGTTGTAACTCTGTCATCTCTTACTACTCTTTGACCAATTCTTAAAACTTCAATTTCCATACATTTTTTCACCAGCATTATTAATTTTTTGTGACATATTATTTTGAAAAATTTTAGCAATTAATTTTTTGAGTTCTTTCATATTTTTTCCTGTAACCGCAGAAATGGCTATCCACTTTTTATCTTCTCTAAGCCCAAGTTTATCTACTATTTTTAAAATATAATCATCATCTAATAATTCTGATTTATTCAAAACAAAAATCATTTTATCCAGCTCCACACCAATTTCATTAAGAGTTTTGAAGCAGCTTTTAAATTTTTTTTGTAATACATACAAAGTGTCACTAGCATCAATCATGACTAGTACAATATCAGCATACAACAGCTCTTCTAATGTTGAGTTGAAAGCTTCTATCATATATGCAGGAAGTTTGCTGATAAATCCAACAGTGTCTGAAATTAGTGCTGCTTCTTGATTTATCGAGACTCTTCGTGTGGTTGTTGAAAGAGTAGTAAAGAGCTCATTACTTGCATCTTGTTTTTCATCTGTTAGAAAATTAAACAAAGTAGTTTTTCCAGCTGAAGTATATCCCGCTAATGAAATTATTTTAAAACCAAGACGTTTCCTTGCCTGTCTATGAAGTTCACGTTGTTTTCCCACTTTTACTAATTTTGATTTAGTGTTAACTATTCTTCTTCTAATATCGTTATAGTAAACATCAACTTCAAACATACCAAGTCCCATGAATCCAGGTTGTTCACCCATTCTTGCAAGCCTGACCTTTTCTTTGGCTCTTGACTTTTCATATCGTAATTGTGCTAAATTTATTTGAAACTTGGACTCTGCACTACTAGATCTTTTCTCAAATATTTTTAAAATTAATGCCTCTCTGTCTAGTATTTCGATTTTTAGTTCCGAGGCCAAATTGTAGTTCTGACTTGGTTTTAGCACTTCATCAAAAACTATTACATCTGGCTTTGCTGAAACCATAATGTCTTTAAGCTCTTGGATTTTTCCAGTACTAATACCATATTTTGGCGCCTGTAAGAAATCATGTTTGATGCTGTGTAATACCTTATAGCCTGCCGAGTCGCAAAGAGCCAGAGCTTCCCTAACTACATCATCTTCATTGTACGTTATTAAAATAGCAGAATTCATCAAAAATTCTATGTTTTTGGTTTTTTGATAATCTTTTCAATATTCATGTTTAACACGATTTCACCGATATCACTTGCATATTCAGCAATTCTTCGTACATTTTCAATAATCCTTCTGATCCTATAATTTTCCAACTCATTCTTGTTTGTTTTTAGATTATCAGACACTCTTTTTTCATATTTTTGAATATCGATTGATTTTTTTATTGCTATTTCTGCTTGGTCGTAGTCTTTTTTGAACAGAGCCAAACATGCATCATCAATTACTGAAATTGCAAAATCACTCATTTCCCGTATCCTATCAAAAATTTTGCCCTTAATGGGAGTTTTATAATCCAATACATCACGTGATATCCTAACAGAATGATCCGCCAATCTTTCAATGTTTTTTATTATTACTCTGTAACCAAGACAATCACGAGAATTTTCAAATCCCATTTCCTTTAACATATGTTCATTTTCAATTGCAATAGCAAGTTGTCTTGTTATATAAAATCCAAATCTATCAACATCATCATCACTATTGATTACTTCTTTTGCAAGATCCTCATTTCCTTCCTTAATTGCAAGTAAGGCATCATCTTGCATAGATTTTGCTAACAACATCATCCTTTTGAAAGCACCATCTACTGAGAGTTCTACCAAATTAATTAGAACTTGAATTGTTATACCATCTGAAGAATCAGCAGTTATTTCACAACCCATTAACATTTTCTTAACAGCATCTCTAATTCCAATTCTTTGTGACGGTGTAATTCTTCCTGTTTTTGGTTTTATGTTGATCGTTTTAAAACGTAGAAAATATAGTGCAACAAGCTTTCTTACAACGGATGATTTTTCATCATGCTCGTCAATTTCTATTGTAGCTACATCAGATTCATCTTTTCTTCTAGTGCTATATGGTATTATCCTCAAACCAGAAATTCCTTGGCGCCCAACTGAAACTTGGTCTCCCTGTTTTAGACCCAAGTCGTTGACCCATTTTTTTGGAAGAGAAACAATGTAAGTGGACTTGCCTGTAAACTGAATCTTCCTAGTTTCTTCATTACTTGACATGTAACTATATTCCTAATTTCGTTCTATATAGATTATCTTATTTCTATGTAAAATTTAAATTAATATTTAGATATGAATAACATTGATTGAATGGATCCTACTGTTAAATTAAGGCATAATATTGATGCCCTATTTGGCCAAGGAGTTTCAAAACATCTTCCTAAAAACATAGAAATTTCATTTTCAAAGAGAACAGGACGAATTCGTGAGGTATATCATAACCAAAAACTTCTTTGTACTCTAAGGATAGATGGCGGTCTAGCCATTACACCTTTTTTTGCACAGATTCTTATGAAAAGTAAGAAATTCAAGGAAAATTGCCTTGAGGTTGATCAAGAATCAAAGCCATTTGTAGAAGATGGCAGATCTGTTTTTTGTGGCCATATTGTATGGTGTGGGAAAAGTATCAGGATTCAGAGTGAAGTTCCAATTCTATACAAGAATAAGGTTATTGCAGTAGGAAAGGCAATATTATCTTCAAAAATGATGAAGACACAAACAAGGGGAGTTGCAGTAAAAGTTAGAGATAGTTTAAAAAGTCAGCCAAAGGGTTAGATCAGCATGATGCGTGGAGGAAATCGCCAAATGCGAAGAATGATGGATAAAATGGGTCTTGACATGGAAGAGATTCCAAATGTCCAAGAAGTCATCATTAAGACAGATAAAAAGGAGATTATAATTCCAAAGCCATCTGTTACCGAGATGAAGTCAAAGGAAAATTCAATTTTTCAAGTAATTGCAGAAAGCTTTGAGGAAAAAGAACTTGAAGTGCCTATATTTTCTGAAGATGATATAATGCTTGTTTGCCAGCAGGCAAATTGTGATGAAGAAAAAGCAAAAAATGCCCTAGCTGAGACCAAAGGTGACATAGCCCAGGCAATACTTATGCTAACTAACAGTTGATTATCCTCTAAATCCTATTTATGTAGCAAATTTTTGAATTTTGAAAAAACACACTATTTATATGTTTTTTAATTCTTTTTCTTGAAATTGCTTGATAAGATTATATAAATCAATAAAATTTTTACAAGTTTTTTCTAGAATTTTCAAAGAATTTAGATATGTATGCTTAAATATATACTATTTCTATAATAAATGTAGTAAAAATGACATGTAAAGGAATTTGCACACGATACAAAGCACAAAAGCCAGTAGGTACTGGAAGATATGCTTCAGGTCAAAGAAGATGCCAGATTTGTGAGATCTTCATTAAATGGGAAGGCTTGTGGTGTCCATGCTGTGGATATCGACTGAGAACCAAACCACGAAACTTGAAATATAAGGCAAAATTGCGTGCAAGAGTAGAAGCAGACGCCAAAATAGAGGCAGAATCTAAAGTAGAAAAATCGATAGCAATAAAGGCTTAAGAAACTTCGTAGGCTTGTTGGTTACCGAATCCTGTTATAGACGGGTATCTTGTGATATAGATAATCGAAAATTTATGGTTCAAGTATTACGTTTTGATAACGGTAGTTTTGTTTCTATCACTGAAGGTCAAGAAAAGATTGGTGGAATGTTGGCATCAATCGCCACAGAACCAGTGCCATCCACCACTACGATTATTCCACCAAAATCAGAATCTATTTTTTTAAAAATGATGTCCGACTACCTATCTTCAATTACAAAAGGGATCAATATTGTTTCTGCATTTATTCCACAAGAACTAGATACTAAAACTACTAAAATCCTAATGACCAAGATCAAGGAGATTATAGAAAAATGACAGTTGATATGAGAAGTTTTCTACAGGAAATTAAAAAAACCAATGATGTATTCACAGTAAAGAAGAGGGTTTCTACAAAATATGAGATTGCTGCAGTAACTGAAAAGCTTGATGGTTCAAAGGCTGCCTTGTTTGAAAATATCAAGGGAAACAAATTCAAGTTAGTTTCAAACTTGGTGGGAAGTAGAGATAGGTTTGCACAGGCTATAGGCTCCAAAAAGTCTGACATTAATCAAAAAATTGTTAAGGCAATTTCTTCTGCAAAAAAACCAAAAATTTCTGCATCTGCAAAGTTTTTTGAAAACAGCACCAAAGACATTTCCATTCTTCCAGTTGTAACCCACTTTCAAAATGAATCAGGTCCTTTCATCACATCATCTATACTATATACAAAAAATCAGGAAACGAAATCCCAAAACTCTTCCATTCACAGACTAATGCCAATTGGAAAAAACCAATTCTCAATTAGAATGGTCGAGGGGAGGGATCTTCACAGAACATTCATGTTTGCAAAAAATAATGGGAATGATCTACCAATTGCAATTACTATCGGGGTTCATCCTGCAGTTACAATTGCGTGTGCATTCCAGGCAAAATGGGGGAAAAATGAACTTGAGATAGCTAATTCACTCTTAAACAACAAACTTACTTTGACAAAATGTCCCAATACTGGACTGCTTGTACCATCTACTGCAGAAATTGTCATGGAAGGAAAAATCTTGCGAAACAAGACTCACAAGGAGTGGATGGTTGAAATGCTTCGAACGTATGACATGCCAAGACCTGCACCAGTAATCCAAATTGAAAAACTGTATTTTAGAAATAATCCAATTTATCATGACATACTGTCTGGCTACACCGAGGCAAGATTGCTCATGGCAATGCCTATCGAGGCTAAACTCAATGGTATAATGAAAAAAAGATTTCCACAGACAAAACAGGTGATCCTGACAAACGGTGGTGCTAACTGGCTTCATGCTGTAGTTCAAATCTCAAAAACCCAATCAACCAATGTTAAAAAAATTATCAGTGAAACATTTGCAAATCACAGATCATTGAAGATGGTGACTGTAGTAGATGATGATATTGATCCTACAGATGCTGTGGCTGTAGAGTTTGCGATGGCTACCAGGTTTCAGGCTGACAAAGATCTGGTAATAATAAAAAATGTGAGGGGCTCTAGCCTTGATCCCTCTAGTGACCAAAGGAAATTACGAACAGCAAAAATGGGAATAGATGCTACAATACCTACCTCAAAGAGGCCAGATGGCTTCAAGTTAGGCAAGATTCCAAAAGCTAAAACAAACCTGAAAGACTATTTGAAGAAATGAATGCCGGATATTTTATTGCAATTGTACTAGTGTCTGGATTTGTCGCAGGTACAATACATGGAGCAGTAAATTTGGCAATTGTAGAGCCGTATCTGGATAAGGCAATTGGAATTGAAAACCAAAATCTCTTTGCATCTGGGGAAGCCGAGGATACCCCTCAGTTTTGGGTTGAATACAACTCATACCGTGATTGGCAAAAAAGCGGCCAGCTGTTAGCTGGCGGAATTCTTGGAATGTCAATAGGGGCATTATTTGGTATTGTATTTGCTTATTCAAGAAATTCTTTGCCCAAGGGACATACTGTAAAGAAAACATTTGTGCTAGCGGCAATAATGTGGTTTACTATTTTTTTAATTCCGTTTTTGAAATATCCTGCAAACCCTCCAACAGTTGGAGATGCAGATACAGTTGTTCTTAGACAAACTCTATATCTTTTGTTTATAGCAATCTCGGGCTTTTCAGCTGTTGGTTTTTTTGTGTTGTACAAAAAGTTGCAAAACAAAAAGAAGGGATTTGCATTTATCGGTTATGCAGTTTTTATCACGGCTGTATTTTTCATAATGCCACCAAGTCCTGATGAAGTTACCGCTCCGATGGATTTGGTAAACGGTTTTAGGACAATGTCTGTAGTTGCAGTTTCAACCTTTTGGGTTGCTGAAGCTATCATACTTGGTGCATTGTGGCAAAAATACAAAACAAAGTTAGACGAATCATCGTTTAAGACATAACTACATATTCACTCTCATTCTATATTCTTAGAATAAGAAATTAGAATTTCTGTATCGTTTAAATAACTTAGCTCTACCTAAGAAAACACATTGAGTAAATCCAAAATCATGACTAGAAAGTTCATTTTACTTTCTGCAATACTTGTTATGATTGCTGCTTTTCCATTAGCTGTTACAGCGCAAAGTGACGCTATTCCATCTTGGATTAAAAATACAGCAGGTTGGTGGGCAGAAGATCAGATTTCTGAAACAGAATTTGTCAACTCGATTGAATATCTCATAGATTCTGGGATTATTCAAGTGTCTTCCCAACAAGGCGTTGATGTTAGCGAATTGACAATTGGTTTCATACCAATTGAAAAAGCTGACGAGCTTACGCCAAAAGCTGAATCGTTAGAAAAATTTCTTGAAGAAAAGATGCCAGGTGTGGATTTTAAAATAGTAGTTCCAAACAATTATGAGACAATAATTGAAGGAATGAAATTTGGGCACATTGATGCAGCCTTTATGGATACCGGACCTGCCTGGATTGCTCATAATAGGGCAGGAGCAGAAGCTGTACTAGCTGAAGTTGTTAAGGGGAAAGTAAACTATCAAGCGACAGTTTGGACTAAATCAGATAATGATTCAATTAATTCCTTAGAAGACACATTGGGTAAAAAAGTGGCCTTCACAAGCATTACTGGCTCATCAGGATTTGTAAGACCAATGGGTACACTAGTCACACAAGGTCACATTAACGTTGAAGGAGATGATATTATTGCACTTCAAGCAGCGTTGGCAGATTCATTTGAGAATTATACGTTTGCAGGGGGATACAAGGCAGCTCTTCAATTGCTACTTAATGATCACGTTGATGTTGCATTTGGTTCCGATATTGCACCAAAAAAATATCTTGACCCAGTTGACCAAGGAAAATTAAAGGCAGTTGACACAATAGGACCTGTTCCATCACATGTCTTTATGGTCAGCTCTGAAATGTCAGACGGTACCAAAGCTGCATTAGTTAGTGCCTTGGTGGAGCTAAATTATGCAGAAAATAATCAAATTCTAAGAAACCTTTACGGCGCGGAGGCGTTACTACCAACATCAACTGAAATGCACATTGGAGATTTTGGAAAATTCATTGATGCCTTAGTGGGTCTAGATCAAAAAATCCTAGATAAATACAACAAGTCGAGTTAGAATGTCTGCTACAAAACCATCTAAAGTAAAAACATTGGGAAAAGCTTTTGCAATTTTTACAAAAACCATCGTTCAGATGAATGACATTTCAGCATCATACGATTCAAAGAATTATGTCCTAAAAGATATCAGAATGTCAGTTGATCGAGGTTCAAACTATGCTATCGTTGGGCAATCTGGTTCGGGAAAATCTACCCTGTTGAGACTGATAAATGGCATGATGAACCCAAGCAAGGGCAAAATTATGGTTGACTATCAAACACCTAGCACCTCTGACAAAAAATTCAAGTCATTAATGCATAAAATTGGATACATACCTCAAAACTTGGGCTTGATAAAAAATTCTACAGTACTTGAGAATATTTTGATTGGGGCACTTCCACGTGTTGGAGGATTTAATTCATTTTTCAAAAGATTTTCTGATTTGGAGATTGATAATGCCAAAAAAATTCTAAAGCAAGTTGGTCTTCAGGACAAAGAAAACAGAAAGATCTACATGCTGAGTGGGGGGGAAAAGAGGAGAGTCGCAATAGCAAGAGCTCTTGTCCAAAAACCAGAGATAATACTTGCTGATGAAATTGTTTCTGAGTTGGATCATGTTACCGCACGGGAGATTATGGATGTTTTAGCAGAAGCACAGGCAACAATGAATCTCACTGCAATAATGGTTCATCATGATCTTCAGCTTGCACTAGAGTATGCTGACAGAGTTGCAGTAATCAAGGAGGGTGAAAAAATTCTTGAGATAGGAGTTGAAGGGGACAAAATTGTGGACTTCCAATCGGGAAATTATACACAAAGAGAAATTTTGGAGATGTTTAGTGGTGAACCAGAAGAATAATCTGATCATTGGGCTGATCATTGCAGGGGTCGTAGTCATGTCTGCGAATGTAGATGCGGATCCCAGAGACTTTGTTGAGGGACTACCAAACATTGGAATTATGCTAGAAGAGATTACTGAAGTAGATTCCTCACTTTTTGTAACTGCATTCTGGGCAATGTTGGAAACAATCGAGATGGCATTCATTGGAACTGTTGTAGGCGTTGCAATTGCACTCCCACTTAGTTTACTAGCGGCCAGAAATCTAAACAGAAAGTTTGTTTATGTACCAATTCGCGCCTTGTTAGCTGCCACTCGTACCTTTCCCTCAATACTTTGGGCAATCTTATTTGTAATCATCGTTGGCCTAGGTCCTTTTGCAGGAGTACTTGCAATCATAATGTACACAGTTGGATTTATCGCAAAATTGCAGTACGAAGCAATTGAAGCCGTTGATGCTGACCCAATGGATGCAGTAGGTGCAATTGGAGTTTCCAAGTTACAACTGATCAGATTTGTTGTATTACCAGAATCTGCATCACATTTGCTTAGCCAGATTTTATACATATTTGACTATAACATTAGGCAGACAAGCATTCTTGGTCTTGTAGGCGCGGGTGGAATTGGATTTTACATAATTAACTACATCAAATTCTTTGAGTATGGAAAGGCTGCAGTTTTCATGGTGGTTGTTCTTGTAACCGTTTTGATAATTGATTGGGTTAGCGTACGGATAAGAGACAAGTATATTGTCAAGTCACAAAGGGGAATGCAGGTTAAAACTTAGGTGAAAGTGAAATATGGAAAAAATATCTTGTCCAGCTTGCAGAAAGGATTTTGACCAACATGATCAGCGACAGACCAATTTATGCTTGGAGAAATTTATCAACATGGCAACTAATCCTGTTGTTTACAATTCTACAAAAAAGATAATTTGCCCAACATGTGAGAAAGATATGCTTGATCATAATCAGCGCCAGGCAATGGAATGCGTAAACAAGTTTATTAAACAAGTAAAAGACAATTCTGATTAAAGACCTTAATGACTACAAGCAAACTTACTGTTTGTAGTCTAAGAAAGTCTTTATTTTAACATCTAATATGATTAGCTTATGGGTGCAGACGCGGAATTTTTGAACAGCATCAAGAGCGAAATTCCAAAGATGATCAAGGCATTTGCAAACCCTTTCGAGGACCAGACTGAGTCCAAGAAAAAATGGAATTATGATCACTCGTTTGATTTTTTGTATGGCGAGACCATCGGATGGATTCAGGGCTATATAATCAGATCATTTATCGAGGTCTACAAAAGGGAGCCAAGCAAGGAAGAACTTGCAGAGATCAGCTCATTGATTGAGGCATCTTCAGACCAGATTCAAAAAAACCTTGAGAGATTACGGGCAACAAACAACACTTGAAAAATATAAAATAACCAGCTCAAGTGAATTTAATACATGGACTTTATGCTGGAAGAAGAGCTGATCGATCTCTTTACTTTCTGTTTACAAAATCCGGATTCGCCGGAGGTTGAGGAGAAAAAGATGCGGGTTAAGGAGATTGGAAAGGAACTCTTTGATGACGGTGGTGTTGATGCGTTGGAAAATTTCTTTTTTGCAATATCAAATAGAATACAAGGGGAAATAGAGAAGGATCCTGCTCCATTTCGTTCGTTGTGGAACGGTCTTTCCGATGAATGGAAATACTAGAAAGAAAAAATAAGAACGAAATTCATCCAGTTTTATGGAAGATCGCTATGAAGGGACACATTTTATTCCTGACATAATCTGCCCATTTTGTGGTAAGAACGAAAAAAAACACACTAAAGGCTGCATTGGGATACGATTTGATAGGAAAACCAAATCCAAGAATTCTAAAAAATTAAAAAAGTTATACGAAACCCGATAGGTCAAAAATAGAATCTAATTTTTGTAAGAATGTTTTTTCTTTAAATGATCACGCATAGATT
>ERZ651768.1613-NODE-1613-length-16351-cov-11.124616_pt1 | contig 16351 bp, 11 predicted proteins | sample MGYA00514754_ERZ651768 | MGnify/ENA metagenome assembly ERZ651768
TGGTTCGGTCGGCCAGGCGTGGCGTTTTTCTCGAGCGGCGAGGCGACCCAGTTGGCCGGGTCGCCGCCCGGCAGCGAGAAGTTGACCCGCTCCAGTGACCTGCCGCGGTACTGGTACTGCATCGGGTCGATGCCGGTCCATTTTGGCCCCGCACCGATCGAGTCCGCGCCCATGGGCCAGGGGAACAGGGCAGAGTAACGGACGCTGTCCTCGGCGTTGCCCCCGTCGTTTTCCACGCTGACCTGCTCGCCGTTGTTGCTTAACACGCCCTCGTACGGGCCCAGCACTGTCACGCCTGCTAGGCGATACTCCTTGATGGAGGCTAGGCGCTTGGGATCCTTCGCCACGATCAAAAAGTCACCGCTCTCGACCTTCGTCCCCGCCGGGAAGGCATAGTCGATGCCGCCGCTGATCCGCCAGTTCTCCAGCGTCACCGTCTCCCGGCTGAAGTTATGCAACTCGATAAACTCGTGAACATCCTCCGACAGGTCGAGCAGCGGCTGGCCGCTCCGGTTAAATTCAGGTTCTTCGACCGGATGGTACATGATCTCGGAGATCACGATACGCGGCGGAGGAGGCGCGTTGGCATCCACGTGGTAAAACCAGCCAAGCGGCAGGAATGTTTTCTTGAACGGATTCGTGCCGGTGATGTTGTGGTACAGGTCCCACGCGATTTTCACCTCGCCGCCCGGTGCTTGGCCAAGCACAAACCGGTAGTGACTGTCGCTGATCTTCGTCAGGCTTTTTGCTGGCGTGCCGTTGATCAGCAGGTCATCTGCGTCCACCCCGCTGACCGGCATGCTGAACTCCACCCCGACCATGTCGAGCGACTTCACCGTCAACCCAGCCGGCGGGTTGGTTCGCCTCACGTACGGCGGATTGTTATCGGCATGCGTGTACGTCCAGCGATTGCCATTGGCGGTTTCCAGGAACGTGTTGGGAGTCGAGGCCTGGTCGGTGATGCCGTGATCCTTCGCCCAGGTGAGGTTCACCTTGCCCTGGGGCAGGCCGGCGAGTTGAAACACCCATGTCCGGCCGCTGCCCTCGACCGACTGCGCCGACTGGCCGTTTGCCAGCAGGTCGGTGGCATCAACGCCGTTCACCGGCTCGCTAAATGTAACACTAATTTGACCCAGATCCGAGGCCAGGCCGCGCGGCGGATCAACCGTCTCCACTTTTGGCGGGACACTCTCGACTGAGATCGCCGTGAGGCGGGCATCGAACAACACGTCCGTGCTGGTGCGTCGCAGGTTAAGCACAATCACCGCGATTGTGTTTTCGCCATCGACCAAAATCTCATCCAGGTTTTTCAGCGAGTAATTGCGAAAGCGCAGCGGCTCGGACGCCGCCTTGGAGGCGGCCGAGTTGTACTTTGGCTTGTCTACATCGACATTGTGCCGCGCCACTTCGGTCCCGTTGATGTAGGCCACAAACCCGTCGTCCACCTTGGCACGCAGCGTCATCGAGGTGATCGTGTCCGGGTTGGGGGCGTCGAACTTGCGCCGGAGAAAAAACGAGGAGTAGCGGCTCTTCATGTCGTCCAGCTCGGTCCCGCCTGTGACATTCTCGCCGAAGAAAACCGGCGTCGGGGCGGTCTCCCATTCCGAGTCGTCATGGTCCGGCTTGAGCCAGGCCCAGTAGTCCGGGCGGGTGGGAGTTTTATTGCCGCGCCACATTTTCCATGTTGCCTCGTAGTCAATGAGCGTCACCGCCTGGCCAAGTGGTGCAGCGAGCAGCAGGGCCAGCGGCAATGCCCACAGGCGCACAAAGCATGGCCCGGAGCTCCGCTGCCGGATTGCATGCATATTGATCACGTGCAGGGAACGTACCCAAGATGGTTCAGTTTTCAATGCTGCAACTGCATGATTGCAATCATAACCGGGCGCGCCTAGCTTCCGGTCAGGGGAGCGGACTGGAGATGCGACTTGTAGCAACCATGGCGGCCGCGCTGTTGTCGGGCGTGCTTGGCCAAGCGGCACAGCCGGAACAGGGCGGGCGATGGCCGTTCGCGCCGCTTGGCCGTGTTGTGCCGCCGGAGGTCACGCAGACCAACTGGGTCAGCAATCCGGTGGATGCCTTTATTCTCTCCAAACTCGAGGCCAACGGCATTGCACCCGCGCGCTTGGCCAAGCGCCGCACGCTGGTTCGCCGGTTATATTTTGATCTGCTTGGGTTGCCTCCGGAGTCGGATGTCGCCGACGCATTTATCGACGATCCCGGCCCGCTCGCCTACGAGCGCCTAGTCGATCGGCTGCTCAACGATCCGCGTTACGGCGAACGCTGGGCGCGCTACTGGCTCGACCTCGCACGTTATGCCGACACCGCCGGCTACGAGGGCGACCCGGACATGCCGCATGCATGGCGCTACCGCGACTACGTCATCGATTCGCTCAACCGCGACAAGCCGTACGACCGGTTCATCCGGGAACAGATCGCGGGTGACGAGTTCAACGAGATCATGGGCGCGGGCGAGCTGCCCGGCATGGATGCGGAGCGCACTGTCGCGCTGACGTTTTTGCGGCTCGCGCCGTTCACCGAGCCGCGCGGCGATCGGTCACGCCATGAACTGCTCAGCGAGATGACCTCGACGGTCAGCTCGGTTTTTCTCGGGCTCACCATGGGCTGCGCGCAGTGCCACGACCACAAGTATGACGCCATTCCGATCGACGACTTCTACCGCATGCAGGCGTTCTTCTCGACGGTGCAACTTCCACCTCCTGAGCGCGGCGACGGCTTCCAGATCGGCGGTCCGATGCCGGCCGGTTTTTATCGGTCGCACGAGTCGTCACTCATCGAGTCCACACGCAAAACACTGGCGAGAGAAGTCGGCGAAGCGAAGCAGCAGTTGGCCGAACTGACGAGGAAACTCGAGTCGCGCATCGGCAAACTCAACGCTGGTTTCGGCCTGCAGGCGTACGGTGGCGGCCTGGACAACGACTACGTTTTCGACACGGCAAATGTCAGCGACGGCAAACTACACTTCACGGTGGCGACGGCGAACGGCCGAGAGTGGTCGTTCTTCACCGATGGCAAGCCGGCCGGGGAGTTGAACAAGAAAAGCGGCGGCAACAAAGGCAAATGGTACGCCGACATCCCGAAGCCGGAGTACATCAGCATCGGCGACTACACCGAGGGCACCGGCCAGCCCAGGGACGCGGGCCACAAGGGCGCGTTTACTGAGGTGCTGATTTACGATCGTCCCCTGGACAGGGGCGAAATCGCTGCACTCTCCGCCTACGTCAAGACCAAGTACAGCGGCCAGGGGAGCACGCCCGCGCCGCCGACCGATGGGCTGCGCTTCTGGCTCGACGCTGCAGACCTCGACGCCAACGCCGAGACCCCGAATCCTGACGATGGCTCCCGCGTCGGTGCCTGGGTCGATAAAGTGACGAAGACCGCGCTTGGCCAGGCGGAAGTCAGTCGGCAGCCTAGGCTCTTGCGCCTTGGTCAAGCGCCGGCGCTGATGTTTGACAAGAGTTTCCTCAAGGCCGGCATCGCGCGGGGCGGGTCGGCGAGATTCCTCGACGACCAGGCCGGCTCGATCGTCGTGATTTTCTCTGCCGAGCACACCGGCGAAGGATACGGTTTCGAGGTTGGTGGCGGCGGCGCGATGCTCGGAACATTCATCAACCCCGCCGCGGCGAGCGGTCACAAACTGCGCGACACCATTTACGACCACACCAATGATCTGTTCACCAAGAACGAGCGTGATCTGTTTTACCGGCTGGAAAACCGCGAGCGCTTCGTGAAGCAGCACCTCAAGCGGCTCAAGCCAGTCGCCATGTCGTTGCGCCACTCGTTTGGGCCGCCGTATGAACCGGGTGTGCCGGTCACCACTGTCAAGTTGCGCGGCGAATACGACAACCACGGCCCAGTGGTGAAGGCCGGTTTCCCGAGCATCATCACCGGCCACAAGAAACCGGCGGCCATCCGGCTCGACCCGTTCAAGCGCTGGCCGACTCGCAGCCGGCGAATGGCGCTGGCTAAGTGGATCGCCAGCCGGGACAACCCGCTCACCGCGCGCGTGATGATGAATCGCCTGTGGTACCGCCACTTCGGCCGCGGCATCGTCAGGACGCCGAGCGATTTTGGCAAACTCAGCGGTGGCCCGACGCATCCCCGGCTGCTTGACTGGCTGGCAGGGCGCTTTGTCGACAGTGGCTGGAGCCTCAAGGCGATGCACCGGCTGCTCGTCACCTCCAGCACCTATCGCCAGTCGTCATTGGTGGAAAATGTAGCGGCCGAGATGGTCGATCCGCTGAACGATATGTGGTGGCGCTATGAACAACGGCGGCTCGACGCCGAGGCGATCCGCGACAGCGTGCTGGCGGTGAGCGGCCGGTTGAACCCGGAGCTATACGGCCTGCCGATCTTCCCTCCGTTGCCGGGCGACATTGCCGAGACGGTGAAATATTCAGAGAACAAGTGGGACACGCAGCTAGACCAGACCGGCCGTAAGCGCAGCATCTACATCTACCAGCAGCGCACGCTGAATATGCCGTTCATGCAGGCATTCGACTCGACCGTGTGCGACGAGTCGCGGCCGCGCCGTCGCACCTCCGTCACGCCGCTGCAGGCGTTGTCGCTGTTCAACGGCGACTTCGTGAACGAGGAAGCTGACGCCCTGGCCAAGCGCATTCGACGCGAGGCCGGCGGGGGGATAGGGGAGCAGGTTCGCTTGGCCTGCCGCCTGGCCTTCGGGCGTCTGCCAAGCCAAGACGAAGCCAAGCATTTCACGGATTTTCTTGGGCAAGCGCAAAATAAGGACGACGCACTGACCGGCTTCTGCCGGGTTCTCCTTAACGCCAACGAATTCGTCTACATCGATTGAACCGGGGCGGGTGGAAGTGGCTTGACTTCACCGGGTTGGATGCCGAGCATCCCGTCGGTTTTAATCAGGGAAGAATATTATGGCATTTGTAGTAACAGGAGCATGCGTTGATTGTGTTTACACCAGTTGCGTGGATGTGTGCCCGGTGGAGGCATTCCACGAGGCGCCGGATCGCTTATTGATCAATCCCGACACCTGCATTGATTGCGATGCCTGCGTACCCGAGTGCCCGGTGGAAGCCATTTACTCCGAGGACAATGTGCCGGACGACCAGCAGGAGTGGATCGACCTCAACAAGGAAGCCGAGAACCACCCGGTCATCGCCAACGCCAAGGAACCGCTCAAGGGGCCGAAGTGCGTGAACCCCAACGCCGCCTGAGTCCGCCCTGTTTCCTTCACCAAAAACTCCCCACTGACTCCAGGGGAGCGAGCCCCGTGATTTCCATGATTATCCCTCGCATTTGCGCGGTTGGGTGCTAGGTTTTCGGCGTTCGGATGAATTTGAGCGCTTGGCCAAATCGCAGGGAGTTTCTATCCCGTGCCTGGAATGGCATCGGCGCCATGGCGCTTGGAGGCGTCGTGATCGACGACCTCCGTGCCGGCATTGGTGGGGCGAATACATTTGCCGCTCGGCGGACGCATTTTGTGCGCAAGGCCAAGAACTGCATCTTCCTGTTCATGCAGGGTGGGGTGAGTCAGATGGACTCGTTCGAGTACAAGCCGCGGCTGCGAGAACTGCACGGCAAACCGCTCTCCCGTATCCCCGAGATTTCCGGCGAACTGCAGGGGCGCCTCTCGTTCCCGCACGTTACCATCGGCAGCCCGTTTGAGTTCGCGCAGCACGGCCAGAGTGGCCGCTGGATGTCGGACCGCTTCCCGCACCTGGCCGGGCAAGCCGACGACCTGGCGTTCATCCACGGCATCAAGACCGACAACCAGAACCACGGGCCATCGACGCTGCACGTGAACACCGGCAGCCAGTTCCCCGGCAGCCCGTCGGTCGGCTCCTGGGTGAGCTACGGCCTGGGCAGCGGCAACCGCAACATGCCCGGCTACGTGGTGATACAGGATCCGCGCGGCGCACCGGTCAACGGCGCGGCGATCTGGAGCAACGGCTATCTGCCGGCGACGTACCAGGGCACACTACTGCGGCCAAGCGGCACGCCGATTTTAAACCTTGATTCGCCCAAGGGCATCGGGCGCATCCGGCAGCGCCGCGAGATGGACGCTCTGCAGTGGCTCAACCGCCGCCACTTGGCCAAGCGCGGCGGTGACAGCGAACTCGAGGCGCGCATCAGCGCGTACGAACTGGCGTTTCGCATGCAGACCGAGGCGCCGGATCTGATGAACATCAGCGGCGAGCCGCAGCACATCCGCGACCTTTACGGGCTGGACAACGGCACCACCGCCGGCTTTGGCCGCCAATGCCTGCTGGCGCGGCGCATGGTCGAGAGCGGCGTGCGCCACACGCTGCTCGTGCACGGCGTGCAGATTACGAACATGAGCTGGGATGACCATGGCGACGTGAAGGGTGGCATGATCCGCCACTGCTCCGAGGTGGATCGCCCCGTCGCCGGCTTGCTGGCCGACCTCAAGCAGCGTGGGCTGCTCGACGAGACGCTGGTCGTGTGGGCCTCCGAGATGGGCCGCACACCGTTCAGGAACGGCGGCATGTCAGGGAACCCCGGCCGCGAGCACAACTCGTGGGCGCTGACCATGTGGATGGCCGGCGGCGATGTGAAAGGCGGCACCACTGTCGGCGCAACCGACGAGTTTAGCCTGCGTGGCATCGGCGACACCATCCATGTTCGAGACGTGCACGCGACGATCCTCGACCTCATGGGTCTCGACCAGGAGGCGGTCAACTACCAGTACGCCGGCCGCATCCGCAAGTTGACCGACATCGGTGGCCGGGTCCTCAAGGATATCGTCGGCTGAAGCGACGCGGCTTTCAGGGGAAGACCGGCGTTCGGTCATCTCGAAAACCGGTCCCCGGCGCTTGGCCAATGTTACCTTCACGTAAAAACCCGGTTCAGTGAACTATAATTTCATCGTTCATAATTATAATTGCCTAGTTATCTAAACGATGCTAATCTCCCTGAAAGCAGTTGTTATTTGTAAAAATGAAAGCAAACAAATCAATCATAGTGGGGTTGGCGCTTAGCTTGTCAGTTGCCGCTGCCACGGCACAGACCAAGTTGTTTTCCGAATTGGTCGGGCCGGGTTCGGTGGGCTCGGTGAAGGCTGGAGGAGCATTGCAAGTCCCGTTCATTATTTGGGGCGGCGACATGGCGACGTTCCATGCGAACGGTGGGCTTCAAACCAAATCAGGCACTATTTTCCAGAAACAGGGTTTGAATCTGAATCTGACTCCCGGCGACGATTTCGTTCAGCAAGTGCGCGATTATCGCTCCGGCAAGTCAGCGTTCTTGCGCGGCACCTTCCGTATGATGGGGCAGGCGTCGGAGGTGATCGGTTCCGATCCTCGCACCAAGGGCGTGATGATTATGCAGATGACCTGGTCGGCCGGCGATCACATGATCTCGCGTGAAGCCATCAAAACGGTTACAGATTTAAAGGGCAAAACTGTGGCGGTGCAGCAAGGCGGGCCGCACATTGGCATGCTCGATGATGTGCTCAAGACCGCCCAGTTAGGCTGGGACGATATTACCGTGAAATTTTACGATGCACTCACAGGTCCCGGCTCGCCGCCAGCGGCGTTCAAGGATGACCCGAGCATCTCAGCCTGTTTCGCGATAACGCCGGACATGTTCGGCCTTTGCACCGACCTGAACAGCGTGGGTACCGGAGCGGAGGGGACTGTGAAGGGTGCACACGTGCTGGTGTCCACGGCGGAGTTGTCGCGCTCGATTGCTGACGTGTACGTTTGCCGAAAGGATTTTTACGACGCCAACCGTCCGCTAGTGAGGAAGTTTGTCGCCGGGTATTTGAAGGCGGCAGAAGAACTGGTGGACAAGCGGGCAGCGCACGATGCCGGCACGCGGGATCAGAGCTACATCAATTTGCTCAACCAGACGGTGCAGATTTACACCGAGGAAGTCCTCCCGAACGCCGACGAGGCGCACGGCCTGCTGCTCGACTGTACGTTCGCTGGTTACCCGGGCAACGTGAGTTTTTTCGAGAAGCAGGGCAACCTGCACGGCTTTGAGGCGTTCCAGACTGCGGCGTTGGAACTGGCGACCAGCCGCGGGTACGCGAAACAAAAGATGGGACTGTTCCCCTCAGGCCTGAATTACAAGGACGACGATTTCCTGAAGTACCTGAATAAAACCGAAGCGTATCAGGGCGAGCGTTTCCGGGCCGAGGCGGTGCTGTCAGAGATTGAGGAACTCAGCTCCGGCGGACTGCTGGATGACCGGACCATTTTGTCGTTCACCATCAATTTCAATCCCAACCAGACCGATTTCAGCGCGGTGCGCTATGCCGCCGAGTTTACCCGTGTGATCGAGATGGCGGACAAGTTCGGCAACGCTGTGGTCGCCATCCGGGGGCATTCGGACCCGAGCAAGACGCTCATCGACCTGATCAAGGCCGGTAATGCCAAGGGGACGATGCGGCGCAGCGGCACCCAGGGCAACTACCGCTACTCGCTCAATGGCCGGGCACTCGACCTGAACGACACCAGCCAGCTGGTTGATGCCATCGAGGCCGGTGACTTCGACGGGGTGGAGAACTACAACCCTCGCCGGACGATGCAGGCGGCACTCAACCTCTCGCGCAATCGCGCCGGGGCGGTGAAAAAATCAGTCGCGGAATACGCAAAGGCCCAGGGCATCGCGATGGACTTGTCGCAGATCCAGCCGCAGGGAGTCGGGATCGCCGAGCCGTTCATTGCCAAACCGCGCTCGATGGATGAGGCGAAGCAAAACATGCGGGTTGAGTTCCGGCTGCTTCGCGTGTCAGCCGAGGTGACGCAGGAATCGGACTTTGACTTTTGACGCGTAATGAGGGGCCACGCTATGAGACATAACTTAAATCAATTGGGTGCCTGGCTAGGCGCGGTGTCGGCCTCTCTGTGGGCCGTGCCGCTTGGTCAAGCGCAGGTACAGGTGACCGACAACGTCGTGGTGGTGGTGGATGCCTCCGGCTCCATGGGCGCGAATATGGCCGGCACAGGGCGTGACCGCATGTCCGTTGCCAAGGACGCGCTTAAGCAGGTGCTTGACCAGATCCCGGACACGACCCATGTTGGTATCCTGGTGTTCCCACAGGGCAACTGGGTTTACCCGCTTGGCCCACGCAAGGAGAGCATGCTAGCTGGGGCGATCGACAGCATCCAGTCCGGAGGCGGGACGCCGCTGGGGGATTATATGAAACGGGGCGCGGATGTGTTACTGGACGCGCGCAGGAAACAGTTTGGCTACGGGACCTACCGCCTGCTCGTCGTGACCGACGGCGAAGCCGGCGATGCGCGACAGGTCGAGGCCTACACGCCGGATATCATATCGCGGGGCATCACCATTGATTGTATCGGGGTGGAGATGGCATCGCGCCATACCCTGGCCACGAAAGTGCATTCCTACCGCAATGCCAACGATCCCGAGTCGCTCAAGCAGGCGATCTCGGAGGTGTTCGCCGAGGTGGCCTCGGGGGATGCCGGGCAGACAGGGGAGGATGCGTTCGAGCTGATCGCCGACCTGCCGGAAGCCACCGCCTCGGCCATGCTCAAGTCGCTTTCCACCTCGGGGAACCAGCCGATCGGCGAGTCGCCGAGCATGCGCTCTGTCGAGTCGCCAGCGCCCACTCCAGTAACCTATGGCGGTGGTTCGACGGGGCCGTCAAATGATTCTGATACAATGCTGGGAGCTATCTGCATGCTACTTTGCGTGGGGGGCGCTCTCGCTCTCGTGATTTACGCCGTCATCAAGGCTAAGAAAAAGTAATGTCAGAGGGTAACGGTTCCAAGGGATGCATCATTGCCGTGGTGTGGCTGGTCATACTGGCCGTTCTCGCCGGGGCCGTCTGGTTTTTCTACACGAAGCCAAAGAGCGAGCAACTCAACCAAGCCACCGGTTCCTCCAGTCAATACACCCACGAGGTCACCATCGCCGCCGATTTGTTCAGCGGCTACGCCGTGCTGCGTTCCGCGCAGATGCGAGACAACCTGAAGTCGGAGGGCATTCGGTTGACGATGGTGGACGACGGCGCCGACTACGGTGCCCGGCTCGAGGCACTGGAGGAGGGTGACGTGCAAATGGCGGTGTACACGATCGATTCACTGCTGATGGCCGGGGCCAAGGCCGGCGGTTTTCCGGCGTCGATCGTGATGGTGATCGACGAAACCAAGGGGGCGGACGCAGTGCTGGCCTACAAGAGTGCCGTCGCCTCGCTTCAGGATTTGGACGATCCCAACGCCCGCTTCGTGCTGACACCTAGTTCGCCGAGCGAGTTTTTGGCCCGCGTAGTGAAGTCTCACTTCAAGCTACCCAACCTGTCCAGCGACTGGATGATCGAGGCCGATGGTGCCGCCGATGTGCTCAAAAAAATGAAAGCTGCCAAGCAGTCCGACAAGACGGCGTATGTCCTGTGGGAGCCGCAGGTTTCCCAGGCCAAGAAGTTGCCCGGTGTCGATGTGATTCTGGACAGTTCCAGAATCAAGGGCCTGATTGTCGATGTGCTCGTGGCGCGCCGCGAGTATCTGCGCGATCATCCCGACAAGGTTCGCGCCGTGGTTGAGGGCTATTCCCGTGCCGCGCACCATTACCGGAGCCAGCCAGGCGGCTTTACCAAGCTGGTCAAGTCGGACGACCCGAACCTGTCCGACACCGAGGCCAAGAGTCTGGTGGACGGCATTCAGTGGAAAAACACCCTCGAGAACTACGCACACTTTGGCCTGGTGCGGGGCGCGGCAGCGGGCGGCCAGCCCAACCTCGAGGACATAATTGCCAATGTCACCGATGTCCTCATCAAGACCGGCGCGATCGGGAGCGACCCGCTCGGTGGCCGGCATTCGTCGCTCTACTTCGACCAGATCCTGACTGACTTGAAGGCCGACAATTTCCATCCGGGCAACCGGATGAATCTCATCGAGGGGCTTGGCCAAGGGACGGGCGACCTACAGGGCGTGCGCACCAATGCCAACCTCGGGGCACTCAGCGATGAGCAGTGGAAAACGCTACAGTCGGTCGGCGACCTCGACGTGCCGTCGATCGGTTTCCGGCGTGGTTCGGCCGCTATCTCGCTCTCCGGCGAGCATGAGTTGAAACGGCTCAAAAAGATGCTGGACAGTTTCCCGAGCTTTTACCTCCGCGTCATTGGCCAGGCGCGAGCCGTGGGAGATCCCGAGGCCAACCGCCGCTTGGCCCGGTCGCGCGCTGAGTCTGTCGTCAGTTTCCTCAATACCGAGGGGGTCATTGCGGATCGAATCCGCACCGAGGCAGCCCCGACTGCCTCCCGGTCCGGATCGGCCCAGAGCGTTCGTTTCGAACTGGGCCAGGTGCCGTATTAAGGGAGCGCTGCAAACCCCGGCCAAGCCGCTTGGCCAAGCGCAGCGTTGACGCCCCAGCCATTTCTGCCGACCTTTTCCTGTTCCCACTGCGGGGCAGTGCATTGCGGTGAGCGACAACAAAAACATAGCCAAGCGCGTGATGAAGGACATCCTCGGCAGTCCGCTCGTGCTGGTGCCGTTCATGGTCGGCACGGCGGCGTTCGCGTCGTTCTTCGCGCTGGGCCTCAAAGGCACGGCGGCGGTGGGCGCGGTGCTGGTCGGCCTTGTCGGTATGCTCGCCTCGGCCGGCACGTTTATTACCAAGTTTATCCTTGGCAAGGACGATCGCGTCAAGCAGCTCGTCGAGGCATCACGCAGCAAGGCCAAGCTCGACAAACGGAAGGCGCTCGACCATTTCCACCACCGCCTCACGATGGATGGCGACGAACGCACCGAGACTGCGATGCAGGATCTGCGATCCCTGCGGCAGGCGTTTCGACAACTCGACAAGATCGCACCCAACCTGAACCGGGCGATGATCGAGGACATCCAGGAGCGCTCAGAGGAACTGTTTCAGCAGTGCGTGAGTTCACTCGAAAAAACGCTGCAACTGTGGAAGACTGCCGACAGCCTGGCCTCCGAAACGGCTCGCAAACCGATTCTCGAACAGCGCGAAAAACTGGTCGGCGACGTGGTCCAGACCGTTGAGCACATGAGCCGGACCCTGGCCTCCGTGCAGGGCATTACCAACAGGAGTGAAGGAGACATCCGTTTGAAACGGCTTCGGGGTGAATTAGACCAAAGTATGGAGGTGGCAAAAAAGGTTGAACAAAGGGTCGATTCGCTGTTAGCTGGCGGGCGAGTACAAAATTTATCTGGAATCAATAACTCTAAATAAAACGTTATGTTCGGAGCAATAGGTAGATGGTTCAAGGCAGTCTGGTACAAGATAACCGGGCAGATAGATCAGGCTCGTCGTGGATTGGACACCGATCCTCACGTGATGCGGGCCAAATTTGACGACATCATCAAAGGCAAGGTTAACCAGATCCACACCTACAAGCAGGCCGTGGCCACGCTCATAGCCCAGCAGGAGAAAAAGATGGCCAAGGTCAAGTCATTGACCGAGGAGGTGCAGAAGCTGGAAAACCTCAAGGCCGGCGCCCTGGCCATGGCCAAGCAGGCCGTGGCCAAGCTCCAGGGTGAGGGCAAAACCAAGGAGGAACTCCACGCCGACCCCGACTACAAGAAATGCCTCACTGCCTACAACGACTTCGCCGCCACGCTGACTGAGAAGCAGGATCACATCAAGGACCTCGAGAATGATATTGGTGAGTACGACGGCAGCATCGCTAACCACAAGATTAACCTGCAACAGTTGCAGCGCGACATCGAGAAACTCAAGAGCGAGGCCGCTGACGCCGTGGCCGATGTGATCACATCCAAGGAGGAAACCGAACTGGCCGACATGATCAACGGTATTTCCAAGGATGGTATGGCCAAGGAACTACAGAATATGCGTGACCTGCGACATGAGATGCGGGCCGAGGCGCGGGTCTCGCGGGAGATGGCGGGGACGGACAGCAAGGTGCAGGAGGCGGAGTTCCTCGAGTACGCCCGGAGCAACACAGCCACCGATGAGTTTGACTCATTGCTGGGCATGGCCGAGGGAACAGAAGGCGCGGAGACCGCGGCAGGCGAGCCGGAGGAAATCGAAAAAACAAGCAGCGACAGCATCCTGCCGGAATAATTTACAAAGGCTCCCTAATGTTGGGGGCTTTTTTTTGGGCCTTTCTATTATTAACCTAACAATGAAAAATATTCAAAAAAAAACTAGCTGGGCGGTCGCCTTGGGTTGCGCCGCGTTAATCACTTTGAGCGGTTGCAGTGGCAATCAGGAATCTACTTCCTCCGAGGCTGCCGACACAAAAACAGTTCCAAGCTTTTCGCTGGCTTGGAGCGAGTATCCCTCGTGGAGTGTGTTCGGTGTTGCTGATGTGACCGGTATCATCAATGGCAAGAAGGGAGAGCTTGGCCCGGTGGAGGAAAAGTGGGGGGTCGATATTGAGTTGAAGGAGGCCGAGTACGATCCTTGTCTTGCCATGTATGGTGCCGGCCAATGCGATGCGGTTTGCATCACCAACATGGACATACTAAGCCCGGCAACTGGTCGACCGGGCGTGATGGTACTGCCTACCTCGACCAGTGATGGTGCTGATGCTTGTTTGGTCACTGCTGAGATCAAGTCGGTTGAGGATTTGAAGGGCAAAAAGGTTTTCGGGCTGGAGAAATCCGTATCGGAGTATTGTTTTGTCCGGAATCTGGAGTTGCTGGGCCAGAAGGAAGGGGACTACGAATTTGCGAACATGGATCCCGGGGCGGCTGCGCTTGCCATGCAGCAAAAGCAGGCGACACAGCAGGCGATCGTTGTCTGGAATCCATTCGTGATGGAAACGCTGGGTAAACGCAAAGATGTTCGTGTCCTGTTTGATTCAACCAAGATTCCAAACGAGATCATCGATTCTGTGGTGGTGGCCAAGGCGAGTTTGGAGAAGGAAGGCGGGGAGGCATTTGCCTGTGCCGTGATTGAGGCCTACTACGAGGTTAACAAGGCATTGGCCGATTCTACCAAGCGAAACGACACGCTGATTGCCATTGGCGAAAAGTTCTCCAACCTTGGCTTGGAACAGATGGAGAAGGTGGTTGAGCAAACCAAGTTCTACGGCACTCCGGACGATGGGTTGGCTGTCCTGACCGGAGCCAACCTGCCTAAGATCATGGACACGGTGGTGTCGTTTTGTGTGGCCCATGGTATTGTGGACAAGGCGCCTTCCATTGGTTACGGCGATGCCGCCAAAGCCGCGGATGCTGCGGTCCGCTTTGATCCGACATTTATTGAAAAGGTAAAACAGGGGTCAGCCAAATAACGCGTTTGCGATTAGTTGTACCCGCCGGTAAATGATTCGCCGTCCCATAACCCGGTCTTGGGCGGTCGTCCTGGGGTGCCTGTCGGTGCTGCTTCTTTTGACGGGGTACACCTTGGTTTCGCACCGGCAACACCAGGTCAACCCTGACGACACAACGATTCCCAATTGGAGTCAGTTGTACGAGGGCGTGAAAAAGTTTACCCAGCCGGACCGAAAAGAGGAGCGATGGATCGTGGAGGACTCGATCGCGACCGGGCGCCGGTTATTTTTCGGGCTTGGCTTGGGTGTTGTTTGCGGGTTTGTGATTGGGATGATGATGGGATGCCTCACTCCGATTGAGGCATTTTTGCAGCCACCCATATCGCTTTTGGCCAAGGTGCCGCAAACGGCAGCGCTTGCGGTGTATTTTGTTTTCTTCGGAACCGGGATGGAGATGTACGTCGCCATGATTGCGTTTGGCATCATTCCCGCCTTGGCAGTGACGGTTCATTTGGCAATCAAGGATCTGCCCTCGGAGATGCTCGACAAGGCCTACACGCTGGGTGCGTCCCACTTCGAGGTGGCGACCGAGGTGGTGTTCAAGCAGGTTTTGCCCAAGTTCATCGACGCAGTGCGCCTGGCCATCGGCCCGGCGATTGTATTTCTCATCGCCGCCGAGATGGTGGTGGGCGACGTTGGTTTCGGTTATCGGATTCGCCTGCAATTCAAGCTAACCAACATGAACGTGGTTTACCCGTACCTTGTAATGTTGGCGTTCTTCGGCTTCGCACTCGACCACGGGCTGCGGTTTTTGCAGGCTAAACTTTGCCCATGGTACCAGCGTGATTCAAAATGACCTTGTCCGACCAGAACAACTTCGGACTGCAATGCCAGGGCGTGAGTCATTGGTTTGGTAAAACCAAGGTGTTGTTTGACTTGAACCTGAATGTGCATGCCGGGCAGTTTGTGGCGTTGATCGGGCCAAGCGGCTGTGGCAAGTCAACACTACTCCGGGCCATCCTCGGCACCCACCCGCCACACAGGGGAAAAATCCTCACCCTGCAAAACGGGCGCTTGGCCAATGCCGACCGGCCGGGACGCGACCGCGGCATCGTTTATCAGAAATATTCGCTCTATCCGTTTTTAACCGCGCTGGACAACGTCGCGCTTGGCCTGAAATTCGACCAGACCACCACAGCATTCCGCTGGCTCAACTGGGTGGGATGGGAAAAAAAACGCAAAAAGTTCCGCGAACGGGCTGCAGCGTTTCTCGATAAGGTTGGGCTTGGCCAAGCGATGCATTTGTATCCAAGCCAGATGTCCGGCGGTATGCAGCAGCGGGTGGCGATTGCCCAGGCGCTGATCATGGAGCCGGAGATCATCCTGCTCGATGAGCCCTTCGGCGCGCTGGATGAGGCGACGCGTGAGGAGTTGCAGGAGATGCTCCTACAGTTTTACGAGGAGAACAAGAAGGCCATCGCCGAAGGCAAAAAGCCGCCGTACACGCTGATCATCGTGACTCATGAACTCAACGAGGCCATCCGTGTGGGCGATCGTTTGGTTGGACTGTCACAGTACTGGGACTGGAAGACCGACGGCCATCAACGCAGTCCCGGGGCTACGGTGGTTTATGACAAGCCGGCACCTGTGTTTCGCTCCGATGAGCGGCCGGACTATGAATTGTTTGCGGACATCCGGCGGGAAATACGGCAGGTCGTCTACAACCCTGAGGTGTTGCAACAGCGCGATGAACACGTTAAGTTGAGTCCAACCAGTTAATCACAAAACCAACATGGCAAGCGACAACAACTTCCTTCGAACGGCCGGCCGGGTACTCAATGCCGGCCAGTCGCGGGCGCTGATCCTCACCGGCAACATTCACGACGTCTTCCATGCCAACAAAGGCGGTAAGGACGACTACTCGTCACTGGTTGAGTACCTCACCGGCAACTGGAATCTCTCTAGTCTCATCCTGATCGTGTACGAGTTGAACGGCCCGATCCGTTTCCTGCGCGAGAAGGATGCCGGGCAGGTGCGCAAGGCATGGATCGAGTGGCGGCTGGGGATGAACCCCGACCAGTTGGCCATTAACCGCATGACCGCCTCCGAGGAGGTGCAGTCACAGGTTGATTCCGTTACCAGCTCCTACGACGACTCGATGCAAAA
>ERZ651768.1614-NODE-1614-length-16347-cov-26.816472_pt1 | contig 16347 bp, 13 predicted proteins | sample MGYA00514754_ERZ651768 | MGnify/ENA metagenome assembly ERZ651768
CTTCCGATCTCGATAGGTGACGCGAATGCCTTGTCGTTGCCCGCTTTACTTGCCGCCTCAAGTTGTTCCGCCGGTAGGAGGTCCTTGAGAACCCCATTGGCCGCAAAACCTTCCTTCTTTGACACAGCGAACATCCAAGTGTCGTCAAGATCGTTGAGGGTCCGGTTGACGAGTCCGAGGATTTGCTTTTCGTGGTGAAGGAACCCCATCACGGCGGCCATTCCTGATCGGGCGAGATCCCCCCACTCGCCGCTGCCTGCATCCCACACCGCCAAGCATTCGTCCCAGGTCTCTACCCAGGAGGAGTTGGTGACGGTCGCTGCCTTGAGAGTTGGGCCTCGGTCGAACTTCGCACCGAGTAGGACAGGAAGATCTGAGAGTTGGGTTCGTAGCTGTTCGGCGACAACAACCAAGCTGACAGTTTCGAGGTTCGGTTGAGCACAGAAAGCTTCCTTCGCAGTGGCCGCCGTATGGCACATCAGGTTGCGCTGGTATCGCTCGACCATCTCCGTCTTCGTTCGTTTACCTACCTTGAACTGCTCGGTAGTCACGACCCCTTTTTCGGGCCAAACGGCATCGTTGACCGACGGATACGACATCAGGATGAGCAGATGGTCGTCGTCGAGGTCGATGGGCGCTGCGGTTCCGGCGTTGTCCGCGAAAGCGGACTGAAGGACGATCAGGTTCATGGCGGTATCCATGTTCTTGAACCGCGCGTATGCCTCGTTTGCGAGACGCTCAAGGACGGCTCGTTCGAACACCAGGTCGTCGCGTATCGATTCCGCCCTCTCGCTAATCATCTGGTTTCGGGTTGGAGGCCAAAGTGAGAGAGAACCGACCTCTTGCAACTCGGCGGTAGCGGCTCTTTTGACATCGTGTTCTGTAGGAAGCGGAGGAACAGTGGGCATTTTCGCTTCCGGGTAGGGCCGCGCGAGAGAGACAAGAGGCGCCAAGTCCATGAGCCACGCCTGCATCCCTGCATCGAAGAGCTCGTACTGGTTTCGCCGCTGAATGCCAGCGGCCCGAAGGTTGGACTTGTACTCGGCAAAACTGTTCCCGGCGCTCGGTCGGGCACGCGAGTCGCCGTAGATGCTTCGGATCTGGGACCGGGCCGAACTATGAGCGTGGCCACCTGTTGAACGTGACCGGCGCTTGCGGCCACCGGTGCTAAGCCAAAACGGGCCTGCACCGGCCGATACGCGAGACCTGCCGGTACCGACCGAGGCTCGGACCGGGCCGAGCCCTCCGCTGATTCGCACACCCCGATTCGAAACACCGACCGGACCGATTCGGGAGCCGACCCGCACCCCCCTTGTACCGGCGCTGACACGGGCAAAACTCGGACCGACACTGGCCCGGACACCGCCGCGCCCAACTCGTACATTTGCGAACCGCGGCCCGATCCGAACCCCCCGAGTCGAAATCCGAATGCCCGGTAGTCGAACTCCGAACGCCATCAGCAATGCCTCCGGCTATTGGTCGAAATGGTCACCACCGCGTCCTGCATTCTTCTTGGTCACTCACATGGTAAATCGAATGCCCGACCGCAGTGCCAATGAGTCCACGATCTGGCCAGAGGGTTTCAACTCGGAAGCCGCCGGAGTGACCTTCAAGTAGAAACTAAGGGGATTCGTCGCTGTCCCCGGGTCAGCGAGATCCAGGCCTCCGGTCGGCCCTCAACGCGATCCCTGCACCAAGAGGGATCTGAAGGCCCCGATAGCCTCGCTGTGTTACCCGCCCCCGTAGCTCAGCCCGGATAGAGCAGTGGCCTTCTAATCCACCGGTCGGAGGTTCAAATCCTCCCGGGGGCACCACCAACAGCACCGGTCCTTTGGGACTGCCCCAGTACCTGCGAGCGTCGTCTAGCGGGCGGCCGGGTTTCTACCCCTGTCGGACTACTTCCACTCCCAAAGATCCCAGGATGCGTCACCGTTCGCATCGACATTCCAGTCGTAGACAACTGCGACGCCATTCAGGGACGAGAGAGAGGCCGCAGCAGACTCAAAGTACACGACCCCCTTAAACGCAAATCCGCCGTCAGCCGTCGGGGATCCGATACCGGTAGCCCTGAAGGTGCCCACTCCATCGGCTGCCATTATCACGCCAGAGTTGGGGCACTCGCCGTAGAAGGAGCCGTCATCTCGCATCGCGGCCGAGTACGTGGCAAAGCTTGTTACATCAGTACCGGCAAGGGTTCCAGACAGCCCGCTGGCGACCGTTTCAAACGCTGGATTCCCATCCACGGCTGGAATGGCCTTCATCGAAGTGGGTCCTGAAATGGATCCGACCTTTTCGCCCAACATGATTTGTCTCCTCAATCGAGTTCGTTGCCACAACCAATCTCAGAGTACGGGTCGAAGGCTGTCGACGGCCAAACCGACCCTTCGGTCCAAACGTGTAAATCTTGACCCCATGGAGAACCCGAACGAGCCAACAGAAGATGTTCCCCCGGTGGATCCTGGCGACGAGAAGCCGTTCCCGCTGACGACGGAGTGGTTTGAGTTTCAACGCCACGAGGCGACAAAGAACGCGATGAGAAGGAAGGCCGAGCGCGATCAGGAACGGGCCGACAAGGGTAGAACGAGAAGTCGAAAGTCTGGATTCCTGTGGCGTTGGAGGTCCAAGCCGTCGCCCTAGTCAGTTCGGCGCGACGTCTGAACGACCCGGAGGCCATATCTCGAGATGAACGAACCCAGCGGCGACATCAAGAGCATGACGCTGTACCACCACGTCGACCGGGTGGTGAACGAGCTTCGTGAACTCGGGAAGCCCAACGACGAGCCGTTGCGTGTTGGCGAGCTGACACCCTTCGACCAACTGCACTACCACAGCACTGAGGCGGTCGACGAGGCGATCCGGGCAACAGGCATCGGTGAGGGGAGTTCGGTCCTGGAGATCGGATCCGGGCTCGGTGGGCCGTCCCGGTATCTGGCGGCCACCTCGGGCGCAGCGGTGACCGCGCTGGAACTCCAGGAGGACCACCACCGTATGGCTGTGGACCTCACCCGGCGGTGCGGTCTTGTCGACCGGGTGACGCACGTGTGTGGAGACTTCCTGACCCACCCCTGGGACGGCGAAGAGTTCGACGCCGTCGTCAGCTGGTTGGCGCTGTACCACATCCCTCAGCGGGCCATCCTCCTCGACCGGTGTCGGTCGCTGCTTCCGGTCGGCGGCTTCCTCTACGCCGAGGACCTCTGCGAGCGTCGACCATTCGACGACGACGAACGCGAGGAACTCGCCTCCGAACTCTTCGCCAACTACCTACCGAGCAGCGATCGCTACCGGCAGGATCTTGCCGACGCCGGCTTCGAGGTGCTTGTCTGCGACGACATGTCCGACGACTGGACCGCGTTCACCCGTGGGCGCCTGGACCAGTACCGCCAGCAGCAGGACCGACACCTCCGGGTCCATGGTGAGGAGGTGTTCGAGACCATGTGCGGCTTCTACACCACGATGGTGCGCCGCTTCTCGGACGGGAAGCTGGGCGGTATCCGGGTGGTGGCTCGTCGGATCTGATCCCGCGGCCCGGTTAGAACCCGGCCAACGGTTCAGGAATCGCGGTAGCGCAGCAGGAAATCCCGTACCGGGCCGAGCACGCGGTCCGGTGCCTCGATCAGGATGGAGTGCTTCAGGTCCTCGAGGATGACCAGCTCGGCATTGGGCAACTCGTCAGCGATGAACCGGTTGAGGCGGGGGTTGCAGCCGCCGTCGAACTCGCCGGTCATGACCAGGCACGGGCAGGCCACCTCACGGAGCCACGGACCCATCTCCGCACCGGCGTACACGTCAAAGACGCTCAGGAAGACATCTTCCGGAGTACCCAGAACCTGCTGGATCCGGTTTTCGATGGCGTCCGGCCGGGCAGCGATGAACCGGTCGGTGTACCAGCGGTCGAGAAGGGTATTGAGCACCGGTTCGACGCCCTCAGACCGCATCCGGGCCACCACGCCCTGGACCTTGGCGCTGTCGTCGGCAGTACGGCCGGCAGCCGTGCTGAGCAGCACGACGCTGGTGGTGTTTTCCGGGTGGGCCCGGGCGTAGGCGGGGCCGATCTGGCCGCCCAACGAGTGGCCGATGATGTGGATGCGATCGTGCCCGAGACGCAGACGCAGGACCTCCAGGTCCTCGACCAGGTCGTCTAGGGAGTAGGGGACCGGTGGTACAGGGCTCTCGCCGTGGCCCCGTAGGTCGTAGCGGACACAGGTGAAGTGCTCCTCCAGCCCCGGCAGCAGGCCGTCCCACGTGACCCGTCGGGACCCGATCCCGTGGACCATGTAGAGCGGGGGCCCCTCCCCGGAGATGGTGTGCGAGACGTCGACAGCACTCATGATCCTGTCGTCCGCTTACCGGTCGGACATCAGTTCGCCGCCGACGCTCCAGTCTTCGCGGTCGATCTCGGTGATGATCACGTGTAGCCGGTCGCCGGGGCCACCACAGGCCCGGACGAACCCATCAGTGAGTTCCCGGGCCAGGTTCCGTTTCTGGTCGACGGTGCGATCGGGAAACATCTCTACATGGATGATGGGCATGGTGGATTCCTCCTGGTTCGGGCGAAGGGCAAGACAGACGGCGGGTTCAGGTTCAGGCGGCGGCTGGAATCCGCTGCAGGTGGGGGAGTACGTCGGCGGCAAAGCGCTCCATGGCCTCCAGGTGTTCGGGCTGGGGCTGACCAAGGTTGGAGCTCAGGATGACCTCATCGATGCCGGCCTCCGCGTACTCGGCGAGGCGGTCGACCATCTCCTCGGCCTGACAGATGACGAGGTTCTGTTCCAGTTCCTCGATGCTCTGGGTGCGGGGCAGAGCCTGGACGTCGCCGTTGTGGACGATCCCCGGACCGGTGAAAACGTTGTCGAACCGGCTGTAGTAGTCGTAGGCCCGTTGCACCATCTCCCGGGTGTGGGCCTCGGAACCAGTGCAGTAGATGACCCGTGACATCATGATCCGGAGGTGGTGCCCGGCCTCGCCCATTTCAGCCTTGGCCTCCCTGTGGGCGGCGATCTGGGCCCGGAACAGACCGGGTTCCCCGGCCAGCGGGGTGGTCTGGATGTCAAAGCCGCGTCGGGTGGCGGCGGCGATCCCCGGAGGGTTCATGACGGCGACCATCATTCGGGGCATGGGCTGGGTCATCGGCCGGGGCATCACGGTCAACGATTCGAAGCGGTAGTACTCGCCGTCCCAGGAGACCTCCTCCCCGCCCAGGAGGGCGATGAGCACGTCGAGGCTCTCGTCGAATCGAGCCTGAGACTCCTCGATGGGGGCGCCGAGCCGAGCCATCTCGTAGGCGAAGGCACCGCGACCCACGCCGAGTACGAGACGCCCGTCGGTGAGGATGTCGGCCTGGATGACTTCGCCGGCGAAGATCCGCATGTCCCGGAGGGGGAGAACGGCGACCGAGGTGACGAGCTCCAGGTGGTCGGTCTCACATGCCACCTTGACGGCCATCTGCAGGGGGGACGGCATGAGCAACACGTTGATGAGGTGGTGTTCGGGGAGGGTGACGCCCCGGTATCCGAGGCGTTCGGCGGCCTTCGCCTGTTCGACCATGTCGTCGTACAGCCGCTTGCCGCCGTAGGAGGTGTCCGGGTAGTAGGAGGACAGGAAGTGGTTGGCGTCCACGGGGAGAAGTCTGACGGTGCACGATGATGTTGACAAACACAGAAAACTGGATTGAACAATTGACACAATCAACAAATCTGAGCACCTAATGAACCTTTCCGCCCTCCAGACGCTTCTCGCCGTCGCCGAGTGCCGGCGTCGCCTGGAGCGACCGTCACCGTCAGCTGAGTCGGCATGAGCGAGCGGATTCTGTCCACCGGGCCGGGATGCCGGATCCCGGTCGACCAGGTGCGATGGCGCTTCGGCCCGTCGGGTGGCCCGGGTGGACAGCACGCCAACCGAGCCCACACCCGGGTGGAGGCCGAGGTCGACCTCCGGACAGCCCGCGGGATCGAAGCGGAGGTCCGGGATCGCCTAGTGGCGAAGTTGGGGCCCGTCATCCGGGTGGTGGTCGACCAGCACCGTTCGCAGGCCAGGAACCGGGAGCGGGCCCTGGACGAGGTGGAGAAACGGCTTTGCGAGGCGTTGGTAGAGGCGGTACCGAGAAAGCCGACCCGTCCGCGACGTGGCGCCGTGGAACGCCGGTTGGAGGCCAAGCGCCGACGGGGCGCCCGCAAGGCCGAACGGCGCCGAGACTGGGACTAGGCCTCCAGGCCGGTAAGGAAGGCCATCAGCACGGCGCCCAACTTCTGAACCTGGGTTCGGGTCAGCCCGTAGGCGTCAGCCATCTCGATCAGGACCGCATGTTCCGCCTGGTCCCAAGGCACGACTTCAGAAATCGGACCGTAGGCGTCGGGCCGGTCAGCCTCGTCCAGTGGCCGGATCGGGTCAGCGTCGGGTAGCGAGCCGAAAAACTTCAGAGTATGGACGCCGAATCGTATGACCCAGTCCGTGGATCGGCCTAGGTGACGTGCCGTAGCGGCCAGAGTCTCGTACTCCTCGGCCGTGAACCCCGTCGAGACCTCAGTGGGCGGTGTGAGCTCCGGGTCGTGGCAGCCGCTGGTCGTGCCGGTGCCTGTGGTATGGCCGTCGTAGAACTCGGGGCGGAACCCGGATCCGGGATCCGCACTGGTCAAAAAACGGTGGATCGCCGCAGCGATGGTTCGCCCCTCCATGGCTTGGATCTCCGGATAGGCCAATAGCGCGGCCTCAGGCGGGTTCGATAGGTAGAGCGCCTCGCTGATCGCCGAGTTCAGGTCGGGGGTCAGGCGGAGCACGCCATACGTCTCGGTCCGGCCGTCACGGAGTCGAACCGATGCCCCTTTGTGCACGGTGTCCACCCAGGACACCCAGTAGGGAGCAAAGGCGGTGTGGAGGTCTTCGAAGAGGATCCCGGCCAGCCGGGCCGACTCCGGGTCATCGACCTGGTGGAAGGTCTCGGTCCCTGGGGTCGCCGAGCGACGGACGGCGCCCCCGTTGTGGTGGATTGACACGAAGGCCCGTGGGGACAGGGCGTTGGCGATGGCCGCCCGCTGGCGGATCGGCAGGTGCAGATCCCGGTCCCGGGTGAGGGCCACCGTGTACCCGAGCGACACCAGGTTGTCTCGGGCGTGGAGGGCCACAGCAAGGTTGAGGGTCCGCTCGGTTAGGCCGTTGGCGCCCACTGAGCCGGTCTCCGGACCTCCGTGACCCGGGTCGAGCACCACGTCGACCGGGTTCAGCGGCTCCCCGCCGTCGAAAGCGATGGGGGTCCCACAGGTCGAGCTGACCACCGTGCCGTTCGGCGACGAGGAGAGGATGGGGAGGATCTCGGCATTCGGACCGAGGAACGCCACCGGACCAACCTCTGCGGAGACTCCGGGAATCAGACCGACGGAGGCGACGGCCACCAGAAGTCCAGCGGCGAGAAGCCGGAATAACCGGCGAAGGGACCAGGGCACGGGGTGACGCTAGGGGACTGGTCGGGGGGGACGGCGCACGATCGTCCCGAAAGGCGGAGAAACCCTCGGAGCAACCAGAAGTTGTCTGTCGATTTGCGGGACTACCGCGATCCTAGAATTGCTCCTCCTCGGTGGAGCCCTCCAAGGCCAGCGTCGAAGCTGTGCCGCCAGAGATGACGGTGGCTACGTCGTCGAAGTAGCCGGCCCCAACCTCGCGCTGGTGTCGGGTCGCCGTGTAGCCGTCGCCCTCCATCCCGAACTCGGCTTGCTGCAACTGCACGTAGGCCGTCATGTCTGACTCCGTGTAACCGCGGGCCAACTCAAAGGCCGAGGAGTTCAGTGCGTGCCAGCCGGCCAGGGTGATGAACAGGAACTTGTAACCCATCTTGCCGAGCTCGCGCTGAAACTTGGCAATGGTTTCGTCGTCCAACGCCGCCTTCCAGTTAAACGACGGCGAGCAGTTGTAGGCCAGCATCTTTCCGGGAAACTCGGCGTGTACAGCGTCGGCGAACTCCTGGGCCTGGTCGAGGTCGGGTGTCCCGGTCTCACACCAGATGAGGTCGCAGTACGGGGCATAGGCCAGGGCACGGGAGATGGGAGTGGCCATGCCGGGCTGGGTGTTGAAGAAGCCCTCGGCGGTGCGCTCGCCGGTCAGGAATGGCTTGTCGCGGTCGTCCACGTCGCTGGTGATGAGGGTGGCAGCCAGGGCATCGGTTCGGGCGATGACCACTGACGGCACGCCGAGGACGTCGGCGGCCAGTCGGGCCGCAGTCAGCGTCCGGACGTGCTGCTGGGTTGGGATGAGCACCTTGCCGCCCATGTGGCCGCACTTCTTTTCTGAGGCGAGCTGGTCCTCGAAGTGGACACCAGCCGCACCGGCCCGCAACATCCGCTTCATCAACTCATAGACGTTTAGGGCGCCGCCAAAGCCGGCTTCGGCATCCGCGACGATCGGAACCATCCAGTCCCGGAGCATCTGACCCTTGTTCTCCGACCACTCGATCTGGTCGGCCCGTCGCAGGGCGTTGTTGAGGCGCTCGACCACGGCCGGTACCGAGTTGGCCGGGTAAAGGCTCTGGTCCGGGTAAACCTGGCCGGCCAGGTTGGCGTCGCCGGCCACCTGCCAGCCCGACAGGTACAGGGCGGGGAGGCCGCCCTTGACGTACTGGATGGCCTGGCCGCCGGTCATGGCGCCCAGGGCGTGGACGTAGTCCATCTCGTGCATCTTCTGCCAGAGCACCTCGGCGCCGTGGCGAGCGATCGAGCACTCGGGGAGCACCGACCCGCGAAGCCGCACGACATCGGCCGCGGTGTAGTCACGCTGCACGCCCTCCCAACGGGGGTTCTCGGACCAGTCCTGTTCGAGGACTGCAACCTGGTCGTCGAAGGTATTGCGCATTGATTGCTCGCTTTCGTGGGAGGACCAACGGCGGTTCGCCGGCGGCTCCAATCAGGGTTGGATCAGGGGGGTGTTCGTCAGTCGAGGAGTTCGTAGGCGGGCAGGGTGAGGAACTCGACGAATTCCGAGGCCAGGGCGACCTGCTCGAAGATCCGTCGGGATTCGTCGAACGGCAGGTCAGCAAAGGCGTCTCGGCCGAGATCGTCGGCGATGACGACCATCTGTTCGTCGATGACCAAGCGAACCAGATCGGCGGTGACCTGGGTTTCGTCCTCGAGAATCTGGCCGTGGTGAACCCACTGCCAGACCTGGGAACGGCTGATCTCTGCCGTCGCGGCGTCCTCCATGAGGTTGTTGATGGCCGCCGCCCCGCTTCCCGAGAGCCAGGAGGCCAGATAGCGGAGGCTGACGTAGACGTTGGTCTCCAGTCCGGCCCGGGTTACCGCTCCACCGGTCAGGTCGACGGCGAGGAGATCGTCGCCGGAGACCAGGACATCGGGCCGCTGACGGTTGATCTGGTTGAAGCCCCGCCCGAGGATGGCGTTGAATTCGACTTCGGCCACGGTGACAAGGTCAGGGTGGGCGACCCAAGTCCCGTCACAGCCGTCGTTGGCCTCCCGACGCTTGTCCTCCTTGACCCGGGTTAGAGCCTCGGCGGTGACGCCAGGGTCGCGTCGGTTCGGGATGAAGGCGGCCATCCCGCCGATGGCATGGGCCCCCCGCTTGTGGCAGGTGGCGACCATCAACTCGGTGTAAGCCCGCATGAAGGGGACTGTCATGGTGACGTCGGACCGGTCCGGGAGGACGAAGTCGGGGTCGGCGTTGAACTTCTTGGCGACGCTGAAGATGTAGTCCCACCGGCCGGCGTTGAGGCCACTGGAGTGTTCCCGCAGCTCGTAGAGGATCTCGTCCATCTCAAAGGCGGCGGTGATGGTTTCAATAAGCACGGTGGCCCGGATCGAGCCACGGGGAATGCTCAGGGCGTCCTGGGCGTGGCAGAAAACGTCGTTCCAAAGCCGAGCCTCGTCGTGGTTCTCCAGCTTGGGGAGGTAGAAGTACGGGCCGGTGCCGCGGTCCAGGGCCTCACGTGCAGTGTGGAAGAAGACCAGGCCGAAGTCGACGAGGCTGGCCGCCGCCGGTCGACCGTCAACCTGGACATGCTTCTCCGGGAGGTGCCACCCCCGCGGGCGGACGATCAGGGTGGCCGTTTCGTCATTCAACGTGTAGCTCTTGCCGTCGCGGCGCAGGGAGAGTTCTCGCCGGACAGCATCACGGACGTTGACCAGGCCCTCCATCATGTTGTCCCACGTGGGGGAGCTGGAGTCCTCGAAGTCGGCCATGAAGACTTTGGCCCCCGAGTTCAGGGCATTGATCATCATCTTGCGGTCGGGTGGACCGGTGATCTCGACCCGCCGGTCCAGCAGGTCCTTGGGCGGGGGAGCAACGGTCCAGGTCCCGGTACGGATCTCCGCCGTCTCGGGCAGGAAGTCAGGTCGGAGACCGGTGTCGAACTTTTCCTGCCGGATCCGCCGGCTTCGCAGCAACTCGATTCGACGGTCTCGGAAGGTCCGGACCAGGTCGGCGACGAAGGCTGTCGCCTCTGGAGTGAACACCTCATCGCGCCGAGGGTGGTCACTGATCTCGATGCCGTCTAAGTCGGGCACTGCTACTCCTGTGGCTTTCCTGGCACGTTTCGTGTGATGAGTATTGGCGAATTTCCGCTCATCGGCGGGGTCAGCGGCCCGTGAAGTTCCTCTAGGCTGTTCAAAATCAAGAAAATACATCAGAGTTCGACCATGGAAGCGCGCAAAATCGGTTGTCTACGGACCCGGTGAGGAAGGCGAGGTGATCGACATGGCGGGAACGATGACCGGCCGGTCCTTTGACCCCGTGGTCCTCGGCCACCGGTTACGGCACCTGCGCCGAGAGGCCGAGCTGACCTTGGCCGAGTTGGGCCGTCGGATCGGTCGACCGGCTTCCTACCTTTCCCAGGTTGAGAACGGTCGGATCGAACCCAAACTGGGAGTCCTAGGCGATCTGGCGTCGGCTCTAGGGTGCGCGACCGTCGACCTACTGGACCCCACGGCACCCAATCGGCGAGCCGAGTTGGAGATCGAGCTGTCCCGAGCCCAGGCCGGCCCGTGGCGAACCACCCTGGAGTTGCCCGAGGTACGGGCCGGGGCTCGCCTAGACGACGAGGTGCTAGAGGCTCTGGTCGGCCTCTACCAGGCTCTACCCGAGGTCGAGGTGACCCGTTCGGGCCTGGCCAGCCTCGAGGCTGGAGACCGGGCCCGGATGGCGAACATCTCGCTCCGTACCGAGATGAGAACCCTCGACAATTACTTCGGCGAGATCGAGGTCGAAGCGGCTTCCGGTCTGGCTGCCACCGGGTACGCCGGCGAAGGGCCGCCGTCCGAGAAACACCTGACTGATCTTGCTGCCCACTATGGGTTCACCGTGGAGCGGGTAAAGGGAATGCCGCGGACAGCCCGGTCGGTGACCGACACCCGTCGTCGGGTGATCTTCATTCCCCAGCGTGACGACCTGAGCGTCCGGGCGGCCCGGTCGGTGATCCTCCAAACCCTCGGCCACTTCGCCCTCGAGCACTCAGAGACCGCCGACTTCGAGGACTACCTGCGCCAACGGATCGAGTCGAATTACTTTGCAGCCGCCGTACTGATCCCTGAGTCGTCGGCGCTGGATTTCCTCAAATCGGCCCGGGCGGACCGCGACCTCTCTATCGAGGACCTCAAGGAGCGTTATTACGTCTCCTACGAGATGGCCGCCCACCGGTTCACCAACTTGGCCACCACCCGACTGGACATTCCGGTGCACTTCATTCGGACCGACCCCGAGGGCACGATCACCAAGGCCTACGAGAACGACGGGATCCGGTTTCCGACCGATGCCGACGGAGGCCTGGAAGGCGCCCGCCTGGGACGGCACTGGGGAGCGCGCCAGGCCTGGGACGGATCAGACCTCCTGCACTACCAGTTTACGACCACCGATGCCGCAGAGTTCTGGTGCGTGACCTATATCGAGAACGCCACGGAACGGACCCCCTACGCCGTGACCCTGGGCTGTCGGGCCGAGGACGCCGGACTGTTCAGGGGCGGTGAGACGTTGCGTCGGGTGAGTGGGCGGAACGAGGACGACCAGGCGGAGCCTGGGCTGTTGGGCCGCTGGGACGGGGTGGCCTGGCCGTCGGCGTCCGAACGAAGCTTCATTCTCACTGCCCTGCCGTCGGCCAGTCGGGAGTTCACGCCGTTCCCCGGCATCGACCTCCTCGACGTCTACCGCTTCCTGGATCGTCAGGCCGGACCGGTCTGACGGACAGGTCGGGGGGCGACCGCCGGTCAGTTTTTAGTGAACGGCTGACCAGTCTCGGCCCGCTTCCGGATCTCGGCCACGAAGGGCCCCAGGTCGACGGACCGGATGGTTGCTGGGTCGCGGACCATTCCGGTGTGGGTCACGAAGCGCTCGCCGTCCCATCGGTGAAGTTGGAAGCCCGACGGCTCATCGACGGCTGACCCGCGGTCCGGGTGAAGGTCAAGGCCAAGTTGGTTGCCGGTGGACGGGCACGTTGACACGGGCGTCGAGCCAATCACCGTGTGGATGGTGCGGTGGAGGTGGCCGGTTACTAGCAGGCGGACCTGCGGGTGGCGTTCGATGGTGGTCCGGAACCGGTCAGCGTCCAGCAGGCCGGCCTGGTCCATGAACCGGAGGCCGGTTTCGAACGGAGGGAAGTGGGTGAAGACCACCGTAGGACGGTCCGGCTCGTCTGCCAGGGTGGAATCCAGCCAGCTTTCGCGGACCTCGTCGAACCGTCCGTCATGGCGACCGGGTAGCGAGGTGTCTAGACCGACCAGCCGGACCGGGTGATCGTCGACGACGTAACTGCAGTGGTTCTCGGCCACGTCGGGTGGGAGCCGGTCGGCGAACGCGAAGCGAAAGGCCGGGCCCTCGTCGTGGTTGCCGGGCAGCGGGAGGAGCCGGTCGGCAAGTGGGGCTAATACCGCCAGCAGCGTGTTGTACTGGGTCTCCGTACCGTCGTCGGTGAGGTCGCCGGTGGCCAGCACCACGTCCGGTCCGGGGTCGAGGGCTATCAAGTGGTCGACAACTCGTCTGAGTGTTTCTGTGGTGTCGACCAGCTTGCCGAATGCGCCGACGTGGTCGCGGATGTGGCAGTCCGAGATCTGGGCGATCAGCACGTCGGGGACTTTAGGGGACGGACCGTGGGGCGGGCTTTCCCTTAGTCCTCGATCGGGAGGTCGTCCTCGTCGTCGGTGAGGTCCAGGATCTCGCGTGCACGGTCCTCCGGAATCTCCTCGACGGAGCGGAGCTGTCGCTCCATGGCCCGGGTCCGGGTCCCTGTCTTCTCGATCGTGTTTTGGGCTGTGGCCAGCTGATTCTTCAGGGTGGCCAGGACCGAGCCGAACTTGGAGAACTCGGTTCGGACGGCTCCCAGAACCTCCCAGACCTCGCTGGAACGCTTCTCGATGGCCAGGGTGTGGAACCCCATCCGCAGCGAGCTGAGCAGGGCACTGATGGTGCTGGGTCCCGCGAGGGTGATCCGGTGCCGTTGCAGCTCGTCGACCACTTTCGGCCGGCGGAGGGCCTCGGCGTAGAGGCCCTCGGTGGGCAGGAACAGGATTCCGATGTCCGTTGTGTGTGGGGGGGCGATGTATTTCTCGCGGATGTCCTTAGCCGACTCGATGATTGTCCGCTCCAGGGCCTTGGCCGCCTCTTCTGCCGCGTCCGGGTCGGCCCGGTCCTGGGCGTCTTGCAAGCGGCGATAGTCCTCCTGAGGGAACTTGGAGTCGACGGGTAGCCAGACCTGGTCCTGGTCGTCCCGACCGGGGAGCCGGATGGCGAACTCGACGAATGCCGTCGACCCGGGAACCGTCTTCACATTTTTCTCGTACTGGGCCGGCGTGAGGATGTCTTCCAGGAGGGCCTGCAACTGGACCTCGCCCCAGGTGCCCCGGGACTTCACGTTGGTGAGGACCCGTTTGAAGTCGCCGACGTCCTCGGCGAGCTGCTTCATCTCACCGAGGCCCTGGCTAACCGAGTCGATGCTCTTGCGTACTGTTTCGAAGGCCTCGCCGAGGCGCTTCTCCAGGGTGCCCTGGAGCTTCTCGTCGACCGTTTCTCGCATCTGGTCGAGCTTCTTCTCGTTGCCCTCCCGCATCTCGGTCAGGAGACGCGATTGCTGGGTGCCCATGGTGTCCAGCTGGGCCTTGATGGTGGTCACCAGAGTGTCAGTCGACGTGGCCATGTTTTGGCCAAGCTCCTGGCGCAGCGTGGCATCGCTCTCTGCGGCAGTCGTCCGGGCCCGCTCGAACTGGCTGCGGATGAGGTTCTGGAGGACCAGCCCGATGGCCAGGAGGACTCCGAGCGAGATGGCCACGGTAAGGAGGTTGGACATGGGGGGCGTCCTTTCGCCGACGGAGACAACGGTACGGCGACGGTGTGACGGTGTCGGTGCACCCGGCGAGAAATTGGTCCCTACTCCGTGTCCACCACGCCCCGTCGGGAGACCCTGACCTGGGCCGCCTTAGCTACCGTGGTTGCTGTGGCTGAGCACGTTTTCCTCCGTAACGCCTGGTACGTGGCCGCGTGGGATCACCTAATCGGCGACGACCTGACGGCGCTCACCATTCTTGGCGATCACATCTGCCTGTTCCGACGGTCCGACGGCACGGTGGCCGCACTGGCGGATGCCTGTCCACACAGGAAGCTTCCCCTGTCCATGGGTCGTCGGTGCGATGACGGGGTGGAGTGCGGTTACCACGGCCTGGTGTTCGACGGCAACGGTGCCTGTGTGGGAGCACCGGGCAACCAGGGTCGTATTCCCCGGGGAGCGGACGTGCGTTCCTACCCGGTGGTCGAGCGCTACGGGCTGTCCTGGGTCTGGATGGGCAACCCCGAGCGGGCCGATCCGGCCGACATCGTCGAGATCGAGCACTACGGCGATCCGGACTGGGGGCTCAACACGGGGCCGGCCATGGACTTCAGCTGTGACTACCGGTACATCGTGGATAATCTGCTCGACCCCTCACACGTGGCCTGGGTCCACGACACGTCGTTTGCCCAGGAGGCGGCACGAGACACCCCGCTAGAGGTCGAGAAGCGCGACACCGGGGTCTGCGTCTCCCGGTGGCTCTACGGCGGAGAGGTGGCACCCTTCTACGCCAAGCTCGTCGAGTTCGACGGTCCCTGTGACCGCCACCAGCACTACGAGGCCTTCTATCCTTCGACTGCCCTAGCCCGCGCCGTGTTCACGCCGGTAGGCACCGGTGGCCCCGACGGGCCGCTCCACGACGACCTCTTCCAAATGGACAGCTGGAACTTCCTCACCCCGATCACCGAGAAGACCACCCGCTACCACTTCTTCCAGCTCCGCAACGTCCGACCCGGCGATGCGGCCGTCGACCGCCTGATGAGCGAGGACGTGACCGGGGCGTTTAGTGAAGACCGGCAGGTACTTGAAGCGGTCCAGCGGGGAATGGACGCCGCCGAGTCGCACATCAACATGCACATCGACACCGGTCCGCTGAGGTTCCGTCGTCACCTCGAGACCCTGATCGCCGCCGAAGGGGACTGAGCGGAACCCGCCGGGAGCGGTGGACGAGCGGGTGAAGGGAATCGAACCCTCATCATCAGCTTGGAAGGCTGAGGTTCTAGCCGTTGAACTACACCCGCGTGCCCGGCGTAACGGACGCCATGAACCTACCGTCGGACTGTCGGGGACGGCTCGACACACGGTGGCTACGCTGCCGCGCATGACAATCACAGTGCCGGAGGGCGCACACCTCATCGGCGGCGACTGGAGCACCGACGCCCCGGGTGGCAGGGCTGTCAGCGAGAACCCGGCCCGTCCGGACGAACCGGTCGGGGAGTACCCGCTGGGCGATGCCGGGACGGCGTCCGATGCGGTCGGCGCGGCGGTCGACGCCCAGGCGTCGTGGCGCGCCATCGGCTTCGGCGGTCGGGCCCGGACCATGGAGCGGGTCGCCGTCCTGTTCGACGAAAGGGCCGACGACCTGGCCCTGCTGTGCACCATGGAGGAGGGCAAGACCCTCGCCGAGTCGCGCGGCGAGGCGGTGCTGGCGGCCGAGACCTTCCGCTACCAGGCCGGGCTGGCCAAGACCTCCACCGAGCGGATCTTCCCGACGAACAACCCGGGCGAGACCATCCGGACCGTCCGGGCCCCGCTCGGGGTGGTCGGGGTCGTGACCCCGTGGAACTTTCCGATCCTCATCCCGGTCTGGAAGATCGCCCCGGCACTGGCCGCCGGAAACACCGTGGTGTGGAAGCCGGCCAGCAACACGCCGCTGCTGTCGGTAGCCATTGCCCGCCTGCTGACCGACGCCGGCATCCCGGCCGGCGTGTTGAACCTGGTCCTTGGCCCCGGTTCGATGGGCGGAGCCGTCGTGGCCGACGAACGGGTCGACGGGGTCACGTTCACCGGCTCGGTGGGCGTGGGCCATCGCATCCGCGACGTGGTCA
>ERZ651768.1615-NODE-1615-length-16347-cov-13.803811_pt1 | contig 16347 bp, 13 predicted proteins | sample MGYA00514754_ERZ651768 | MGnify/ENA metagenome assembly ERZ651768
CGGTGGAGCCGTCGGTGCCGGTGGCCGACCTGGCCCTCCGGTTGGAGGGGGAGCGGCGTCCCGGCCACTTCGCCGGGGTGGTCGAGGTGGTGGCCCGACTCTTTCGGGCCGTGGGTCCCTGCCGGGCGTTCTTCGGCCAGAAGGACTTCCAGCAACTCCAGGTGGTCCGCCGGATGGTCGTGGACCTCGGCCTGCCGGTCGAGGTGGTGGGGTGCCCGACGAGTCGGGAGCCCGATGGGCTGGCCAGGTCCAGCCGCAACGTCTACCTGACGGGGGCGGAGCGTGCGGCCGCCCCGGTGCTCCACCGGGCCCTGCTGGCCGGGGTCGCCGCGGTGGCCGTGCCCGGATGGGACCGGACGGCCGTCGAGGAGATGATGGTGGACATGGTGGCGGACGAGCCGGCGGCATCGGTGGAGTACGCGGTCGTGGTCGACCCGTCGACCCTCCTTGCGGCCGCGGAGCCGACGGCCGGCCGGGAACTACGCCTCCTGGTGGCGTGTCGGTTCGGTCAGACACGCCTGATCGACAACCTGGGAGCGGTGGCGGGGTGACGTCGCCCGAGGTGTTCCTAGACCTGCTGGTCGTCGGGAGCGGGGTGGCCGGCCTGTCGGCTGCGGTGCGGGCCACCGACAGGGGCCTCCCTGGTGACGGTCGCGGGCGCCCTCGTCGCCCTCGCCGGAGCACGGTCGGAGTCCCGGGGCGCCCACACCCGGGAGGACTTCCCGGACACCGACGACAGGCGCTGCCGACGGATCCTCACCCGGCCGGGGCAGGCTTCCGGCTCGTGAACCTTCCCATTCCCACCGACATGGTCCCTGTGATGGCCGCCTACCTGGCGAGCCAGGTCGGAGTGGCCACCCCGCCGGCTACGGCGGTGGTAGAGGCCGTGCGCCGGGCCCTCCACGAGGATCTTGACCCGGACGGCGACCTCAGCGCGGCCCTGGTGCCCGACGGGGCGATGGCCGTGGGCGCCATCGTTGCCCGGTCCGGGGGCGTCCTGGCCGGTTCGGCGTGCGCCACGGAGGCCTTCCGGCAGGTGGATCCGTCCATCGAGGTCTCGTGGCGGCGATCCGACGGTGGACGCCTGGTAGCCGGAGAGGTGCTGGCCGACCTCATCGGACCCCTGGCACCGGTCCTCACGGCCGAACGCACCGCCCTCAACTTCCTCGGCCGCCTGTCGGGAATAGCCACCGAGACGGCCCGCTGGGTGGAGGCGGCCGACGGTGGTGCACGTATCTGGGACACCCGCAAGACCACGCCGGGCCTCCGGGTCCTGGAGAAGGCCGCGGTGCGCGCCGGTGGCGGAGCCAACCACCGGCTGAACCTCAGCCACTGGGTGATGCTGAAGGACAACCACCTCACGGGCACCGACATCGCCGGAGCGGTGGCGGCTTCCCGAAGACGCTGGGCGGGGCGTACCGTGCACGTCGAGTGCGAGACTCTCGACCAGGTCCGTGAATCGCTGGAGGCGGGCGCCGATGCGCTACTGCTCGACAACATGACCCCTGCCCAGGTCACCGCGTGCATCGTCGAGGTCCGGGACCACGCGTCCCGACACGGTGTCAGGCCGCTGGTCGAGGCCTCTGGTGGCATCACGCTGGCCGTGGTGGCCGACTACGCGGCGACCGGCGTCGACTGCATCTCGAGCAGTGCCCTCACGGGCTCGGCCCCGGCCCTCGACGTGGGCCTCGACCTCGGGGAGCTGGATTCACCATGCTGCTGACCATCGACGTGGGCAACACCGAGACCGTCCTGGGCCTCTACGAGTCCGGCGCGACCATGTCCTCGGCCGATGCCGGGCTTGTCGACAACTGGAGGATCCGCACCGACCACGAGCGCACGTCGGACGAGCACGCGGTCCTGATCCGCAACCTGTTGCGCCAGTCCGGCTACGACCTGGAGGGCACGGTCACCGGGGTGGCCATCTGCGCCGGCGTGCCCCGGGTCCTGGCCAGCCTCCGCCAGATGATCGATCGCTACGCCGACTTCGACGCGGTGGTGATCGAGCCCGGGGTGAAGACCGGCATGCCGATCCTCTACGACAACCCCCGGGAGGTGGGCGCCGACCGCATAGCCAACGCCGTCGGGGCCTATGACCTCTACGGCGGCCCCACGGTCGTCGTGGACTTCGGTACCGGCAACAACTTCGACGTCATCTCCGAGAACGGCGAGTTCCTGGGCGGTGCCATCGCCCCCGGCATCGAGATAAGCCTCGATGCACTGTTCGGCCGGGCGGCCGCGCTGCGGGCCGTGGAGTTGGTCGAGCCGCGCTGCGTCATCGGCAAGAGCACGGTGGAGTCGCTGCAGTCAGGTGCCGTCTACGGCTTCGCCGCCCAGATCGACGGGATGGTCGAGCGCTTCCGGACCGAGTTGGGGGGGTGCACGGTGGTGGCCACCGGCGGCCTGGTCGACGTGATCGCCCCGGTGGCGTCCACCATCGAGCACGTCGAGCCCTTCCTGACCCTCCACGGGCTGCGGCTCGTACACGATCGGAACCGGTGAGCGACGTGACCGAGCCGGCGGCGGCCGAGCCTGACGGCGGGCGATCCGGCGTGCCGTACCGCTTCGATCCGACGACCACCGCGGCGGCCATCACCGCCGGGTATTCGGACCTGGCCGACGGTGGGGAGACCGGGGTCGTCGTCACCGTGGCCGGTCGCCTGATGTTGCGTCGGGACCAGGGCAGGCTGGCATTCGGCGACCTGCAGGACTCCACCGGGCGGATCCAGTTGTTCGCGACGCAGAAGTCGACGACCGACTTCGAGGGGTTCACAGGGCTGCACCTGGGTGACTGGATCGGCGTGACCGGCGAGGTGATCCGGACCCGTCGGGGGGAGTTGAGCGTGCGTGTCGACTCCTGGGTGCGCCTCGCCGAGGCCCGACGGTCGTTCCCCGACAAGTGGCACGGCATCACCGACGTGGACATCCGGTTCCGACAGCGCTACGTCGACCTGTGGGTCTCCGACGGGGCCAGGGAGGCGTTCGTGGCCCGCAGTCGGATCTTCTCGGCGACCCGTCGCTGGCTGGAGGACCGCGGCTTCCTCGAGGTCGAGACGCCGGTGTTCCACCCCATTCCCGGTGGTGCCCTGGCCCGGCCGTTCACCACCCACCACAATGCCCTGGACCTGGACCTCTACCTCAGGATCGCTCCCGAGCTGTACCTCAAGCGCCTGACCGTGGGCGGCTTCGAGCGGGTGTTCGAGATCGCACGGGTGTTCCGCAACGAGGGCCTGTCGACCCGCCACAATCCCGAGTTCACGATGCTCGAGCTGTACCAGGCCTACGCCGACTACACCGACATCATGGTCCTCGTGGAGGAGCTGGTGGCCCACCTGGCCATGGACCTCCACGGCACCACGACCCTGGCCTACGACGGGCGGGAGCTGGACCTGGCGGTGCCCTGGCGACGGGCCACCATGCTGGAACTGCTCGAGGAGCACGGCGGCATCGTCGTCGACCTTGACACCGACCTGGACGAGCTGGTCGGACTGTGCACGGAGCGGGACATTCCCGTGGAGGACCACTACGGCCCGGGAAAGCTCATCCTTGAGTTGTACGAGAAGGTGGCGGAGTCGGAGCTCTGGGGGCCGGTGTTCGTGACCGACTACCCGAAGGAGGTCTCGCCACTGTCCCGGGACCACCGGGACCAGCCGGGCTGGGTGGAGCGCTTCGAGGGCATCGTGGCAGGCCGCGAGATATGCAACGCCTTCACGGAGCTGGTCGACCCCGACGAGCAGCGGGCCCGGTTCGAGGCCCAGGAGGCGGCGACGGCGGCCGGCGACGCCGAGGCCATGGCCGTCGACGAGGACTACCTGCGTGCCCTGGACTACGGCCTACCGCCGACCGGTGGTCTGGGGATAGGAATGGACCGACTGGTGATGCTGCTGACCGGCACCACGACCATCAGGGACGTGATCCTCTTCCCGACGCTCCGCCCCGAGCAGTAGGCCTGTCCGGGGCTGCGACTGGCCGGTCAGCCGACCGGGTCCAGGCGCCCCAGCAGCAGGCCGCAGGTCGCCAGCATTGCCTCCACCGCCGGGTTGGTCGGAAGCCCGTCCACCGCCGAACGGGCGGCTGACAGGTACCCGATGGCAGTCTCCCGGGTCGCGGCGATGGCCTCGTCGGACCGGACCAGGACCCGCGCCCGATCCCTGGTGGCGGCGTCGATCGGGCCGCCGAGCAGGTCGCGCAGTTCGGCACCCGCCGGGCCGCCGAGGGCCCGGATGACCGGCAGGGTGTAGGTACCCTCCACGAGGTCGTTGCCGGCCGGCTTTCCCAGCTGCTCGTCGGTGGCCGTCACGTCCAGGAGGTCGTCGACCACCTGGAAGGCCATGCCGTACCGGTGGCCGAAGTCGGTGACGGCCTCGACGATGTCGCGGGGGTGGTCGGCGACGATGGCGCCGATTCGGGCCGCGGTGGCCAGCAGCGAGGCCGTCTTGCCGGCGATCGAGGCCAGGTAGGCGTCCTCGGAGCGGTCCACGTCGAAGGCGTGGCGCAGCTCGCGGATCTGGCCCTCGCAGAGGGCCGCGATGGTTGACGCCAGCAGCCCGGCCACCTCGGTGCCGAGGTCGGCGGCGATCTCCGAGGCCCGGGCCAGCAGGTAGTCGCCGGCCAGGATGGCCTCGAGGTTGCCCCAGCGGGCGTTCACGCTCTGGACCTTCCGGCGGGTCTCGGCACCGTCCATGACGTCGTCGTGGTAGAGCGAGCCCTGGTGGACCAGCTCCACGGCCACCCCACCCCGGATCACGTCGGTGGTGGCCACCCCGGCGGTCCGGTCCACGACCAGGGAGGCGGTGATGGCCAGCGCCGGTCGGACCCGCTTGCCACCCGCGTCGATGAGGTGCCTCGCGACCTGGGTCAGGAAGGGATCGTCGGATTCGACGACCCTGCGGAGCTCGGCCTCTGTCCGGCCGAGGCCGTCGGCCATGCCGGGAAGGTCGAGGTGGAGGGTGGGGTTCGCCACCCGCCGAGGATACGACCAGGAACCGGGTGGTCGAAACAGCCACCCGGTGGCACCTCGGGCCGGCTGGTCGACACCGATGGCCCGTCACGGGCCACGGGTACACTCGATGGTGACGGGGGACATCGATGACGCAGGAGGCAACCCGTTGTTCGAGCGGTTCACCGACAGGGCCCGAAGGGTCGTGGTACTCGCCCAGGAAGAGGCGCGGCTGCTCAACCACAATTACATCGGTACCGAGCACATCCTGCTCGGGCTGATACACGAGGGTGAGGGTGTAGCCGCCAAGGGCCTGGAATCCCTCGGCATCTCGCTGGAGGCCGTGCGCAGCCAGGTCGAGGAGCTCATCGGCCATGGCGCCAGCTCGCCCAGCGGCCACATTCCGTTCACGCCGCGGGCCAAGAAGGTCCTCGAGCTCTCGCTCCGGGAGGCCCTGCAGTTGGGCCACAACTACATCGGGACCGAGCACATCCTCCTGGGGCTCATCCGGGAGGGCGAGGGCGTGGCCGCCCAGGTGCTGGTGAAGTTGGGCGCCGACCTGTCCAGGGTCCGCCAGCAGGTCATCCAGCTGCTCTCCGGGTACTCCGGGCCCGGACAGGGTTCGTCGGGATCCCAGGAGAAGGCCGGTGCCACCAGCGGAGGCAGCGGCGGCGATTCCGCCTCGGGCTCGCTGGTCCTGGACCAGTTCGGTCGCAACCTCACCCAGGACGCCCGCGACAAGAAGCTGGATCCGGTCATCGGCCGGCACCGGGAGACCGAGCGGGTCATGCAGGTCCTGTCCCGGCGCACCAAGAACAACCCGGTGCTCATCGGCGAGCCGGGTGTCGGCAAGACGGCCATCGTCGAGGGCCTGGCCCAGATGATCGCCAACGACGACGTTCCGGAGACCATCAAGGACAGGCAGCTCTACACGCTGGACCTGGGTGCCCTGGTCGCCGGCAGCCGCTACCGGGGCGACTTCGAGGAGCGCCTCAAGAAGGTCCTCAAGGAGATCAAGACCCGCGGCGACATCATCCTGTTCATCGACGAGATCCACACCCTGGTGGGTGCGGGCGCCGCCGAGGGTGCCATCGACGCCGCTTCGATCCTCAAGCCGATGCTGGCCCGGGGCGAGCTGCAGACCATCGGGGCGACCACGCTGGACGAGTACCGGAAGCACTTCGAGAAGGACGCGGCCCTCGAACGGCGCTTCCAGCCGATCAAGGTCGACGAGCCCACGGTGCCCCACACCATCGAGATCCTGAAGGGGCTGCGCGAGCGCTACGAGACCCACCACCGGGTGACCATCACCGACCAGGCTCTGGTCGCCGCCGCCAACCTGGCCGACCGCTACATCTCCGACCGCCACCTGCCGGACAAGGCGATCGACCTCATCGACGAGGCCGGCTCACGCCTGCGCATCAAGCGGATGCACACGCCGGAGGACCTGCGGGAGATCGAGACCGACCTGTCCGAGGTCGTGCTGCGCAAGAAGGCCGCCGTCGAGGCCCAGGACTTCGAGGCGGCCGGCCGCCTGCGCGACTCCGAGAAGGAGCTCCTGGCGCGCAAGGAGTCCAAGGAGTCCGAGATCCGCTCGGCCGGCGTGGACCTGTTCGACGAGGTCGACGAGGAGGCCATCGCCGAGGTGCTCTCGGTCTGGACGGGCATCCCGGTCTACAAGCTGACCGAGGAGGAGACCCAGAAGCTCCTCAAGATGGAGGAGGAGCTCCACAGGCGGGTCATCGGCCAGGAGGACGCCATCAAGGCCGTCAGCCAGGCAATCCGTCGCACCAGGGCCGGCCTGAAGGACCCGAAGCGCCCGTCCGGGTCGTTCGTCTTCCTGGGTCCGTCGGGCGTGGGCAAGACCGAGTTGGCCAAGACGCTGGCCGAGTTCCTTTTCGGCGACGAGAAGGCCCTCATCGCGCTGGACATGTCCGAGTACATGGAGAAGCACACGGTCAGCCGCCTGGTCGGCTCGCCTCCGGGCTACGTGGGCTACGAGGAGGGTGGCCAGCTCACCGAGGCCGTCCGCCGTCGGCCGTTCTCCGTGGTGCTCTTCGACGAGGTCGAGAAGGCCCATCCGGACGTCTTCAACACGCTGCTCCAGATCCTGGAGGAGGGTCGCCTGACCGATTCACAGGGTCGCACCGTGGACTTCCGCAACACCGTCCTGATCATGACGTCCAACCTCGGTACGGCCGACCTGCGCAAGGCCAACCTCGGCTTCACGAAGGCCGACGAGGCCGTCAGCTACGAGCGCATGAAGGCCAAGGTCCAGGATGCCCTCAAGGCCCACTTCAGGCCCGAGTTCCTGAACCGCATCGACGACACCATCGTCTTCCACGAGCTGTCGATGCCCGAGGTGACCCGGATCGTCGACCTGATGACCGCCAGGCTGGCCGGTCAGTTGGCCGGTCAGGGCATGGGCCTCGAGATCACGGACGCCGCCAAGGTCCATCTGGCCGGTCAGGGCTACGACCCGACGATGGGCGCACGTCCGTTGCGCCGGTCCATCCAGCGCCTCGTCGAGGACCCGCTCTCGGAGCGCCTGCTCCACAAGGAGTTCACGGCCGGCGAGATCGTGGTCGTCGACGTCGAGGAGACCCCTGACGACCCGGACGCTCCTGACGGCAGGTCCATCGTCTTCCGGGCCATCGCCGGCTTCGAGCCGCCGACCGTCGAGTTGGCGGTCGAGGGCGCCGAGTAGCCCGACCGCCCTGCTCCGGGTTCCCCAAGGCCGTCCTGGAGTCCCGCGTGCAACCGATTGTCCGTCGTGTGGTCGGACGACTGCTCCTGCTGGCCGCCCTGGTGGGCGTGTCGGCCGCCTGCCGGGTGGATGCCACGGTCACCCTGGAGGTGGCCGGGGACGGTACGGGAACCGTGGCCGTGGCCCTGGAGCTGGATGCTGCGGCCGTCGACGCCCTGGGTGGCCTGGACGATCGGGTACGCGTCGACGACCTCCTGTCCGCCGGCTGGGAGGTCTCCGGACCGACCACCGACGGCGCCGGTGTGGGTCGGATCTCGGCGGTCAAGCCGTTCGGCTCGCCCGAGCGCCTGGCCGGGGTCCTCGCCGAGGTGGCCGGACCCACGGCGTTCCGTGACGTCTCGCTGGTGCGTGAGCGTTCGTTCGCCCGGACCACCTGGCGCCTGACCGGCATCGTCGACCTCTCCGAGGGCCTGGACCTGCTGGCCGACCCGGATCTGGCCGAGGTCCTGGACGGGCTGCCGTTCGCCCGGACGGAAGGCGAGCTGGCCCTTCTGGCCGGGTGCGTGGAGGCGTCCTGCAGCGCGGCCGACTCCTTCAACCTGGTGCTGGTGGCGGCCATGCCGACCACGGAGGCCGACGGCGGGTCCGATGCCCCCGGGGTGGTCGACAGCTGGACCGTGGCCCTGGGCGACCGGACGCCGACCCTGTTCCACGCCACCGGGGTCCTCGAGGACCGGGCACCGAGGACGTGGCTGGCCATCTCGATGATCGCCGCTGGCCTCCTCCTGCTGGTGGTGGTCTTCCAGGCGCTGCGCCTGCTCAGGGCCCGACGACGTGCACGGACCGGCGTCGACCGCCGGCCGGCGCCGGCCCGGCCGTCGGCCGAGATCCTCGAGGAACCGTCGGATCCCACCAGGGCGGCCCGGCGGGAGCTGCGGCTGGTGGTCCTCGGCGGGATCGGGGTGGTCTGGGATGCCGGTGGCGATCCGGAGGGGCTCCTGGTGCCGTTCGTGAGGGAGCAGGGCGGCGTCGTGGATCCCCGCGAGGTGGCCGACCGCTACCGGGCGGTCAGCCTGGGCCAGATGTCCAGCGAGGACTTCTGGGCATCGGTCGGGGTGTCCGGTTCCGTGGAGGCCCTCGATGCCGGGTACCTCTCCAGGGTCCGGATGCGGGCCGACGTGCTGCCGTTCCTGGATCGGATGGAACAGCGGTCGATGCCCGTGGCGTGCCTGACCAACGCGGTGCTGGCCTGGTCGGAGCAGCTGCGACGGCGATTCGGCCTGGAGGGGAGGATCGAGCCGTGGGTCGCATCCGGCGGGGTCGGGGCCCGCAAGCCCAGCCAGGCCATGTTCGAGGCGTTGCGCCGCATGTCCGGGGTGGCGTTCGGCGACATGCTGCTGATCGACTCCGACCCCGCGACGCTGGAGGCGGCCCGGGGCCTCGGGATGTCGACGGTGCTGCTGCGTGGCGCCGCCCTGGTGCCGGCCGACTTCGGTCACCCGGTGATCGACGGGTTCGCCGACCTGTTCCGCACCCGGGAGGCCTGAGCGTCCGTCGACCGGCGGCGACCATCGGGTCCTGTCACACCCGGTCCGTAGCGTCCGGCCCATGCCGACGCCGACTTCTGCTCGCTCCCACCCGTTCACCTGCGGTTCGTGTGCCGTGCCCCACTCGAAGTGGGTGGGGCGCTGTACCTCCTGTTCGGCATGGAACTCGCTGGTCGAGGCCCGTGCGCATGGTGCCCGTGTAACACCGCCGGGCGAGGCGCAGCCCATGTCGGCCCTGGTCCCCGATTCGGAGGCCATCGTGCCGACCGGCATGGCAGAGGCCGACCGCTGCCTGGGCGGTGGCCTGGTACCGGGCTCTGTGACGCTCCTGGGCGGTGAGCCCGGGGTGGGCAAGTCCACGCTCACGATGCTGCTGGCTGCCGCCCGGGTCCGTGCCGGCGGGCGGGTACTGCTGGTCAGTGCCGAGGAGTCGTCCTCCCAGGTCCGGCTCCGGGCGGAGCGCCTGGGTGCCGTCCTGGACGAGCTCTGGCTGGCCGGCGACGCGTCGGTGGAGGCGATCGTGGCCCACGTCGATCGCCTACAGCCGGACCTCCTAATCGTGGACTCCGTCCAGACGGTGTACCTGACGAGCGACGGGGGAGCTCCTGGGTCGGTGGGCCAGGTCCGGGGATGTGCCCAGCGCCTGGTGACCGAGGCCAAGGCGCGCGGCCTGGCCACGCTCCTGGTCGGCCACGTCACCAAGGATGGTTCCCTCGCGGGGCCGAAGCTCCTGGAGCACGTGGTGGACACGGTGGTCGAGCTGACCGGCGACCGGCACCATGCGCTGCGCATGCTGCGGGTGGTCAAGCACCGGTTCGGTCCCAGCGACGAGACCGGCCTGTTCGAGATGCGTTGCGATGGGTTGTGGTCGGTCGAGGACCCCAGCCGGTTGTTCCTTGCCGACAGGGCCACCGGCGTGGCCGGCTCGGTCGTGCTGCCGACCATGGAGGGCCACCGCCCCCTGCTGGTCGAGATCCAGGCGCTGGTTGTACGGGCCGCCACGCAGCATCCCCGCCGATCACCCCAGGGGCTGGACGCCCGGCGCCTGGCCCTCCTGCTGGCAGTTCTGGAGCGTCGGGCCGACGTGGACCTGAGCGCCATCGACGTCTACGCCACGGTGGTCGGGGGTGTGCAGGTGACCGAACCTGCCGCCGACCTTCCGCTGGCCCTCGCCGTGGTATCGGCCACCACCGGCCGGCGCCTGGGGGACGACACCGTCGTCGTCGGTGAGGTGGGCCTGGGTGGGGAGGTCCGCCAGGTCGCCGGCATGGAGCGACGCCTCCAGGAGTCCCACCGCCTGGGGTTCCGGAGGGCCGTCGTCCCGGCCTCGGCCCCCGATCCGCCTCCCGGCCTAGAGGTCGTCCGCGTGGGCACGGTCGCCGAGGCGGTGGTCTCCGCCGGCCTGTTGCCTGCGGCTGCCTGACAGGGCACGCGGGGCTCCGGCTGGAGCGTCTGAGCGCGCGTGCGATCCGTGCGCTAGGCAGGGAGCATGCGAACCGAGCTTCCCTCCGGGACCGCCGCCGAGCTGGTCCATCCGCCGACCGGCCCGTCGTCCAGGGGGCTGGTCGTCATTCCCGACGTCATGGGAATGCGCCCGCTGTTCGACGACCTGGTGGCCCGCCTGGCCACCGGGCAGGGCTGGTCCGTGGCCGCCTTCGAGCTCTACCCCGGCCGGGAGGGCCTCGATGTTGCCGAGCGCCTCGCCGCCGCCTCCTCTCTGCAGGACGACCGCGTGCTGGGTGACGCTGTGGCTGCCGCGGACCTGACCGGCGGGGACACGGTCGGGGTCCTGGGCTTCTGCATGGGTGGCATGTACGTCCTGAAGGCCGTCGCAACCGGCCGGTTCGATTCCCACTGCCCCTTCTACGGGATGATCCGGGTACCCGAGCAGTGGCGGGGCGCTGGCCAGGGCGAGCCCCTGGATGCCATGGCCGCCGGTGACGCGGCTTCGGTGCTGGCCGTCATCGGAACGGATGACGCCTGGACTCCGCCCGAGCATGTGGAGGAGCTGGAGGCCACCGGCGCCACGGTGCTGCGGTATGTGGGCGCCGACCACGGCTTCGTCCACGATGCGAGCCGACCGGCCCACCGGGCCGATGACGCGGCCGATGCCTGGCGTCGGGTGGTCGACTGGCTGGGGGCCTGAGCCGGAGCGCCGACTCCGGTCGCCTCAGCGTGCCCGGATGGTCAGCTGTTCGCGGTTTGTGATGCGGAGCGCCGACTCCGGTCGGCTCAGCGTGCCCGGATGGTCAGCTGTTCGCGGTTTGTGATGCGGTAGGTCCGGTCGATCTGTTCGATCCAGCCCAGGCGGATGAACGAGGCGATCGCCTTGTTGACCCGCTCCCGTGAGGCGCCGACCATGCCCGCCAACTCCTCCTGGGTGATGGGCAGCGAGAACTCCTCCTCCTCGCCGGCCAGGTCCAGGAGCCGCTTGGCCGTCCGGCCGGTCACGTCCAGGAACACCGAGTCGGCCAGGGCGGCGTCCATGGTGCGGAGTCGACCGGTCAGCATGGCCACCACACGCCAGAGCAGGGTGGGGTCGTCCTGGTACAGGCTGCGTACCGGGCCGTAGGGCACCGCTGTGACGACCGACGACTCGAGTGCCCTGGCCTCGGCCGATCGGCCCCGGCCGTCGAACAGGCCCATCTCCCCGAACAGGTCGCCCTCCTCCATGAGGGCCACCATCGACTCCCGGCCGTCTATCGACTTGTTGGCGATGGCGATGCGGCCCGACACGACCACGAACAGCTCGTCGGGATCGTCGCCCTCCCTGAACAGCACGTCGCCACGGCGCAACTCGAGGTCCTGCCCGGCTTCGACGACCTTGGCCAGGGCGTCGTCACCCAGCCCGGCGAACAGGATGGTCTCGCTCAAGAGTGTGGTATCCGGCATGTCGAATGGCCATGCTAGTGAGATGTGGCACCCCGCAGGGATATCGACGCCACCGCGCTCCGGCGCAGGTTGCGGTCACCGCCGACCCGAGGGCGGCCGGTGAGCATCTGGACGGTGGTGGTCGCCGCCGGGGCCGGAGAGCGCTTCGGTGGCGACAAGCAGGCCGCCGACCTGGCCGGTCGGGCGGTGGTGGCCCGTTCGGTCGCCGCCGCTTCGTCGGTCTCCGATGGGGTTGTCGTCGTGGTGTCGGCCGAGCGTCGGGAGGCGGTCGCCGACCTGGTGTCCGGGGTCGATGGCGTGGAGGCGATCGTCGACGGTGGGGCCACCCGATCGGCATCCGTGCGGTGCGGCCTGGCCGTCGTACCCGCCGCTGCCGAGGTGGTGCTGGTCCACGACGGGGCACGTCCCCTGGCCACACCCGAGCTGTTCCGCCGGGTCGTGGAAGCGGTGCTGGCTGGTGCCGATGCCGTGGTCCCGGGGGTGCCGGTGGCCGATTCGCTGCGGACGACCGACGGCCGCGTCATGGGACGCGATGGCGTCATCGCCGTCCAGACCCCCCAGGGCTTCAGTGCCGAGTGCCTCCGGGCGGCCCATGCCGGTGGCGACGAGGCCTCCGACGACGCCACCCTGGTCGAGGCATCGGGTGGCACAGTGGTGGTCGTGGAGGGCGATCCGGCGAACCTGAAGATCACACGCCCGATCGACCTCGAGCTGGCCGTGCTGGAGTTGGACCGGGCAACGGGGGGCTCGTCGCATGCCTGAGATCCGGGTCGGCCAGGGGTTCGACATCCATCCGTTCAGCGATGACCCGCACCGCCGCCTGGTGCTGGGAGGGGTCGCGTTCGATGGCCCGGGCCTCGTCGGGCACAGCGATGCAGACGCGGTGGCCCACGCCGTCATCGACGCCCTGCTGGGTGCGTCAGGCCTCGGCGACATCGGGCAGCGCTATCCGGACACCGATCCGATGCATGCCGGTGCCGACAGCATGGCCATGCTGGCCGACACGGTTGCCGCCGTCCTGGCCGAGGGTTGGGAGGTGGCCAACGTGGACTGCACGGTGGTGCTCGAGGCGCCGCGCCTGGCGCAGCGTCGCGACGAGATGCAGGACGCCCTCTCAGCGGTGGTCGGGGCGCAGGTGTCGGTGAAGGGACGGCGGGCCGAGGGCCTGGGTGCCCTCGGCCGTCGGGAGGGCGTGGCCTGCTTCGCCGTGGCCCTCCTGCAGCGGGATGGTCGGCAGGCGTGAGTGGACCGAACGCAGGTGGGCGCGGCGGGTCGGGCGGCTCGGGTGGACCGAAGCGCGGCGGCCCGAAGGGTCCGAAGCGCAGTGGGTCGGCAGGCCCGAAGGGCGGCGGACGCTCCGGTCGGGGTTCGGATGGTGGACGGTCCGGTCCACGACGGCGTGGCAGCACTGCAGGCCGGCCCGGTGGTCCACGCGGAGGTCGTCCAGGGGCCAGGGGCCCCGGGCAGCGGGGGAGCACTCCCATGGGCAACCGGTCCGACGGCCCGCCGAAGGGCCTGGGTGGCGATCAGGTGGAGGGCCGCCAGGCCGTGCGGGAACTGCTGCTGGCAGGGACCCGGCGGACCCGGGAGGTTCTGCTGGCCGGCGACCTGGATCCGGCTCCGATCCTGGACGACATCATCGACCTCGCCGACGAGGCCAGGGTCACGATCCGCGAGGTCTCCCGGTCCAAGTTCGAGTCGGTGGCACGTACCGAAGCTCCACAGGGCGTGCTGGCCATGGCCCAGCCTCTGCACGAACACGACCTGGAGGACCTCATCGGTCCCGACGCCCGGGGAAGGGATCCGTTCCTGCTCCTCCTGGACGGCGTGACCGACCCGGGAAACCTGGGGGCGATCCTGCGGTCGGCCGAGTGCGCCGGGGTGACCGGCGTGGTGCTGCCCCGCCACCGTGCCGCCGGGGTGACGGCCGCCGTGACCAAGTCGGCGGCGGGGGCCATAGAGCACCTCCGCATGACCCGGGTGGCCGGCCTGCCCAAGGCCATGGGCCGGATGGCGGATGCGGGGGTGTGGTCGGTTGGCCTGGATGCGGGCGGCGAGACGGCTATCCACGAACTGAAGGTCGCCGACCAGCCGGTGGCGCTCGTGATGGGAGCCGAGGGTTCGGGCCTCTCGCGCCTCGTGCGGGAGCGTTGCGACACCATCGCCCACATTCCCCTCGGTGGGGTGCTCGGATCGCTCAACGTGTCGGCCGCCGCCGCCATCGCCCTGTTCGAGGTGGCCCGGCACCGCCGGTGAGCCCGAGGTCGGATTCGAACCGACGACCTGACGCTTACAAGGCGCCTGCTCTGACCAACTGAGCTACTCGGGCGGAACGACGCTGGTGGTAGCGCCGTACCCACCCGAGGCTACTGAGGCGGGCTGGGCACGTCGCCCGACGCGCCCCGGTAACCGAACCTATGAGGAGGGGGTACTTGAACCACCCCCCGCGGTGGAGGATCATCGGGTCGTGGCACTGACACAGCGGGATCGCGACATCCTGGACTTCGAGCGGTCTTGGTGGACGGCCACCGCACCGAAGGACGTGCAGATCCGGGAGCGGTTTGAGCTCTCGGCGACTCGCTACCACCAGCTGCTCGGCGAGTTGCTCGGTACCGCCGACGCCATGGACTACGACCCGCTCGTGGTTCGCCGCCTCCAACGCCAGCGAGATCGCCGTCGGCGAGCCCGCCTTGAGCCACGGGTGGTTGAAGAAGACGGCACCCGATGAACGTGGGCCGCGGCGGCGGAGGGCTCGGCCCCAGCAACGCCGCTGCCGCACCGCGGGCCTTTCTGCTCATTGCGGTGGCTGTGGTGCTGGGCCTGGTCCTGCTCTGGAAGGGTCTGGACGACACCCCGGGGCTCCGCCCGCTGGTCGACGGTGGAGCCGAGGTGGCGGTGGACGACGGTTTGGCTGGTGGCGCAGAGGGCGTGTCGGGAACCATCACCCCCACCTCAACGCAGGCCGTGGGCGGTGACGCGGAGCCTTCGCCGACCACCACGGTTGTTCCCACCACCACCCGGGAACTCTTTCCGGAGCCCACCCATGCGCCCAACGAGGTGAAGGTTCTGGTGGCCAACGGCTCCGGGGTCTCCGGCGCTGCCGGCAAGGTCACCGACATGCTCAGCCCGCTCGGGTGGGCCATGGAGTCGCCGGCCAACGCCGAGAAGGCCAGCGCCACTCGGATCTACTACCGCACCGGCTACGTGGCCGATGCCAAGGTGATTGTGGACCACTTTGGGGAGTTCGCGGACATCCTCGAGGAGATGCCGCCCGGCGGCCCGGCCGTACCGCCCAACGCCGAGGAGAGGGTAGCTAACGCCGACATCGTGTTGATCCTGGGCTCCGACCTGCGTATCCAGTCCAGCTGAGGTTGGCCGGTGCGGGTCGTCGCCGCGCTGGACAAGTTTCGGGGGACCGCAACGGCGGCCCAGGTGGCCTCGGCGGTGGCCCGGGCGGTAGCCGGGCACGGTGGCACTACGGTCGAGGTACCGATGGCCGACGGCGGGGAGGGGATACTTGACGTCCTTGGGGGTCCTGACCGAACCAACGAGGTAACCGGGCCCCTCGGCGAACCGGTGTCGGCCGGCTGGCGGCTCTCTGGTGAAACGGCGGTCATCGAGATAGCCCGGGCCGCCGGCCTGGTGCTGGCCGGCGGGGCGGATGGGAACCGACCGCTGGACGCCACCACGACTGGGGTGGGGGAGCTGATACACCACGCCGTAGAGCAGGGGGCCCGCCGGATCATCGTGGGTATGGGTGGCTCCGCCTCCACCGACGGCGGCCTCGGAGCGGTGGACGCCATGGGGTCACTGGCCCGGTACCGGGGGGTGGAGTTGTTAGGTGCCTGCGACGTGCGGACCCGGTTTACCGATGCCGCTGAGGTGTTCGGACCACAGAAAGGGGCCTCCGATGCCCACATCCGCCTGCTGACCAGACGCCTGGAGCGCCTGGTCCAGGTGTACGAGGAGCGCTACGGCGTCGACGTATCGGCGATAGACCGGGCGGGTGCCGCCGGAGGCCTGGCCGGAGGACTGGCCGCCCGGGGCGCCCAACTGGTCGACGGCGTCGACCTGGTGGCCGAAGAGGTCCGACTCGACGAGCACCTGGCCGGGGCCGACCTGGTGGTTACTGGCGAGGGTCGGTTGGACGCCACCTCGATGGCGGGCAAGGTGGTGGGCGGTGTGGCCGCCTACGCGGCGGCGGCCGGGGTGCCGCTCCTGGTGGTGGTGGGGAGTGCCGATCCGGATGTGATAGTCCCGGG
>ERZ651768.1618-NODE-1618-length-16339-cov-4.139897_pt1 | contig 16339 bp, 16 predicted proteins | sample MGYA00514754_ERZ651768 | MGnify/ENA metagenome assembly ERZ651768
TATTCCTCTATAGAACTCAATTCATCAGATGAAAGTTTTATAATAATATTTTTACTAATAAGGGCTTCTTCCATTTCAAGAAAACAATCCCTTAAATGCTGAATTCTAGCTAAATCATGTTCTTTACCAAGAATTTTATTAGCCCAAACATAACCACCTGTCTTATGTTCTATAAGAGTTTTCTTTGTATTATCGACTGTGGTTTCAACCTTTTGCCAGTTAAGACTCCAATACTTACCATTTTTCTCTGATTTTTTTGACAACAAGAGACTGTTAAGTATTTTAAATTCTGAAGCAAAATGAACATCCTTTTCTATGTTCCAGTTCGGCATAGAAAGTTTTTTGTGTCCTTTTTTCAAAGACCACATAAACATGAGATAATTTCTAATCACATTTATGTTTATCTTTTTAACTTCTTTATAAGCTTCAGCAAGATTACCCAACTCTTTCTTTAGAAAATTTATCTCCGAATCCAGTACTTCATATTTTCCATCGAAAAAATCTATTAGAACAGTATTGTCAGTTGGATTTGGAAAGTAACCTCTGTTTAAATAACAAAGACATTCAGATATTACCTTTTCAACACCATTTAACTCTTTATGATACACTTTAGTATCAAGCTTTGAAAGGAAATCAACTATCTTCTTTTCTGCAAGTTTCTCAACTTGTGCTCTGAATAGGGAATACCATTGGTGTGTATAGATTTTTTGCCATTCAACCCAAGGTAAGCCTTCATTTTTCCAAATTAGTATTTCTGCTAATTTTTCAATTTCTCCCTTTGTCGCAACAGCTACTGGAACTTCCATCTCATCAAAATAGTCTTGTATTTCTTTGGGCAAACACTCAACTGATTCTTCTTCAGAAGAAAATTTCATACGATTAATATTATGATTGACTTCTGTTTTATCATCATAGATAACAAGTTCAGAACCATCTTTTGTCATTAATTTCCAATTATTATCTCTGAATGGTATGATAGCGTTATTTAATCTATTTTGACCATCCATCAAATAAAATACAACACCCTTTTCGATATCAGTTTGAATAAGCTTAAGAGCATGTTTCCATACATTTCTAATTGATTCATCTTCAACATAGTGTAGATTTAGATCAGTTTTTTCTTTATTAAGATATCTTTTATCAGAGGCTCGATGTATCACTTTTTCTATTAACAATTCGAGTGGAACAAGAATAAATGTTTCTATCAAACCAGTTCCATAGAATAATGAGACTATATATTCTTTAGCTTTTGCATTGTCATTTTTAGTCCACTCATGGACTTGACTTAATCTTTGAAATACACCAGAGAGGGTGCTGATTTGTGATGAGATTTGATTTTTTCCTTTTGAACCTAAATCATATAATTCTTTAAGTGTCATTTTGTCGAGGGAAAAGGAACTACCCCCTTTTACGATTAATGCCATTTTAGCATCTCCTATAGTAAAATAATCAGAGTTTCGTTATTAAAACTTACTGATAGACCCAGTTTTTTTAAACACTCCTTGAGTCCAGCGGGTTCATATCACCCTAAGTGTATAATTAAATATATACTATATAGGTAAAAATGTCAAGACCCTTTTTATTTTTTTAAACAAAATCTTCACTTCCATCCTTAAAAGCTCTACGCCATTTATATCTAATATCAATTACTTCACCAATTTCTCTTTGTATTTTATTTTTGGTTTCATAACAGTACTCAGGCCACTTCTTAATTAATTTCCTATGTTCATCATTAAACATCTTTGTATCTCTGTATTCTGATACACCACCTTCTTGCCACCATAATGATTTTATGCAAAATATATCACTCATTCTTAATTGATAACCATGTAATAAAAACTCTAACTGCCACATGCTATCTTGGCCAACTTTTGTCATGTTCCAATCTATATCATCAAATATTTTATCTATATGAACACCATTAAAAAAATGACATGAATATGAAGCTAAATTTGTTCTGGTTCTAATTCCAACAGGTGGTTTAGATTGTTCCCTACAAGAAACTTGTATTATGGGTTGGTCTGGCCTATATGTGTCACCATTATCAAACAAATCATCAAATTCTGTAAACATCTCATCAAAATCTGATTCTTCCATTAACCTTTTTGACCCATCCATATCACTTTCAGTTTTTACTTTTTTCATATTTGGTTTAAAATCAACATAGCCATCATGTACTTCTTTAATATATTTTTGATTTCTACGCCAAAACACAACATCATCATCTACCATGCAAAACCTTTTATTTCGGTTATTGTTAAAAATTTCTGTCCTAGTTTTTGTCAATCCAATATTATCATCTACAACCATGTATTCGCAATCGTAATTATACAAGTTTCGTTCTTGTTTTTGAACGATCATGACAACTTTCTCTTTATATTTGTCTGGTAAATTATTATATGTAATTTGATCATCAACTCTACGAAATGTGGGAATATATATTTTCATCTTATGATATCAATTTTATTCATAGTGTCTTGATTCCAGACTTCAAGCTCCTTACGGCACCGTCCATCTGCAACCACATTGTTATATCTTTTGGTAGCCTTTTTCTTCCAGCGCTTAACGACATTTTCAAGTTCAAATATATCATAATTTTCGGCTTTTGTCAAGGTACTTTCTTGGCCCAACAAAACTTTTTTTGTATTAGAGAATCCATACTCACTCATATAGAATCTTTTCTGAGTTGTTACATCTCCTGCCCTTTCAATCTCTTTTGAGAATAACTCATACGCTTTCATATCATGTTTTGCAAGACTTTGTTTTATAATCCCAACCATCTTAGTTTGCATTTTAAGTTTACGAGATGAGACACCTTTACGAATTAAATCTTCCCCATCATTTCTTTCTGTAAACCAATCACGCAACTCAAAGTAAATATCTTCTCCAAGTGTCAACAAAAACTTAGATTGTGTATCACCCTTATATCTCAAATAAGGTCGCATACCATCATACATCGACATACCTTTTATATTACCATATAACGATGTAGTCTCAAATAAACAAAATTCTGTATCATACTTTTTGTTTAACCTCTCCCGACTTGCATGAGAACAACAAATTGCAGCCAACAACTTACCACCAAGATAATTATATCCAAATGGTTGTATGGGTACAATATTAAATCCCATGATTGCACGTTTATTGAAAATTTCCAAATCAGGAACACCACCAAGATAATCGTTTCTAGGTTTCGAGTTAATCAGGGGCGAACCGAATCTTATAAACCCTACAATAGTATTTGTGTTTGTTTCCTTAACAATCAGTTTTAGTGTCTTGCCTGGATTTTCATCTGGTGAGAATGATGCAGTCATCTCTAACATTGTATCAAATGTTTTGGCCTGCATCTGAACCACTGTAAAATTCATATCTTCGGGATGCATATCATAAGATTGAAACATATCATCTTCTAATCCAAAGCCAGGCAAAGATACAGGTATGTTCTTTACCCTTTCGATTTTCCTTGCACGAAAATAATCATCGATGCGTCCAAAGTTCTTAAAGTATTTCATCAACTTTGTAGCAGCATATACCGCATCTTGTTTTTCAAGTATCATATTCATATTTAAAATTTGGAGCGGGTGGAAGGAATCGAACCTCCTTCATCAGTTTGGAAAACTGAGGTATTACCATTATACTACGCCCGCTTTAATTAAAAAATCCTTCAAGTGTTAATTGACTTCCATAACTCATGTCAAGGTTCCATTTAATTTTATCTGTAATAAACTTTAATGGTTCTACAAATGACTTCTCGAATTGTATATCATAATCGATCAGGGAGGCAAAGTCAAACTCTTTTGGCAACTGTGTGATAAAAGAAATTGACGTTGACTGATATAGGTTTGGTTCTTTTAAGTGTAAAAACTTTATCTTGTCACCTTCCTGTATGAATGGATACTTGTGACTGAGTTTATTTTTTGTCAAAAGATGATTGTAAAGAATGGCTCCCTTACAATGAATAGGAGCTCCCTTTTTAAATAGGTTGTGTGATTCTGTCCACTTGGTAAGTCCATTAACTGAACGTGGATATGCAATCACCTCTGGCTTCATTTCCATAAACTCTGATCTAAAATCCTGTATGAAACTATTTAGCACTTTTGAATCTTCATGTATAATAATTTTGATTGCATCCTTAATCTTTTCACGACAAGGAGCTGGTGTCGATGACTTGACAGCCTCGATACCCATAATTTTCAGAGAAGGTTCTTTATACCGAACACCCTCAACATCCCATGCATTAAGAATGTATCGTTTCTTTGCTGTCCAAATACCTTTATCTGCAATCACCTCACGTTTCATGGACATCTTTTGTTCATATGCATTTACATATGTAGCGAGATCCTGATAACTTTGGTCAATAAACGGTTCAATTTTCTCTCTAGCAAGACGATCCAAGAAATCGATAATGTCTCCAGAGTTTTGCCCCATTGGATAGAGTTTGCTAATGAGTCTGTCAAAAGTAATATAAACTGAGTCTGTGTCTGATGCAAGCACATAATCCAAGGCATCCGTTTTAAGAATCCCGTTAAGATACCGATTAAGAGCACGTTCAATCCATCGAATAGATAACTGACCAGAAGTAGTAATAGCCTCAGCAACCAACAAATCGTAGTAACGAAACCAACTATTACCAATGGCACCATAAGCACTGTTAAGAGAAATCTTCTTGGCCATTTGAATGTTGTTATACCTAGAAATGTCTTTAGTGAGTTTAGGGTCTTTTGTATTTTCATATTCTTGTTTAACCTCCAGCAACAATCGTTTATACTTTACACGATCATCATATATACTTTGCATCAACTCTGGAAAAAATCCTCTTTTGTTCTTTTTGAATAACGCACCATTTGGTGTAAGACTTACCTTCTTTTCTTTCAACGACTGTATTATCGAGTCATCGACTTTCTCATCCAACATCTTATCTACGGTGATATCTTTCTCTTTGAAAGGCGAACCGATAAGTGTCTCTGGAGAAATGTTGTATTGCATAATTAAATGTGGATAGAGAGAGTTCAAATCAAATGACATTACCCACTTGTGCATACCCACAATCGGGTCTTTTACATAAGCACCCTCAAACTTTTCAGACTTTTCATGTTTCCTCTTTTGAGGAATCACAATATTCTTTTTACGCAAGTGATTGTAAATTAGAATATCCCAATACTTAGTTGTTCCAAGAACATCAATATAGTTGACCTTTGCATCATAAGCCATCGTCAAACACAAATCAATCAACCTCATCCTATCTTCGAGTTTATCAACCAGTTCAACATCTCTTATATTATATTCTATAAAAGATTGATAGTCCTTAATATACCACTCACTAAAAGTTTCATAAGGATTGTCATATTTACGTTCACCCAACTCGGTGAACGCAATGTGGTCAAGTCGATAAGACTCTTGATTGGTGTAAGTAAACTTACGATACAGGTCAAAGAAGTCAAGATGAGCTACACCTTGAATGTCATACACCTGATGTGACCTTCCCATCTTATAAAGAGAACGAGAGAACACGCTACCCCAAGGAGATAGACGTTTCAGTTCATTCTCATCAAACTGGTTCAGAATACGATTACAGACATAAGGAATATCAAAGAACTCCGTATTCCAACCTGTAATGACATCTGGCTTATGTTGTTCCCAGAAGTTGATGAATGATTGTAGTAAATGTTTCTCTGTGTCGCACTTGACATAGGAAACATCATCACGACTGTTTTCAAAGTCACCGATACCCCAGACAACAATCTTTTTGTTCTGATGGTTCTTTACCGTAATTGACAACAGAGGATCATTTGCTTCCTCTGGTTTTGGAAATCCGTTTTCACACTCGACTTCGATATCAATCGTAACGATAAGTACCTCATCGATATCCCAAGATACTTCATTAGGATACTCATCTGCAATGTAGTTATATGCAAACTGAGTATTACCGTAAATTAAATGTGGCTGGTCTTTATAACCTTCTATCCACGTTTTCGCATCTTTGATGGTGTCATGTTGTATAGGAGTAACAAACTTGCCTTCAAGAGTTTTGTATTCAGTCTCTTTTAATACTCGGGCATAAAGTGTAGGTGAATACTTAACCTTACGGTTAATCCTTTTACCATCCACAATTTCTCTCAGCAGAAGATTGTTTCCCCACTGAGTAATATTAGTATAAAACCTCATCTAAACATCATAACAAAAATAGGGGGCAATGTCAATACTATATAACTTATACAGGAGCTCCATCAAGGTCTTGGTCTAATGTATATCTTTTTTGAGTTAAACTTAACTCGCCTTGTTGGTCTTCGTTCAACAGTTGAGGGTTGTCGTTATTTTCTGAATAGTTGTTGTTCAAAGTATTCAACTTATCTTCTGCATCTGCTAACCTTTTAAGTTCTGTATCAACAGCTGCAACGATATCGGGATGCTCACCGATACCAACAGAGTTTCTTAGATATACATCAATGTTAGCCTTTGCAGCCATAATTTCATACTCATACTTTTTTCTAAGTGCATCTATAATCATTAATTTTCTCCCTGTGGGTCATGTGTTGAATAAGTCAAAGGCATTATCTTCAAAAGTACCGTCTGACTTTACGCCATGTTTAGTTGAAACTACAAAGGTTTTAGCTGGATTAATCATAACATTAGATCTTCGCATAAATGTTTGATTCATTAAACATTTAGTTACCTTATGGCTTCTATCATCTATTAAAAATTGTACATCTCTATATATCGCTCCATTAAAATTTACATCTAAATGTATCGTAGGGCGCTCTATAGGAATTTTTGATGTCCAAGACCATTTTCCTTGTTGATAAGTTCGCATCTCAATTAAATCATGTTTAAAGGTTTTACCAAATGCTTTCCATATAACTGTTTTATTTTTAACTTTCCATTCATCAGCGTGCATTATGGCTCGAGCACTATTACCAGTATCAAAGTTAGCTACAATCGTACCTAAACCTATTAATTCTATTCTTTCAAATCTACCTACTTCTGATGCTACAGGATGTCTATTTTTAGGATTAGAATAATAATCAATAACTTCCTTAACAATATTCTTTCCAGTAGCTTTTTCAATTCCTGTTGTGCCAGGTGAATGATTTACCTCTAAAATATATGGTGGTTTTGATTTTGGTTCTGTTGATGGTATAAAATCAACAGCTGTCCAAACTCCACCAACAGCCTTTGCAGCCAACAAACTTTGTTCTACTTCTAACTCTGTTAAAGAATATTCCTTAACTTTTGCTCCTTGAGAAACATTAGACCTAAAATCTCCTTCAATCACTTCTCGTTTCATAGCAGCAATAATAGTGTCACCCAAAACAATAACTCGTACATCACCATCAGTTTCAATATATTCTTGAATCAACAAATCTACATCTTCATTTTGATTATAAAGTAATTGTATTAAAGATTCTAAAGACCGCTCAGATTCGATAAACAAAACGCCAATACCTTGGGCACCTTCCAAAGTTTTCATAATAATTGGAAATTTACTATCCAATTTTTCTACAGCAGTTTTCCAAAATTTTCCATCTGGAACAAGTTGAGTTTTTGGTTGTGTTAGACCAAAATCTTGTAATTTGAGATAACTTCTATATTTGTCAGCTGATACTTCAACTGTTTCTCTACTATTGACCATACAAACACCTATTTTCTCTAATCGCGATAGCAGGTCTAACCAACTCTTTTTTAATCGAACTGTACCACGAACAATTGCAATAGTGTTTGTAGAATTTATTTCAAATCCTTCTTTATCATCATGATTAAATATTTTATATATGTCATTTTCAAAGGAAATATAAGCATTCTCAACTTGCAAGATATAAACATCATGACCTAATTTTTTTCCTTCTTCTTTAAACCTTGATGCAGTATGAAATATAGGTGTTTTACCCTTTTTTTCTAAAACTTTTTTTGCAGCCTCTGAAGATCTTAAAGCACCAGAAGAAACTACAAGAATACGATATTTTTCTTCTTTTGCTTCTGTTATGAAAGACTTGAACTGTTCCATTAGGCCTCTCGTTTTTTACCAATGTTATATTTTGTTTCCAAAATCCATTCACTCTTCTCTTTGAAGGAAATAATTTTTATCTGACTTAGGGGAGCGTTCGGTTCTGCGTTACTCATAATTTCAACTAAGCCCCAATCATTTAAGAGATTCGCAATCGTATTACGTCTTGCAATATCGTTCTCAGATAGGTTGGTTTCTTTTCCATCAAGTGCAAATAATTCTTTAAAATGCACGATGTAATATCTTCCCTGTTTATGTAGGATATGACAGGACTGATATAACTTTCTTTCTTTTCTAGAAGCAACACCAATGCGAGAAAGGGTTTCTCGTATTTTTAAAAAGTCATCTGGTTCCTTCAATCCGACTTCTAGCATTTGCTCCTGTGACCAGTTAATGCTATCCATTTTTTCCACCTTTATTCAAACTATTTTTAATAGTCTTTATCTGTTCATCGTTTAGTATTTCAAGAGCAGACCTAGCCTTTGCATTACTATATCCATAATACTCTTTCACATACTCAAGATTCGTTATCTTATTTGCTTTCATCCACGGAGTATATCTTTTGCGTGGTCTGATACTATTTAGTAAAAAGTCAAACTGGAGTTTGTTGTCTAAATGATGGTGGATGTTTATTTCGTTCACCAACCCGATAGTATCAGGAAATGGTGCGAGACATTTGTTGACGATAAACGCTGGATACTTTTTCTCCCACATCTCATCTTCGGTATCCATGAGATTGTCTTTTTTATGGTTTATAGAGTTAAGATACTCTTTCAGTTCATAACTCATTTGAACTTCACCTGAGCCATGATTTCGGTAAAACAGGCAAGAAGATTTATTTCTTGATCTGCGACAAATGCCGACTTATAGGAATATTCAGCCAAGATAATAACCGCATGAGGAATCGTAGACTTATCAATATTGTCATAAAGAGAATCGTAGATCCTACGATAAATGCGAACAGGGTCATTGTCCAAATTGTTGACAATCCACTTTCGTACATTTGTAAACTCTTGCCTTTTAAGCGCTTCCATGAGCTCATTAATATTTACCTCTGATAGATTGACAAGAATACCAGCATCAATTTGACCTGATGCAGAGTATCTTTGGAGTTCGTTTAATATTCTCCTCCAATCTGGAAAGTATTTATTAAGAAGTTCTGCAACTACCTTCTGATCGAACTTCACATTCTCATCAGATAGAATCATTTTGACGCGATTGAAAAAATCAGATGCAAGTTTTGGTTTGTCACCCTTTGCAATGATAAAGTCCACCACACTACATCGTGAGTGCAACGGTTCAATCAGACGATTCTTGTAGTTACAGGTTAGAATGAATCCACAGTTCTTATGAAACTCTTCCATGAACCCACGCAGGGCTGGTTGAGTTGACTGTGGGTTTAGATAGTCTGCCTCATCAAGTATGATGTACTTGCGTCCACCTTCAAGTGAAACAGTCGATGCAAAGTTTTTGATTTTAGTTCTGAGTATATCAATACCAGATTCCTCAGAACCGTTTACCATCATCCACGTTGCACCAATTTCTTCAACCATTGCCTTTGCAACAGTAGTCTTACCGATGCCTGGCCCACCAGACAAAATAAGATTTGGTATATGTTTGTTTTTTACAAATTCAGAGAAAGATTTTTTCAGAGAGTTTGGTAAAATACACGCATCAATACTTGTTGGGCGGTATTTCTCCACCCACAAAAAAGTTTCCATAATATAATCCTAAAATTCATTACTTTTTACTAAGCTTAGCCTTAGTCTCTTTATGAGATGAAATAAATGACTTCATAAATTTAGGAAACTCTGCAAGAGGCATATCCATTACTTTATCATAGTTTCTAGCAATAAAGTTTGCAAGAGCCATTTTTGCTTCTTCTTCTTCTTTTTCTTTGTCCATTAATTGTGGCATTATTCAACCCCCTCATAAATTGATTCTGGTTCAAGGGCTATCCAATACTCGACTGCATTACCTGTTTGACTTTTAAAGTGACTAATATTTTTTGATGATACTTCAACATCATAATTAGTCGGCAACAGTTTTAAATTTTCAACTTTAAAGAAAAAGTTAAATTCACCTTCACTGTCAACATCTACGTCCAAAGAATAATTGTTTGCAGTATCATTCTTTTTATCTTTGACGGTAAGAAAAGAACCGGAACCGTTTTTTTCTAAAACCAAATCGGGCGAACCAATAACACTGGCTGCACGTTGAACCTTAGACAGATCAGATCTGTCTAAAGAAAAAGTTACCTCTGGGGATGGCATTTGAATATCCTTACTTGGAGTAGTAACCACTGACGGGTCAGAGTAAAAATATTTCAAGGAATTTCCTGTCTTACCATCTTCAGTAATCATTACAAAGTTTTCTGAAAAGTTCAGAACAGGTGTAGTAAATAAGGACAACGATGCAAGAAATTCATTCAAATCATAAATCGCAACCTCTCTTGGAAAATCCTCATCAACCTCAGCCCTCGCAACGATATTCTTCATCGCAGACATTGTTGAAATTGTTTTGCCTTCCTTAATCACCAAGTTTTGATTTATGGAAGCAAAGTTCTTCAGTACTGAAGTAGTGTGTTCACTTAGTTTCATTATTTAAATTCTCCATCTCATTAATATAAAGTGCTATGATACCATAATGTATCACCTTAAGCAAGTCTTTTCGATCCTTGCCATTCTTCTTTCCGTATCGTTGTGCATACTTGAGTATGTTACCGATACAAAATCCTTCACCATGTCCACCGTCAATGATGAACTCAGTTGCTTGAAACTTATTACGACTGTAGTGTTCGTCATAAGTGTTATCAATATATTTTTTTAACTCTTCTAAAGCTTTATCCTCATCATACTTGTAAGGAATCATATGTTTGCTTATCATGATATTACTTTTTCTTCCATCTTTCTATCTTGTTGTTCAAGATGTTCTTTCAATACATTTGAATACTTTTGTTTTTCTTCCATTGAATCAAATATATTAAAGTTAGCAACAAAAGACCTACGTTCGCCTTCACTAAAAAAAGGATAAACTTCATGGTCTAACCAATTTGGCCATATAAGAAACCTTCCTTCTAATGGTTGCATAGCTGCCTGTGACTGTTCCTTTAATCGAAAAAGATCTTGCATCGAATGTAATCCCCAAGTAAATTGTGTCCATCCATCTATCACTCCAGACGCATGATGAAGACGAGCATCTGAATCTGGTTTCAAATTTTTAATTGAATCAGGAACCTTTAACCACATAAGACTAGACAATCCAGCCATAGTATTACATCCATGAGAATGTCTTGGATTATAATCACCAGCATAACTGTGAACAGTCCATGCTTCAAATGCCTCGGCAACAGATTCTCTCTTAAGTGATTTTTGTATATAAGCGGTTGCACAGTTATTTAATACCTTTTTAAATTCAACTGCAAACTCCTGGCCTTCCAAAGGAAATCCTAATTGTTTGGATTTTTTATCCTGTCGAATCTGACCAATTAAACTATGACCATAATCTTTATTATCGGGAAGAACTACTTCATCAACAAAGGTATTTAGTTCATCAACAAATGCTTTTGGAAAATCAACAACCATCATACGCAATGCAGGCCAAGTTTTAATTTGCATCTTTGCTTTAAACAAGTTGTCCTCATCAGCCGTGTCATCAGCCGTGATAGTAAGCCCGCTTGGGGTTTTCCTATCTGATGATTCCGCCGGTGGGATACCACTAGCAAGGTCTGCAAGTTTCATTATTTTGCTTCCGGTGTCGTGACAGTTCGCCCGTACGGCACCGAAGGATCTTGAAATTGATGCTGATAGTCATCTAAGTCCCTCATTAACTGGTGAGCAGTAGCAACCATGTTTTCGACATTGAGATTAGCAGAAAAGGTTCTACGTTCACCCTCACCAAAGAACGGATTAACACCGTGACGTAACCATGCTGGAAACATTAACAATGTACCAACTTCGGGTTTAATGTATTCCTCAGTAATCGGTCTGAGCATATTAGTATCTCTCATACCGTTCACTCCCCAAACAAGATAGGTAAATCCATCTATTGCACCAGAAGATTGATTTAGTCCATCAAATTCTTCTGATGGATTATCAAGTGCTTCAATCTGCGGTGGCACCTTTAGATACATGATACAGGACAATCCCATTGGAGTGCGAGTTCCATGATCGTGTACAGGGTTATAATCCCCCTCATAACTATGCACCGTCCACATGGCTTGCATATCAATATCACAAGGAAGTCCTATGGTTCTGTCCATGTATTCATGAGCAAGTTTTAATAGAACCGTGCTCAACTGCTCTCCATATTCATCACCTTCATGTGGAAAATGGAGTTGCTTAGATTTTTCGTTTTGTCGAATCTGACCGACAAGGCCGGGCGAGTAGTCTACATTATTCGGGATGATGGTATCATCGATATGATCGTTGAGTTCTTCTATGACTTCTAGCGGCAAGTCCACACGCATAACGTTGACCGCCAACTTAGGACGCATTGCAATCTGCATACCAGCATTTTGCCGTGCAAGTTCAGAGTTTGGATCTATGTTACCATGAAATTCGGTCAAGTCCTCACCAGCTTCTTGTCTACGATTATACTCAGCTGCAAGAGCTCGACTTTTCTCCCTACGTTCTGCTTTCTCAGTTTCTTCTTTTCTCTCTGTAGCCTTTTCAGCAACATTTGCTTCTGCGTTTATAAATTCTTTTCGCTTAATTAATTGGAAATCTTCGGCCATTTGTTGACCCTCCTTTGTTAGTGCGGCTTCTGCCCTTTGGTTTAATTCTTCTGCTTGTTTATGATGACCCGCCGAAGCCAACTGTTGACTATAGTCCTGTAGTGTATAAGGACTATCTGGGGGTTTTTGGATTTCAATTTGGCCATCATCACTGATGATCTCTACTCCCATATGACCAGCTGGTATTTCAAGAGTCTTATGCGGTTTATCTAAGCCAACTGCTCGCGCAACACCCTTAGAGATGTTGGGAGATATTTCATTTAACTTTTTTTCGTCTTCTTCATCCATAACAAAAATCTTTTTAAACTTAAACCATTATATTAAAAAGGGGGGGGTTTTGTCAACCCCCCAAGAAACATCATAAGATGTTATTTAATTTTAATAAGTTTAGGTTTCATTTCCTCTGGAACAACTTGTTCAAGTTCAACCGACAGTAAACCGTTCTCAAGTTTTGCATCTCTAACAACAATGTCGTCAGCAAGTGTAAACCTTCGATTGAATTTACGATAGGAAATTCCACGATGGAGAACTTCGGGTTCGTCTGAATTATCTTTTACAGAACGAATCGTCAGAACGCCATTGGCAACTTCCACCTCGATATCCTCTTTACCGAATCCGGCAAGAGCCATTTCGATTTCATAACCATAGTCGCCAACCTTTTTAATGTTGTAAGGTGGGAACCCTGTAGAGCTCATGTTGTTGTTTGTGTAATCAACGAGTCTGTCGAATACACGATCAAATCCTACAGCGTAGGGGGTGAGTTGATTCACGTTAAAATTATCAAATAGATTTAGTGCTTTAGTAGTAACCATTATAGTCTCCTTAAATTAAGCAAGATTAAGTTGTAATCCCAAAATTGGCAATTACATTATTATATATAAGGTTTACATACCTCATATCATAATTTTTTTGATTTTTGTTTCCAATGTCTAGATTCATCATTTGAGACTTTATCATCATCTGATAAATCTCCATTTGAATCTTCAGAATCTTCAGAATCTTCAACATCAGCAAATAAAACTAACATATCTAGGTCATGTATAGGTTTGTATGCTGGAATAGCACCATACAATTCTATATTTCTATAGAAGGGGCCTTCATTTCCGAAAAACGCAGAACTTAAAAGATTTAATGTGTTGAACCAATGGTCTTTAAAGGTTTTTAACCTTTTCCAATAGGTATTGATTAAGGAATAACCAGTAAGAATTTCCGTTTCTATAATTACACGAATCTTATAATCTTTATTATTACTCCAAGCAGTTGCTGCTAGTACGATGGATGATCGATACTGAGAACTTCCAACTACCAAATACATAATTCCCTTATGAACTAATTTACCTTTGTCATCATATTCGGGTTTTATATCTTTATAATTTCTTCCCCCCGTTGTTAACCAATTTTTAGCTTGAGCAACTGTTTTCCATCCTTTTACTGAACCTTCTGGTTCAAATTGGTTAATGATTTCAAAACATAAATCAACACGTTCCTTGTTTGCCATACCAGAATCTCCCATCACTTTGTCAAGTCTTTTTCTAACAACATCATATAATGGTTTGGTATCAGAATCAAAAATGTAAGAATATTTACCAGAGTTCAATTTTTTTCTGAAAATACGGACAAATTCTTTGTGTAAGGAAATTTTATCTATCTTTCCTTTTGGGTCATCATTCTGAATATCTGCAGCTTGACCAAATATTGAAATATCATCTAGAATTTCTTCTTCAGTGTAAGGATTTCCTGTTACTGGATTGGGGGTATCTTTTACTCCGTATGTATCTGCAATAAGAGTTTTATATCCAAATCCATCAGTCGAGCATTTTCCATTAACAAACGTGCCGGTAAGAATACTATCTGTTGTTCTTCTATCAATTAGTATTGTATTACCATTTTCAATTCTTGGATCTTCAAAAATAGCGATTGGTGGATATTTTAATTTGAATCCACGTTCCATACTAGCTTGAATTTTAGCACGTTTTGGATTGCCGTCTCCAGCCCATGCTGTATTTGTTCCTGTATCTCCACGATAAATTATAGAAGAATCTATTATTTGGTAACGGGATTTCAGATAAAGACATGAATCTGGATTCTTATTCAAATTATACAGCCAAGGATATGCTTCTTGACTTACTAACTGGCAGTTACGTTCTGCATTGGCGATTGTGAAACTTCCGCCTTGAATTAATTGAACTATATTTTGTGACTTAGACATTTTTGTCTCCTTTGTTAATTTTAAAATTATTGCCATTTACGATGGTAACGGATAGTAAGTTATCAGCTAGATTCTTTTTAGGAATCACACTATTATATATAAGGTTCGCAAACCTCATATTACAAAAAGACCGAAGTTTTTTTCGGTCTTGATGTCCGGTAGGGACGGAAAGAATCGAACTTTCATTTCTAAAAGAATACTCTTTAGCGTAGTCCAATCTACTTCGTCCCTATTCTATTTATATTAAAAACTTCCGTCACCAACCGATGATTGATCAGCATCATCTTGTTCAATTTCAGTTCGTTCAGTCAGAGGATCAATTCCAGCATCGATCTTGGTATAGAGATCCATGAACGACTCTTTGGTATCCTCATCGAATCGGGAAACACACAACTCGATAGACTTCATTTTGTCATCAAAGATTGCGTATGCCTTTACAATGTGGTCTAATCGACGAGTCGAGATGAGTTCATCAACTCCACCCTCAAAGAAAGTCTTACGAATGACCTCAGCCCAAGTGACTAGGTTATCTGCAAATTCTTTATCGACCTTATCATACTTCTTCATGGAACCAAGAACAATTTTCTTCTCAGTCGCAGCGGTCGCATAGGGTTGTTCAATCGTAATCGCAAACCGTTCTAGGAACGCTTCGTTAAGAATGTTAGTTCCGATGAACCGCCCATCCTCTGAACCTTTACCCTTAGTGTTGGCAGTTGCCATCACGTTGAACCCCTTCTTCGGAGTAACCCACTTGTTTACCTTCTTGAGATAAATACCCTTGCCTTCAAGGACGGGCTGCAACGCAAGTAACTTGTTAGAACCCAAGTCGCACTCATCAAGTAACAGAGTGCATCCACGTTCCATGGCATCGATAACAGGGCCTGGAACGAACTTGGTTTCGCCGTTTATCAATCGGAATCCGCCGAGCAAATCATCCTCATCAGTTTCGATAGTGATGTTCACTCGAATCAATTCCTTTTTGAGTTTTGCGTGAATCTGTTCGACCATCAAAGTTTTACCGTTACCAGAAAGACCAGTAACGAACACGGGGTAAAACATACCAGACTGTACAATCTTTTTGATTGTCGCAAAGTGACCCCAAGGCACAAAGCCCTCGAACTCACTAGGAACTAAATTTTGCATTTCGATGTTGGTCGCCATCAGACTTACTACAGCTTCCTCAACAACGGGTTCAACAACTGGAGCTGGAGTCAGAACTGACTTGGAAACCTTTTTAATTTTAGGCTTGAAAGTCTTAACCGTTGCGATGGTTTTAGACTCAACTGAAGCTGGTAACTGGTATTCACCAGACTCCAACAACATTCCAGACTGCTTCAAATGACCTAATCCAAAACCAGATCTACCTATTGTTTTCAGAACCTTTTTTGCAGAT
>ERZ651768.1621-NODE-1621-length-16326-cov-66.862145_pt1 | contig 16326 bp, 12 predicted proteins | sample MGYA00514754_ERZ651768 | MGnify/ENA metagenome assembly ERZ651768
AATGCCGATTCGTTACAATAAAAAAACAGACTTTGGAAACGTGCTCCCCCGCCAGCTTCAAAGTAGGTTGTTCCGGCATCAACCGCTGCTTCCAGGGGGGCCAGAAAATCTTTGGTAGCAACCCGTGCACCAAAGACGGATTGAAACCCATCCCGAAAGGATGTGTCCATAAATTCAATACGTTTCCTGGCCATGATGTTTTTCTTTTTAGAGACAGTTAAAAGCTAAAGCAAATTATTTAAGTTTTCGTGGAATTGTTATCGGATTCGAATGTTGAAATTGCTGCAGCAAATACTTCTATTGGTACAGCAGATGTTGTATCAGTTTCAGGGGAATTTGTGCTGGATTTGCGCTGTGACTTAAGTACTTGCTGTTGGAGCAGGGTGTAATTCCGTGTCAGGTGTTTTACCCATTCAATGCACGCAATCATCAACAGCAGGAAAAGCATGACTGTTGCCATGCCTATGCCCATCAACTTGAGACCTTCCCACAACATATGTCACAATGGTTGAGAATTAATTTAAGAGTCAATTTGTACTTGCCACAAATCAAGATTGAAATATTTTCGATTGACTAAATCGAGCATCTTATAATATACCAATTGCAGTGGCAAAATCAAGGAAGCTATGTATTTAAATCAAGAGGAAATTGAAAAATTTGAACAGGATGGCTTTTTGGTGCTGAAGGACTTTGTTTCACAGGATGCATGTGAAGCTTTGAGTCATCGAGCAACTGAAATTGTAAAGGCTTTCGATCCTGCAGAATCGGTTTCGATCTTTACCACAAATAAGCAAACCAGACATTCAGACCGTTATTTTCTGGAATCCGGAGATAAAATCCGCTGTTTTTTTGAGGAGGAAGCCTTTGCTGAAAATGGCGAGCTGCGTCAGTCAAAATCCAAGTCGATCAACAAAATCGGACATGCCATGCATGATCTGGATCCGGTTTTTGAGCAATTTTCAAGAACCCCGGAACTGGCCCAAATTTCAAAAGATATTGGATTTAAAGATCCAAGGATTTTGCAATCCATGTTCATTTTCAAGCAGCCGCATATTGGCGGGGAAGTGGTCTGTCATCAGGATGCAACTTTTCTTCACACTGAGCCGCTGAGCGTGAAGGGGTTTTGGTTTGCGTTGGAAGACGCCACTCAGGAAAATGGCTGTATGTGGGCCATTCCGGGCGGACACAAGAGTCCGGTCAAATCTCGTTTTTTCCGCAGTGAAAACGGGGAAGGAACCGAAATGGAAGTCTTCAATGATTCACCCTGGGAAACATCCAAACTGGTGCCCCTGGAAGCGAAAGCCGGAACGATGGTGGTGCTTCACGGGCTACTTCCACACATGAGTTACGCCAACCGTTCCGCAAACACCAGACATGCTTACACCATGCATCTCATTGAAGGTACCGCAGATTATCCGGAGTGGAACTGGCTGCAGCGTTCACCGGAAATGCCGTTGCGGGGATTTTAAAAAAGATATCTAAATCTGAAGCGTTACTACTTGTCCGCATTGACACTCTGTAGCGATCTTTTGCTTTTGTGGATTTTTTTCGGTTACATCATTCTTGGAACTGACCTTTAACCATTTGAGGCTGATTCTTTTTTTGGTGCCGTAATTAAGGCGTAGTCTTCAGGCTGGCGATGAAGATCAAAATTGAAAATGTTTTCCTGTATCTCTTTACAGCGATCCAAGTCACATTCAGCAATAATCACCTCATCTGCCAGGGTTTTACACTCAGCAACAATTTCACCAGTTGGTGCAATGATACAAGTGCCTCCAATCAGGTCGCAGTCTTCTTCCCTTCCGGCTTTTGCAACACCAACAATCCAGGTCCCATTTTGATATGCGGCCGCTTGTAAAACCAAGTGGTTGTGAAAATCCTGAAGATGATCATGCTCGGGTGCCAGTGGATAATGTGCCGGTGTGTTATACCCCAGCGCTACAAGTTCAACTCCTTGAAGTCCCATGACCCGAAAAGTCTCTGGCCAACGGCGGTCATTACAAATACACATGCCAATTTTGCCGCCAAACACCTGATGAACTTGAAAACCTAAATTACCCTTTTCAAAATATCGTTTCTCCAGATGTTGAAAAGCGCGCCATGGCTCGTTTTCCGTGTGTCCCGGTAAGTGTATCTTCCGATATTTAGCTGCTATCCGGCCCTGCTGATCAACAATAATTGCCGTATTGAAATGCCGAGTGACTCTTTTTTCCACAACAAGTTCCGCAAAACCGAAATTAAAGCCTATTTTTAGTTTCCGTGCTTCAGCAAACAAAGGCTCTGTATCCTTGTTTGGCATTTCGGTTTCGAAGTATTTGTCAATTTCGGATTGATCCTCGGTGTACCAACGCGGGAAAAAAGTCGTGAGTGCCAGCTCCGGAAAGATAACCAGCTCCGCACCTTGTGCTTTGGCATTTTGCAACAGGACTATCATGCGTCCGACAGCTGAGGAGCGAGGTTCATCTAAAGCAATTGGACCAAGTTGCGCAGCAGCTACTTTTAAGATTCTTGACATCCAGTAATTTTTGTTTATGCGGATTTTTGCAACAAAATTTGCAACAACACATCGGCTCCGGCTTGAAGGTGCCTGGGTTCCGTAAATTCGGCTACGTTATGACTAATGCCTTTTCGACTTGGCACGAAGATCATGGCTGTTGGACAATTTGGCGCAAACATTTGTGCATCATGCCCTGCCCCAGACGGCATCGATTTTACCCGGTTACCAAGTGTCGATGCAATATTAGAAACTAATGAAACCATTTCTTTATCAAAAGAAACCGGTTCAAACCTGGCGAGAGTTCGACTTGAACATGTAACCCCTTCTGCTTTACAAATCTGTTCAATAAATGAGGTCATTGTATGTTCAGCTTCTTGTAATTTTTGTTCGTCGGTATTACGCAAATCAATGGTAATTAGTGCTTCCCTGGCAATCACATTGATCAAACCGGGATTTAGTTTTGTTACCCCGACAGTTCCGATTTGATTAGCTCCCATTTCATTGGCAAGGCGGCGTACCTCCACTGAAATAGCCGCTGCCACATATCCTGCATCATGGCGCAGTCGCATCGGTGTTGTCCCGGCATGGTTTGCCATACCACTGATCTTGTATTCATTCCACGAAATCCCTTGAACACCTTCAACCGCCCCGATTTCATAGTCTTCCAACTCCAGTATTGGGCCTTGTTCAATATGCAGTTCAACATAACTATCTGCACGAAAATCACCTGTTGATGTATCACCGGCATAACCAATTTTTTCAAGCTCATCACCAACTCGTGCTCCATCCATGTCAACAACATCCAGCATATCTTTAATATCAAAAGCCCCCTGATGAACTCCGCTTCCCATCATATCCGGAGCAAAACGGGATCCTTCTTCGTTTGTAAAAAAACCTACCCCAATTGGTTTTCGTGTTGTAATTTCTGCTTCATTCAAGGTCGCGATTACTTCCAAACCAGCCAGAACCCCAAGGTTACCGTCATAACGTCCTCCGCTCGCTACCGTATCAATATGTGATCCGGTCATTACCGGCTTCCCGGATTCCAGACCTGCCCTTATACCGATAACGTTCCCTAATTGATCGATTGTGACGTCCAGCCCGAGCTTACGCATCCATCCAACAACAAGATCACGGCCTCGGCGGTCTTCATCGCTGAGCGCCATTCTGCATACGCCGCCGCCATCTATTGCACCAATTTCAGCCAGCTCTTCAATGCTTTTGACAAGACGGTCTATATTTATACGAAGATTAGATAATGTCATTTTAATGACTCATTATTTTACATCCGGAAGGCGTGGCCAAACTTGCAACCACACCCACATTTATTAATTATTGTATGGAATAATAAAAGACTTTTATTTTTTAGTCATTTGACCTGTTTCAATGGCAACTCATATTGACGTTCGCCGTTGAATTGAAAAAAGGCGTTTGCTACTGCAGAAGCAGTTGGTACAAGGCCAATTTCGCCAACACCCTTTGCGCCACAGGGACCGAATTCATCCGGTTCCTCTATGCCGATAACCACGATATTAGGAGTGGCGGCCGCACGAATCATCCCAAGTTTTCCAAGCTTTGTGTGTACAGGGCGGCCTTCTTCCATATCAAATTTTTCAGAAAGCGCATATCCCAATCCCATGTGAACCGAACCTTCGAGCTGTCCTTCAAATAAAATTGGATTGACAATCCTGCCGGCATCGTGTGCTGCAAAAACGTTTTCCACTTTTCCGGAGTCATCCAGTGTTACAACTTGCGTAGCATAACTGTAAGAATAATGCGTTTGTGGTTCATCTGCATCTGCCTCAATCGCCGTTGTCCAGTCACAGACCCATTCACCGACGTATTCACGACCCACCAATTCTTGCAGTGAGTGTGTTTCCAAATCAGCTTTCAATTTATTACCAGCATCCAAAACGCTGTTTCCAATGAGAGAGGTACCACGTGAAGCAGTTGTCATTCCACAGGGAGCGTCTTTTGAAGTATCTACCTTGACTGAAATGAAATTTGGATTGACGCCGGTTGCTTCACATAAAAACTGAACTGCCATCGTAAAAACTCCCTGTCCCATTTCCGTCCAGCCGTGGTGGATCGTAATTTCAGTTGGTGAATCAATCACCACTTTGACTTTGCTCCCGTCCTGGACTCCGTTGCCGATTCCGGTATTTTTCATACCACAGGCAATTCCGGCGAATTTAGCGTTTTGAAACTGTTCTTTCACTGCAATTAATGTTTTTTGAATACCGATTCCGGAAGTTATTTTTTGACCGGTCGATGTCCGGTCACCGGGCTGAAGGGCATTGTCGTATCGTATTTGCCAGCGGTCAAATCCGCCTTGTACGCACAGTTCATCAATACAGCTTTCAATTGCAAAATTGATTTGGTTTACACCAAATCCACGCATAGCTCCGCATGGAATATTATTGGTGTAAACAGATCGGCTCCTGAGCTTTACAATTGGAATTGAGTAAGCGCTGGTTGCGTGACCTGCCGCCCGTTCCAGAACTTTCATACCAACGGACGCATAAGCTCCGGTGTCTCCGATGATGTCTGCTTCAACAAAAGTCAACTTGCCGTTTTCGTCACAGCCAAGTGACATTTCCATAATCATTGGATGCCGCTTTGGATGCATACAAAGTGATTCCGGGCGAGTCAGGGCGACTCTTACCGGGACTTGTAACAAATGGGAATACAAAGCTGCGTGACCTTGCACCGAGATGTCCTCCTTGCCGCCAAACCCGCCTCCATTCGGCATCAAAACGACGACAACCTTTTCTGATGGTAGTCCCAATATTTTACTGATGCTGTTCCGGTCCTCATAGACACCCTGACTTTGAGAAAAAACCTCAACACCGCCATCCAATGGTTTTGCTACACAGCACTCGATTTCCAAAAATGCATGTTCAATGCGCTGTGTTTTGTATGTTCCTTTTGTGACAAAAGTACTTTCTTTTTCTGCCTTCTTGGAATCACCTCGCTCAATCTCTGTATTTGACAACAGGTTCCCGCTTTCATGTATTTTTGGACTTTCAGCTGATAATGCTGCAAACGGATCGGTAACCGGAGCTAAAACCTTATATTCAACCTCTATCAGAGCAACAGCCTCGCGGGCAATCTGTTCGGTTTCCGCTACCACCCCTGCCAGCACATCCCCCACGTAGCGGGTTGTTTCTCCACGTTTCACCATCAGCGGCCAGTCCGGAACAATCAAACCGGTGTGGCGCTCACCCGGAATATCTTCGGAAGTAAATACTCGCAATACTCCATCCAATTTTTCTGCAACGGAAGTGTTGATCTTCATAACCTTTGCTCTGGGATGGTCACTGAATTTCAAGGCACCGTGTACCATACCTTCAAATTTCAGATCTGCAACATAAGGTGCTTCACCTGTTGCCAACCTGAGAGAATCATATTTTGGAAGGCTTTCACCGACTTTTCCGCTGCTTTGCGGCAGCTCAATTTTGGTATTATTCCGCAGAGCCTCTGCCGCAGATAGACAGGATTTGGTTACTTTTTTATAGCCGGTACAGCGGCAAAGATTACTGTTCAGGGCCTTGTTGATTTCTTTCTCTGTCACAAATCCCTGATTCAACAAGGGCCAGACTTTCATGATGATTCCCGGTGTGCAGAATCCGCACTGCAGCCCGCCTTCTATGGCAAAAGCATTGACCACAGTTTCTTTTTTTCCCGGATCCAGTCCCTCCATCGTGATGACTTCTTTTCCTGCAATACGTCTCATCGGTGCAATACAGGCTTTCAGTACATTCCCGTCCAGCAAGACAGTACAGCATCCACAAACTCCTTCCGGAGCACAACCGTCTTTGGGTGAGATGATATCCTCAACATCACGTAAATATGTCATCAAAGACAATTCTGGATCACCTTCGTAATTAATGGTGGTACCGTTAAGTTTGAATTCCATGGTCTGCTCTTTTAGTTTTATTTTTTCCATTTAAATTAAGTGGCACTAACATAAGAACCACTTCCGGTGGCAGAAATTGCGCTTCTCATCATTTGCATTATCTCATAATTTAAGAAACTTACACTACTTTTTGCCTCACCGGAAATGGTGTTTTCAAGATCGTTTTTGGAAAATTGAATGTCAAAATCCGGTCCGGAATAATTAACAGTATTTCCAGTTTCAGAAACACGATATTCTTTGCCGTCAAAACGGGCAAATACCATAGGGGCACAGCGCTCTGTGCCCTCATCCTCAATATAAAATCCATCATGATTTGTAAATGATTGAAAAGACTCCAAGCTTCCAAAAAAACGAGGCTTAAGTACAAACGGACCCCCGTCTTCTGGGCAGAAAATATCGCAGTTTCCGCACTCATTGCAAAAATCTGCAAAGTTCGCAATTTGATATTTTTTCTCTAATTTTAAGGTTTTCCTGCCAGTAACCGCCCATCCGGAATTATTAGTTTCGAATTCCAGAATTTCTGTTTCACCCGGTGGAATTTTCAGTGCAAAATTAGCATCGTTCGGACAAACAGGAATGCACTTGTCGCAGGTGAGGCAGTCGAATAATTCAAGCATGGTACCGACTTTACGGGGCGGTTTTGAGTTTTGCTCTATTCCATAACGTGCGTTAGTAGTCACTTCGTCAACGTATGTTTTTGTGTTCAAGAGCTTGGTTTCGGAAAGCCATTTTTCAAAAGTTTCATTCGCCACCGGAGCTTCCGATCCGGCAACTTTCCTGAGTTCACCGCCGTTTGCCAGTGTTTTGCGACAAGCATCCGCCAGCGGAACATCCGGTCCGGAAACATTTCCAACTCCCAAACCAATATTTTCCAGCGCTTGTTCAGCGTTTCCGTAAGCTTTGAGAATGTAACTTTCAATGTCGCTAACACCCAGATTGTCCATGCGCGAATTCAGCTCTTTGTAATAAGCACTGCTTCTGCTGTAGCCGCCAACTTTAAGCAAATCACTGCAAACAGTGATTGGTGTCAATCCTAAAGCAACGGTATCTGCAAAGTTGGTTTTGTCGATTCCGGCAGAAAAGGAAATAGGAAACTGGTCGCCAAAAATTTCTCTGAACTGCTTAACCAAATTGATGCCTAAAACGTGTAAAGGCGTTCCGGAAAGGTACATTACTTTTTCTGTGTCCGGGAAGAAATTCCGGTGGTTTTCCACAATCAGCGTGTTATTGAATTTGACTCCAAAACCCAATCCGAGCGTTTTTGCCGTTAAACCCAGGCGCTCAACAAAACCCTGTGCCTGTTCCCAGGTTGCATCATTTTCAAAGGCTTCATCCGGAACATGGACATCGGCGTAACCCATGATTCCATTTAATAAATGACGCACCTGATCTTTTCCTAACAGAGTTGGATTGAGTTTGATGATACAATTCAATCCATGTTCCCGAAAAAGATAATCAATTATTTTTTCAATTTCTTCCGGAGGACATCCGTGAAAAGTACTTAAAGTCAGTGTGTCGGAAAGTTTCGTCTGGAAATCCAGGTTCCGGAATTGACGATACTGTTCCGGAATTTGTTTTCGGTAATGCTCCACGACTTCGGAAGCATCCAGCATACCCTCAATAAAACGGCGCACTTTGTCAGATTGAATACCCTTCAAATCATAACCGACACTCATGTCATACAGCACGTCGCCGAAATTTTCCGCCAAATCCAGCTTTCCGGATGCCCGCAATATCTCAATCAACATTGCGCCTTTGACATATTCGTGTAGCGACTGCTCAACCCGCAACTCCTGCGACCATTCCACATTGTAACCGACCGTTTGCATATCAATGCAAGGACGCGGAATTTCCAATTCATCCAGTATTTGCACTGTTTTGAGTTCCATAATTCTTGAGCCACCGAGCCAAGACAAGACTAAATTTTGTGCCATTTGTGTTTGCGGACCGGAAGCCGGGCCGAGTGGCGAAGAACTATTTTTTCCGTGAAATTTAACGGAGTAATCTCGTCCGGATTGTCCGATAAAAAATTTCTTTTGCGGATAATCGAAAATTGATTTTTCTGTTTCCAATTCGGTGAACATCCGAGTTACGAGTGCACCGAATGGATGTGGGATGAGTTCTGCCATAAAAAAGTTTCAAAGTTTCAGAGTGGTAGCCCCGTGCCTCCGTGCCGGGGTTAATATTTTCATGAAAAATGTACCCATAGTTTTTTTGCTTGCGTAACGGCATTGGCCTTGATTTCTTGTTCCGAAAAATTTTGCAATTGATAATCACGAATCCGGAATTCGCCTCGTGTCATCACATCACACGGCAAACCGCTCAAACCAAAAAAAACATGTCCGAAAATGGTTGCATCAGAAATCGGCGTTCTTGGAGCATAATCAAAAATCGCCAAATCTGCTTGATATTCCGGTAAAATGTAACCCAGTTTTTTCCCAAATAATTTGGAGGCAATTTTTGGATTGTTTTCAAATAAAAGCTGCAGATAATTTGCACTATCTTCTCCGCCACCTAAATGTGAACTGCGAATCAACATGCCTTCTTTTCCTTCGCGTAACATACTGCCTTGCATTCCGTCTGTTCCAAGTCCAGACTTGAGTTGATTGATAGTATTGTTTGATGACATACCGACACGGTTGTTGGCATTTGAGGACGGGTTGTGAACGATTTGCGCTTTGTGTTTTTGGAGCAAATCCACATCCGAATCTTTTATGTGCAGTCCATGAATAATCAGCGCATTTTCATTAAGTAAATCAAATTTATCCAGCCGTTCCAAAACGGATCCATAACCTTTTTTTAGGGCATCTTCTTCGTCTGCTTTGTCTTCTGAAACATGAATGTGAATGCCCCATGATTTTAACGAATCAAGGGCTGTCCGGATTTTTCTTAAAGAATCTTCGCACAAGGTAAAAGAAGCATGCAAACCAATCAGCGGATGGACATTTGGATGATCAGAAAATTTCCGGACAGCGTTAATATTTTCCTGCAAACTGGCCTCGAATTTTTCTGTACCGTTACGGTCGGTGATTTCAAAAGCAACGCTGGAATTCAGACCAAATTTCTCTCCGGTTTCTGCCAGCAAAGACAACGACCCTTCGATAAAACTGGGACTGCAATGATGGTCGATGAACGTTGTTGTTCCGGCTTTGAGGCTGTCCAGCAATCCGGATTCAAAACAGGCTTGTGTGGAATCACGATCCAAAGCAAGATCCATTTTCCACCAGACTTCTTGCAAAATTTCAGTAAAGTTGGTCGGATTTCCTTTGGGCAAAGGCATTCCCACTGCCAGCGCAGAATATAGATGATGGTGCGCATTGATCATGCCGGGCAGTGCTACTTTTCCGTCCAAATCAAAAACCTCATCGAAGGTTCCGGACGGCTCACTGCTGTCCACACTTTCAATCGTTTCACCGGAAATAGCAACAAAAGCATTTTCGATAAAGGCCGGATCCGAGCAAGGATTGATGACATGTAAATTTTTCAGCAGTGTTTTTTTCATGAGGATCTCATTACATATGTTACTCAGTGACGGGCTATTATATCGTATCTGACGGTTCCAATCAAATTTTTGGCACCATTTTCGTTATAAATTATTTAGAAATTCTGTAAAATAATGATTCCATGAATCTTCCGGATGTACACCGATTTCTAAAATCCAAAGTTTTTCGAGAAGTTCAGGAAATTTTCTGAGTTTTACAGCATCTTTTTCTGTAGTCACAATATAATCAGGTTGCAGCTTTTCCTGTTCATGCAGTATCTTTTGTACATCTTTAAAAACATAATCATGGTGATCCTGGAATTCAAGCTTCCGGATAACATTTCCCCCTTGTTGTTCCAGCAAAAGTCCAAATCCTGCAGGTTGAGCAATTCCGGAAGTGAGCAGCAGTCGCTTTCCTTTTAACTGGAGAACGTTCAGTTGCGCTTGCCCGTCCAGCCGGGAAAGACGCTGAGGCTCAAAACTGAATTTAAAAACAGGACAGTTGACTTTCAGCTCATTTTTGAGCATTTGCATTACTGAATCTGAAGCAGCCAAATTAGTTTTAGTAATAATGATTACATCCGCACGTACCCATTGATTCTCCGGTTCACGCAATATTCCTAGTGGAAGTAAGGAACCGTTTCCTAATCCACGCTCTGCATCAATCAAGAGTATATTCAGATCACGCCGGATAGCCAAATGTTGGTATGCATCATCCAATATCAGAACATCAGGATGATCCCGAATTTCTGCCGAATGAGCTGCAGTGATCCGGGAACTGCCCACATAAACCGGAACTTCAGGATTCCGCAAAGCAAGTAAAAACGGTTCGTCACCAATAATATCCGGATCAATTGTACTGTCTTCACAAAAACGAAACCGTTGCTGAGTTGATCCATTCTTTCTCCTGTAGCCTCGGCTTAGAATGGCTGGACGCTTTTTTTGGTTCTGGATTTCCTTTACCAGAAAATCAACAACCGGAGTTTTTCCTGTTCCACCTACTGTTAAATTTCCAACTGAAATAACCGGAGTTTCAGGCTGATGTGTTTTTAACCAGCCATTTTTGTAGCATTGTAGCCGCAAAAGAACTATGGCTTTATAAATCTGTGAAGTTAATAAAAGGAACGGTTCAAATAATTTGCTTGAAAAATTCATGGTTTTTTTCTGATGTCTTCTTGATCTTCTCCAGTTCAGAAAATTCTGGTAATTCCTGAATTTCATCAGCAGATAAGTTAGACCAAAACTTTTGACCTGCACCTGAATACAACTATTTTTAAAATTATACAAGTGAAGTGAAAATATTCTGCATTAAGTCAAAGCAGGAAATGTATTGTTAATTCCAGAATAATGAATTAAGTTTTCACTAAGACTGTACAGTTTGTTTTTACAAATTACAGAATTTTTATTAACTCGAATTTAAGGAAATTTATGGGAAAACTCATTCGTCGTCCAGATCTTTGGATTAGTCTCGCATTGTTTTTGTTGATGATTCCTGCGGAAAGATTTGAACTATTTTCGTCATTGGAAAACTGGCTCCACGGCAACCGTCATATATTCCGTCTCAATGCTTTAGAAAAAGAGAAAACTAAGTTTGCCTACGACGACATTTTGATCGTAGACACGGAGGAGGAATTTTTTGATGAATATGGGAGTTGGCCGCTCAAACGTGCTGATATTGCAAAGCTGACTACAAATATAAAAAAACTGGGTGCAAAAGTTATTGCACTGGATATGTTGATGGATTTGCCAAACGGTTATGATGAAGATCCCATTCTGGCTGAAGCTTTGGAATCAGCAGGAAATACTATCGTTGTGGCCACACTGAAATTTGATAAAGATGATAAATTCCAGGAAGTCTATTATCCAACCGAAACTTTAAAAGTAGCTACCGAAAGCGGTTATACTAACCTCACCGCTATTGGAAATAATTATTCACGAGTACGCTTTTTCCCAGAAAAAATCAAGGAACACAATTTATGGCCTTTCGCCGTAAAAACACTGGCTATGTATAAAGGTGTCGATCCAATATTGGAAGATAGGCAGCTCACAATTGGAGACATTGTCGTCCCCCTGGATCAATTCAACGATTTGTGGATCGACTTCCCTTCACTTCCTGATACAGCCATTTTTTTGGCAAAGCATACCCCGGCGGGAATTTCTGCCGCAGAAGTATTGCTTGAACTTGAGGATATCCCGGATGATGAATGGGATGAAGAGACTGAGGATCTGCAGGAATTGATTAGAGGTAAGATCGTCCTGGTTGGAGACACATCTGATGTTTCCCACGATATTTTTAGCACTCCCATTGGAGAAGTTTATGGAGTTGAATTAATTGCAGATACGATTTATACACTGATGAATAATGCACCTATCCGTCCTGCCAGTGACACTAGTGAATTATTAGTAATATTGATACTGTTTTTTGCCTTTGTGCTAGTAACCCTGATTCCAAAATTTGAAAATGCTTTGTTTTTTCTGATTATTGCCGGTTACGCTGCGTTTGGTGTTTATATGTACGTTTATTATGGAGTTGCATACTCCATGAGCTATTCTCTGATTGCCTGCTTCTTAAGCACAGGCTTCATAAACCTTTACTTATTTATGATGGAGCGCAAGCAGAAAGGATTTATCAAGGGGGCATTTTCACAGTATCTTTCACCGACTGTGATTGATCAAATTGTGGAAAATCCTGATATGCTGCAGCTAGGTGGTGAAAAGCGTGAAATGACTCCATTTTTTTCGGATGTCCAGGGTTTTTCCACTATTTCAGAGGGTTTGACTCCGGAAGAGCTGGTGCAGTTACTCAATGAATACCTGACAGCAATGTGTGACATAATTTCGTCTCACAATGGAACTATAGATAAATTTGAAGGTGACGCAATCATCGCGTTCTGGGGAGCCCCTTTAGATCAGCCGGACCACGCCACGGTTGCATGTTATGCTGCAATTGAAATGCAGCAGCGCAATGAAGAAATGCGTCAAATGCTGCGTGAACAAAACCGGCCGCTTCTATTTACGCGTATGGGCCTGAACAGCGGACCTGTTGTTGTGGGGAATATGGGCTCGGCAGACAGAATGGATTACACCATGATGGGTGACGTTGTCAATTTGGCTGCCAGACTCGAAGGCGCCAATAAATTTTATAAAACCTTTACAATGGTTTCCGGAAGTACCTACGAACTGGCCAAAGACGATATAGACAGTCGGCAGCTGGACATTATCCGGGTGGTCGGTAAAAAGGAACCTGTACATGTCTACGAAGTACTTGCCCGAAAAAATGAGACAGGCAGCGAAATGAGTGGTGTGGTTGAACAATACCTTAAAGGTCTGAAACTTTATCAGGACAGAAATTTTGCTGATGCGGTAAAGGAATTTAAAAAGGTGTTAGATATTGACCCGGAAGACGGTCCGTCCTTGACCTACGTCAAGCGTTGCGGCGTTTTCCTCGAGACTCCTCCGGAAAAAGACTGGGATGGTGTGTATACCTTTACTGAAAAGGGCTGAGTAAGAATTATCGATGAAACAACGCCTTGATCGATTGCTTGTGGAGCGAAAACTCGCTCCTTCCCGTGAAAAAGCACAGGCGCTTGTTATGGCAGGTAAAGTAAGAGTTGAAGGACTGCCTGCGGGAAAATCCGGACGCATGGTCAGTACGGTGTCGCACTTGGAAGTGCTGGGCAATGACCAGCCCTATGTGAGTCGTGGAGGCGTGAAACTAAAAGCCGCTCTTGAGTATTTTAATATCGATCCTTCTGGTTTTGTTGCTCTGGATATTGGTTCTTCGACAGGCGGATTTTCTCATTGCTTGATCCTTGGTGGTGCTGAAAAAGTATTTGCTGTCGATGTCGGCTATGGTCAGCTTGCCTGGGAGTTGAGACAGGATCAACGTGTGGTGACCATGGAGCGAACAAATATCCGCCATCTGGAATTTGAACGTCTTGGTGAACCCGTAGACTTGGTTGTAGTAGATGCATCTTTCATTTCACTGCGTTTGATTCTTCCAAAAGCCCATGAGTTTCTAAAACCGGGCGGTTCAATATTGGCTTTGGTCAAACCACAGTTTGAAGCGGGAGCTGATGAAGTGGGCAAGCGAGGAAAAGTGAGCGATTCTGCTGTACAAGAGCGAGTTTTGGATGCTCTAAAAGTTAACGCTCAAAAACTCGGTTTAAGAGTGTTGGGACAAACAAAATCTGCAATTGTAGGAAAAAAAAGTGGTAACGAGGAATTTTTTCTTTGGCTGCAGAAACCTCAATAAATCTGACTCTAACGGCTCATGACTAGTGATCTATCGCTTCAGGACTTCCCGGGAGACACCTTTCTTCATGTATCTCTGGAACAAATTGTTCCGAATCCACAACAGCCTCGAAAACATTTTCCCCAAAAATCACTGCAGGAGCTGGCCCAGTCTATTCGGATTCAGGGAGTTCTGCAGCCTTTGGTTGTCCGGAAGCATCCAAGTTTTGAGAATCGTTATGAGCTGGTTGCCGGAGAAAGACGCTGGCGTGCGTTAAAACAACTTGAAGTGTATGATGTTCCGGTAGTTTTGAAGAAAGTCAGTGATGACGAAATGCTGGAAGTGTCTTTGCTGGAAAATATTCAGCGTGAAAATCTGACAATCATTGAAGAGGCGCAGTCTTATCAAGATCTCTTGCAAATTCACAACTACACCCAGGAAGAATTAGCTAAAAGAATCGGCAAAGACCGTTCCACAATCGCGAATCTGATGCGTCTGCTCCAACTTCCCTCTGCACTGAAAAATGATCTCGAAACAGGCCGCATCACTTCAGGACACGCCCGTGCTATTTTGGCACTTCCCGGTGCGGCTTTTCAGTTGGAAATGCGTCAAAGTCTTTTGCGGCATTCCTGGTCGGTACGCGAAACAGAACGTCAAGTCCGGAAGAAGCTGGATATTCTTTCAGTTGGCCAGGAAGAACAGGAAGAAAATGATGCTGGAAGTGATAGTTCAGAAACTCAAGTATCAAAATCGGGAGAGGATATCCAGTTACACAATCTGGAAGAGGAACTTCAGCGCCACCTGGGAACCCGTGTGGAAATTAAATTCCGTGAGGGCAAAGGGCAGATCAAGATTGATTATTTTTCATTGGAGGAATTCGATAGGCTTTATGATTTCCTTATTTCTTCCTGATTTCATATCAATATTTAATAAATTTTTTCTAAACAAAAAATTCTTAAAGTTTAGAATGATGAAAAGATTGCTTGAAAGTAATTGAGGTTCAGATCATAAATCTTCAGCCTCTAAGCAGGTGGGACATCAGCTAATTAAAAATATGTTTACTTATTACTTTTTTTCTTGTATAATGGTACGTCAATTATAATTTGGTAACAATATTTTTTTCGTATGAGGTTTACTTTAATAATTAGGAGGATATTATGAGATTCGGATCAACAACTACACTCCCCCGAGGTATGACACCCGCCGCATCTGTATCAACAACGGATCGGCTGACTTTTATAAAAAAAGTATACAGCTTGCTTGCGATGTCAATGGGAACTGCGGCTGTTGGAGCATATTTGGGATCTGGTCCGCTGCTGCTTTTAGTGGCACCGAACATGATGCTCTTTTTCATTTTGCAATTCGCTTTGATCATCTTTGCTTCTTTTGCTTCACGAAGGCCGGGTCTGAACATGGTGGCTCTTTTTAGCTTTACCACCGTTTCGGGACTGACACTAGGACCTTTATTGTATCAAGTAGGGCCTTCTATTGCTGCAGAAGCATTCGCTTTAACTGCCATCACGTTTGCAGGCTTATCTCTTTACGTCGTTTACTCGAAAAAAGATTTCAGTTTCATGTCTGGATTTTTGATGACAGGGCTGATAGTTGTTATCGTAGGCGGTCTTTTGAACATGTTCTTCATTCAAAGTGGAATGATGCACTTTGTGATGTCTGGCGCAAGTGTCTTGCTGTTTAGTGGATTCATTCTCTATGACACATCGAACATTTTGCGTTACTATGGCACAGATGAGTACGTTTCTGCTACGCTGGCTTTGTATCTTGACATACTGAACCTGTTTATTGCCCTTTTGAGTATTCTTGGCATCATGAGTGATGATTAAAAGAGAGATGGATTTAAGGAACGAGGAACTTGGAGTAACTGCTCTGAATTCTCGTTCCTTGATTTTGCAACCTCAAACTTCGAACCTCTAAGTCCCCTCCTGAAATCGAAATTCGTTGGTCTATTATTTCTTACAATAGTAGGTGTTTCAGCCATTACTATGGTTGTCGGTGGAACTGTTTTCTGGATGACCTACCATGAAGCGGTTCTCGATTTTGAGCAAGCTGTAGAAGGTTTGTCATCTAATACCATTCTTTATGATCGTGCTGGACTACCGTTTAACACACTGAACGGTATTGAAAGCAGGTTAATAATTCCTCAAGAACAAATTGGCCGAAATCTGAAAATCAGCGTT
>ERZ651768.1623-NODE-1623-length-16319-cov-3.393671_pt1 | contig 16319 bp, 13 predicted proteins | sample MGYA00514754_ERZ651768 | MGnify/ENA metagenome assembly ERZ651768
TAGTCGGTTGGTGTGAGGTAACGTGTCAACACCGGTAACAACATTAACGGGAGTAGAGCGCTCACGATGTTGCCCATCCCGTATACCATCGCGTCTTTGACGAAGACGCTCGAGGCTGCCAACCGTATTTGGTCGGTGATGCGGCGCAGGAAGGTCAACTAGCCCCCAGGGCGTGTGGAGAGTTCATGAATCACTTAGATCGCACAGCCTTCCTTTAGAGTCTATATGGGGCGCTCGAACAGCGCATTGAAAGTACCGTTTTGCGGCCGGGTCAGCGGGTTAGGCACCCGCTTGAGTCCAGCCGCCTCACAAATCCTCTGCACCGGATCCTCCGATCTGCCTTCCTGCACCTCGATCATCACTGAACGCAGTTGCGGCATGTGCAGCGTTTCGCCAAAACCCTCCATCGCCGCCACTTCGAGACCATCGATGTCGAGCTTTAGCATCGTTGGGGCCGCGAGGCCGAGTAGCCCGCACAGGTCGTCGCCACGTGCGGCGATGACTCCCTGTTGCAGCTTTCCGCCGGGCTGCCCGACGTGATGCTCGGAGGAACCAGCCCTGGGATCACTTACGGCCAGCGACTCCAGAGATGTGTGATCCGAGAGCCCGACGCAAAAGGGGAACACCTGAGTAGTGACCTCATTCAGATTGATGTTCTCCCACAGATGAGAGAAGGTCGGAATGAACGGCTCGAAGGAGAACACCCGGGCTTCCCGACAGAGCTTGGCCGCCAAGATGGAATAGGCACCCACATTTGCGCCGACGTCCCACAGAACATCCCCGGGTCTCAGGGTATTTTCCAGCCACTCGACCATGTCGGGCTCACCTGTGTAACTAATTTGTGCCCGGTTGTGGTACTCGACCCATGTGTGCACTGCAAACGACACCTTCACCTCAGTTCCCGGTACTGGCGTCTCAATAACTACCGGCGATCGCTCAAGACGAAGCTGTAAGTACTTGGTTCGCAGGTATCCGCGGAGAGATTTCATTTTGTATGCTCTATAAGGGGAGAGTAGGCGCCACGTCCGTCTCCATCGCTCGGTAATGTAAGCTGCAACGGGCGGGCGTCTCGTAAGGCACCATCCCTAGTGCTGGTAAGGCGCAGGGCCTCCCTATCACTATTGATCATTGCCTCTTCACTTCAACGCGGACGACGTACGTGTCGGGATAGGGGAGGGGGCGGTGGTCCTACTCTGCAGTAAGAAGGCAGGCAGTGGCTTCAATTGGGCAGGCCTTTCCTGCCGCTGATGAATATGAGACGTCAATAGAGGGCTCAGTCCAGCGCACGGGTCGGGGTTGCTTTTACCAGAATTTCCCTCAACGTTTAGCCTCACGCGGTACTCAGCTTCCCTCCTATTTGCCCCCTACAGGATCTGCGATCGTATCGGTGGCTATACGGACGAATTAGGGAATCATATAAGAATGAAAAACTCACAGAATCTCGGGGAAGAGGATTTTAGGGTTCTGATAACGTACCCTAACTTAACAATGATGTTAGTGCCCTCACTAGCCATTGGTATTTTCACTAGGATACTCAGGAAGCAGAAGTACCAGGTGGACCTCTTCGATACTACTCACTACGTAGCGGAAGAAAATTCCAGCCCTCAGAATCGAGTAAAATTTCTACAAGCAAGAGAATTCAACGAAACAAATGATCTTGGGGTCAGGATAAGAACTGATTTGATAGACGACTATGTCGAGAAAATAGAGAGTTTTAGGCCCCATTTCATAATCTACTCAGTTGTCGAAGACTGTTATAGGCAAACGTTGGCCTTAATGGAAGCTATCAAGAGCTATGATATTCCTCACATAGTTGGTGGGGTTTACCCGACGGCGGCCCCGGAAGTTTGCATTAATAACGAACTAATAAATGTCATTGGTATCGGAGAAGGCGAAAAAATTATTGTTGATGTAGCTGAAGCATTTAGACTAAACGATTCCCTAGATGAGGTCCCCGGTGTTTGGTATAAATCCAGTGGAAAAATAGTCAGGAATGGAAGGGGACCCCTAATTGATATTAATGAGTCCATTCCTGATTTCTCCCTTTTTGACGACTCACGTTTTAACAGACCTATGGGGGGCAAGATCTTTAGGACGATACCGGTTGAAACTTATCGGGGCTGTCCGTTCCAGTGCACCTACTGCAATTCTCCCATGCAGACAGCTAAATCGCGAGAAAGTGGAATAGGTAATTTCTTGCGTCGAAAAGATATGGAAACTCTTCGGGGTGAATTAAGGAAGTTGATAAAGAGATATGATCCTGAGTTTTTATATTTTATTGATGACAGTTTCACCGCCAGGAACAAGGCCGAAGTTTTTGATTTTTGCGATATGTATGAGGAGTTCAAGCTTCCCTTCTGGTTTAATACACGGCCAGAGACTACGAACTCCGAAATGATGAAAAGACTTAAGGAAGTTGGTGCGTATAGGATATCCTTCGGCATAGAATCCGGAAATGAACAGTACCGAGAAAAGGTACTTAGGCGGAAAGGGTCTAATGATCACTTGAAAGGATTATTTGATATGATTGCTGAAAGTGGAATTCCTTTCAGCTTGAATCTGATTATTGGTATGCCTGGGGAGACCAGGGAACTGATCATGGATACTGTTCACTTTACCAAGACACTCTCAGGTTACGACACAGTCACTGTTAGTATTTTCACACCTTATAATGGTACAGTGTTGAGAGATGTCGCAGTCAAGAATGGTTGGTTAGATTCCAACTATATTACAAAGCATACCACCTCGAGCTCTGCACTGAGAATGCCTCCGCCCTTTGTGTCATCAGCCGATGTTGATTCTCTGATGCGTGTATTGCCTCTCTACATATATTTTCCAGAAAGTGAATGGGGTGAGATAAAGAGAGCTGAAATAGACGATCAAAAGGGAAATGAAATACTGGAACATTATAGTGAGATATATACACGAGATTTCCTAAAGGAAGATCAGTTTGATGAGAAAGTAGTTGTAGTCGACGGAGCCACTGGTTGTAAATCTAACCCCAAGGATTCATTCAGATTGACTTACTCAAGTCCCACAAGATTTGCTGCTGATGAACTGCAAGTTTTGATGATGTCATAAAACCTTGGGCTCAAGGAATATAGATCGAATGAAAGTACTTTTTCTGTATCCGAATCATAAAGGCAACTACATGTTGCCACCTGCTATAGGGATTCTGTCGGCTTGCTTAAAGAGGGCAGGCCACACGGTCGGTTTATTTGATACCACTCAGTATGCGAGCTTTGATCTGGATCATCGACCGGCTGTGGATGTTGATAAATCCAAAGCTGACAGACTTATGGCCAAGCCTTTTGAAGAAACTGAGGTATTGAAAGAAGTTGAGGGAGATATTTATGAGGATTTTGAAAAGAAGGTCAATACCTTTAAGCCAGATTTGATTGCATTGAGCGCTACTGAGGATTTGTGGCTACCTGGTATAGCACTTTTGAAGCATATAGAGGACAAGGATATCCTGACGTTAGCTGGCGGCGTATTCCCTACATTCGCTCCGGATTTAGCAATATCATACCCGGAAATTGATATTATTTGTAAGGGTGAAGGTGAAGTGGCAATAGTTGAATTGTGTAGTAGACTAGCGGAGGGTAAGAGCTACGATGATGTCCCTAATCTGTGGATAAAGAAGGATGGGGGGAAGATAATTGAAAATCCTCTCACTATGGTGGACATGGATGATAATCCTCTTATCGATGTGTCAATTTTCGACGAAGCACGGTATTACCGGCCTATGGCCAGTAAAGTCTACAGGATGTTTCCAGTAGAGATATTTCGAGGGTGTCCATATACCTGTCGCTACTGTAATTCGCCGTGGCAAGCGGCACTTTATAAGAAAGAAGCGAACAGTAGATTCTTAAGGCGAAAATCCTTCGAGAAGATAGAGGAAGAACTTTATTTCTATAAGGATGAAATGCAGGCAGAGTATTTATATTTCTGGTCCGACACATTTTTTTCGTGGAAGAGGGATGACTTTTACAAGTTTTGTGATATTTACGAAGGTATAAAACTGCCTTTTTGGATTCAGACGAGGCCCGAAACTGTCAAGTATGATCTCTTCACGAGATTAAAGGAAATTGGTTGTCATCGAATTTCTTTTGGTGTTGAATGTGGCAACCACGAATTCAGGAAAAAGGTATTGGGTAGGAACGTAACAAATGAACAAATAATTGAGGGATTGAATACGGTATATGAAGTTGGAATACCATTTAGCGTAAATAATGTTATTGGTTTTCCGGGCGAAACTTATGAACTAGCATTCGAGACGATCGAGTTGAATAGAGAGATACCAGCTGATGATCGCAATGCATATCCGTTCACCCCCTTTCATGGTATTCCTCTAAGGGAGGACTGTGATAAACTCGGGTACACGACGTATGGGGAGCTCGTGGAATCATTCGTCGGTTCTGGATCAATTCTGGATATGCCTCAATTCCCTAAAGAAAAAGTAGCTGGGTTATGCAAGACCTTTAACCTTTATGTAAGTTTTCCTAAATCAAGGTGGCCTGAAATTAAAAAAGCAGAAACTGATCGAGAAGTTCATTCTAAATTAACCGCTGAATTTATTGACACCTTCTGGTCAGAACCAGAAGAAGACTTAAGAGAAGCAGCAAAGGGACTTTTTTAGGTATTTGCTTATAATTTTTTTTGAATCTTTTTCAGATGCCTTAGCCTCTTCAACCTTTTTAGATTTGCCAAATAATTTTCTTTTAATAAAATCAAAAAGACCCATAAATCGATATTTTTTGAAATATACAAAAAAGTATTTTAAAGAATTTAATATTTAATCTTAATTGAATTAATCTTAAAGTTTATAGATTATTATTAAATACTTTATACTTTTTATTTATTATAATTTTTATTAATAAATTTTTTTATTAACTCTAATCCTTTTGACATATTAACATGCCCATAACCAATTCTAAAATGATTTTTTGGTGATTTTACAATATCAGAAGTATATACTTTAGAAGGAAGAAGTAAAACACTCTCTTGTTTAATAAGTTTCTCACAAAAAACATCTACACCATCTGGGCCTTTATACCTAGGGTAACCTATACAGCCTCCATCAGGTTCTTTCCAATCAAATAAATATTCATATTCAAGAAAAAACTTATTTAAAATTTTCAAATTCTTTGTTACAATTTTATTAGTTCTATCAAGGATTTTTTTTCTTGAATTAAGTGCAATAATTGCAAGTATTTCACTAGGAGCAGAATTACAAATTGACAAATAATGTTTCATTTTTTCCATTCTATCAAGAAGATCATGATCCTTTGTGGCAATCCAACCTATTCGTAATCCAGGCATTCCATATGATTTTGACATACCATTTAATGAAATTCCTTTTTCATAAATATCAGAAACTTGTATTAATCTTTTAGATTTATCTCTTTCCATTAATCTATAGATCTCATCATTAAAAAGATATATGTCTTTTTCTTTTGCAATATTGATTAACTCATAAAGTGTATCCATAGAAATAATTTTTCCCGTTGGATTATTAGGAAAATTAATAGATATTAAACGAGTATTAGATTTTATAGCACTTATGATTTTTTGAATATCTAAATTCCAATTATCATCAGAATTAAGTCCTATTCCAGTTACCTCACATATTGATTTTGGTAATGTTTCAGATGATTGATAATTTGGAGTGATAACAATTGCGTGATCATTTTTATTAAGAATACATTGCATTGCAACATATATTCCTTCTTCTCCACCAGCAAATGTTAAAATATCATTAGAATTAATATTATCATATGTATCAGCAATTGCCTCTCTTATATTTAATGAACCATAAGTTTCTGTGTAACCTAAATCTAATTTTGTCCATAATTTTTTATCTTCTACATTAGACAAAAGCAAAAGTTCTTCAAGGGATACTGACTCTATATTCGAAGCACACATATTATACTTAGTATTAAATTCCCAGCGAGAGAAAAAAGTTTCAAGCTGAAAATCAGGTAATCTTGCCATGAATTAAAAACTTATTCCGATTTAGGAGTTTCTTCTTTTGGAGCTTCCTCTTTTGGAGCTTCCTCTTTTGGAGCTTCCTCTTTTGGAGCTTCCTCTTTTGGAGCTTCCTCTTTTGGAGCTTCTTCTTTTGGAGCTTCCTCTTTTGGAGCTTCCTCTTTTGAAGCTTCAACAGCAGCTTTATCAGCTTCTTTTTCTTTTTCTTTTGCTCTTAATTCATCTATAACTTGTTGCGGTGATTTTCCAGCAAGTATTTCATTAACGTATTTTTCAATAACAATTTCTTCTTTGAATTTATATGCTCCTGTTTTATCAGATTTTACTGACCTAACCAATTTCGCATATTTTACGCCTGATTTATTTTTTAAAGATGCTACTACTTTCTTTGCCATTACTTAATTTCTTTATGAATTGTATATTTTCTAAGAATTGGATTATATTTTTTTAACTCAATTCTATCAGGAGTATTTTTTTTATTTTTTGTAGATATATATCTAGATGTCCCAGGAAGACCCGATTTCTTATGTTCTGTACATTCTAAAATAACTTGAGTTCTATTTCCTTTTTTAGCCATAATTATATACTTAAAGTTCCTTTTTCTTTAGCTTTTTTTAAAACTGCACTAATTCCAAACTTATTAATAGATTTAAGAGCTGATGAACAAACCTTAATTTTTATCCATTTATCTTCTTCAGGTATATAAAACTTTTTTAAATGAAGATTAGGATAAAACATTCTCTTAGTTCTATTATTTGCTTTAGAGACATTATTACCAACTCTAGCTCTTTTTCCAGTGATCTGACAAACTTTAGACATGACAGTTTTTTTAATTAGCACGCAAATATCGTAAAACTGTAAATAATAACAAACCTCGTCTTAGTTTTTTATTATTTAGTAATTTCTATAATTTTATTAATAACAAAATCACCTTAATATGATAAAAAATAGTTCAAAAGCGATAAATCTTGAAAATCAATACGGAGCACATAATTATCATCCGCTTCCTGTAGTTCTATCAAAAGGAAAAGGAGTACATGTTTGGGATGTTGAAGGTAAAAAATATTTTGATTTTTTATCCGCCTATTCTGCAGTAAATCAAGGTCATTGCCATCCAAAAATAATTAACTCACTAATTGAACAATCCAAAATATTAACTCTTACTTCAAGAGCCTTCTATAATGATGTTCTAGGAGAATATGAAGAATATATTACTAAATATTTTAATTATGATAAAGTACTTCCAATGAATACTGGTGTAGAGGGAGGTGAAACTGCAAATAAATTAGCCAGAAAATGGGGTTATCTAATAAAAGGTATTGAAGAAAATAAAGCAAAAATTATTTTTGCTAACGGAAATTTTTGGGGAAGAACATTAGCAGCAATATCTAGTTCTAATGACCCACTTTCATACAAAGATTTTGGTCCTTTTATGCCAGGATATGAGCTAGTTCCCTATAATGATTTAAATTCTTTAGAAGAAGCATTTCAAGACAATAATGTTTGCGCATTTATGGTAGAGCCTATTCAAGGAGAAGCTGGAGTAGTTGTCCCCGATGAAGGATATTTAGCTGGAGTTAAAAAATTATGTTCTCAGTATAATGTTCTTTTTATGGCTGATGAAGTTCAAACAGGAATTGCTAGAACTGGAAAAATGCTTGCTACTGACTATGAAGATGCTAGACCTGATGTTCTTATTCTTGGAAAAGCATTATCAGGAGGAGTTTTACCTGTGTCTGCTGTTTTAGCAGATGATGAAATAATGATGTGCATAAAACCCGGAGAACACGGATCAACATATGGGGGAAATCCTCTTGCATGTGCCGTTGCCAAAACTGCACTTAAGATAGTAAAAGATGAAAACCTTGAAGAAAATGCAATGCTAATGGGCAACTATTTTAGAAAAAAAATGAATGACTTAGCAAAAGAATCAGATCTTGTAAATCTTATAAGAGGAAAGGGACTTTTAAATGCTTTAGTAATTCATGATTCTGAAGATAGCTCAACAGCTTGGGACATATGTTTAAAAATGAAAGAAAAGGGATTAATTGCAAAACCAACACATGGTAATATTATACGTTTTGCTCCTCCTCTTGTCATAAACAAGAAGGAGATTGATGAATCTTGTCAAATAATTAGAGATTGTATATTAAATTTTTAATAATCAATTAAATAATTCCTCATCTCTTTCAATCATCAAAATAGAAGATTGTGGTACAATAAAATATTTATCTCCTTGATAAATAACCTCGTAAGAACTTCCTTGTAAAAAAACTGCTAAATCACCTTCTTTAACTTGCAATGGGACATATTTAATTTTTTCTTTTTCATTTTTCCATGTTTCATCATCATCAATTGGCAGAGGAATAGGATAACCAGGTCCTGATTTTACAACGTATCCATATTGTATTTTTTCTTTTTCTTTTACTCCAGGAGGAAGGTAAAGTCCACTCGCAGATCTTCCAGATTCTTTTCTCGGTTTTATTAAGACTCTATCTCCAACAATATTTATTTTATCAAGAGAATTTGATGTTTTATTCATAATATTAAAAATAATAATTTAGTCAGCTCTATCTATTAGTTTTGAATTAATTTTTTTACTTGCTTTAGCTCCTAACTCTCTCAATCTTTCAGATTTTCTTACCAAATTATCTTTACCATCTACCAATTTTTTCATAGCATCAGAATAAGTTTTTTTGGTAGAATCAATATTAGATCCAACTTTAATTAATTCATCTGAAAAAGAACAAAATTTATCATAAAGCGCACCCGCCTGTCTTGCAATTTCTAAGGCGTGTTTATTTTGATTGTCTTGTTTCCACATAAATGCAACGGTACTTAACGTCGCTAATAAAGTTGAGGTTGAAACAATAATAATATTATTTTCTAATGCTTTATCATAAATTTGAGAATCTTCAATTAATGCCAACCCTAAGGCAGGTTCATTAGCAATAAACATTAAAATATAATCAGGTTGATTTAATTCCAAATTTTGATAATTTTTTTCAGATAAACTCTTAATATGATTATTAACACTTTTAACATGATCTTTTAATAAATTCTTTTTTTCATCACTATTCTCAGTATTAAAATAATTAGCATATGCCGTTAATGACACTTTTGAATCAATAATAATATTTTTTCCATCTGGAAGATTAACTATATAATCTGGCCTCTGATTTTCATCATCTTCATTTTTAAAATTTTTTTCTTTATCATATCCAACACCTTCTTTTAGTCCAACTTTTTTTAAAATATTCTCGACTTGTAACTCACCCCAATTGCCTTGTGTTTTAGAATCACCTTTCAATGCATGAGTAAGATTTTCTGCTTCTTTACTCATTTGTAAATTCAATTCTTTCAAACTTTTAATTTGTTCTTGAAGGCGACCATTCCATTCAGAATTAGCTTGATTAGATTTTTCTACTTTATTTTCAAAATTTTGAATCCTCTCCTTTAATGGATCAAGAATCATAGAAATAGTTTCTTTATTATTCGATGAAAATTTTTTTGATTTTTCTTCAAAAATTTCATTAGAAAGATTTTTAAATTCAAGAGAAAGAATATTCTTCATCTGTTTTAATTCTTCTGATTTTTTTTCATGTGATTCCTCTAAAGATATATTGGAATTATTTGAGAGTTTAAAAACTATATATGCTACACCACAGAGAATAACTAGTCCAAGAAGAATTAAAAAAACATCCATATTCAAAAATAACTATTTATTTCTTACATACTAAGATTCATATGAATCAAGGGGTGCACAACTACAAAAAAGGTTTCTATCTCCGTGAGCATTATCAATTCTACTCACTGAAGGCCAAAATTTTCTGTCCTTAATATAGGGTAAGGGATAGGCCGCTTTCTCTCTAGTGTATGAATATTTCCATGATGAAGAAGTTACAATCTCTGCAGTATGAGGTGCATTTTTTAAGACATTATCTTTTTTATCAAACTTTCCGTCTTCAACTTCTTTAATTTCATTTCGTATTTCAATCATAGCATCACAAAATCTATTTATTTCATCTAATGATTCACTTTCTGTAGGTTCAATCATCATAGTCCCTGGAACTGGAAAAGAAACTGTCGGTGCATGATAACCATAATCCATTAGCCTCTTAGCAATATCTTCTACATCAATTTCTATCAAAGTCTTAAAATTTCTACAGTCTATAATAAACTCATGGGCATTTGTCCCATTTATTCCCTTATATAATATATCATAAGAATTTTCTAGTCTTTTCCTAATGTAATTAGCGTTAAGTATAGAAATTTTTGTTGCATTCGTAAGACCCTTACCACCCATCATGGATATATAAGCATAAGAAATTGCAAGTATACTTGCACTTCCATATGGTGCTCCAGACACAGGTCTAATATTTTTTTTATTATTTTCTTTCAAAATATTTTTTGGAAGATAATCGACAAGACATTCAACAACACCTATTGGACCCATACCTGGCCCTCCTCCTCCATGCGGGATACAAAAAGTTTTATGGAGATTAAGATGACAGACATCAGCACCTATTCTTTTAGGATTTGTAATTCCTACTTGAGCATTCATATTCGCTCCGTCCATATAAACTAGTCCACCATGATCATGAACCAAACTACAAGCTTCACGGATATGATGTTCAAACACTCCATGAGTAGAAGGATATGTCATCATAAGACTACTCAAGTTCTCAGAATTCTCTATACACTTTTTCTTTAAATCATCTAAATCAATATTACCATGCTTATCACATTTAATAACTACAATATTCATCCCTGCCATAATAGCTGAAGCAGGATTTGTTCCATGTGCTGAAGAAGGAATAAGTACAATATTTCTATTTGCCTGACCCCTATCTAAATGATATTCTCTTATCACCATAAGCCCTGCGTACTCTCCTTGAGCACCAGAATTAGGTTGTAAAGACATAGCAGAAAATCCTGTAATTTCACACAACCATTTGTCCAAATCTTCAAACATGATATGATATCCTTTAGCTTGATCTAATGGAACAAAAGGATGTAAATTCATTTCCTCCCAAGTAAGAGGTATCATTTCAGCAGTAGCATTTAATTTCATTGTGCAAGAGCCAAGAGATATCATAGAGTGTACAAGAGATAAATCTTTATTTTCTAACCGCTTCAAATATCTAAGGATTTCGTGTTCAGTATGATAACTATTAAAAACTGGATGTGAGAGAAAGTCTGATGTTCTTGTCAAAGGATTACTCAAATTTATTTCTTGATTATCAAAAGAATCTAAATCAATCTCAATACTAGTATTACTAACCTCTGAAAAAATTTGAAGTATATCTAATACATCAGAATTTGATGTGGTTTCATCAATTGATATTCCAATATGATTGCTATCAAAATACCTAAAATTAATGGATGATAATAAAGCTCTTTTTTTAATATTTTTCTTAATTTTTTCCGAAGGAACAGTGATTTTTAAGGTATCAAAAAATAATTTGTTTTCTTGTAAAAAACCTAAAGATGATAATCCAGAATTGAGTAAACAGGTAAATCTATGTATTTTTTTAGCAATGTTTGTAACACCTTTTTTTCCATGATAAACAGCATACATTCCTGCCATAACAGCAAGTAAAACCTGAGCAGTACAAATATTAGACGTTGCTCTATCTCTTTTTATATGTTGCTCTCTAGTTTGAAGTGCCATTCTATAAGAAGAATTGCCAGAAGAATCAACACTAACACCTATAATCCTTCCAGGAATATTTCTTTTAAATTCTTCTTTTGTAGCAAAAAAAGCAGCATGAGGTCCTCCATAACCCATAGGAACACCAAATCTTTGAGAATTTCCAACTACTACATCTACGCCATACTCACCTGGAGGTTTTAAAATTGCTAATGACATTAAATCTGCTATAACACAAACTGAAATATTTTTTTCTTTAGACTTTTTAATAATTTTTGATGGATCCAAAATACATCCTTCACTATCTGGATACTGAATTATAATCCCATAGTATCCTTCCTCAAAATCAAAATTTGACAAATTATCAACAACAATTTCAATACCTAAAGGAGCAGATCTTGTTTTTAATAATTCTATTGTTTGAGGAAAAATCTTATCAGAAACAAAAAATTTATTTGATTTCTTTTTTTCTCCTTTTCTTATACGATGAAGCATTGTCATAGCCTCTGAAGCTGCAGTGCTCTCATCGAGAAGAGAAGCATTTGAAATTTCCATAGCTGTTAAATCTGTTATTAATGTTTGAAAATTAATTAATGCCTCTAATCTCCCCTGTGCTATTTCTGCTTGATAAGGAGTATAAGCTGTATACCATCCGGGATTTTCCAATATATTTCTTTTAATAACATTAGGTATTATGCAATTATAATACCCCATTCCTATGTATGATTTATAAACTTTATTCTTACCTATTACTTTTCTAAAATGATCTAAAAATTCTGATTCTGTTTTAGGTTTATCCAAAATCAATTCTTTTTCAAGAGATATTGATTTAGGAAGCGTTAATCCTATCAATTCATCAAAAGATTTAAGGCCTATTTCTTTTAACATTAACATTTGATCTTTTTCAGATATAGAATTATGTCTGCTAGAAAATTCATCTGAAGAAAAAGAATATTTGTTCATAATTTGAGTAACAAAAATTAATAAGCAAATGTATATACAAACTTTAAAAATAAAATTGATTGCATTAAAGAAATGTATTAATTCTAATATTTTAAATTTGCATTAAATATCAAAATATATTGATGTCTTCTATACTAATAAAAAATGCTAAAATCATTAACGAAAATAAAGTATCAACTAATGATATTTTAATAAAAAATTCTAGAATTGAAAAAATTGATCCAAATATATCTGTTGATTATAAGTGTGAAATCATAAATGCTGAAAATTTATGTCTTATTCCAGGATTAATCGATGATCAAGTTCATTTCAGAGAACCAGGACTAACTCATAAAGGAGAAATATACACTGAATCCATGGCAGCTATTGCTGGGGGAGTAACTTCTTATATGGAAATGCCAAATACTATACCTAATGCAACTAACATAGATGAATTAGAAAAAAAATATTCTATTGCTAAACAAAAATCATTTGCTAATTACTCTTTCTACATTGGAGCAACCAATAATAATTATGATGAAGTATTAAAAGTTGATAAAAAAAATGTGTGTGGAATTAAAATATTTATGGGTTCATCAACTGGTAATATGTTAGTAGACAATGATGATACTTTAAAAATTATTTTTAGAAATGCAGAAACAATAATTGCTACTCACTGCGAAGATGAAAATACCATAAAAACAAATACAATGAAGGCGCTTGAAAAATATGGAGATAACATACCAATGAGCGAGCATCCCATAATTCGATCACGAGAAGCTTGTTTTCAATCTTCATCTAAGGCAATACAACTTGCTAAAGAATTTGATACTAAACTCCATATACTACACATCTCAACAAAAGAAGAAATAAATCTCTTTTCCAATATTAATTTAAAAAACAAAAAAATAACATGTGAGGGCTGTATACATCACTTGTGGTTTAATGAAAAAAACTATGAAAAATTGGGTAGTATGATTAAATGGAATCCTGCAATAAAATCGCCAGAAGATAAAGAAGCAATATTAGATGGATTAATTAATAATTATATTGATGTAATAGCTACCGATCATTCTCCTCATACAATTGAGGAAAAATCCAACAACTATACAAATTGCCCTTCAGGTGGACCCCTCATACAACATTCTTTACCTGCCTTATTAGAAATGTATCACAATAATAAAATTAATTTAGAAACAATTGTTCAAAAAACATCTCATAATCCTGCCATCTTATTTGATATTAAAGAAAGAGGTTTTATAAGAGAGGGTTATTTTGCAGATCTTGTATTATTTGATTTAGATAATACATGGAAGGTTTCAGAAAATAAAATTTTTTCTAAATGTAACTGGACACCATTTATAAATGAAAGTTTCAAATCTAAAATAATACACACTATTGTATCTGGAAATCATGTTTATAATAATTGTAATATCAAGCTAGATCCTACGTCATTAAGATTAGAATTTGACAGAGATTAAATAATTTAATTTGTCTTAGTAAATACATTATTCTAGATTTGCTGAATTAATTATGGTGGTTGTAGTTCAGTTGGTTAGAACGCCTGATTGTGGTTCAGGAGGTCGCCGGTTCGAGTCCGGTCTTCCACCCTTTTTTCTTACAATGCTTGCAGTTTTTTCTCTCTAAAGATAAATAATTCTGACAGTTATTTGACAGTTATTGATTAATCAATCTTTTTCAATTATTGATTAACAGAAAAATTTTCTATTATTTCAACCTTTTTAACAAGTTCATACAAATTACAATCTAAATCAAAAAAATGAATTTTCTCTTGAATCCCATATTGTCCTTTTAGTTCAATATACTCTGAGAAATATTTAATTTTTAAGAACTTATTTTTGTTATTTATGTCAAATAAAAATCCCTCACGATTATTTACCCAAAAATTAAAGGGCGGGAAGTCAGAGATACTATTTCCTTCAATATCAAAAAAAGCTACATCATTTACATATATATACTCTTGTAAATCGCCAAACTCAATTCTTAAATCAGAATACTTAACTACAATTTCTTTTTCAACCCCAATTTGATCTAAATCTATGATTTTTATTTTTTCTGTTTTAATTCCCTCTAAAGGGTTAATTCTTTTTTGTTTGCCAGTCAATACTCCATTTTTAAACTCAGCGATGTTAATATGAATTTTTGGCCCTGCCCTATATTTTTTTGCACCATAACCAATTTCGTAAAAGGGGTCGGAAAAAATAATGTAGTATGCTATTCCAGAAAATAAAATTCCTGATTTATATTTATAACAACTGGTAAGCCTTTTTGGTTTATCAACATCCTTAAAATACTCTGTAATTGAAGGATATCCCTCATACGTTTTATCATCTTCAGTTAAATATATAAGTTCACCTTTCGGGACGTATATATTATCCATAGAACTAAAATCAATATAATTTTCATCTATATATTGGGGAAAAGAGGCTTCTTTTAAAAAACCATTAAATACATATCCTTCATATTTTTTAATCTCATAAGGATCAGAGTGAATATCTCCGTCACCAGGAATGGTATAGAATGTTTTTGCATATTCTATTTTTACCCATTCACCCATAACTACTTTTTTGTCTCCAGTTTTTTGGTCGATTTCATTTATAGTTAATTTAATTCCTGTTTTAGATTTTATAATAACTTTTTGGCCATAAAGAATCGCTTCGATCTTCTTCGCGGTAGCATTTGGAGCTTCACGCACATTTAAACCTCCTTTTGATGAAACATAATATACCTGACCGAAAGAGATCAATGGAAGTGTTAGTAAAATAAATAATAAGGTAATTAATAAGTAGTATATTTTTTTCACATTTCAATCTAAAATTTTTATACCAAAATGCAAAATCAAATTCCTATGGCGTTATATGTGTATAGGTTTCTAAAACCTCTAAATACTAGAGATTTTGGCTCAATACGATGGTGATTTTTCGCTGAAAATGCTATTGTTGCTATAATTTTTCAAATACTAAACGGTAATGATCCATGACCTCTTTTTCAAAACATACCTTGTTGGGGCTTATTTTGAAAATAGAGACTAGGTGCCTGAATTCCATATCCGTGAAATATCTTGGAATGAGTGAAAGATATAACCAATACTTTTTAAGATGAAATTTTCTGAATTTCTTCCGCCATTGGGCAATGGTTTCAATATAGTCTAGCCTTCCGCTACTTTGGGAAATTAGTTTGAATCCGGGTTCCGCACATTTAATGACCATTTCGGGGCCATATGGAAGCCACGAACCTGGAAACTGCTTTACCATGAGTGCCATAATATAGGCCGTAGATCCTTTTTCAGCATTCACGTCCAGATCCTCAAATTCGATCATATTCTTGCTGAAGGTCATCGTCTGCATATAAAATCGTCCACCAATCGGCAACAAATCAAAGAGCGTTTTAAAAAAATCTCTATAAATTTGTTCCTGTTTACCTGCCTGCCATTCTTCTACTGAACAGAAATGCTCCAATCCCCCAATACAGGTAATGGCATCAAAAATTCCAAAGTCCTCTTGTTTTACATAGCGACAATCTTTCACCATCACCTTGTAACCATTCTTTCGACAGGCATCCGCCTGCCCTTGTGAAAGCGTCAAACCTATACTTTTTGCATCTCTTTCATGCGTAATATATCGCATAAAAGGAGCCCAACCACATGCCATGTCAAGCACTTTGCTTCCTTTGGCAATATTGAGGCTATCAGCTATGAATTTGTGTTTTTCTTTTA
>ERZ651768.1627-NODE-1627-length-16297-cov-3.966831_pt1 | contig 16297 bp, 10 predicted proteins | sample MGYA00514754_ERZ651768 | MGnify/ENA metagenome assembly ERZ651768
ACGAGGGGGCAAAGCATGCGTTTGCCAATGCATCCGGTATTGTCTATGAACCGGTCGCTGCTGAGGATTCATGGGAGAAGACAGTAAATTTTCTAAAGACACATCTCAACAACTGAGCATATAAATATTCAATCCTTATCTTCGCTCAATTCTTCCATCTCTTTGATTGCTTTGTTCATGGCCCTTACTCTTACATCACCCTTGTCAATAGCTGTTACCATCTTTTGAGCCTTATCTCTGAGTTCGTCAGTCATTCCCTCGAATTGCCTAAACTCTTTCTCTAGTATCCCGAATTTTTGGAGTATTTCCTCAGCCCGTTCATTCAATGCTATGGATTTAAAACCCATGTTGATACTAATCAGGAATGCAGCGAAAGAATTTGGGCCCATAATTAAAACTCGATAGTCTCTGAAAATCCGTTCTTTGGTGCTTCTTTCTATATTATCTTCCTGAAGGCGATCAATTAGCTGCATCAGAGATTCACTGGGTATGAACATAACTCCGAAATCAATGGTGACTCCCTTTAGCATGTATTTTTCATTAATGTCTTTAGCATTACCTTTAGTACTTCTTTTGATGGCTTTAAGAGCAGCATCCACTTCCTTTTTGGCATTCTTATCCTGCTTCTCTGCTGCCTCGACATAGGTGTCATAGAGAGCCGATGGGAATTTTGCATCGATTGATAATAATCCTTCATCCAGGTCAATAGCGAATTCAACCCTCTGATCACTCCCTTTCTTGATCTCATAATTCTTTTTGATTTTATTGCCAGGAATGATATCTGTGATGATTGCCTCTAAACCCCATTCACCAAATCTACCGGCTAATGTACCGCCTGATAGATAACGAGTGAGCTGTTTTAGGGGATAATTAAATTCAGATAGACCCAGTGTCAGTTTTACAATGTCTTCCTTCTGATTTTGAAGAACATTCTTTTGTTGATGCAATGATTCCGTTATTTCACTCAGAATTTCTACATCTTCATTATTTTCATCATCAGTTCTTTTTAGGTTTAAATAAATATTAAAGCCAACTAAACAACTTAGAAGAATTAACAGTACTAGTATAATTTCATTCATCGATTACCTTCCCAGTTTTTAGATTATCAATTTAATCAAAATGATAATAGATACTTTATGACATAAAGTTAGAGACTACCCCAACTCAGAAATATAGAACAACTCCTCCTGTATGGGATTCCAGTCGGTATCAATGATCAGATCCGTTTGACTGATAGGGTCAGATTCAACGGTTCTGATGCTCTCAATACTGGCACTGATGACATTATCTTCCGTCATCGGGTCAAAGGCCATGACTAAACTTTCCGTATCATCAGAGATCAAACCTGCAAGCAGTGACAGATCAGGTTCGGGAAGCTCATCTAGTTCTGCAACAGTCTCGGGCAACACGAGATCAAAAGGATCGGCAGCTTCAACCAGAAGATTCGGAAGCTCATCCCCACGACCCCGACAACCAAAATCATCTCCCTTTAAAATACCGGACTGCGTTGGGTCATTTCCAGCGGGTTTCCAATCTCCATCCGGGGGTATCACAGAAACATCTTCATCGGTAGGTACTGTGACGGGCTGGTCAATAGTACTCGCAATCCTTTGATTACCCGTAAATGCCGATTCATTACCATCCGGGTTGATGACCACACTGGTGCCAGTGGTGAAGGCAAACCAGACTTCTCCGTCTGCCGAAGAATAATAACTATAGCCTTCAAATACATTGTCACCAGTATCAATTGGAATTTCCACGCTCCAGCCCTCGTCATTAATCTGGATCTCATCCAATAAAGCATCGGTGTGAATGTAGATTACATAATCTTGATCTCCATCACCATCCATATCACGAGTGTAGGCACATTCCAGATCAAGCAGGGCCTGAAGGGAAATTTTTAGTGTAGTTGCTCTGCCATCTTCAATATCAATGTCTTCAATACTTGTTAATTGATCATCGGTGAAAGCACGAAGATCAATCGTAGAACCGCTATAGTCATCGAACACAAGCATGTCGCCCTCGCCATCCACGACATCGGTACCACTGCCCCCATCGATTAAAGTGAAATCTAATGAATTAATCCAGAATGAGTCATACCCATGTCCACCAAGAACGGAATCCCCTGAACCTATGTCAAAAACATTGTCATCTCCCGCTCCACAGGTGATGGTATTGACTGCTACATTGCAGGTGATGGTGTCATTGCCACTGCCGGTGCCGGCGTTTTCAATGACGGTATTTTCTGAAATCCCGATGGGAAAACCAGAGTATTCGTAATCATAATCGGAGCTCCCATTACCATAAGGAACTTCAAGCTCAAGCTCAGCCGTGCCTATATATGAGATCGTACCTCCCCTAAGATCCAAGGTAATATCCAGGTCATAACCGGAAAGAACAATGGTATCGATGCCACCGGTGTCATAAATGGTGGTATAAACCGGTCCCGAATAGGTGTAGATGGTATCTCCTTGGTTATACTCCGGAGTCATGCCATAGAGGTACTGGATGGTTTTAATGTCATTGATTGCAGGCTGATCTTGAACCAGCCAATAATCCACTTCGTATCCGGGCCAAGGATTGACAAGATATCCAACTCCAATATAAGACATCACCGAATAGAGGCTGGTGTTTTGTTCTATGGTAGAGGTATAGTCGTGGTGAGTGTGGGACAATCCAAGTGAGTGCCCAATTTCATGAAGCAAGAGTGATAAATTATATCCCGGCCAATCCTCACCCCATTGATCATAGTCTGCTCTGATCCAAATATCATTGGCTGTCGAATTGTTTTCACCCTGGAAATAGTAGGGTACGTTTGACCAGCCAGCAGCCCCGTAAAATTCCCCACTGGATAATGCTATACGAATATCCCCACACATGCTTTCGTTGTCTTCGACTTTGACAAAGGTAATGCCGGAAACATTGCCCCAATACTCAAAGGCCTTGTCAACCATTGCTTCCCACTCAGCAGAACAATTTTCTATGTTTGAATAGACGCCATCTTCGCCTTGTTCCCATCCATCATCATAATTATCACCTAAAACAGAATTTACATTCATCAAACTGTAGGTGATTACAAGAGGCGTGCTGGGATCATCATCATGTTCAAATCTTAGGCTAAAATCCTCATACCATTCTTCATCGTCATCATCCCAAAAGGAAACCCATTGTTGTCCATTTATAGCAATATCATCGGATATAGGCATATCAAATACGCTGACATGCTCACTAAACCAGGGATTGCCATAATCCACATCGTTGACATCAATAGTCAGTGTTTTTTCAATACTATAGCCGCCTTGGTCTGTAACCGTGATTGTCAAGGTGTAGGATGTGCTTTCTGTTTCATAATCCAGCCAGGTTCCACTTTTGACGATGAGTTGACCATCAACCACTTCAAAGCTTTCAGCGCCTTCTCCACTTATGGTATAGGTGAAATCATCATTGATGTTAGCGTCGGTTATAGCGATCCACCCAACCGGAGCACTAACATAACTTTCATCCACTGAATGATTATCAAGGCTAAATTCCGTCGGGGCAATATTGACCTCAACGGAATAATCCTCGCTAATGGTGGCACCTCCTTTATCGGTTGAGGTTATCGTGATGCTGTAACTTCCTTGGGTTTGATGAACAGGATTGATCTCGTCTTTGAGTTTGAGTTGACCATTGACGATTTCAAAGGTATCGGCATCCATGCCTGTTATGGCATAGGTATGATTTTCCCCGGCATCTTCATCAACAGTTGTGATGTCGCCAACGACACCCCCGGTATCATTTTCATTGACATAGAGACTCCCTGTGAGTTTCATGCCACTTGGCTTATCATTGATATCATTGATGGTGACCGTAAAATCTTCGGAAGTGGTCAGTCCCCCGCTATCAGTGGCGGTCACCGTAACTGCATAACTGTTCTGGACCTCGTAATTGGCACTGACTCCGTCTTTAAGCTTCAGTTGGCCATCGACTACTTCAAAGGAATCAGCATCAGCACCGGAGAGGGTATAGGTATGACTATCACCTACATCTTCATCGGTGGTAGTTAGGTCACCGATCACTGCACCTGCAGAGTTTTCATCGATCGTAGTGCCTGAGAGAGCAATGGCGGTTGGTGCATCGTTGATATCAGTGACTTCTATGGCATAGGTTGTGGCTTGCTCATGGTTGGCATCATCGCTAGCTGTAATTGTGATTGAATAACTATTCAGGGCTTCATAGTTGGCAGCAATCCCATCTTTAAGCTTCAGTTGCCCATCGACCACTTCGAAGTTCTCAGAACCGGTTCCAGACAGGGTGTAAGTGATATTGGCAGTGAAATCAGGATCAATGACCGAGAGGGTGCCAATCACCACGCCTTCGGCATTTTCTTTGAAAGTGGTGGCGCTAAGCTGGACAGTTCCAACGGTTAGGGTGTATTCCTCCTGAATGGTTATGCCACCCTTATCGGTAGAGGTTATAGTCAGAGTGACCGTGGGTTCTGCAACATTATCTATGGATTGTCCTTCTTTTAATTTCAATACCCCAGTACTGGTCACTTCAAAGCGATCATCACTGACGGTATAGGTGTGACTGTCACCTGCATCTTCATCAGTAGTGGTGAGTGTTCCCACTTCAGCACCATCGGTGTTATCCATCAGGCCGGTTCTGGAGATATCAATATCGCTTGGCGCATCATTGAGATCGTTGATGGTGACCGTAAAATCTTCGGAAGTAGTCAGACCGCCGCTATCAGTGGCGGTCACCGTTACAGCATAACTGTTCTGGACCTCGTAATTGGCACTGACTCCGTCTTTGAGTTTGAGCTGGCCATCCACCACTTCAAAGGAATCGGCATCATCACCGGAGAGGGTGTAGGTGTATTCATGGGTGGCATTGATATCATCAATGGCAGCACTGAGTGTACCGACTATGGCGCCATCATCATTTTCATCAACTGCGGTGTTGGTGATGGCAACATGGGTGGTAACATCGTTCACGGTAATTACATACGTTTGGCTAGCACTGCCGCCACTGCCATCACTGACCGTGACCTCAACCGAGTAAATATTGTCCTGATCACTGTCTGCAGGGTTCTCATAATCGGGTCTGTCAATAAAGCTTAAAGCCCCGGTACTAGCATCGATATCAAAGAGGGTTTGATCGTCTCCTCCAGTGATCGAGTAGGTGAGGGTATCATCATCGACATCGGTGGCGGTGATGTCTGCCACTGCAGTGGTGTTTTCATCGATGGCAAATTCCATCACTCCAACCAGCTCCGGAGCATCTTGGACCGGGGTCACCGAAATGGTCACCGTACCGGTATCGCTTAGACTGCCATCGCTAACTCTGTAAGTGAATGTCCCAAAATCAGTGTTATCGTCATTGAGGTTGGCATCCGGGGTGAACACCAGGCCGGTGAGTTGGGAGATAGTCAAGGTGCTGTTGACAGTCACTTCTGTGCCATCGGCCATGGCTAAAGTGCCTCCGGTAGGCACTGCGGTTACGGTGATCGTTAAACTGTCACCATCGGCATCGGTGGGGGTACTGATATCAAGGGCTGTACTGGTAGCATCTTCATCCATGGTGAGGGTTTTATCTGCCGCTGCGACCGGAGACCTGTTACTGGGAGTAGGTAGGACCATTGATCCACCACCTCCGCCACCGCCACCACAGGCGGCGAGTGTTAAGGAGGCTAGACTAGGAAATGTAAGGGTTTTGAGGTTTTTCCTGGTAGACATACTACAAAAGAATAGCCTATTTATTGAGAAGAAGAAAGTTAGAAATTATTGAGAAATAATTGATTCAATTATGATCTATCTCAATGAGAGATTAAGCAGCTATTCTATACTCACCGCTCCCTGAAGGCCTCATTGGCAACTTTTGTGACCGGTTGCAGCAGATAATTGAGAACGGTTTTTTCACCGCCCACAATATCAGCCTGGGCAACCATTCCTGGAAGGATTTTGATGTTTTTTCCAAGCGATGTGAGCCCATCTCCAGAGACTGCAATCTGGCAGATATACCAAATACTGCCGTCTTCTTTTTGGATTGAATCTGCTCCAACATTAATGACTTTCCCATTTAATGATCCAAATTTGGCGAAGTCAAAGGCTGTTAATTTGATGATGGCTCGTTGGTCTGGAAGAACATAGGCGATGTCTTTGGGGCTGATTTCGACTTCAATTAAAAGATCATCTTCTATTGGCACAATTTCAACCAGCGGTTCCCCTGGTTGCACCACACCACCTGTGGTATTGACCAGTAATCGATTGACAATGCCTTCAACAGGAGCTTTGACAATGGTTCTGGCAAGGCGGTCTTCAAGGATGGGTTGGGTTTCTCCCAATCGCAACAATTGGGCTTCGGCATCGGATAGGCGTTGCAATAAACGAATCAGTTCCATACGCGATTCAACTCCCTGTTCAACCAATGGCGTGAGTATGTCACGCTCTTCTTCGATGAGTCTTAAATTGTTTTCAGCAGCCTGTTTTTCCTTTATAAGCCCAGATAACTGAGACTGGAATAGGGTCTGATCCAAATAAATCAATGGTGCACCTGGTGAAACCGGGTCGCCAGGCTTGACCAGAATGTCTTCAATAATGCCACCTTCCAGATTTTGGATGATCTGTATTTTTGAAGAAGCGATAACCCGACCCTGACCTCGGGTTACCTCTTCCAAAGAGGCAAAGTTGGCCCAGGTTATGATGCACACCCAGAACAAAACAGTGATGTATAAGATAATGTTGGCATTGCGCAATGATCTTTTTTCACTCATGCTCTCTGCCCCGTTTTTAGTTGGTTAAGCACATCTTCCTTGGGTCCATCGATGGCTATTCTACCGTCGGCCAAAACAATGATCCGGTCCACCAATTCCAGCATTGGCAGTCGATGGGTAACCAAGATCAGTGTTTTATACATCCGATCATCAATGTGTTTTACAAAATCTTGTTCAGCGTTCAGATCAAGTGCTGCAGTCGATTCATCCAGCAATAAAACCTCCGGTCTGGCTGCCAAGGCTCTTGCCAGAGCAATGGCCTGTCTTTGTCCCGTTGACAGGGATTGCCCACGATCTGCAAGCACTGCCTGCAGACCACCTGGGATGGTGGCAAGGAAATTCTGAGTGCCGCTGCACTCCAATGCTGCTTTAAGTGCATCGTCGTCGATCCATTCCCGTCCCATCAGGATGTTGTCTTTTAGAGTGCCTGAGAACAATTGAAAATCCTGGAGCACGACTGCTAATTTTTGTCTGAACGTATGATCATCAATTTGATCTGCAGCCATTTTATCGAACGTTAAACCGCCTTGAGTGGGCAAATATAATCCTGCAGTGAGTTTGATCAGTGTTGTTTTGCCAGAGCCATTACGACCCATGATCGCAACTTTTTCACCGGCTTGAATAATGGCATTGATTGCGGTCAGACTTGGCTGAGTGGATTCAGGATAAGTAAAGCCCAGGCCTTTCCATTCCAGATTGCCTAACTGGTCAACTTTCATGCCCTGGGACTTTTCTGTGTTGTCTATTGAGATGGTATTCATCAGCTGATCTATTTTTTGATAGGCCGTTCGGGCGGCATTGAGCCGTCCGAATAAATTGGCAATCTGAGCCAGAGGGGCCAAAGCTCTTGATGAGAGCAGCACTGCAGCCACCAGAGCTCCCATAGAGACTGTGCCGGAGTCTATCAAAAAAGTGCCGTAGAAAATAATTCCAACAAGGCTCAATAATTGAGCCGTGGATGCAGAATTGGTTGCCAGTTGGGAGAGCACTTTGGACTGGCGGGATGATGATGCTCCTTCCTTGACAGTATCCCGGTACCGGTTTACAAACAACTCCGAGCTGTCATTGGTTTTGATCGCATCCAAGCCTGCCAAACTCTCTACCATCAGACCATATTTGCTCCTTCCAGTTTCAGACACTGTTTGGCTGTGTCGGGCAATGAAGGGTTGCACCAGAATTCCAATGCTTAAAACCAAAGGGACGGCCAATAATGGAACTATGGCTAAAGGGCCTGAGATCAAATAAATCACCAGTATGAATAGGAAGACAAAAGGCAAATCAACGACCAATGCCAAGGTGGCTGATGTAAAAAACTCTTTTACCAAATCAAATTCACGCAAGGTGTTGGCCAAGCCACCGATGGATCCGGAAAGTTTTTCCAGCGGCGCCCGCAACAGGCGATGATAAATGTCTTCACCTACATCAAGATCCAGGTTGTGCCCTGCCAGGTCAATGAACCAGGCCCTTAAATTTTTTAGTATAAAATCAAAAATCAGGACGATCGCCATGCCTGCTGTCAGGGCAAAAAGGGAAGAATAGGCAGCATTGGGTATGACCCGGTCGTAGACGACCATAATAAAAATGGAACTTGCCACTGATAATAGATTAATCATCGTTGCAGCCAGAATGACTTTTGCATAGAGGCTCTTGTGGGACCGGAATGCGGCCCTAAACCAGTGTTGGTGATTGTTACTGTTCAAGAGAACCTCCCTGGTCTAGGGAATGGCTTGCAATCCAGGTATTCAAATAGTTGTTTAACTGCCCCAACAAAAAGAGCTGTTTCAGGTGGGCCGATAGAATCGACTTATGATTCATCAGTAGCAATTCTGCAGACTCTAAATGATCCCGTTCTGCTTGCAGAAGTTCCAATAAGGAGACGTTGGCTGATTCAAATTGCAATCTCAACTTGTTTTTACTCTCTGTATAAGCACCGTAGGCTGATGTAAATGCCCTGATTCTGGCTTCGCTGTTGTCCAGTTCAGCAACATTCGCTTCCACTTGTGCAGTCAGTTCTTTTACCAGAATGTCTTTTCTAAAAACAGCCGCATTCATTTGTTCTTTCGCCACCCGAATCATGGACGATTTTCGTCCACCTGTGTATAAGTCAAAGTTAAAGTTAACGCCAGCGTAAATGTCATAATTCCGATCCCCGCTAAGATCGTAACGGTCGCCTCTCAACTCTGCACTAATTTTTGGCATCAAGCCAGCCTTGGCCCGTTCCAATTCATGTTCAGCAGCTTCAATCAGATTGTTGGCCTGTTGCAATGAGAAATTATTTTGCATCTCAATGAGAAGCGTTTCCCGGTCAATTATTAAGTAATCAGGATTGATTGGAAATAATTTTTTACAGGCCGGGCTTCCAGGCAGTAACTGGTTAAATTCAGCAGTGGCAGTTCTCAGATTTAAATCCATTGCCATTTCCTTGGCCTCAGCCTCAGCCAGACGGGCGTTGGCTCTGCTCAGTTCAGCCGATACTGCTCGGCCACTCTCCACCCTCATTCTAATTCGCTCGGAAATTTCACGATGGCTCTTGATGGAATCCCCAATCAGATTGCCAACCATATGAAAAACAGCTGTGTTTTGGCAGCTTAAAGCCATTTGCAGAGTGAGCTCAGCAATCTTTTGCTGTTTGCCCGATAAATCCGCTCGCTTGATCTTTTCCTGTTTGGCAATTTCCTTCTTGATGCTTTGATCAAAGATTGATTGTTGAATGATAAGACTGCCATCGCTACGATGCTTGTCTCTGGAGCTTTCGGTAAGGGCACTAAGGGGGTTTTCAAATCGTTGCCCCAAACTGTTTCGGGTATTTGTTTGCAGTTTGATTTGTGGTTTTTGATTGGACCTGATGGCATCAAGCATCGCCTGGCTTTCTGCAACCAAAGAGTATGCCTCAAGAGCAATGGGGTGATCCTCAATGGCATCGCTCAGAGCAAGTACAAAATTATTTTGTTCTTCCTCATCCATGATCAGGCTCCCATTGGGAGCAAGTTCGGCACTGACAGTATGATGAAACCCAAAGAGAGCAAGGTATAGGAGCACAGATCTGGAGAGTGTTTTCATGTTGACCCGGTTCATCAATTGCTTAAATTAATGGCAATGATTGAACTCCTTGATAGGCTCACTATTGACTAATGGATTTTTTGCAAAGATCATTATTGATCAATATTAAGCCATTTTTGTTATATTTATAAGTAACTTCTATCGACCGGGATATTTATGATCCATTCATTAAAACTTGTTTTTTTTAGCCTTCTAACATTTGGATTCAGTCAAGTCCTTTTTGCGATCGATCTGAATTTTGGAGACTTTGAAGAGCATCGTTATGATACCTCAGTTTCAACAGAGGGTGCCAAAAGAGCACCCGTTGGCAAAGTGACAACGAATGCAATTATTTATGGCCAGAGTGGCCATCAAACCCATAGGGGTTATCTCAGTAAACCCACAGATCAAGAAACTAAATCCGGTCTGATCGTCATTCACGAATGGTGGGGTCTGAATGAAGACGTCCATGCTATGAACAATCAACTTGCCGCACTGGGCTATAGTGCTTTGGCAGTGGATCTCTACAACGGTGAGTTGGCAACAGAGCCTGCTGATGCTTTTAAACTCAGTACCCATTTATCGAATAATGAAAAACAGGCTTTGGCCAATTTGAAGACGGCTTATGATTATTTAATAAGTGAAGTGGGTGTCTCCAAAGTAGGCGTCATTGGTTGGTGCTTGGGTGGCAAGTGGTCACTGAGAACCGCACTGATGTTGCCCGAAGACATCGATGCCACAGTTATCTATTATGGCAGTTTGGTCAATGATAAAAATGAACTCTCAAAGCTTGAGATGCCGATCATTGGTTTTGTGGGAACCAAAGACACCAGACTGTACAAAGAATTTTTGGAATTTGAAAAAACCTTACAAGAACTTAATAAAAACGCCAGCTTTCATTATTATGAAGGTGCAAAACATGCATTTGCCAACGCATCCGGTTTGTTATACCAGGAGATCGCTGCTGAAGATTCCTGGGAGAAAACCGTCAATTTCCTGCAAGCTCATCTGGATTAAAGATCAAGAACCCCACAAACCCTATCGATTACCTGAACCAACTTGAATTTTAACCCGTTATCAGTTTTACTATAAGTGGGTTATTTATTGCTGCATACACTATATATATACAAAATAAAACTTAACAAAAGAGAGTGATCACCAGAATAATTGACTCATAGTTATTCTACTTCATTGATAGAATAAAGCCCTCTTTGGGGGATGCTTTTCCACTGAGGACCTTGGTATAGGTTTGCCCTATGGCTTCAGTTCCTGAACCCCTTGATACACTCATCCATTGATCACTGAACTTTTGAAAATCTTTTAGAGCCTGTCCAATCAATTTTTGCACTTTTCCTGATCCCCATTCCTGGTTCCGTTTTTCAACTTGAGCTGGGGCAAAGAAAAATATCGGTGTTGCACCTGGGAGGGCATTCAAATCACCATCCAATGCACTAATATGGGTTGCACCGACTTTGCAGGAGTATTTAACATTCTCCTGGAAATGTTCATGTAAGGTCTTCATTGCATTGAAATTACCCGCCATGTCGACAATGATGATGGCTTCCGATGAATCCAGAGATTCGGCTTGATCGTAGGTGATGATGACATCATAACAGTCCAGATCTTTGCAAAATTCAACATTGCCCTCAGAAGTCATACCGATCGTTTTCTTACCGCCTCGTTGCTTCACAGCAAAAGCCAGGGCAATACTGGTCTTGGAGGAAGCACATGTAATCACATAGCTCTCAGCACCAAAATAATCGTTATCAAACATAAAATCCTCGACCAGCCAAGAGGTGAGAAATAGACCCCTTAATAGGAGATCGTGATCCTCTCTTGCTTTCTCGTAAAAAGGATTGGCTTTGATGTTGTTGAACTGGGAATAGATGGGAGCATATGGCAGACGGTGGGGACTGACATCGGCAAATCCTGATTTGGAAATGTTGCCTGCCTGCACAATCAGGTAATTTGACATCGGATAAAACCCCCAGTATCGATCGCCCACTTTGATATCTGGATGCTTAGAGGCGATGACATCTGAATAACCCATAGCCGGTATTCGGCCAAAACCTTCTGTTGCGGGAAAGAATCCCCAGTAACCTAGGGTATCGCCAGCCAGGCAATAAGAAATATTATTGGAAGTCAGGGCAAAACGATCGACTTTGAGTAAAACCTGGTCCGGAACTAAATGACTATCAAAGGTCTCAGAGGCCACTCGGGTGTTGGTCCATCGATCCTTTTGTACCTCAAAGGTGGTAAACTCGATGGGATCACTCATCAATATCGAGTCCGTATATTTGAATCACATTGTCTCTGAGGAGTTTTTTTCTCACTTCAGGTTTTAAATTCAATTCATCAATATCATCAATTGATTTTTTAAATTCCAGTACTGGAAAATCAGTTCCAAAGATGACTTTGTCTTGTCCATAACTATTGAGGTAATGAATAAAACTTTTGGGCCAGTATTTTGGACGGTGTGCGTCACTGCCAATGTAAATATTCTCATGCTTCCAAGCCATGGAGATCATTTCATCATGCCAGGGGATCCCAACATGAATGCCAATCAATTTTAACTCAGGCAAGTCGCAAGCGACAGCATCCAGAGTGATGGGTTGGCCCACACTTCGAGTGCGATATTCTTTGGAATACACCATCGATTGTCCCACTTGCATTTGAATCGGTACATTGAGTTCACAACATTTGGCATAAAATGGATAGTATTTGGCATGATCCGGCGCCAGTTCAAACCAATGGGGATACAAATGGGCACCGATAAAACCCATATTCGTGATCGCGTCTTCAAAAGCTCTCACCCCATTCATGCCATCAAAAGGATCAATTCCTGCCAGGCCATAAAACCGACCGGGGTATTTTTCACAAGCTTTTGCAACGACTTCATAGGGCATGTGATAACAACCGGGCAATCCAACCCTGCCAGAATGGGCCGCGATCAGAAATGCTTTTTCAATACCTCCTTCTTCCATTTTTTCAATCATTTCTTCAAGAGAAAGGCCTGCCATGAGAGCACTCTGGGTGTTCATTTTATCGACAAAAAATTCATCTCCCCAGTCAGGCCTGTGGGACAGTGCTTCTTTGGTCCAAATGTTGACCACAGCATCAATCGCTTTGTAGTCGTGTTCTTGTGTATCAGTCATATTTGTCATTATCTAGGAGTGTATACCGAGGCTAAACATTAGCAAATATTTTTTCCATATACTATGATAGAAATCGCATATGCAAGGGGCGGCTAGGAGCCTGAGATCAGCGATGAAACCCTTTGAACCTGACCCATTTAATGGTGGCGTAGGAATAGCATGATTGAATTACCAGACAGACAGACAACAATTAACCCCTCCCTGCAATTGATAACGCATCTTGTGGCTTTATTTTTTATCTTGGTTTTGCTCGGCACGCAATCGTTATTGGCACAAGAGCAGCACACACAAGGATTGCAAATCGAGGAAATTATAGTCAAGGCCAGTTGGCGAGAGACCAAGCTCAACCAGATCGATAGCAGCGTCTTGGTTATCGATGAAGAGAGACTGGATAGGCAACCGATTAAGCATTTTGAACAACTCTCATTCTATATTCCAAATTTAAACTGGGCTGGCGGGAGTTCCAGACCTCGTTATTTTCAGATTAGAGGCATCGGTGAGCGATCGGGATATGAGGGAACCCCCAATTCCTCGGTGGGATTTGTTCTGGATGACATTGATTTCTCGGGTCAAGGCGGCATTGCCACCGCTTTTGATTTAGAACAGGTTGAGGTACATCGTGGTCCGCAGGGCTTGAGAATGGGGGCCAATGCCCTTGCTGGGCTGATTTACATCCAAAGCAAAAGCCCAAGCGATAGTTTTGAAGGCACCAGCGAGATTGTTGTGGGTTCGGATGACATAGCAAGTCTTGGGCTTGCTTTTGGTGGTCCTGTGAATGAAGACAAAACTCTGAAGTATAGAATTGCACTCAAGCAGGACGAGATGAATGGATTTCGGGAGAATCTTTGGTTGGGTCGGGACGATACGTCTGCAAAGAAAGAATTCACCGGACGAGTGAAACTCAACTGGCAACCGACTGAGAACACCGATATTAATGTGCTGCTGCTGAAGGTTGATTTAAACAACGGTTATGATGCCTGGACTATGGATGGCAGTCTTAACACGCTTTCTGATAAACCGGGTCAGGATTCCCAAGACACCAATGCATTGGGGCTGAAAATAGAAACCGATTTAGATAAGGGATATCGATTGCAAAGCCTATCCAGTCTGACCCATTCAGATATCCTTTTTAGCTACGATGCCGATTGGGGAAATGATCAGTCCTGGTTGCCTTATGTTTATGATTTTTTTTCAGAAACCCTGCGCTCCAGGCGTTCTTTCAATCAGGAATTCAGATTGATCTCGGATACGGCTGATCTGGTCAATGGAGAAAACACAGAATGGGTCTTCGGTTTGTATTATCTGGATCTGCACGAAGGCAATGATCGGGTTGATACCGGAGTCTATGATGATCCTTTTGATTCTTGGGATCCTTACTTGCAGAACGATGCATTGACCAGCGAATATAATTCTAAGAATCTCGCTGTTTTTGGCAATTTCGATTATCTGATGACTCCACAGACGACAATCAGTTTGGGAATGCGATGGGAACGATGGCAATCGAGCTATGCGGATTCTCATGGCGAGAACTTCTCGCCATCGGATCGCATGGTGGGCGGAAGGCTATCGTTGCGGACCCGATGGAATGACTTTGTCAATGTCTATGCCAGTATCGCCAGAGGCTATAAATCCGGTGGTTTCAACCTGGGCTTGGGATTCCAGGGTGAGGATGCAAATAAAAGTTTGGTTTATGATCCAGAGTATCTATGGAATTATGAAATCGGTGCGAGTTTAGTATCACCGAAGTCCAATCTTAGTCTGGATACGGTATTGTTTTATTCAGATCGAAAAAACCAACAGGTCCTAATTTCAAGACAACTCGATCCCAACAATCCAACAACCTTTTCCTACCTGACCCAAAATGCTGCTTCTGGCAGGAATTACGGAGCTGAATTCAATCTCCAGGCAAACCCAAGGGAGCGTTTGAGCCTGTTTGCGTCCCTGGGTCTACTGAAAACGAAAATCAGCCGCTATGAATCCAGACCAGACCTTGAAGGTCGGAGCCAAGGGCATGCCCCGGAGAAAACTTATGCTCTTGGGTTTAAATGGCAGGCTCGAGAGAATCTCTATGTCTTGATGGATGCAGCAGGGAAGAGCAGTTTTTATTATTCAGACTCACACTCACAAAAATCAGAGTCCTATCTGTTGACCAATTTCACTCTTGGTTTTCAGCGGAAGAACTGGAGTTATGAGATCTGGATCAGGAATGTTTTTGACCGCTACTTTGCCGTCCGTGGGTTTTATTTTGGCAATCAACCACCTTATTTCCCTGATCAACTGTTCCAGAGACAAGGAGACCCGAGGCATATGGGTTTGTTAATGCGCTATGACTTTTAAAACAATCATCATTCAGATACCGGAAATTACAGCCATGGCTTTGGCCATACTTTATTTACTGTTGGCGGTTAAGCAGGACATTCGGTGTTGGACTGCCTGGATTCTGAGTTCTTGTTTGTATTTATATGTGATGTATACAGCTGGGCTTTACATGGAGGCCTTCTTGCAGATTTTCTATATTGTAATGGGGATTTATGGTTGGGCTCAATGGTCAAATAAGCAAGGTGATGAATCCCTCTTGGTCCTGACCTGGAAACCCTCAAAGCATGTCGTGGCGGTATTGCTGATCATTGCTCTGGCTTTTCTTTCTGGATTGCTGTTGGAGAAATACACTAATGCGGCCCTGCCTTTCCTGGATGCTTTGACCACCTGGGGGGCAATTGTAACCACCTACATGGTAGCCAAGAAAATCTTGGAGAATTGGATTTACTGGTTTGTGATTGATGCCATTTCCATTTACTTATTCATCTCAAGAGAACTCTATTTTACGGCATTCTTGTTCTTCGCCTATCTGATCATCATTGTGATCGGGTACCGATCCTGGCATCAAATCAGATTGAATCAAAATGCCTGATTTGATTCAGAAAATAGAGATCATTGCAAATGATCTCGTTCTCAGGCAACTGATCAGAGAAGGTCCGGTTACAAGAATTTACTTATGTACATTTGAGGGCATTGAGTCTGTCATGAGGTTGGATAAACCAGTGGCAGGACAACTTGGGCTGAACCGGGCAGCCGAGTATGATCTTCTTGACTCCATTCAATCTCATGGCTTTTCCCCGCAACCCTTATATTCGGATCCGGATGAGGGCATTTTGGTGTGTCGCTATATCAAAGGCGAGGCATTGAGCCAAGCAGACATGCATCAAACGCCCATTTTGATTGAAGTCGCTCGCATCACACGCTCCATTCACAAGCTTGAGCCTGTTTCCGGTGTTTTAAAACTAACTCATTTCCTCAATCATTACGAAGCTCAATTAAATGATCATCGATTGTCTCCACTCCTGAGGAG
>ERZ651768.1629-NODE-1629-length-16289-cov-10.696891_pt1 | contig 16289 bp, 12 predicted proteins | sample MGYA00514754_ERZ651768 | MGnify/ENA metagenome assembly ERZ651768
GATTCGTTATCGATGTTTTGAATCTCAGGCGCAGCCGCCTGCATGCGGTATGCGAGTTCAAATGAATTAATTCGGGCTTCCAGTTTGTCGTCGTGCCCGCGATTGCTGAGATGCTCCTGGTTAATCTGTGCGAGCAAGTCGAGTTCACGGCGTTGTTGGGATAGCGGCTTGCCGTTATTGTCGATAAACGGAATTTTGGCTTTATTAATCGGCGTGGCTTTGGTCCCTATCTGTGTTCCGTGAAAGTGTGAGGGTAGAAAAGCAGAGGACCATGCGTTCATTCCACCGTGTGTGCCGGTGGGCTTGAACGTGATGTAGCCGGGGAGGTTTTGGTTTTCGAATCCCAAACCGTAGTTGAGCCACGAGCCCATTGACGGGCGGATAAAAGTGTCTGAACCGGTGTGAAGTTCAAGCAGAGCAGAGCCGTGACGGGAGTTCGAGCCGTACATCGACTTTATGAAACAAAGTTCATCCGACATCGAAGCGATATGTGGGAAAATATCAGAGGCCCATTGGCCACATTGGCCGTACTGTTTGAAACTGTAAGGTGATGCAACAAGGTTACCTGTGGCGCTGGAAACAATACGTGGTTTTTTGCCTGGGTACGGTTTGCCAGTATCGCGTTGGAGGGCTGGTCGGTAGTCAAATGTATCGACCTGTGAAACACCACCATGCATGAACAGAAAGATGATCCGCTTGGCCTTTGGTGGGAAATGTGGGGGACGTGTCGAGAGCGGGTTTTCTGGCGCTGCAGCCTTTGCTTCCTCGCCAAGCAAACCGGCAAGAGCCAACGAACCAAAACCGGCGCTCGATTTTTGTAGCATCTCCCGTCGAGTCATCGGCGGGGCATCATAACCGCTGCAATATGAACCTTGTTTGCTCACTCGAGAAACAGGACGAACCGGATTCTATGCTTGTTCGACAAAAATGCGACCAAAAAATCAATCCAAAAACATGAACTCATTTGACGAGAACAGCACTTGAGAAAAACTCTTCCAGGCTTTCACTTTTGTTTTGGCTGCATTGTCGCCCGCTTTGGCAAGAGCGTATTCGGCAAAGGCGACGGCGTGCTTTGTTTCGGCGGCACTTGATTTGCGGCGCAAAATATTTTCGTAAATCTGGTTTGCTGATTCGGCAAAATCGGGAGCTTCCGCAGCACGCTTAGCCAAGCGCGTACTGGCCTGGGCCACTAGATCGTGATTCATCATGAACAACGCCTGCGATGCGCTGACAGTGCTGCTTCGCTGGCCTTGTATAACGGCGGAATCACCAAAGTCAAATGCCTGCAGTACATCAAATGTGCCACTGCGAATCACCGGCAAATAGACCGTGCGACTGGAGCCGTAAAAGTACGGGTGGTTGTTTTGGGAAACGTACTGGCGCGGATCGTATGTCATCAGTTGATCCTTCATTCCCCAGTCGATCGAACCGCCTGCGACTAAGAGCGAATCGCGGACTTCCTCGGCCTGAAGGCGGCGGCGATTGAATCGCCATAAGAGTTTGTTGTCCGGATCGTCCGCATACGCCTGCTCGTTGTATTGAGTGCTCATCCGGTAAGCGGCAGAATTCATGATGATACGGTGCATCTGTTTGATTGACCAACCGTTTTCAACAAATCGCATGGTTAACCAGTCGAGCAGCTTCGGATGAGTGGGTCGCAGGCCGAGCTTGCCGAAGTTGTCCGGCGTTCGGACAATTCCCTCACCGAAGTGCCAGAGCCAAATTCGGTTCGCCATCACCCGGGCTGTGAGCGGGTTTTCGTTTGATGTGATCCATTCGGCAAAGCCTGCCCGGCCACTGGTATTCTTGGGAGGGGCCGTTGTTTTTTTTCTGGCGATGAAGCGCAGATAACCGCGGGGGGCCAATTCGCCCTGTGTCATGTAATCGCCGCGGATGTGAACTTTCAGGTCCTCCACTTTTCCCTCCTTGACAGCCATTGCTTTTGGCACTTTGGGATATTCTTTTTCAGTTTCGCTGAGTTTTTTATCGAGATCTTTAAGTTCTGCCTGTTTCGCTTTAGTGAATAGTTTTTCGACATGCTTTGGCATTTTGAAGGGGCCGTTTTTGTCGTGGATCAAGGAGTGCAGTGAATCCCTTTCACGAGCTGCAGCAAAACGCGAACGGATGTTTTCGATTAGTTTTCCGTCGATTGGCTCGAGTGGGTTTTCGATATATTTACGCCATTCATTGAGGGGCGATTTTTTGTCTTTTGGGATCTGTTTCAGGTGTGCAATCCATTGTTGCGTGAAAGAGTTGTGGAGGTGAGCCAAGCCGTCCGCCGCCGGGAGATCAGGCTGATCATTGGGCAGAACCAAAAGTTTGTCGATGTGTGGTGTGGGAGTTCCCCAATCGAACTTGAGGACATTTGTTCCCACATTGAGTTGGAAGGTGCCTTCCCAAAACCATTTTTGAGAATCGGGATACCAAGTGCCGGTGACGCTGCCGGTTGCCATTTCATTGATCAGCTTGTCGTTGATGCTCAATTTACCTGGGCGCGAATCGGCAGCAGCGTAGCGCATATACAATGAGTATTTGCCGGCCTTTTCGTTTGGTAAATCGAACTCAACCTGAGTGGGGCCGCTGCTCAGCAAAACACCGATGCCATTGCCGTAGCCATCGAATGTTTTCAATCCATTGCCTCTAGCAAAATTTTCAGCCTCAATGAGCAGTATGCCCTTGGTTTTTTCTCTCGGTTGCTCTTCGAGTTCTTTGAGAGTGAATTGAATGTGGGCTTCTTTTCTCAGCTTTACCAAAGCACCGATAAGATAATCCGCTGCATTACTGCGGGCTTGAGCGGTGATGGATTTGGCGGATTTGGATTTGAGACTCTCAATTGCCTGCTTTTGTTTTTTTACCTCCTTGTCCACTAGTTCGCGTTTGGCGCGCAAATCTGCTGAGCCAAGTTCCACCTCGTGCCACTGGGCGACAACCTTGTGGTTATCCATCGTGTGGGTGCTTTTGAAAATGCCGGCAAGTGAATAGTAATCCCGAGTGGGGATCGGATCGAATTTGTGATCATGGCAGCGAGCGCAGCCAAGTGTCATCCCCATGAACGCTCGGCCGAGCGTGTCGAGTTGTTCATCGATGATATCCATTTCCATTTTCCGGCCGTCATCTTCAGCAAGCATCTTTGCGCCAACGCTTAGAAATCCCGTTGCAATCCGGCGAGAGTGCTGCGTCTCATCCGATTCGTTTTTGCCAAGAGGTAGTAGATCTCCCGCAATTTGCTCTTGGACAAAATGATTGTAAGGCTTGTCTTGATTAAGCGAATTAATGACGTAATTCCTATAACGAAAGGCGTTGACGTAGGCCAAGTTTTCATCGAGACCATTGCTGTCTGCATAACGCGCAACATCCAGCCAATGACGTCCCCATTTCTCACCGTAGTGCGGAGAGGCAAGCAGGCGTTCGACGATTTTGATGAACGCGTTGGATGATTTGTCGGTTAGGAAGGCTTCGGTTTCAGCAACTGTCGGTGGCAGTCCAATGAGGTCGTAGGTGGCACGGCGAATGAGGGTTCGCTTATCCGTAGCCGGGGCAGGGCGAAGATCGTTTTTTTCCAATTGTGATAGGATAAAGAAATCAGAATCCTCCCTTGGCCAAGCGCTGTTTTGAACGGCTGGCAACTTGGACTCGATTGGCTTCTGAAAGGACCAGAATTTTCTGGCCTCTTCTAAGTTGATTTCCTTCGCTTCGGCTTTGGCCAATTTCCCGTCACGTGGGTCGGGAGCACCCATCTCGATCCATCGTTTAAAGTCGGCGACAATCGGCTTGGGCAAGCGGTTCTTCGGCGGCATGACCAGTTCGGAATCAAGATAGCTAATTGCCCGATAAAGGTTGCTCTTATCCGGATTGCCCGGAACGACTGAAACCAAACCAGACTCGCCTTTGCCAAGGGTTCCTTCGCGCAAGTCGAGCCGCAGTTTGCCTTTGAGCTTCCCGTTTTGCTCCGCCTCGGCGGAGTGGCACTTGTAGCAATTCTCAACTAGGACAGGCCGGATTTTTTTCTCAAAAAAATCAGTCCTTTTCGCTGCTCTCATCGATGTCACCGGCATCGCCAGCGGGCCAATCACAAACGAAATACAAAGGGCTTTTGCGATGGGATGCGACAAGGGAAAAGGTGTTTGGCAGCCTGGCCGGGTTATTTCTCCACGATCCAGATGTTGCGGAACTGCAGCGGATTACTGTGGCCCTGTAGCCTGATCGGGCCGGGATTGCCCTCAGGACCGCCTCGGCTTCCGGGGCATTTACTGTCGATCTCAATGTTATCGTGGATGACGATGTCGTTTAGGCGGATCGTCAATCGGGTATTTTTGAGCTTTCTGCCGTCCTTCACGACGGCGTTGGTGAAATCGACATCGTAGGTCTGCCATTGCAGCGGTGGCAGGCAGGCATTCACGTCGCTGGCCCGCTTGCTGTAAATGCCGCCGCACTCGTTGTTCAGCCCCTCGAGGCCAAAGGAGTCGAGCACCTGCACCTCGTAGTCGTCCACTTGGTAAAAGCCGCTATTGCCCCGGCCCTGGCCTCGGGCCGCGGGCTTGTATGGGAGCAGGAACTCGATGTGCATGTGGTAGTTGCTGAATTTGCGACTGGTACGGATGTCTTTCCCGTCCGTATTCAGCAAGCCGGTTTTGGCATCGACCCGGCCGCCCATCCATTCATTTTTATTACTGCCGTCAAATAATACGATGGCTCCCTCGGGAGATTTTTTGCCCAGCGTCCCGCTTTTGCGGACGACGCGCTCCAGGCGGAATGTTTCCCCGTCGGTGTAATGACCCTCGGCCACGCCGCTGTCGGTGATCATTCCAGCGGCTCGATGGCCTATCGGCGGGAACTTTCTCGTGGCGCTAAACTCATTGGCCAACTTGGCCAGGTAGCGATGTTTGCCCTCGGCGGCCGTAAATTCGCCGCGACTCTTCTTTACCGAGCCCTGGAGTAGCGACTTGTTTTTGCGGTCCCACCCCGCACCGGGCAGACCGCCGGGAAGGAGCACAGCCTGGAATTTACCTCCCCCAAGGGCGATTACCTGAGCGCCGAGCTTTTTGTTGCCGGAAGTTTTGCCGACGTATTCGCCCTGAATTTTAAAATCAACCGGAATCGTCGGGTCCGCCGGATTGGTCCACAACCCATTGGCGGCCTTCGTGGAGACCAGGCCAAGGGCCAGCGAGAAAAGAAACACAGTAGTTTTCATGGCAAACCGATAGCGAAAATCTACCTGTTTGGCCAAGCGGTGGGAAGTTCTTTGCGTCACTTCCGGCTGCCAAGCGGCCTCGCGCGGAGATTGCGGAATCGCACCACCCCGCCGGAGCCGTGATGCTGGATGCCGAACCGGCCCCGCAACGACTGGCGATCCTCTAGGTCGGAAACCAACCGGCCATTGATCCAGGTTTGAATCCGCGTCCCGACGGCTCGCACGCGGAATTTGTTCCACTTGTCATCACGGAACAATTCCCTATTTTTTTCCCTCATCGCAGTGGTTTGCTTCGCGCCCTTCGGAAACAGCCACCCGCCCAGCCCAATGCCGTAAACGCCGCCGTTTTTGCCGGCGGACTCGCGCTCGATCTCGCACTGGTAGCCCTTGGGCTTTTCGGTTTCGCCGAACAGCCGAAACCCCAGACCAGAGTTGAAATGGTCGTCTTTTGCGGCAGACTGTTCGGGAAGCTTCACCTCGGCCTCGACCTCGAAGTCGGCCATCTGCACATCCGAAACCACCCAGACGTTTGCCGTGGAGAAGAGATGCAACTCGCCGTTGACTGCCTCAAGTCGGTCCACCCGGCCGCGAGGCGTCCAGCCCTTGGCCGACTCACCGTCGAACAGTGCGACCCAGCCGCCCTTGGCCAAGGGAGCGGTGGCGGGGTGGAATCCGGCGACGTTCATCATGATGCGGTACAGGCCACCGCCGGCCGTGACGTACAGCACGTTGGCTTCCGCGCCGGTGCCGAAACAGCAGTTGGTTGGCAGTGTCTCGGTCGGGATATAGGCCAGCTCCAGGCCGCTGGCAGTGTAAATCACGATGCCGAAGCGGTTTGTCGAGCGCACGGCGGCATAGATGTTTCCCTGTACGTCGATGGTCATGCCATCGATGCCGGCTTCGGCGCCGAAATCGACGATTACTTTCTTTGGTCCCAAGCTGCCGTCGCCGTGAATCGTGAACGCGTTCAATGTCATTCGGCCATTCGTGGTGTTGTTATTCTCGGCGACGTAGAGCGTCGCGCCGTCTGGCGACAAGGCGATGCCGTTGGGTTTCTCGACTTGATCCGCGCCGATCGCCAGCTTCACAGAACCGTTCGCCGGGTTGTAACGGTAAACCGCCATTTGGTCCTGTTCCTCTTTTTCGTCGCCGACATAGCGCGGATCGCTGAAATAAATCATTCCGTCTGGCAAAATCACGAGGTCGTTGGGCGAGAGGTAGTGACCGCCGTTGAATTTGCCAGTGAGCACTTTAACTTTTCCGTTCGGCAAGATCTCGCACAGCGCCATGAGGCCGTTGTTCGCGCCGCAGCAGGCGATCAACCGCCCATCGCGGTCGAACATCAGCCCATTGCTCTTGCCGGAGGCCGAGCAGTGGACGGTGGTTTTGCGGGTCTTGGGATCAAACTTGTGAACCTGGCCGGAGGTGCCTTCGCCGCTGGGGATGTCGCTGAAATACACCGAGCCATCTGCTGCCACCGCGACGCCCTCGGTAAACTCGCCATCGTTCCACAGTTTCTCAAGTCGCGAACTTGATGGCAAAATGGATGGGTTGCCGCTCGGCTTTGTCGTCTCGGCTTTGACCAAGCGCACGGAGCAGGATAGAGCCAGCAGAAGGCAAATCAAAAAACGAATTGGCATGCGGAAAAACTGACAGGCCAAGCGCGCGGAGGCAAACTCGCAGCTAGCGTCACTCGGCTTTTGTCACTTGCCAGCGTTCGTTGAAAAAACCTGCCGCTGCGATGCAATCGGGGTTGCCGGCGTTGTATGGCCGGCGCATGTCCACCAGCGCCCAGTCGGGCAGTTTGGGGGTTTGTGTGGCATTGCTCGAGTGGCCAAACCGGCTGAAGGTGAAGCCTGAATTGAGCACAATGTACCGCTTGGGGTTGAGCGGGTTCGGAAAAATCAGAACCGGCGAGTGCGTTGCCGACTCCGCTTCCGCTTGGCCAAGCTGCAATGTCGTTTCGTTCCACGTGAGCGGTAGTTGATCGATGACGCGGGCGATGACTGAGTTGCTTTCCGGATCGCCCCAAAGGATGAGGTTGCAGTCGGCTATGTCTGCGCCGCTAATGTCGCCGTCGTCCTTGACGAGTGGCTTGGCGCGAAACTGAAGTTCCCAGTCGGACAGCGCCTGGCCAAGCTGCGCCTCGGTCCACTGGGCGGCCAGGCGGTTCATCGCCTGGCCGGTTGGTCGGACCATCAAAAACCGATCCATGAAGGCATCGTCGATCGGCCCCTGCAGGCCGGGGCGCTTGGCCAGGCCGGCGAATTCAAACCGGCCGACCGCCCGCCATTTGCCGAACGCCCTGACGAAGAGCGACTCCCACGAGCGGTCGGTGCGGACGCGTGCGCCGGCTAGTTTCTCACCATCGATGATGACTGTGGGTTGCCCGTTGGGTTGCAGCGGACAAAGTCCGGAGGGCATGGACAGGATTAGGCGCGAGACGTTGTCGGTGCTCGCCTCGACGAGTTCGTTGCTCGCTAGGCGCGCCTCTACGCGGGCCGGCTTCCAATGTTGCTCCAGGCCGTCGACGCCGACCCAGGCCTGCCGGGCGTAGCGTAGTGTCCGCGTAACCAGTCGCACTCCGATTGGCATCGGATTACGGCCGTTGGTGGCGACGGCGTTGATGCGCTCGTCGATTTCCGCCTTGGCTGCCGGGTGATATTTGTGGCCGGTGTCTGGGCCGATCACGTGGCGCAGGGCCAAGCCTTCGCTGGCGAGGTGGTCTTCCATGATCTGCGCGGCTTGCCTCTGTTTGTCGATCTCGCCGCTGTAGGCGACCGTGGCGGTGTTGAACAGGTTGCCCGCGTATTTTGTGGCGTCATAAAGTCCCCAAAGCGCCTGCTCGTACGCGGGGGGCATTGCATTTTTTTGGGCCAGGCCAAGGTACTGGAGGGACTCGGCAAAACCGGCCCCCGGTGCAACCGCCACCCAGTCGCCGGCGAAGTGGGCGCCCAGGTGCCAGCAGCCGCCCCCGCCCATTGAGAAGCCACGGATGCTCACCCGGTTGTCATCGACTGGATATTGTATTTTCGCGTGCGCGAGCGCTTCAAGCACGTCCGTCTCGCCGGCGAACTTGAACGCGTTGCAGAACCGGCCGTACGGGTGGAGGACGATCGTGTCTCGAGGGGTGAACTGCCCGGCGTTGGTGCGGCGTTGATGGATGAATTTGAGTTCGCTCAGCTTGTTGTCGCGACCGTGGAGCCAGACGTCTAGGCGTCGTTTGCGCCATGGGTCGGTGGAGACCGATTGCGGGATCACCAACCCATAAGGTTGCACCGAGTCGTCTAGCCGGGAGACATAGCCGCGCACGACCAGGCCGGTGACGCGTGTCCAAGGTGTCCTGCCGCTGGCCAATTGCGTGGCGCGTTCGCTGCCAGTGGCGAGCAATTCGCGGGCGGTTTCGAGTTCGCTCTGCCTGAAAAAGATTTGGTGTCTCAGGGCCCAGTCAACGGCCTTGTGATAGATCTGTATGTCGGGGAGGTAGCGGAGCAGCGGCGGTGTCTCGGCGTATCGCTTGGCCAGCGCGTCGATCCTCTGGCCAAGCGCTTCGGTTTGTTCGCGGAGTTGGGTGCGGACATCCGCGGCAAGCTCTATGCCGATGGCCGGCACGCGAGGGGTCTTGGCGACGAGCGGTTTGGCCGGTTCGTTCGCTTGGCCAAGCGCGGTGGCGGCGAGGCCAAGCGCCACGATGATGCTTGCCGGGATGCGGTGGGCCGTTGAAAAGTCAGTTGATTGGTTGGATGGCATCGCCATTTTTGATGGTCCCAGATTGAACAACAACGGCTAGGACGCCCTGTTTGTCGTTTGTCATGCGTTCGCGAAGACCGGGTGCGATCTTGTCCATCTTGTGGCAGGGATCACGCGGCGCGGTGATGTGTAGCACCGCCCCGCCGACGCGGACGACGCGGCCGGCCAGCGGCACAAGGTCGATGCCCTCGGTCTCTATGTTGGAGCGAACCCGGCCGGCAGCGATGTCGGGCAGGCCCAGTGCGATGGCGTGCTCGGCGATTTGCTCCCGTTCGATCAGGGTTACTTGCCGCTGGTTTGGCTGGTTGGTGGAGCGGGATTGGCGTTGCCAGTAGCGGGTGTTGCCGACGATGCCGGCGTCGGTCTCGACCGCGATAGAGTCTGCCGGCAGCATTGGTTCGCCCGCGACCGGCGGATGCACGTGCAGCGAGGCCACGCGGCCGCGCGGCTGATTTTCTGGATGGGCTGCCACGCGGCGGAGTGTGGCGGCAAAGCCGCCCGGGCGCAACCGGCGAGAGTCGTGGCGTTAGTTGAGGATGCGGTTGCCTTCGGAGAGGAAAATGCCCTTGAAATTCATCTCTAGCGCCTGTGGGTTCGTGGCTTTCTCGAGGGCCTCTTCCTTGGTGATGATGTCGTCCTTGACCAGTTGGAACAGGGACTGGTTGAAGTTTTGCATGCCATCGTCGGTGCCGGTCTCGATGGCAACGTGGAGTTTCTCGAGGCGGTTCTCGTTGATCAGCTTGGAGATAGTTGGTGTGTTGATCATGATCTCAATGGCAGGAATGACGTTGCCGTCCTTGCGCACGGTCATGCGCTGACAGATGATGGCCTTGAGGGTTCCGATCATCTGCTTGCGTACTGACTCGCGTTCATCAGCGGGAAAGAAATCAAGCGCACGGGAGATGGATTGCGGCGCATCGATGGTGTGCAAGGTGGACAGGACCAGGTGGCCGGTGTCGGCCGCGCTCATCGCGGCGCGGAAGCTGACGGCATCGCGCATCTCGCCGATCATGATCACGTCGGGATCCTGACGCATGACATGCTTGAGGCTGTGTTGATACGATGGCGTGTCGAGGCCGATTTCACGCTGCTCGATGATGCAGTTGTTGTCTTCGAAGACGTACTCGACTGGATCTTCTATGGTGATGATGTGCCGCTTTTGAGTGGTGTTGATGTGATCGATCATCCCGGCGAGCGTGGTGGACTTCCCGCAGCCGGTTGTCCCGGCCACCAACACGATGCCCCGGTGCTCCTCGGCGATGGACTTGATGACCTCCGGCAGGCCAAGGCTGTCGATTTTAGGAACCTCAGCAATGACGTAGCGCATGGCGAGGCACCATTTGCCGAGATGTTGAAAGCAGTTCGTCCGGAATCTGCCAATGCCGGGAACGTGATAGGAAAAGTCGATTTCCCGGTCGTCATTCAGTTTCGTTTTGAACTGATGGGGAACAATGTTGTCGATGACGTTGCCCAGCCATTGCTCGTCCGGTTGCTGGTTCATCTCGGTCTCCACCAACTGGCTGCTGATGCGGTACACCACTGGTGCATCCGGCTTGATGTGGACGTCGGAAGCCCCACCTTCCACCGCGGTCTTCAGTATTTTGTGAAACAATTCCATCTCAATAGGGCGGGGGAGACAATCAGGAAAACTGCGGCCCGGCAAGCGTCAAAACAGCGCTTGGCCAAGCGGAGGGTTACCATTCAATAACGGCCGCGCCCCAGGTCAGCCCGGCGCCAAAGACGAGTAGCAGGATCAGGTCACCGCGTTTCACTTGCCCCTGCTCGACGGCTTCGTCCAGGGCGATGGCCACCGAGGCGGCGGAGGTGTTGCCGTAGCGCTGCAAATTGCTAAAGACCTGGTCTTCATGGGCACCCAAGCGGTCGCCCACGGCCTTGAGGATGCGCATGTTGGCCTGATGCGGGATGATGCACTTGATGCTGTCAATCTCAAGTTCGCATCGGGCCAGGGCCTCCCGGGCGGCGGTGGCCATCGCCGTGACGGCGTTCTTGAATACCTCCTGCCCGTCCATCCTGAGATAGTGCAGCCGGTCGGAGATGGATTGGCTCGAGGCCGGGTGCAGACATCCACCGCCTGGCTGAGAGAGGATCGACGCCTTCCGCCCGTCGGCCCCCATGCAGGCGGTCAGCAGGCCGTGCGTGTTTTCGCGGTTTTGCAGCACGGCGGCTCCCGCACCGTCGCCGAAGAGCACGCAGGTGTTGCGATCCTCCCAGTCCACGATGGAGGAGAGCTTCTCCGCGCCGATCACCAGCACGGTGTCGTACGTGCGGGACATGATGAACTGCTGCCCTATCTCGAGCGCGTAAACAAACCCAGAGCAGGCCGCCTCGATGTCGAAGGCCGCCGCATTGTGCGCGCCGAGTTTTTCCTGCACGAGACAGGCCGTGGCGGGGAAGGGCATGTCCGGCGTGATGGTTGCCAGGATGATCAAATCGACATCGGCGGGATCGACCTCCGCACGGTCGAGGGCGCGCTTCGCTGCCCAGGTGGCCATGTCGGAGGTGTACTCGTCGTCAGCGGCGATGCGGCGCTCCCCGATGCCGGTGCGCGCGGTGATCCACTCGTCGGTTGTGTCCACCAATTTCTCGAGGTCAGCATTGGTCAGCACTTTTTCCGGCACGTAGGAGCCGACAGCGGAAATTGAGCAGGTGCGCCCAACGAAGTCGTGCTCGGCACGCGGATTCTTGATCGCGGGATTAGTCATGCCTGTGCAACGGCCGGCTCCGGCTTGGCTTCGGCCAGCCTGGCGTTGGCTTTGCCCACGGCGTCGATGATGTGCTCATTGATGTGATGATCCAGAGCCTCGACGGAGTGCTGCACCGCGTTGAGGATGGCCCGGGCGCTGGCTGAGCCGTGGCAGATGGTTACAATGCCGCTGACGCCCAGTAGAGGCGCGCCGCCGTAGCTTTCCGTATCGATCCGGTTTTTGAGGGAGCGAAACGCATTTTTGGAGAGGGCCGCGCCGATTTTCCGGATGGGCGTGGCGGTGAGTTCATCGCGCAGCCAGTCCATCATTCGCAGGGCCAGGCTCTCGCATGTCTTGAGGACGATGTTGCCGACAAAGCCGTTGCAGACCACGACATCGAGTTCCTCGCTGAACAGGTCGTGTCCCTCTACGTTGCCGACAAAATTCAGGTCGAGTGCCTGACAGAACTTGAAGGTCTCCTGCGTGAGGTCGTTGCCCTTGGCCTCCTCGGTGCCGATGCTCAACAGCCCCACCCTTGGCCGGCTCTTTCCGAGCACTTCCCGGGCGTAAATATCTCCCATGATTGCGTAGTGCATTAGATGCCGGGGCTTTCCCTCGACGTTCGCCCCGGCATCAAGCAGGACGAAGTTGCCAGTCTTGGTAGGCATCACAGTGGCGATGCCAGGGCGATCCACGCCGGGCAGGGTACGCAGCTTGATGGAGGCAGCCGCGACCAAGCCGCCAGTGTTCCCGGCGGAGAGGATAGCGTCGGCTTGGCCCTGCTTGACCAGGTCCATGGCCATGGCAATGGAGCAGTTTTTTTTGCGGCGCAATCCCTCGACTGGTTTTTCCTCCATCGAGAGCACCTCCGGCGAGTGCACCACCTCAATGCGCGCGGCGAGATGCCCCGCTTGGTCAAGCGCGGGGCGGATGGCGTCCTCGTCGCCGACGAGGTGCATTGTCCGAATGTGGTCGTGACGCCTGAGCGCCTGTAGTAGGCCGTCGATAATGACAGAACAACCGCCATCCCCGCCCATGACATCTGCCGCTATTCTCATGAAGAAACAGACGCGACCCGGCTGGCTGCGCCCTGGATTTGGGAATGAATCAGGCGCCGACCTCGACGCTGACGATCTGTTTGCCCTTGTAATGTCCGCACTCCGGGCAGGCGCGGTGGCGTTGGTAGCCCAGATGGTCGCACTGCGGGCAGTTGTCCAACTGCGGCGCGTGGAACTTGCTGTTGCTGGCACGGCGCTTTCGGACGCGGCTCTTGGATGATCTAATTTTCGGTACTGCCATAAAATTACTCCCCTATTAGAGGTTCAGATTGTCGAGTTTGGACCAAACAGAGGCTTCACTCGTTTTGCCTGAAGCCTCCGTGATTTTGAGTGGTTTGCTCTCACCCCAGGCCAATTTTGGGGATCCATCGCAACCGGGCTCGCACAACGGATGTTGCGGAAAAGCGAGAAAAGTATCTTCCCGCAGGTAAGGCGTCAAGTCTCCTGAATTGTTGATTAATTCTATTTTTTCATCCCCATTCAGTGGGAGTAGGCAGCTCCATCCCTGCAATTCCACGCGGTGTTCGAACGCCCGGAGGCACCGGGCGCATTCGCACTGGAGGCGCATGGTGATTTGGCCTTGCAGCAGAATATTGTCCCCGGCCCGCTCCGCCGTTAGATCGTAGTCCAGTGGTTCATCCGCCTCGACCAACTCGTCGAGCGTCTCCATGCCCAGTTCCTCCGGCGACAGCTCTCCCTTGAGCTGGACGGGGCCGTTGGCCAGGGCTTCAATGTTCAGTAGGAGTGGCACGTTGTCGACGGGGTTACACGGCGCGCTTGGCCGAGTGAATTGGACAGCGGTCCGGCCGAAGAGTTCAATTTGCGCCCGCTTGGGCAAGCTTCCCCGCCAGCGCCTCCTTGACCTCGGGGGTGACAAACGCGGAGACGTCGCCGCCCAGTGTGGCAATCTCCTTGACTAGATGCGAGCTGAGGAAGGAGTACGAGGCCCGAGGCATCATGAAAAGCGTTTCCACCTTCTCGTTGAGGCTGCGATTCATCAGCGCCATTTGAAACTCGTATTCAAAGTCTGACAACGCCCGCAGCCCACGGATCACTGCATGGCCGGACTGTTGCTCCACGTATTCCACGAGCAACCCCTCGAATATGTCCACCGACACGTTGGAAAGGTTGGCGATGGAATGCTCAATCAGCGTCTTTCGCTCGGCCGGGCTGAACAGCGCCTGCTTTTCCCCGTTACGCGCTACAGCCACTATCACACTGTCGAACAAACGGGCCGCCCGCTGGATGACATCGAGGTGGCCGTTGGTCAGGGGATCGAAGCTGCCGGGATAAATGACCGTTTTCAAGGGCGGAACTCTAGCAGAGGTGTGTGAAAAAAAGAACCCGGACAATTGTCCGGGTTCTCAAGAATTAATCCTTTAAAAACAGACTGCGATCAACCGCCGGTTATTCTATGGGTGAGACCACCGGCGGGGTCGGGGGCACAACGATCGGCGGTGGAGGAACCGCGCCTTCCACAATCGCCACGGGCGGCGGCACGAACGCTATTAAGTCAACCTTGCCGAGATCCCCCTCGGGATCCTTCGGCTTGATGGTCACCTGGACACTGAACGGGGTGGATTCGTCGCCGGTTGGCTCCACCGTGGCGATGATGTCCACCTCATCGGCGCTCAGTGTCTGTCCGTTGATCTCGAAATTATCCAGATTGCCGAATTGCTCTTCAATGGCGGCGATGTAGGTGTCAGCCTCGTCCGCCGTGAACCCGTCAGTCGTGATAGTGATCGACTTGGCGGAACCGGATTCATCGACAGAAGTAATCAAGCTGGGCGCCTTCATTGGGGCCACCAGATCCACATCCACGGAGACCCGGGCACCTCCTGAGGTGGGGATCGCCACCGACACCGGCACGGCGTTGGCCCCGGCAATATCAGCTGCGGCAAACGGGGTGTCGGTCGTGGATTTGATAACCAGCTTTTTGCCTCCACCGACGGATTCCTCCACCACGATAATCGCATCATTGTCGCTGATGACTCCACCGCCCACGCTCAACTGCACGTCAGAGGGTTTCAGTTCCTGGCCGATGGCCAACGCGCTGCCCGTGGCGGCGTCGAGCGCGATCTCCAGCCGAGTCGGTGCAAACTCCGAACCGGAGCGAGCAACCAGGGCGCCGAAGAAACTCGGTATGGGGGCAATGAACTGGGTCGGATCGATTGGGCCAGCCCTCTGATGACTTGGCTGATTTTCCCAGACACCCTGCCTGAGCGGCACGCTGATTGTGAAACCGGGGAAACCCGGTGCATCCGTTGGTGCACCGGCAGCGGCTGCTGCTTTTTCGTCCTCGGCCGCCTTCATTTCGCGACCGCCGACATATTTCTCGCCGGCGGCGATCAACACCTCTCGGCCATTTGTTCGATCAGTGTACTTGACCTTGCCGCTGACCACGATCAGTTCGCCGTTGGCATTGATGTCGTACACGGTGCCCTTCACCTTGGCCATGCCTTTCGGCGTCTTGATGACGTAGCTTGAGCCCATCGGCAGCTTGCTGACATTGCCAATCACACGACCACTCCTGAGTTCCATCTCGGTCTGGGCGATCGACTCTATCGGGGACTCTTCGATGGCCAGGTGGCTGAATTTCAACTCGGTGTTTGCAGCGAGCCGCAGCAGCGAGCCGTTGATCCCAAGAAATAAATCGGCTCGTGACTTCGCCCCGGTCTTGACGACGGCTCCGGTCTTGAGCAGTTGGCCTGTCTGCAGAGGCAGCCACTTATTGCCATCCACTAACATGGTGGCTTCGCCGCTGACAGATTGCACGAGGGCCTGCCCATCCCGGGCATTGGCTTGCGTAGCGAAAATGAGTCCGGCGGCAACCAACGCTGCCGTGAATGATACGTGTTTCATAAGTTTTTGTGTGTTCTAAAGGGCTAAAACGTTTTAAGCGCCCCGAATCGTAGTCCTGCCAAGAGCAATGTCAACCGTTGAATGGCTTTTTTTCAGCACAACGACTTGGCCGAGAATAGGCGTTTTTAATGAAAAAAGAAGTGAATAATGGATTTCTCTCATATCCAAAATTGAGTTCGGCAACATCGATTCAGTCAATGGAACCATTGAATTTATCAATGCACGGCTTTTTGGTGTTTGAGGTAGAGTCTCTCCAGAGAGAGGCAAGCCTCTTGCCCAGGCCGACTTAAAACAAGACAAGAAAGGATCGAACTATGGAACTATTAATGGGACTGATCTGCGTGGGACTGGTTTTGGTTGTGCAAAAGGTTCATCAACTTCAAGCAGAAGTTCAACGACTCGAGGATCGACTGAATGAAATGGGGGATCAGTTCACCGATACCAAGCCGGCATCCGAGCCGCTTGGCCAAGCGGAGCAGCAAACCGCAGCGGAGCCGGAGGCAAAGCATTTCACTTTGGCAAGAGACCTTAAGGAGTCGCGCCTAGCTGGGAAGAAAAAGGAGACTCCCGCTCCCAAGCAGCCGTTGGCCCCTCCGCCAATCATTCAGTCGCCCAAGTCGGTTCCCCAAGTCGATCCTGCGGCCAAGCCAAGCGAACCGCTCAAACCCAAGCCGGTTGCCGCTACTGTGGCGGCCGGGATGCCTCGTCTGCCCAAGGTGGATG
>ERZ651768.1630-NODE-1630-length-16289-cov-9.174870_pt1 | contig 16289 bp, 13 predicted proteins | sample MGYA00514754_ERZ651768 | MGnify/ENA metagenome assembly ERZ651768
GGAAAAAAGCCACATCTACATCACGACGAGGCAGGTTCGGCTCCGTAAACTCGCCAAGCACACTCTGGACGTTCTCTAGCCCTGCTTGTCTAGCTTTCTCGTCGATCATGGGAAGGAACCCCTGGTCGACCTCAACCGCTAAAACCGTTCCAGTTGTGCCTGCAGCGTGTGCTAGCGGTACTGAGAATACGCCGGTCCCGGCACCGAGATCTGCCACGACCTGACCCTCCTGGATTCCGATCAAGGAGACAACATTCTCAATTTCCAGGCTCCCCAACCGTCGACCACTCTCAAGTACCAGGGCCCACTGCTCTGCTGGACGGCTACCGAGTTGGGCATCCAGGGGACCCGAAGCAACCAAGGCCATCAAGGCGGTCACACACGTGACATTCAAGAATCTAGGCATCTACTTATCTCCTTTCAGGGTCACGTGGCGAGTTCGAGATGGCGAAGATGAGACCACCAAGAAGTACGGTCAACAAACCGAGCGCTGACTCAACCGGTCTTCCCTGGAGGGCCCAATACATCACCCAACCCGATACAACTAGGAACACTAAAGGGGTGGCAGGATAACCCCAAGCACGGAATGGACGCTCGATTTCTGGGCGGCGGATCCGCAACACAATTACACACGAAACTGCCAGGCTCGAGAACAACGTAAGAGTGAAGCCAGCATATTGCTGGATCTGATCGATCCGGCCCGAGAGAACGATGATTGAAGTCACGATTCCCTGCGCAAGAAGTGCCGCGACTGGAGCACCTGTCGATCGAGTCTTAGCAAGGAAAGAGAACGGAGTAAAGTCACGTCCCAATGCGTAGTATACCCGTGGCCCAGCGAGGGTCATCGCAGAAGCTGAGGCTAGTATGGACGTGCACAATACAATCGTAACCAGACTCACGCCTCGTTCACCGAACAGGGTCCGCGAAGCTACTAATCCTACTTCCGCTTGTCCGGCTAACTCATCCACACTCGCTCCGTAGAAGTAGACGGCGTTTAACCCTAGATACAGGAAAAGCACAACCACTGTACCTAGAAGCAGCGCACGCGGAAGATCACGCTGAGGGTTCTTCATTTCCCCTGCCACATAGCCCGCTGCATTCCAGCCTGTAAAGCAAAACATGACGAAGATCAGTGAGGTGCCAAACGCTGCGAATGTTTCGGTTCGACTCAATTCCTCGAACGTGGCCGATACGGTGGTGAGATTGGCTACGTCTCCACGACCGAAAGATGCCGCCGCAAGTATGATGGCCACGATCCCAGCCACCTTAAAAACTGTTATCAAGTCATTGAAGCTGGTGCCGGAGCGGACCGCACGCAGATGAATCGCAACCAGAAGCCATACCAGGCCCACAGCAATAAGATTACTCAGAGATATTGCACCCGCGGCCGTTGGGTCTTCCGCTAAGAAGGGGAAGAAATGGCTGAGATACGCAACGAAACTCTTCGTTGCTGCAGCAATGGCTGCTGAGAAACCAGCAACCAGTGAGACAAAGGCGCTCATGAACCCCAGAGCCCGACCGTAAGTCTCACGAAGATAGACATACTCCGCCCCAGCATGCGGCATCATCGCACCTAACTCGGCGTAGCAAAGAGCACCCAGTAAGGCGAGGATACCCCCTATCACCCACAATAAGAATATGATCGGGGGATGTCTGATGTCAGCTGCCTGGAATCCAGTTGTCGTGAAGATTCCAGCGCCAATGATGTTGGCGATCACAAGGGCCGTTGCAGACCTCAGTCTCATGTGCCGCTGCAGCGCACTCTGGGTCCCTCGGGTGGGCACGGTCAGGGCTTCTCCGAACTTGCTGTTTTATTGATAACCTAAGATACCAGCTCGGAAAGTTATCGCGTCCCCATGAATGCCGCATATTGCGATAACCGGACAGTTCATGTCGCGATAGCCGTGCAATTCTGTACTGATGACTCGCGTCAGCCTATCGATTGAGGTATCAATCTTTTGAATGCAGGCTGTTTTTCACCACTCCTATCCCGAGCGTAAACAGTCATGAAATTCTTGCTAAACCCATTGATCCTGTGGGCCGCTCTCGTTCTCGCTGCTTGTTCAAGCATTGAGAACGACAGCGCAACCATAATCCGAACAGCATTCCACGACTTTAGTGTCGATACAGTCACTGGAGGATTGGTTCACCCATTTTCGATGGTGTTTACGCCAGAAGGCGATCTTCTGGTCACAGAGCGACCGGGAAGGCTCCGTATCATCAGGGATGATGTTTTAATTGACGACCCGGTCGAAGGCCTGCCAGAGATCCTGGCGATTGGTCAGGGTGCTATGCCACAAGACGGGCGTGAGCAAGCTGGCATGCGAGACCTGATACTTCATCCTGACTTTGCAGAGAATCGACTTCTCTACCTGAGCTACACGAAGCCAGGCCCTGATTCTCTAGGAAATATTGCTGTAGTTCGGGGACGTTTCGAGAACGACCGCTTGTCCGATGTCGAAGAACTGTTTCACGCTGACGCATTCGGGAATGGGAGCAATAGAAGTTCGCAGTGGGGTGGACGTCTCGCTCTCGATGGCAAAGGGTATCTCTTCATCACGATCGGTGATCGACAATGGCCTTCCGAGGGAGATCTAGCGGCGCATCCATCTCAAGACCTTGCTAGCCACAATGGAACCACTATTCGCCTACACGAAGACGGTCGTGTTCCTGAAGACAACCCTTTCGTAGGCCAAGACGGAGTGCATTCTGAGATTTGGACGTATGGTCATCGTAACGCTCAAGGACTCGCTCTCCATCCAGAGACAGGGGATCTTTGGCTCAACGAACACGGACCACAGGGGGGTGACGAGCTGAACCTGGTCCGTCCGGGACTGAACTACGGATGGCCAGTCGTAGGTTTCGGCGTGAATTATCGAACAGGGATCGCAATTCACAGTGCTACCCACCAGGATGGCATGGAGCCTCCCGTACACATCTGGGTTCCATCAATCGGTGTCACCGGCATGCTTTTCTATACAGGTGCTGCTTTCCCTGATTGGCAAGGGGATATGATCGTCGCAAGCCTCAGGGGAGAACAATTAGTTCGTCTCACCCTAAATGGGCAGCAGGTGGCGAGAGAAGAAACGTTAATGAACGGGATGGGACGCATCAGAGATGTTCGACAGGGACCGGAAGGCATCATTTATCTAGCAATGGACGGTGACGCGCGGGGCTTCGATGGCGACCCTACCCCAATCGTGCGCTTGATTCCCACTAGAGCGCGCTGACAAACGCGTAATGGTCTGTTGGATACGATACAGACCACACGGTTTAAAAGATCTCCCTAGAAAGGATTTGTTGCGAACACCGAAAATTCGGGAATAAAACCGCGACTATCCACTTTGAGGGCTCCAACAATCGCATCGGCAATTTCCTGGGGCCTTAATTTCTTGTCTGAAAGCTCACGCTCGACACCAGCCTTGGCAGCAAAACTGGTCATCACCTCACTCGGATTCACCAACATCACCCTCACGTTGTGGCGTCGAAGTTCATCACGCCAACACTCTGTCATGCCACGAACCGCGAACTTCGAGGAACCATATGCGGTGCGTCCGCTGCTCCCCTTAAGACTTGAGGTAGAGGAAATATTAATCAGTTCACCACTACCCTGTTTGATAAACTGCCTAGCCGCTTCCCGTGCCATCAGAAATGTTCCAAACACGTTCGTCTGGTAAATACCCTGCAATTCCTCGAGAGTCGTATCCACCAGCGGCTTGAACATCCCGTAACCGGCGTTGTTGACCAGAATATCAAGCCGGCCATGCCGTTCGATCACGGTGCTCACAGTGCGGACAGCATCCTTCTCATTTCCTACATCACCCGCTATCCAGTCCAGTCCTAATTCTTCCGCGGTGTTCCTCACAGCCTCTTCGCGGCGTCCCGTAATGGTGACCTTGCATCCCTGGTGCATCAGTGCTTCCGCAATCGCTCGCCCAATGCCTTCACTGCCACCAGTCACGAGGGCAACTGTATCCCTGAGTTCCATGTAATCTCCCGAGCTAGGCGAAGACAAACCAACACAGTAGCTAGCCTATAACTAATCCCTTCCAGAAAGTTATCCATACCACTGGATAATCTGAGATCCCTAGTATTTCTTGCTGCTGCGCCAATATCGATTTATGCCAATTCATAATTCCCACGGCCACCCTTATCCAAGAGGATTAGGTCCGTACTTATTGGACCCTTTCCTCCCAGGTGACAAACTGATGAACACCGTGGTAAATACGAAGAAGAAGAACCAGACAGCTCCTATCCCAAAAGCTATATCCTCTGAGTAGATCGGAACCCCAGACCATCCTCTAAAAACCACCGTGGGTTCGCTAGTGCCACCAAACAGCGCCCATCCCACCTGTAACACTGGACCAACCGTCCATAGAACAAACCCGATCCAACCGGGGAAGTTGAGATCATGAAGGCGCTTCACGGCACCAACTGTAAAGGGCCAGATCACTAGGAGAAGGGCACATGTGAACAGCAGGCCACCATCACTTGCGATCCTAGCAACACCCAGAATAAGAGCAGACGGGATAAGAAATCTGGTCCAAAAAACAACAACCGGAATTCGGCCCTCAGGAGACCACCAGAGCTTAGTCACCGCAAACGCAACGCCTCTTCAATCGCTGCCTCAACCAGCGGCACCATCACCTGATATCCAGCCTCGTTGGGATGCACACCATCTTCCGAAAGCGCCGACTTTAGGCCCTGTCGCTCATCCGCCATCACGGTATGGTAGTCCAGATAGACCACATCACGTCTGGATGCATATCCCCTCATCCACGCATTGAGCTCAATGATCTTTCCTGCAGGTTCTAGTCCTGGCCGCCACCTATAATCGTATACCGGTAGCACAGACGAGAGCACAACACTGATACCGTTCGCTTCCGCAAGCTCCACCATCGATATGAGGTTGTCCTCAATCATAGCGAGCGTCGAGGGGCCGGTATTGCCAGCGATATCGTTTGTTCCTGCTAGGATGACCACAACTGCTGGATTCAGGGCAATTACGTCCTGGCGAAAACGAACCAGCATCTGTGGCGTGGTCTGTCCGCTAATCCCTCTGCCCACATAGGGTTTCCCTGGAAACATCGAGTCAAAATACCCTGCCCATACGTCTGTAATGGAATTGCCGTAGAACACAACACGATGCTCGCCTGGCTGCGGCGTCCCAAGTCGCGCATTGTTGTCACGGTAGCGAGTGAGAGAGCCCCAATCATTAAGCAACTCATTCTCCTGCCCCACAAGCTGTGCGGTGGTGGGCAGATACGAAAAGTTGATGGCTGCCACGCACAGCGGTATAAGCAGATAGGACATCCTCACATCCATACTCAATTTGATGGGAACCCCGGAATCGTTGCGATTTCCGCGACCATAGCGATCTGAGTACCGTCCGGGCTAATCGCAAGGCGAGAGATCGAAATATTAAGGTCTGAGAAATCCGCTATGGGCATCCACTCATCCAGGCTAAGGGACCAGGCGTACACTACAGAACCAGACGCCATTAGCAGTGAACCATTCGGTGCCCAGGCGTGAAAATCTCCTCCGGAGACTGCCTCAGCAATCGGCTCGGGCGATGTGCGCTCCGAGGGTAATCGCATGATCGTTGCGGTGCCATCCTCGTGAACTTGAGCATAGCTGACATCATCGGAACCCGGGATTCGCTGGATGGAGCGACCGATGTTCCGAGTGATAACCTCAGTTTGGCCAGTCGGCACGTCAGCACGCTGCAGTGTGGCGGGATCGCCGAGCACAAATAGTACGAGCGTGCTCTCATCCACCCAAGCGTGGTAACCCACGGGTGCTACATTTGGCAGGATAACAGCCCCATTCGCGCCATCAAGATCGAAACGCCAGAGCCGTTGGGTAGAATCTGCCTCTACACGGATAACCGAAATACCAGATCCGTCAGGAAGTGGAGTGGCTGAGTATTCACTCTCCGGACTGCTCATGGTCACCCGAGTGACGCCGGCAGTAGCAAAGTCGTAGCGCCAAATATCAGCCTGATCATTCTGAGGGTCATTGATCGTGTACCAAAATCCGGAGCCATCAGGTACGAACTGGGGTTGATTATCGTAGTCTGGGCGTTGTGTGAGATTCGTAGGTGTTCCGATGCTCGGAGTGCCCTGGGGGCTGAATGCTAGATCCGCAATGAGCACATCGGTGTCGCGAGGGGGCACAAAGTCAGATATGCCAGACATTGATTCGTCTGCATCCGGAGCGCAGGCAACCGTGCCCAGCATCCCTATGACAAAAGCGGTTATCAGTCTCTTATTCATGCCCTAATCTTGCCCTATTCAACTCTAGAATCGCAAATCACTGCGGGGATTTCATCACGATCACTTCTCGAGTATCGCCAGAGCTACAATGGATCACGATCCAGGCTGCTGCCATGGCGGAAGGGTAACAGGAATTGGTGTAGTACGTCCTCATCAAGTGCAGCGTCCGCTACATCGACACCGTAGCTCACGTCTCTAGGATCTCCGTAAACGAATGTCCCGAACATGCGATCCCAAATTGAGAGAATCCCTCCGAAATTCATGTCAGTCCACGGGCGCTCAAAGTGGTGGTGAAACTTATGCATATCCGGTGTCACAAAAACTAGACTTAGCACAGCATCTGCCCGTGCGGGCAGTGAGATATTGGCATGAGTGAGAAAAGTGAAAAAAATGGTTGTTACTCGATAAATTACATAGAACGCGAGCGGTGCACCGGTAAGGATAAGTGCGCCCAACGCAAAAACTTCGCGCACCACAAAATCACCTGGATGAAGCCTCGTGCCGGTGGTAGCATCAACCTTGGTGTCACTGTGGTGAATCACATGCATGCGCCACATCCACCTGACCTTGTGGAGCAGATAATGAGCCCAATACTGGGCGGTCAAATCAAGCAAAACGAGAGCAATCGCAAGTTCTACCAGCACGTGCGCATCGAAGAAACTCAGTAACCCAAAACTCTGCGATGATGTCCAGTTCGTAGCACTCACCGAAATCGCGCTGAAGCCTGCATTAATGATGAGCGTCGTCGCCAGAAATACGAAATTGGCCCCCGCATGCCGCCATTTTCGATACTTGAGCTGAACAAGGGGAAGGCTACCCTCGAGAAGCCAACTCATCGCAAGGCATACCATCACCCAGATGAGCTTTTGCGAGTTGGGCATCTGCTCGAAAAACAGAAGCAGAGTCTCCATACTTCAGGTCACTCTCTGATACAGCAGGAACGCACCTGCATAGCTGCCAGAGCTAAGAATCAAAGGCTAGCCAATGAGCCTCATGATCTCATCGGCAACAGCTATGGCCATTATAGCATCGTCCATTTCTCGGACCCGCGGGGTACCATCCCCGCGCACTGATACAGCCAGAGATCCTGGGGTTACCGCTCCCCTGGTCCTTCTTCCGTTATCGATCGTGGCACGGGCAATCGGATTCGTGAGATCCCCACGCTCAGTGAGCGTAAGACTTGCCTTGTCGAGTAATCCGCAGGTTGCCTCACAGTTTGATACGCGCTCTGCTGTCTCCAGCAGGATTACAATCGAAACACGAGAAGGGTTAGGGCTAACAGTGAGTCCTCTTGACCTGAGTTCTAGGGCGATTGCATCTCGAAAAGCCGCATATCGCTCAGGCTGTGGATTCTCTGCGAATGCCACTGCATACGAATCATCACGTGTAGCCACTCCCGGCCGAAGAATCTCGGGACCCGCACTTGCACACGCCGTAAATCCTACGGCAAGCAGACACAGTAGTGACGATCTTTTCATCTTTCACCTCCAGCGGGTCAACCACACTCCACAAAATTTGTCCCCTTATACCTCGTAACCGCAACTTGCGCAGTGAGGCCTCCTCAAGAATTGGGATCGTTTTCTTCGGTATCATCATGATCTTCTGTGAGAGACAGGATTAGCCTTTGCTAAGTACTCACCCTAAGCTCACCAGCGCTGTAAGGAGCTTTTGACCCGCCGACTGAGATCCGTGAACCGCTGAGAGTAAGGGGATGATAAATCGGGAGAGGAGATGCGTTTAACGGATAGGATCCAGGCCGTCGACACCCATGCGTGTGGTGAGCCCGGTCGTGTGATTGTTGGCGGAGTCAGTGATGTACCTGGTGAGACCATGTTTGAAAAAATGGTATATCTCCAGACCCAAGCCGACGAACTCCGACTCCGCATGCTCCGTGAACCCCGGGGATACCCTGCTGCGAACTGCAACCTGATTCTGCCGCCTACACGACCTGAAGCCGACGCTGGTTATGTGATTATGGAGCAGGTTGAATACCCGGGCATGTCGGGCACGAATACGATTGCCGTCACTACGGTACTCATCGAAACCGGAATGGTGGAAGTAGACGAGCCGATCACGGAGCTTACGCTTGAGGCTCCTGCTGGACTGATCGTTGTACGTGCTGAAGTACATGAGGGTAAAGTTCGTGCAGTGACCTTCAAGAACGTGCCCGCCTTCGCTGTGCACCTCAACGCACCGGTCGAGGTTCCCGAGCTTGGCACCGTCACAGTGGATGTCGCTTATGGTGGAATGTTCTATGTCATTGCTGACGCAAAGCCATTGGGGCTGACATTGACCCCTAACGAGGCCGGCGATGCTGTTCGTATTGGTGAGATGATCAAAGCCGCCACCCAGGAACAACTGGATTGTGTCCATCCCGACAACCCAGAGATACGCGGGGTGACGATCGCCCAGCTGTCTGCACCCCCAATAGGTCCGGATGCAGATCGAAGAAATACGGTGATCGTATCTACGGGAAAATTGGACTGGGATCGTCCATCTACGTGGAAGGGCGTTCTGGACCGGTCTCCTTGCGGAACGGGTACGTGCGCAAAAATGGCTGCTCTCTACGCGAAAGGTGAGCTGTCGCTGGGCCAGGATTTTCGGCACGAAGGTATTCTCGGTACGATCTTTACCGGACGCCTAGTGGAAGAAACTATGGTCGGCGATTACGCGGCCGTCGTTCCTACGCTCACAGGGACCGCGTGGATCACAGGATTCGCGGAGTATGTAGTTGATCCTGAGGACCCCTTTCCAAACGGGTTCACCGTAGGCGACATATGGAGTTCTCAGGAGAAGTAATTCGGGCGTCCCTTCATCTGTATGTGAAGAGCCAACAGCGATATCTTCAAGTATGCGACTCACCAAAATCGTCTGCCTTCTCTTACTCACTGCGTGTGGAGACAGCACGACTGGCCCACCTCCGGTCGCAACCTCAATCGTACTTTCATCGACGAGCCTGACCTTCACCTCTCTAGGTCAGACACAACAGCTTACTGCTTCAGTGCAAGACCAGAGCGGTGCAACGATCGGGGGTGCTGCTCTTACGTGGACATCGTCAGCGGCTTCGGTTGCTACTGTCTCGTCCACTGGCCTGGTAACCGCTGTCGCAGACGGTACCGCTACCATCACCGCAACGTCCGGATCAGCCAACGCAACAGTTGCCGTGACCGTTCAGGTACCTGTAAGCCTCGACCTGTCCTACACCATACTCAGCTTCGCTGCACTCGGTGATACGACTCAACTCATTGCAACTGTGAAGAATGCAGGCGGGAGCGTGATCTCGAATCCGACCGTGACGTGGGCTACATCTAACGCTTCCGTCGCGACTGTCTCATCTGCTGGATTAGTGACCGCTGTCGCAGACGGTACCGCCACCATCACCGCAACGTCCGGATCAGTGAGTGCAACAGCGACAGCCACGGTGAATCAGACCGCCGCTTCGGTCACGCTGTCCCCGACAAGCCTCAGCTTCACATCGATCGGGGATACCACCACCCTCGCCGCTACAGTGACGGACGCAGCCGGAAATACCATCTCGAATCCGACCGTGACGTGGGCTACATCTAATGCTTCCGTCGTGACTGTCTCAGTTGCCGGATTGGTCACCGCTGTCACAGACGGTACCACTACGATCACCGCAACATCCGGATCAGCAAGCGCAACGGCGACAGCCACGGTAAGCCAGGTGGCTCAGTCGGTCACGCTGGCCCCGACAAGCGTGAGCTTCACATCTGCAGGTGATACCGCCACCCTCGTCGCTACCGTAAGAGACGCAGCCGGAAACATCATCTCCGGTGCAACCGTAACGTGGGTTACATCAAGCTCGTCTGTTGCGACTGTCTCAACTGCCGGACTGGTGACCGCTGTCGCAGACGGTACGGCCACCATCACCGCAACGTCTGGGTCAGCAAGTGGCACAGCGACTGTCACCGTTCAAACTACTAGTCCCGATGACCATTGAGGGGGCTTAAACTATCCGTGGTAGTCATATCACCGGGGCCGTAATTACAGAAACTGGATCAGCGGGAAACTACCAGCCGCACCCTATGGATGGATGGGGAGCATGGTGCCTTCCTTATAGCCCAATAACAAAGGACACCAAGCTAATAGAGCCCAGTATCCCCAGTACTCGCATTGTAGCTACGCTTGGTCTTTAGCTGACCATTCTCGTAGTACTCCTCCCACATACCATCCCGCTTACCACCCGTATAACTACCCTTGGTCTTTAGCTGACCGTTCTCGTAGTACTCCTCCGACCGTCCATCCACACGCCCGTCACTATAATGACCCTTGGTCTGTAATTGACCCGTTTCATCGTACTGCTCATAAGGGCCATCGTGTTCACCCGCCCTGTAGGTGCGCTGGGTCTTTAGTTGACCATTTTCGTAGTACTCCTCCCAGCGCCCCTCTATCTCAGCATCCTTCATGGTACCCTTGGTCTGCAGCTGACCATTCCCGTAGTACCGCTCATAAGGGCCATCAGGCTCACCGTCCTTCATGGTGCCTCTAGTCTGCAATTGACCCGTTTCATCGTACTGCTCCCACATCCCATCTACCTTACCGTCCTTCATGGTGCCCCTAGTCTGCAATTGACCCGTTTCATCATACTGCTCATAAGGGCCATCGGGCTTACCGTCCTTCATGGTGCCCTGCGTCTGCGATTGACCGTTCTCGTAGTACTCCTCCCACAGACCATCCTGCTCGCCATCAACTATGGTGCCCTTCGTCTGTAACTGACCGTTCTCGTAGTAATGCTCATACGGACCATCAGGTGCACCCGATTTGTAGGAGCGCTGGGCTTTTAGCTGACCGTTCTCGTAGTATTCCTCCCACCACCCCTCGATAGCGCCATCTCTTACGATTCGCTTGGTGTGCAGCTGACCGTTCTCGTAGTACTCCTCCCACACACCATCACGCTCACCAGCTTTGTAGCCACCCTTTGTCCGCAGCTGATCGTTCTCGTAGTACTCCTCCCAGATACCATCCGCCTCACCCGACTGGTAACTGCCTTTCGCCTGCAACTGACCATCCTCGTTGTACTGCTCGTAAGGACCGTCACGCTCACCCGACTTATATGTACCCTTGGTGTGTAGCTGACCGTTCTCGTAGTACTCCTCCCACACACCATCACGCTCGCCATCTAGTACCGTACCCTTCGCCCTTAGCTGGCCATTCTCGTCGTATTCCTCCCAAGCCCCATCTACCTCACCACCCATGATGGTGCCCTTCGCCTGCAGCCGACCACTCTGGTCGTATTGCTCCCAGAACCCAGTCCTGTCACCACCCATGATGGCACCCCTTACCTGCAGCCGACCACTCTGGTCGTATTGCACATAAGGACCGTCGTGTTCACCTGCCTTGTAAGTCCGCTGGGTCTTAATTTGACCAGTCTCGTAATACTCCTCCCATACTCCATCCAGTTCACCGTCTACTATGGTGCCCTTCGCTTGTAGCTGACCGTTCTCGTAGTAATACTCATGCGGACCATCGGGTTCACCCCACTTCATGGTGCCCCTCGCCTGCAACTGACCATCTTCGTAGTACTCCTCCCAGATCCCATCCACCTCACTACCCAAATAAGTACACTTCGCTTGTAATTGACCGTTCTCGTAGTACTGCTCATGCGGGCCGTCTAGTGTACCCGACGTATAGGTGCTCTTCACCTGTGGCTGACCGTTCTCGTAATACTCCTCCCAGATGCCACCCGGCTCGCCATCGACAATGGTGCCCTTCGCCTGCAGCTGACCGTTCTCGTAGTACTGCTCATACAAACCATCGAGCCCATCCGTTTCGAATTCCCGGTTGAGATGCGGATCGTTCAGATATACGGGCTTGCAATCGCTTGCCTGAAGGGAAAAACAAGGACCTGCTGAGGTACTTAACGCAACTAATCCCTCTGATTCAGACCATCTGAGCGCGTTACTGATGTCTCCACGCCGGCCGATTTGATCCAAGATCTTCTCAAACTCCACTCCTCCGTAACGAAGAGCATCAGGGCTTGCATCAATCAATGATCGAATCTGCTCGTCAGTTCGCTCAGTCGAAACAACCAAGGACTCAATTAAAACAGGAGACCTCTTCATAAGCAGATCTACCGGAAACAGACCCTCTGAATTCAGTACCTCTATAGTGGATGTCTGAAAGACCTCATAGCCGAGCCGCTCTCCCTCTATGTGGTAAACACCAGGCCCAGGCGCATTCAGCGAGTACAAGCCGGCCGCGTCAGCAATTGAAAAACCACGAGGGCTACCGTCTTCACCAATCAGACGAATTAGCGTTGTCGCTACCGGTGCATTCGTCGTTTGATCTACCGCGCGGCCTCGGAAAGTCTGGCCGTTTACGTGAGCGGAGCCGAAAAGAGCGAACCCCATAGCCACGGCAGCAACCTTCCCGAAACCACCTATGAACCCGAGAGGCGCACCCAAAATCGATGCACTTAATCGACTCAAGAACACGCAATAAAATCGGTTAGAAGAGTTACCCAAGCTATACCTGAATCTGTGGCGCTACCTGCTAGTAGCTGCTGCTAGTAAACATATGTTTCCAGGCTACCGTACCGATTTTTCTGGGTCTGGTCAACTACAATATGTTGTGGTTAGTCCTTTATATACCCCCTTCTATAGTGCTATTTTCCTTTTCAAACGAGTTGTAATCTTGTGCATACCTATCTATTCTGGTGGATACTCAGCCGGAGGCACGATGAGCGCTAATCTGCTAAAATCTGCAGTTCTCACCTTATTGATCGCCCCACTCTTCAGTGCCTGCTCATTCTTGATCGTCGAAGCTCCTCCTGTGGGCTATGAGCGCTTTAACTACGTCCCGTGCACACAATCAAAAGTGGTTCCCACCATAGATGCTGGTGTAGCTGTTGCATCCACATGGCTTGCCATGATGGCTATGACGTCGGACGAATTCGTCACCGGTCTGGAAGGTGGTGATACATGGCTAAATATCCCTGGTGCCTCCTACAGTAAAACCGGTGGTATTCTGACATTCTTGAGCGCGGGAGTGTTGACTGGAGTATCCTCAGGTATGGGTTTCGGAAAGGTCAAACAATGCAGGGAAGCCGTGCTCGAAGTAGCTGCACGGAACAGACAGATAACCGCGGAAAATCAAGACGGACTTCCGGAGTCGTTCGAATCTGCTTGGTTAGATCAGTTATTCCCGGTACCCACCTTTAGTGTGGATACCCCTACTCTGCCAGTTACAATCCCATTCATGCGTTAGTAGGTATACTGGATCCAAATCTGAGCTGACGGACCTCGCTATGTCAGACAGGATCTTCTGGCGGTAGTAACTGGCTTCCTGAGGCCACCGCTCTCCAACCCACACTAGCTAGGTCACGAAGCGTACCCACTGAAAAACCAATTGTGTGCGTGCGCAGGACCCATAGCTCCGTATAGGTTGCGGGTATGTTCTGCGCTTTTCCACAAGAGAGTTGAGGTGGCCTCCAAATGACCACTCGGATTCGGAGCCTCATCCGGTGGAGACTCAAGTTGCAAAGGAAAGTTTTAGGTGACCGTTTTGTTGACCGCAAATTGTCTTTTTGCGGAAAAATCTTTGGTCAGAGATTTGTCGATTGGATTAAGGACATCGAATCATCTAAGGAGGAGTCCAGAGATGCTTAGACAGCCTCCTGTTGCAGCGCGTGTTCGGGTCAGCGCAACCATTCTCTTCTTGTTGCTTGTGACCGTGCCACTTACCGCACTGGGGCAATCAACTGGTGACTTCATTCCGGTTACGGACGTAATGCTCCAAAACCCAGCGGGTGAGGACTGGTTGATGTGGCGCAGGACGCTCGACAGTTGGGGCTACAGTCCACTCGACCAGGTGAACCGAGAGAATGTCAGCCAACTCCAGATGGTTTGGACGAGAGACCTGGTGAATGGAACCGGTGAGATCACGCCGTTGGCCTATGGTGGTGTGCTCTATGTGCCACAGGCTAGGGACATTATTCAGGCGATCGATGCGGTGACGGGAGACCTCAAGTGGGAGTATAGCCGAAATATACCGGAAGATTTGTATGCCTTCGTCGGCTACAACGCTCGCAACAACCGCAACGTTGCCATCTATGATCGATTGATCATCAACACCAGCGATGACAACCACGTGTTCGCAGTTGATGCATTGACCGGTGAGACAGTCTGGGAAACGAAGATCTTCGACTACAAGATCAATTCCGCCACGCACAGCTCTGGGCCGATCATCGCTGAAGGCAAGGTGATTTCAGGACGGAGCTGTCGACCGTGGGGTGGCCCGGATGCATGCATTATCGCAGCCCATGATGCACTTACGGGTGCAGAACTCTGGAGGCGACGCACCATCCCGGCCCCGGGAGAGCCGGGCGACGAGACATGGGGTGACGTTCCCTTCGAGGAACGGCAACATGTCGGAAGCTGGATGGTGCCAAGCTACGACCATGATCTACAAACGATCTACATCGGAACATCGGTCACCTCGCCAGCCCCGAAATTCATGTTGGGTGGCACTGATAAGGCACACCTGTATCACAACTCCACACTCGCACTCGAGGTAGAGACTGGTGAGATCAAATGGTACTACCAGCATCTGAATGACCACTGGGATCTGGATCATCCCTTTGAACGTATGCTTGTCGACACTCGTGTCTCACCTAATCCAGCTGAGGTAAGCTGGATCAACCCCCGGCTTGAACCAGGAGAGGTACGTAAGGTGATGACTGGAATCCCGGGCAAAACCGGAGTGGTCTACACCCTAGATCGCGAGACCGGCGAGTTTCTGTGGGCGACACCTACGAGCTATCAGAACGTGATCAGCAACATAGACGGCGCCACTGGTGCGGTAACAGAAAACCCGGAGACCGTCTTTACCGAAGTGGAACAAGAAGTTCTTGTCTGCCCCTCGTGGGCCGGCGGCAGGGACTGGGAAGCAGGCACGTACAGCCCGCTGACCAACACGATGTACTTCCCCCTGCGTAACACCTGTTCGCGTGTTATAGCCACAAGCAACTTCCAGAGTCAGCGAGCGCGTGCATTGGCCGAAGGTGGACCGGGCGGTCTCGATATCTACTCACTTACTGCACGACACCAACTTGTACCTGGAACAGATAACCTCGGGACTGTTCGAGCGGTGTCGGTTGAAACAGGCGAGACAAGGTGGATCTACGAGCAAAGGGCCGGCACGATGTCGCTCGTGGCAACGGGTGGTGGCCTCGTATTCGGTGGCGATTCCAACGGACGATTCAGGGCTTTTGATGACGAAAGCGGTGAAGTTCTTTGGGAGATCAATCTTGGTGCCCCAGTCAGCGGCTATCCGATCTCCTACGCCGTCAATGGACGTCAGTACGTGGCGGTCAATACCGGGTCCGGGTCGAATAGTCTGACGCCAGAGCTGCGTCCAAGCTCGGGGAGTAATCTATTCGTGTTCGCACTCCCAAGCAGAGATTAAGACACAGCCGGACCGTTAGACGAACCCTTAAGACCTCTCGTTCGTGATCAAGGTGCCTGACTTACTGCCGTTGCCGCGATCGCCCAAGAAGGGCATCATGCCCGAGACGGAGGAATCTAGACTTACTCCAACAGCAGTCCCTATAAGGTTTGTGGTTCAGCGATTCTCGAGGGGAGAGGCTTTACACCATAAGCCAACCATAAGAGAGAGAGAATCCAACATGAAACAATTGACTAAGATCCTCGCCATCAGCGCTGTAGGATCGATTTTCTTGGGCACCGCACTAGAAGCCCAGACCCTTGACCCGACCGGCACCTATGATGTCTCGATCAGCGCCGACTTTGACGGGCAAATCATGGAACTCTCGGGAATCACGACGTTCGAAACTTCGGGTGACGGACTGGCTGGATCAATCGAAGTAGAGGTGCCGGGTGCACCAGCCTCGGGTCCTGGCCAGCTGTCTAATATCACGGTTGAGGGCATGGGGATGACCTTCAGCGTGGACGCTGAAGGGATGGTCGTATCGTTCCGGGTTAGGTTTGGGGATGAGGGATTCAGAGGCACATTTGATCTAGGCGGATTTGGTGG
>ERZ651768.1631-NODE-1631-length-16289-cov-3.619171_pt1 | contig 16289 bp, 10 predicted proteins | sample MGYA00514754_ERZ651768 | MGnify/ENA metagenome assembly ERZ651768
CGGATGGGGAGCAATGATCCAGTTCGCATCAGGAGTCATGGTATACTGGCAGGTTTTTATTTTGTTAATTTTTGCCCGCTCCAAGGTTGGAAACCGATGAGCAATATACTCTCTGCACTTTTCTACTGATTGGTCTGAGTATGCTCTTTTATCCTTTGTAATATCGAATTCTTTCCCTTTGAGATCATACCCCAGTTTTACACCCATACCATCCAACGATCCACAACCATAAAAGGCGTTAGAGATATCATTAAACGCGGGTATTTTTTCTACGCTCCAGTCTTTGGGTGAATCAAAGAAAACTACTTCCTGCATGGTGACCTTAACCATATCAATAAATGGAAAAACATGTTTCATCCATGGTCCAACAGCCCAAATGGCTATATCAAAATCTATTTGTGAATTATTTATGTAGATATCATCATCCCTGATTTCTGCGTGACCGTTCAAATAATCGCATTTCATATACAGGCACAGTTTGTACAGCGCCTTCAAAGATCTTTTCGCGGCAAGTGCTCCCCCATTTGACTCATATAAAACAAATCTTAGGTCATCGATGTTCAGGGAAGGGAACAGCGCTTTCGCATCATCTGGGCTTAAACGCTCGCACGGAATATTTAATTTATTTAATATTTTTTTACTATGGCTTTCCCACCCATTCTCATCAGATGCAAACCACGCGACTCCGGTATTGTAGAATAATTTTTCTCCTGCTAGTTTTTCTACTTTTTTCCACTCACCAGCTGCTTTCCAAGATAAAAGCGAGTAAAATTCATCATTTGCGTGGGAAAATCGTATATTTCTGGATTCACCGTTACTTGTTTTTAAATCGTCGCTGATGGATAGATGGTCTACTAATGTAACATGCTGACCTGATTGCAAAAGCTTATAAGCAGTGGAAACACCAAATATCCCACTACCGATCACAACTATATTCTTTTTCATGCTATTCTGAATATTACCTATGAAAGATTTATCTTTTAGATGATTAATTTTATTTCCATAGTCCAGCAATTGTATATAACACAGATTCCAAGACCGTGACTAAATTTGGTGAAATGAAAAGTAGAATTTTATTCCTTTCAATCTTTCTTGTATTTTCCTGTGAAGAAGAAAAAGTGGACACGCTTCCGCCGGAAATAATTATCACTTCGCATGGCAATGATGAAACGGTATACGAGATTGTCACCATTAACTGCACGGTTACGGATGACGAAGGGGTTGGGCATACTGAGCTATTGGTGCTTGGAGATACGACAAGGATTATTGATGAGAAAGAGCCCTATAGCTTTCAATGGAACACAAATGACCTGGAAGATGGATCCTATACGCTTAAGGTGAAGGCAGTGGATATAAATAATAATGCTGATAGTTCTTTTCTTACACTCCTTGTTGACAACTCTTTAGCCTTACCTACTGAAGTTGATATAAGGTCAATTAGTTATAGTTATACACCTAAGTCAATGACGATTCTTTTTTACCGCTCAATAGATGATGATTTTGATTATTATGAGGTATTTTCATCAGCGAGCGACAGTGGTCAAAAAATCCTTATGGAACAAATTAGTGATATAAATGATACTTCATTAACTACCACAACCTTTGACCCAACGATCCCTACCTGGTACTGGCTTAAGGTAACCGATATTTATGGTTACTATGTATTTAGCGATAGCTATTATGTTCTAGATGATAACCCAACAGTGATTGAACTCAATGCACCATTATACAGAAACGGTTATCTTGATTTTTCATGGTCAACGAATAATGATGATGATTTTTCAGCTTATGTTCTTTATGAATCAGGAAGTGATGACATGGCTGTAAAAAGCGAGATCGAAAGGATATCCTTCCAGGATAACACAAATCATTCTATGATCGTGGACATAACAGCCCCGTTCAAGTATTACCAGGTGATAGTGGAAGATCAGTGGGGGTTCCAAACGGGTAGCAATATACAGCTTGGAAAGATGCCGTTCATCTTCATGAAAGTATGGGGCGGCGGCGGGAGTGATAGGGCATACTCAGTGCGCCAGACACTTGATGGGGGCTACATTATCGCGGGCTCCACTGCGTCCTATGGGGCAGGTGGAACTGATATTTTACTTTATAAAGCTGATGCTCAGGGAAACTTTACCTGGTCCAGAACCTTTGGAGGTTCTCTTCACGAAAAAGGGAGTTCAGTGTTCCAAACTTCTGATGGTGGTTATATCATTACCGGGTATACTAAATCTTTTGGGAACGGGGATATGGATGTCTGGTTAATTAAAACAGATGGGAATGGACAGAGCTGCAGTAACTTTACAACTGATGGTAATTGTTCTGAGAGTTCAACCAAGTGGGTCAGAGCGTTCGGGACAAGCGGGAACGATTACGGTAATGCTGTTTATGAGTGCACAGATGGTGGTTACATCATTACTGGAAAGAGTGGAAGAAACCCATCCATTCTATTGATCAAGACCGATTCCAATGGGGACCAGGAATGGGAAAATATCTATGGTTCCAGCGTAAACGACGGGGGTTATTATGTAGAGCAGATACAGGATAGCGGTATCCTGCTTATCGGGAAGGAGAACTCAAGTGGTAACACGGATCTCTCTTTAATAAAAGTGGATATGGATGGGAATATAGAATTGCATAACACTTTCGGTGGCACAGAACCAGATGTAGGTTATTATTTTAGTGGTACTGATGATGGCGGCTTCATCATAGCTGGTGCGACCCAATCTTATGGTAATGGACAGTGGGATGACATGTGGCTGATAAAAAGCAGCGCTGGTGGGTCGATGGAATGGCAAACTACTTTTGGAAGTAATTATTCTGAGCAAGGGCATTATGCCAAGCAAAACGCGAACGGTGGTTATACAGTTTCAGGTTTTACGGAATCAATTGGCCAGGGGTTTTACGATATTTTTCTTTTATGGACGGATAATATTGGAAATGAAATATCTAGCCAAACATTTGGCGGCGAGGATGATGACAAGTGTTATGCAGCTGATGAGACAGATGATGGCGGCATCATTATTGTTGGTTATACGGAATCCTTTGGAAATGGGAGTGCAGATATATTCTTAATGAAGATCGACCCGGACTATGAGCCATAATTTTGTCCCGGATCGAGTTTTTAGGTGCCATGCTAATTACTCTATACGTGGTTGTACATAAATATTGAAAAGAACGCTAATGATCGTATCTTTTCTTTTAATAATGACAGCTTGTTTTGGACCTTTTAAAAAACAGCCTAAGCTTGAGCCTGAGCCGGTTACCAATGGGATTCCAGCCATAAATGATCAGTGGTTGCAGGTAAAGGCATTGATCAACAGGGATAAGGTCAAAATGCTGGTGGGTAAACCACTCTTTATCGATATGAACAGGGTTGGCGAGGATTGGTACTATCATTATGAGGAGAGCATAGTCTTGGCAATCATCAGCTTTCCAAGGACAGGGCATTTGACCGACCGGGTGCAATACCTTCGATATCCAGAGTGGAGATAATTACCGAAATGGTCCTCGATCGATCAATGGTCAGATATATTGAACAAGTAAAGTTAAAACGTACATAGAAGCTTGTGGTAGCTAACATTGCTTTACTATCATTGGTAAACATGGTTTTACATCATATAGTAGATCAAGCTTATATTTTTATGATCATTTTACCAAAGAAACAATAGCATGGATCGTATATATATTTTATTGATTTGTCTTTTGGTCACTTTAAAGGCCGCTCCAAACACAGAGCTGACAGATGGTTATTATGTTAATGTTTCCGGGGCTGATTCCATCCAAGTCGAAAGCTCAGGTGACCAGCTTACCCTATCTCTAGAGAATGGATCCAGGATAAACTTTAATATGATGAATGGAAAATATCGATACAAAAAATTATCAAGCGATGATTTCTTAGAACTGAAGATCGAATCCGATAATAAGTTCAGGCTGATAGATAATAATGATTCGGTTGGTATGTATTCACTTTATCGTGCGTCAAGTTTTTTCAATAAACTGATCGCTATCCTTGTTTCCAGTGCTCTTTTATTCTCCATTTTCCAGGCCTATCTAAAATTGAATAAGATATGGAAACGCAGAAAGATCGAAGAAGTGGCCAATAGTGTTTCCATTGTGGCGTCTCTATTGGGTTTTGCTGTTCTGTTCCCGTTCCTGATGAACAGCCTGTTCATCACTAATGATTATCCTTCAGCAGGTAAATCCTTGATCGGATTGTTCATGGCTGTACTCTTTTCCTTGATCAGTATTGGCTATTTTGTGGAGAGCAACCGTGGGAAAGGGGTGTTCAAGCTTCTTATAGGTGCTCTGTCAGCTGAGAAGAGTGAATCCACCGATCTACTCAGTGCCATGATGCGACCCCATGGAGCAAGAAAGATCATTGATATTCTTACAAAACTGGCCGCGATCGATGATGATATTGCTCAGGAAGAGATAGACCTGATCAAAGAGTTCGCAGACCGGTGGCGTATTAAAATACCTGAGCAAAAGACTGGCAAACCGGAAGAAATGACGAACCTGGTGGAACTTAAGAGGCTTGTACAGTCATACTTGGATGAGCAACCCGACCTGGATGTTGCATCAAATCTTGTTGATCTTATAAACATGATGGCAGAAGCAGATGATGAAGTGACTGCAGAAGAAGCCATGGCCGTAGGGGAGTTCACAGGCATGATCAATAATTACATCAACGCGGAACAGGGTGGGACCATAGATGTATTTGAAGTGGCCATCGTTCCGCAGAATGATGCCCAGATCCAGGCTGTAAAAGAGCTGATGCCTGATATTGAATCAGTGCAGGAACGGGGCGGGACCATATTCAAGGTCGGTATATTCTACTCAGAAGATTACGCAAATGCTGTTTGTTCTAAATATATTGATCTAGGTCTATTTACGAATTCACTTAAAGTAGTACACGAATAAAAGACCGATTAATTTTTCTCCGATATCACAGGTCCTTGAGATCCTTCAATAGTTGCTGCAGCATCTCCTTCGCATCCCCAAAGACCATTATCGAATTCTCAAATCCGAAAAGTTCATTCTGGATACCGGCAAAGCCAGGGTTCATCGTTCTCTTATTGATTATTACAGTGCGGGATTTATCAACATCCAGGATCGGCATACCATAGATCGGTGACCCTGTGTCATGGCGTGCAGCAGGGTTAACAACATCGTTTGCACCTAAAACGAGTGCTACATCGCAATCCTCGAACTCAGGATTGATCTCATCAAGGTCCTTTAGCTGGTCATAGGGTATATTGGCTTCAGCTAATAATACATTCATGTGGCCGGGCATGCGGCCTGCTACCGGATGGATCGCATACAGAACGGTCTTTCCCTGGGCTATGAGATGGTCAGCGATCTCACGCACAGCGTGTTGTGCCTGGGCGACCGCAAGACCGTATCCTGGTACTACAATGATCTTTTCAGCAGCATCAAAGATCATGGCAGCTTCTACAGTGGAATAACTTTTCACGGTGATCTGCTTTCCACCATTTGAAGCAGTTTCCTGTTCCGATCCTACCGCTCCAAAAATGACGTTCACCAGGGAGCGGTTCATACCCTTACACATGATATTGGTCAGTATAAGGCCCGAAGCACCCACCAATGCGCCCGAGATGATCAGGCCATTGTTCATGAGCACGAACCCAGTTGATGCTGCGGCGACCCCTGAGTAGGAGTTGAGCAAAGAGATCACTACCGGCATGTCCGCCCCTCCAATAGGGATCGTGAGAGTGACACCCAGGATAGCAGATAGTGCTATAACTGCATAGAAGAATTTGATATCAGCTGGATTCATGACCAGATTCACTGAAAAGAATATCAGGCATAGAGCCATGAGTGCGTTGAATAGTTGTTGGCCAGGGAACACCACCGGCTTGCCACTGACGAATCCCTGTAATTTCCCAAAAGCAATAAAGCTGCCGGTAAAGGTCAGTGTACCCACAAAGACCGATAGAGCAATGGTCGACAGGGTGAAGGATGTGATATCACCAGACTTTGTGAACTCTGCCGCAGCCACCAGGGCTGATGCACCCCCGCCAAACCCATTGAATATGGCCACCATTTGAGGCATCTGTGTCATTTCCACTCTGATAGCGAAAGTAGCGCCAATTATCGCACCGATTATCATGCCCACAGCGATCAGTCTCAGGTCCAACTGGCCATAAACAACAAGAGTGGTCACGATAGCGATCAGCATCCCGATGGATGCGATCAGGTTGCCATTACGCGCTGTTTTGGGATGGCTGAGCTGTTTAATGCCAAGTATGAATAAGACCGCTGCGAGAACGTAGAATATATTGGTCCAGCCCATCCGAGATCAGTCCCGTTTGAACATTTTAAGCATCCGGTCCGTGACCATGAACCCGCCCACTACATTTATCGTGGCAAAGATCACTGCAGCCAGTCCAAGCCATGTACCGATCTCACCATCAATTCTTGTTGAAATAATGGCTCCCACGACAGCGATCCCTGATATAGCATTCGACCCACTCATGAGCGGAGTGTGGAGAGTGGGAGGCACCTTGGTGATGATCTCAATTCCAACAAAGACGGCAAGAATAAAGACGGTCAATATGTTAATATCCATTTATGTGTCCTCTATTGCATTTTTTGTAGGCTCGTGTGTTATCTTACCCCCTCGGGTGAACATGGAACCTGCAATGATCTCATCATCCTGGTCGATACTCAATTTCCCTTCCTTGATCATATAGGTTATGAAGGCTGCAATATTCTTCGCGTATAACTCGCTGGCATGTACCGGCATTGTAGCAGGAATATTCGATGTGCCATCTATTCTGACCTGCTCATGCTCTATGATCTGATCTTTAATGGTCAGCTCGCAGTTTCCACCGTTCTCTGCGGCCAGGTCCATAATGACCGAGCCTGGTTTCATGTGCATGACGACATCTTTACCTATCAGTATAGGAGCAGGCTTGCCGGGTATCAATGCTGTTGTTATCACCATATCAGCCAGTCCAATATGTTCACGGATCAGTGCTTGCTGTTTTCTCTTATATTCCTCAGACGTCTCTTTTGCGTAACCCCCTTCACCAACGCCTTCATCGCCACCGGATCCAACTTCAATGAATTTTGATCCTAACGATTCCACCTGTTCCTTGACCTCAGGCCGAACATCAAATGTCTCTACCTGGGCTCCCAGCCGCTTTGCTGTGGCAATGGCCTGCAGCCCGGCAACACCAGCACCGAGAACAAGTACTCGTGCAGGACGGATCGTGCCGGCTGCCGTCATCAAAAGGGGCATATAAACACCAATATGTGCGGCACCCATCAATACTGCTTTATATCCTGCAATATTTGCTTGGGAAGATAGAGCATCCATTTTTTGAGCGAGCGTGGTCCTGGGGATCAGGTGCATGGAAAAACCTGTAATATATCTTTCAGCCAGTGCTTTGACCTTTTCCAGCTCGATCGTTGTCTGGAAGAATGAGACCATTATCGCTTCCTTTTTCATGAGCTCGATCTCGGCCAGTGTAGGTGATGCCACTTTCAGGATGATATCTGCATTACTTAAGAGCGACCGTGCATCAGAAACGATCTCAGCACCGGCATCTTTATAGTCAGCGTTAGGCAATAAAGCACCATCACCAGCACCGGACTCGAGCTTCACCGTAAGACCTGCTTTGATATATTCTTTTACTGTCGCTGGCGTTGCAGCAACACGTGTCTCACCTTGGTTCAATTCCTTGGTTATAGCGATCATCATGGTAGAAAAGTGTTGAAGTTCTTGTAAGAATAGGGCGGAAATTACCATAAATAGAAGTTGGAACAATTCTTAAAGAGTCAGAAAATTTTCTTAAGTTTTGTCCCTTTTATTTGACCGATCATGAAACTAAAGAACCCTGTTGTCATATATTTCTCATTGATCTTCTCTATGGTCCACCCGGTCACTAGAGAGGTTCCAAGTGAATACACCACCATCCAGGCTGCGATAGATGCGTCCTATGACCAGGACACAGTGTTGATATCTCCAGGAACATACCAAGAGAATATCAGTTATGACGGAAAGAATATCGTCGTTATGTCCACTTATCTTCTTGAGAATGATTCAACACTTATCGATCAGACGATTATCAACGGGAATGAGAATGGATCGGTGGTCGTCTTCGCTGATGGAGAATCTGAGAATAGTGTGCTGCAGGGTCTTACTCTTACAAATGGAAATGGGAACTATGCGGATCCTGATGGGAATGGTTCCTACTATACCTATGGTGGCGGTGTCTACTGTCAGAACGCCAGTCCAATACTCAAGGACCTGATCATTAAAGATAATTCAGGGAACGAAGGCGGAGGCGGTGGGATATTCTGCTACAATGCATCACCAACATTAACAGGTTGTAGCATTATCGATAATATAACCAATGATGTTGGGGGAGGGCTCTACGCTCGAGATGGTTCCAACGTGGTCCTGATAAATGTTGAGTTCACTGACAATGAAGCGGAGTTTGGAGCAGGTTGCTATCTAAGACATGAATCGGTCCCCTCGATGACGAATGTTATCTTTGCTGATAATATTGCTGCCAATTCAGGTGGCGGAATTGTTCTAAAAGATAATGCGGATGCAGTAATGGACCAGGTCCATATAGAAGGGAACATAGCTGAAGGGTTGGGTGGTGGACTATATATCAATAATGCTGACCCTAACATTGAATATTGTCTTATTGCTGATAATACGGCAAGCTCTGGTGGAGGACTCTATGTTCGGAATAATTCTGATCCTCTAATGTCCAATATTACAATTGCCTATAACAATGCCGGTCTCTATGGTGATGGTATCTACCTTCGTGATGGATCTGACATAGAACTATCGAACTCGCTTATCTGGGGCAATAATGATATGCAGGTATATTTCAGGGAACAAGGGGATGAGGTTTCTTTATCAGTATCATATAGTGATATAGAGAACGGACAGGATGGGGTCTTTACTAACAGCAATGGTGAATTGAACTGGGGTGCTGGTATGCTGGATGATGAACCATACTTTTGTAATGGTCCTGGAGGAAACTATAGTCTTAGGGAGAATTCGCCATGCATGGATGCTAGCGAGACCGGTGGATTCATCGGTTGCTTTGATGCTGGATGTGGCCCTATCAATACGGGACCTGTCTGGTACGTGGATATCAATGGTGATGATCAGAATGATGGTTCGTCCGACACTCCATTTGCAACCATCCAACGTGGGATCGATGTGTCAGTGGATGGAGACACCGTCAGGCTGAACCCGGGATCCTATACGGAATCATTCGATCTTGATGAAAAGGCCATCGTACTCGAATCTATGGCCTATGAGTTCGAATCGACAGATCTTATTGGGCAAACTATCTTCACTACGGGACCCATGGGTGGTGCCTGTCTCGAGCTGTATGATGCTGCCGCAGATAATGCCGAGCTGAGAGGATTCATGATCTCTGGAGGTCAGAGTCAGGTCGGTGGCGGAATGATCATCGAGAATTGCTCTCCAAGACTGGTCGATCTGATCATTGAGAATAATTCTGCCGAAGCCGGTGGTGGTGTTTACTTGAACCAGTCCAATTCTGAGTTAGTAGGTCTGATAATTAGAGATAATGGTGCGAACCTAGGCGGTGGTATATATATCACTGATTCAGCACCTACTATGACCAGTGTCACCATTGAATCGAATATCGCTTATTGGGGTGCTGGGGCATATTTTGAAGATGCAGAACCGTTGATCATATCGTGCACCTTCAGAGCCAATGAAGCTTTTATTGAAGGAGGAGCGATCTACCAGGGACGGGGAGATGTTACACTTTTTCAGACCGCACTTATTAACAATATTGGTCTCGATTTTGGAGGAGCGATCGTCAGCTATTGGGGTATGATGAATATTGCACATTCGACCTTTGCGGGTAATAATGCAAACTATGGTTCTGTACTCTCTTTCAGGGAGTCTGCTATGGTCTTAGCTAATTCCATTATATGGGGCAATGGGCTGGAGGCATTTTACAGTTCTGCGACAGGTGATCCAAGTATGTTAGAGATACATCATACTGACATAGAGGGTGGTTCAGATGTTATGCCTGAAGATAATCTACTCCTTGACTGGGGAGATGGAAATATTGACCTGGATCCCCAGTATTGTGACCCTGAAAACGGAGTTTATGGTCTACAGGAAGGCTCTCCCTGTTGGACAGCCAGTGATTCAGGTGGCGTCATAGGTGCTTATCAGAGCCAGTGTGGTGAGATCCTTTCAGATAAGATATTCCAGTTTCCATATGGATTTGAACTAAAACAAAATTATCCAAACCCATTCAATCCCGTTACAACCATCGAATATAGCCTTCCGAGAACAGATCAGGCCTTACTTTCTATCTATTCACTGAATGGGTACATGGTACGCCGTTTAGTGGATCAGGTCCAACAGTCCGGTGCCCACCGTGTCAAATGGGATGGAAGAGATGATACGGGTAAGATCGTTTCTGCAGGAATGTATATAACGAAATTAGAATCCTCAGATCATTCTACAACACGTAAACTGGTATTCATCAAATAATACAGATCTGAAGGATCCTAACAATATTATAATACAATTTCTTTTTAATTAATCTACCGTATTAAATTGCGCGGCTAAGCAATGTTATTAATGAGATTAGAACATCAAATAAGGGTCATCCTGGTGATGGTCCTGATAATATCCGCTTCCTATACCCAGTCACTATTGTCTTTCGTTGGTGAGTGGGATGGTACAGAGTCATTGACCAGTCCTATTGAGAACTATGATGGTCAGGATGTGGATCTGAATATAGCAAAAGGTGGTGATCGCGAAGGATTCTTGATCTTTACATCAAGCTCTGATATGATATATAATAATCAAGTGGGCTGGGCCTATCATTATTTCACCTTTGATAAGGCTACATACCAGGTCATTTTCATGCGGCGATTCGTTACACCATTGGGCGTTCTTGGTAGCCAAGAATTGGTTTATGATATTTTGGCATGGGATGTAGAAAATTTGATCATTGAATATATTTCAGAAGATCAGGAGACCATGCACGAGATGAGAATAGGCCGTGCAATGTTAGGAACGGTGGAACCGCAGGTCCCATTAAAGGCATCCTTATTCCCTAATTATCCTAATCCATTTAATCCAGTTACCACTATTGCAGTGGACCTACATAAAGATTCGAATGGCACACTGGACGTTTTTGATCTCCAGGGTCATTATGTCAGAACACTTCATGATGGGGTCTTTCATTCCGGGGTTCAGTTATTCAGATGGGATGGTACTGATCAGATTGATCGTTCTGTAAGCTCTGGCACCTATATATATCGTTTATCGATCGATGAACACATTTACTCCCGCAAGATGGTATTGCTTAAATAATACCATCAGTTTTATTTTCTTAAGACCTCTTTTTACACCTGAAAATCATGATAAGACATAGTCTTATATATATATATATTATCTTATCTGCAGTGGCAAGTGCTACATGGTTCCGTGATATTCCCCGTACCCTTACTCAGCCTGATGGCAATACTGTTCAATGTTTGATAACTGGGGATCAATATGTTCGGCGATTACATGACCAGAATGATTACACGATCATTTTGAACCAGGAAGATGGATACTATTATTATGCTGAACTATCAGGACATCAGCTCATTCCCACGACCCACAGGGTAGGCTCCATCGACCCTGCGGATGCCGGTCTGATACCTGGGATATCAGTTGGAGAGGATGTATACCAGAGTCGGCGTTCATTTTATGAACGAGGAGTATCTTCCAGAAATGGACGTGATGCTCCCACATCAGGAGAGATCGCTCAGGTCAATATATTTATACGCTTTGCGGATGATCCAGAGTTTCCTGAGCCACGCTCTTTTTATGATGCTCCCTTCAATCTTGACGATCAATCATCCCTGAAGAATTATTATTGGGAAGTGTCATATAATTCTCTGATGGTGACCACATTCCACTATCCAGGGAGTATCAATGATATAAACACTGCTTATGTCGATTTACATGATCGTGGTTATTATGAACCATATTCTCCAGCTAATCCTGACGGTTATGAAGGAGAGACCCAACGTACCCAAAGGGAACATACACTGCTTATGAATGCAGTGGAATCTATCGCCGAGAATGTATCGCCATTAATAGACATAGATGCGAATGATGATGGCTATGTGGATGCGACATCGTTCGTGATCTATGGCAGTCCCGGGGATTGGGCCGACCTTTTGTGGCCCCACCGTTGGTCCCTTTACTCCGAATATGTCTATATCAATGGTGCCAGGGTCTATGATTATCTATTTATGCTGTCCGAGTCATGGTATTTCAATGTGGGGGTGCTCTGCCATGAGTTCTTTCATGTATTAGGTGCACCAGATCTCTATCATTATGATGGAGGCGGTGCCCCATCTCCCGTTGGCGCTTGGGATGTTATGGAATCCAATACTGATCCTCCGCAGTATATGAGCGCGTTCATGAAATGGAAATATGGGGACTGGATACCTGATTTTCCTGAGATAACATCCAGTGGGACCTATAGTCTTAGCCCCCTTCAGGAACAGGAGAATGTATTATATAAGATCCCTTCACCAAATAGTGAGACAGAGTATTTTGTGGTCGAGTATCGGAAAAAAGAAGGTTTATATGACATCAACACACCCGGTACGCGCTCTGGAATGTTGGTCTACCGTATTAATCCAGATGCTGGTAATGGTAATGCAAGCGGACCACCTGATGAGATATATCTCTACAGACCGGGCGGTACACTCTCAAACAATGGAAACTTCAATAATGCACCCTATAATGCAGCATATGGTCATACCCAGATCAATGATGATACAAATCCTTCATCTTTCTTGTATAACAATGGTGCAGGCGGAGAAGGGGGACTCAATATTCTAAATGTGACAGAAGCAGATGAGACCATATCCTTCTTTGTTTCTTTGGGTAACCCGTCAATAGAGATCATTCCTGAGAACCTGGAGTTCATTATGGAACCGGATGATTTTTCCAGCCAGGCCGTTTACTTGACAAATAGCGGTGATGATATGACCACTCTTTCTTTTGATTTGATTACATCTGGCCCGGTTCCCTATACAAATCCCGGTGGTGGGCCAGATGGCGGCAATTATTACTGGTCGGATACAAACTTGGAACAGGATCTGGTATATGATTGGATCGATGTGGAAGGCATGAGCATTCAGCTGGAATTTCCGCATAATGACCAGGCGGCTGATCCCGTGGATATTGGTTTTGATTTTCCATTCTTTGATGAACAATACTCAGAATGTATAGTGAACCCCAATGGCTGGATAGGTTTTGGTGATGATAATACGGAATGGGAAAATACACAGATCCCAAGTCCATCTGCTCCGCGACCATCTATATTGGGCATGTGGGATGACCTTAATCCAAATAATAATATTGGAAATGGATCCCCATCTGGTGATGTATATTTTTACCCGGATCCAAATGGTCAGTATTTCGTGGTATGGTGGGATGATGTTGTGCGCTGGAACCCTGATTATTATGGAGAGTTTGATTTTCAGATCGTTCTTTATATAGATGGCAGATTCCGTATTAATTATCGGGAGATGCAGGGCACCACAAATTCAGGTACCATCGGTTATCAGAATGGACCAGGGACCGAAGGGACCATGATAGCTTTTGATCAAAACTATGTTGAAGATGGCCTAACCCTGGAAGTGGACCAGACCGCAACCGTGGACTGGATCACCTTAGGTACTGAGACGGGACAAATGAGCGGTCAGGTGACCGGTGGGGAATCTTTTGAGATATCAGTTATGGTCAATACGGAAGGTATGGGACCGGGAGAGTATGAAGGTGCTGTTAACGTTATGTCCGATCAGACACAGAATGTTTCTCTCCCTGTTGGATTGACTATCACGGGAGATAGCCAAACACCGTCCTTACCCTTCATAGATATTTCAGGTTCAGAGCACGGGATTGTTCCTTTACCAGATACAGTTGACCCGCTGTTTCTTGCTGTTGCGGAACGTTACACCCATATTTTAGCACCGAATGGTGATGTGATCCCTATTCTCATCCAGGATGAACTCACGGTCGACCAAATATTGCACGCGCGACGAGTATTAGGGTCCTATCTTACTGATATTCCGGGGAGCACGTGGGGTAATAACAAGGAACCGATCACCAATGCTATGGCCCTTAGTAATGCCATACTATTTCTCTTGAATGATGAGGGCGAATATGAGAATCCTGATCTCTGGGAACTGATGGATGCTGGTGTAGATGGGCAGGACCTGCTTGGAACAGAGATATTTCCGGAGGGCAGTGGTCCATACATGAACAGTTCAGAGCGTGATGCCACATATGAAGAGGTTTTGCATTTTGTCCATGGTTTTGGAATTCAGAATGCATTGAGCTCAATGCAGAATGCGATCATGGGGGCCATGAGTTATGCGATAGGAAATGATATTTACAACCCGCTGTGGGACCTGCCTGAAGAGGACCAAGATGAAGAATACCTGGCCATGGGGCTGGAGTGTTATTTTGGCATCTGGGCTCATGACCCCAATGGTGACGGCTGGTGTGGTGACCATGAGTATGCCTTTAATACGCGGGATGAGATGGAAATAGGTGACCCTGCACTCTTTGGGATCATCCAAGGGTTCTTAGGGGATGTCTGGGAATATACTGCTCACCTACCGGAGGGTCTTTCAGGTGATTTCACATTATCCTGGACCGATGACCATGCCTATTCCAACCGATCCCAATATCTTACGGATATTACACTATCAGGAACACAAACGATCAATATAATCGCTAACGCATATCGAAATATCATCATGGGTAATGATGGGTCTAATCTGATCTTTGGGGGAGGAGATGATGATATTATTTATGGTTACGGTGGTGTGGACCGAGCTATCTATACAGGTGATTATGGGGAATATGCCGTTCTCTTACCCGCAGAATGGAATGATTCTAACCTGGTCGTTATGGACCTGGTCCCTGATCGCGATGGCATGGATTCTTTGTTCCATTTCGAAGAATTAGAGTTCAATGGTACCGTGTATACAATAGAATCTCTTTTAGGAATGGCTGGAAGTGGTGCAGTTCCGAACGAGTATGCCCTGTTACCCAATTATCCGAATCCCTTCAATCCTTCGACCCATATTCGTTTTCATCTTCCGCTACATGGCCATACAAGGTTAGAGATCATTGATCTGATGGGACGGAACATAAGATCGATCAAGAATAATGTACTTCCCGCAGGTGTTTACGATATGGATTGGGATGGAAGGACCAACAATGGGGATATGGCAACGGCAGGGATATACTTTATACGAATGGTCAGTGCCCAATACCAGAATACCCGCAAGATCATCCTACTAAAATAACTTACCTTTATCGTGAGTGGTTTCACCCTTTCGCCCGTTTTCATATGGGACGGGGAAAGAGCATTTCTTTTCCACTTGAGATATCTTTGCGTATTGGCATACGCTAACACTTTAATTACATTGAAATAAGGAGATATGATAAGATGAACGGTATAAGGGATGAACGATCAGGATTCACCATGATCGAAATTATGGTCGTGGTTGTTATTGTGGCAATTTTGGCAGCGATCGCACTGCCCATTTATCTGGATTATGTACAAAGTTCCTATGCTTCAGAAGCTCGTACGGTCATTTCTAATGTGCATAATGCAGCAAAAATGTACTATCAGACCAGAGGCGAATGGCCTGGTGATGTTGAGCAGCTTGAGCGTGCAGGTCAATTGGACCTTGATCGCTCCACGAAATTAAAATGGACATTCGAGCTGCAATTACCGGATCGTATCGGTGCCACAAGCACAGAGGAAATGCAGGGTGGAGCTGGCAAGATAGTTACATTCGATGCTCTCACAGGCAAGTTCAAGGGTTACGGATCTGCCGAAGATAATCAATAGTCTATGGATCTCAACGAATTACTTAGTTACAGCCTGGATAGTGGTGCTTCTGATCTACATCTGAGTGTTGGATCAGTTCCAATGGTGCGCATCAATGGATCCATGAGACCATTGAATATTGATGCGCTTTCCCAGGATGATATGGAATCAATGCTTACCCAGGTGATGAATGAGGATCAAAAGAAGCTGTTTCATGAACGAAAGGAGATAGATTTCTCTGCGAAGCTGGATGGAAAAGGCAGGTTTCGTGTGAATTTTTTTAATCAGATCAATGGTCTGGCCGGTGTTTTCCGAACAATACCAGATACCATAAAGGACCTTGATGATCTGGGTATTCCGCCGTTCATGCGTGATCTTGCA
>ERZ651768.1632-NODE-1632-length-16282-cov-3.135143_pt1 | contig 16282 bp, 12 predicted proteins | sample MGYA00514754_ERZ651768 | MGnify/ENA metagenome assembly ERZ651768
CGCTAAGCCTGGTCAGACAATTCTGCAGGCCGCTATGGATCAGGAAATATACATTCCATATCTTTGCTACTTCCCAAAAATGAAGCCGCAAGGCTCATGTCGTGCATGCATGGTCGAGGTCGACTCCAATGGCAGAAAAATGACTGTCGCCTCGTGTACGACACCGCCTATGCCAGATGCTGAAGTTACGACGAACAGCGAAGAAATACAGGATCTCCGCAGAAACATAATTGAACTACTGATGGCTGAACATCCTCATGGGTGTTTGACTTGCCACCGAATTGAACTTTGCGGTCCGCAAGATATTTGCCAACGTCACGTAACCGTTACTGATCGCTGTACCATCTGCCCAAAGAATGAAAGATGTGAACTCAAAGATACAGTTCGTATGGTCGAACTAGATCTTCGGACCCCATTGAATTACCACAGGCGTGATCTTCCTATTCACGCCGATGACCCGTTTTATGATCGGGATTACAACCTTTGCATTGTTTGTTCCCGATGTGTCCGAGTATGTGATGAAGTTCGTTTTGACACAGCCTTGACACTTACATCTCGCTCAGGCGTTGCTTTGGTGGGCACATCTCACGGAACTTCACTACTTGAATCAGGATGTGAATTCTGCGGTGCATGTATCGATGTATGCCCGACAGGTGCCCTCACGGAGCGAACTTACAAATGGGAGAAAGCTGTATCGGAAGTCACTACAATCTGCACAAATTGTCCGGTTGGATGCCAAATGGTTGCTGAAGTAAATAAATTTGGCAGAGTAGTGCGATTTAAGGGTGATTTAGCGGGGGCGGCTAATAATGGTCAGGCCTGTATGACAGGCAAATTCGGATATGACTATACTAACCATAATTCCCGTTTACGCCGTCCGTATGTGCGCGAGGGTGGCATCCTACGTAAAGCCACCTGGGAAGAAGCATTAAATCGCATCAGTCTGGGTATGGGTGGTCGGTCATCCGGTGAGGTTGCAGTCATAACGGCTCCAAGGGGGTCAAATGAAGACCAGTACGTTGCCGCTAAGTTTGCAGATTCAGTTCTTCGCACACAAAACATCGATTCAGGGCTAAACACTAATGATGTCCTTTTGTGCCAACTGGAAAAACGTATCGGCGCCGGGGCCGCAACCAATCCAATATGGGACCTTGAAAAATCACGAAGTCTCATGGTTGTAGGGGGAAACCCGACCGAAGAGCAAAACGTACTAGCTGTGCCGGCTAAAAAAGCAATACGTGAAGGGGCCAAATTGGTGGTCATCGACTCTCGGGAGACGGAATTTACACGCTATGCAACCGAATGGTTGCGACCGAAACCAGGATCAGAACCTCTTTTAGTCGCTGGTATCTCCCGAGCGATTCTTGATGAGTCCCTTGAAGACAAAACATATGTCGACTCTCGGCTCAAAAACGTGACTGAATTAAAACAATCTCTATGGGCATTTGATCTGGCAAAAATTTCCAGGCATACCGGTATAGAAGAATCCCAGATCCGTCGAGCGGCGCGCTTATTTGCCAAAAGTGACGCAGGTACCATCTTAGTTGGGAATGACGGGCTGGATGATACAGCAACCACACAAGTTGTAGATGCAGTTGTTAATCTTGCGGCCATAACGGGGAATATGGGCGAGAATGCCAGCGGTATATTCCCATTGTTTAATGGTGCAAACACATTAGGTGCTCGCGACATGGGAGTTCGACCCAGAGAAGACGGACTGGATGTCACAAAGATGATATCCGGTATGAGAGACACGACTATTAAAGCGGCATTAGTAATGGCGGATGGAATGTCGGGTTACTCCGAAGATCTTGATGGTCTTACATCTGGGTTGGAAAAACTAGAATTCCTAGCAGTTTCAGCCGTCTTCGATTCGGAAATTACTGCTCATGCCGATGTTGTGTTGCCCGCTGCAACATATGCAGAACAAACTTCAACTGTGACTAATTTAGAACGTAGAGTGCAGCTCCTAAGGATCACAACTGAATCTCGGGAAGAGGTACAGACCGGCTGGGAGACAATCTGCTTGATAGCTAACGCAATGGGCGGCTCTGGATTCGACTACTCTTCTTCATCAGACATATTTTCTGAAATATCAGGCGTTTTCCCCAATTACGCTAATCTGTCGCATGATCTACTACAATCTGGTGGCATCCAGTGGCCAACCACGGAAGCAGACAACAACGGTACGCCGATACTGTTTGCCGCTTCGGACGAATTGATTACTGTTATACCGCTAGACTATGAGCAATTTGCTGATTCTATTAGTGATAATTACCTAATGTTCGCTCCTGGCCGTGTTCTAAGTCAGCCGGAACGCGACGTTCAGGTTCGCAAGCCTCAGGAAAAGAATTACATCGATCGTGAACAGTTGGTTCAAATTCACCCAACCGATGGAATTGCTGCTGGAGTGCGTGAAGGAGACGCTGTTCACGTTAAGGGTGTAGACGGACATACTCTTGCTTACGGAACAGCCGTATTCGAATCACCGCAACCAGGCTTAGTGGGAGTAACCACTTTGTTCGGTGAACTCGCAACAAGAATGCAAGACCTTGAAATTCCTGATTGGTCACCACATATGCCACACTTAGGTTACTCGAAGGTTCTTTTGGAACTGACGACAGGTGAAAAAGAATCGGAATCGGAAGCGGCGGCAGACTAAAAGTAGGTGAGACAGGGTTTTTGTCTGCCAGTTGACTATATTAATAACGGTAAACTAATCTATCGACACGTTTGTTGACCGAAACTTAGATAGACCGTTACGTGATTAAACGATCAAAAAGGGGTGAATTGGAATGTCAAAACCGCAGGATGTCAACGACGCCGAGTTCGGCACCGAAGTCATCGATTCTGAGATACCAGTACTTGTAGATTTCTGGGCAGAATGGTGCGGTCCATGCAAGATGATTGCCCCCATAGTGGAAGAACTTGCAGGCGAGTACGAAGGTAAGGCGAAGTTCGTCAAGCTCAATGTAGATTTCAACCCAGAAACTTCAGCCAAATATGGCGTCCGTAGTATTCCGACGTTATTGATATTTAAAGCCGGAGCACCTGTTGGGCAAGTAGTCGGCGCAGTTCCCAAACAACACTTACAGGCACGTCTCGACGACGCGTTGGCTACTTGATATTCGATTAAGTAACGGTGCGGCCGAGTCAAATGCATTCCGATTTTCGGAAGCCAGATGGAAACTAGTTTTAACATTTTGTAGTTCCTTTGATAGTGGGGGAGTGGATGGGTCCCGGTGGGCCTCACGGACTTCAACTCCGCTGGCGTGCGCCCTTCGGTGTGCGCGGAGGGTTCGACTCCCTCGCACTCCCGCCATATATCTACTTGTCCTGCAATTAGTTTGATAGGTTTTTTCTTAGTGCTATATAAAACACTTGGAACTACAGATATAAAAGTTTCACAATTTGCTCTCGGATGTTGGCCATTCGCCGGTGGAAAAGTTTGGGGTGTCCAAGAAGATTCCGTTTCTATTGAAACGGTGCACGCAGCTTTAGACAAGGGAATTAATTTTTTCGACACCGCAGAAGGTTATGACGATGATTCACATTCAGAAGAAGTGTTGGGTCAAGCGTTGATAAATCGACGGTCAGATTCTGTTATAGCGACAAAAATCAGCACATCCCATTTATTTCCTGGCCTGATAGAGCAAACTTGTGAAAACAGTTTGCGACGGCTGCGAAGTGACTACATTGATCTTTACCAGATCCACTGGCCTAATCACGACGTAGCAGTAGAAGAATCACTGGCGATTCTACTTAAACTTCGCGACTCTGGAAAAATTCGCTCTATAGGTGTTTGTAATTTTGGAGTTAAAGATTTATCGGAGGCACTTCGTTCTGCAAAAATCTTGACTAACCAACTACCGTACAACCTGTTATGGCGTCCAATTGAAGTAGAAATACTCCCGAAATGTCTGAAACATGATATTGGTCTGATCTGTTACAGCCCACTGGCTCAAGGGCTACTAACAGGACGATATTCCTCTCCCGATAATGTTCCAGATGGTTTATCGCGCTCTCGTTTATTTAGCGGAAAGCGTCCACTTGCAGCACATGGCGAAAAAGGAATCGAAAATGAAACCTTTAAAGCAATCTCCGACATCATCTCGTTAGCGAATGAACTTGAAGAGCATCCAGCTAAGATCTCTCTTGCTTGGCTTAGGTCAAGACCCGGCATTACATCTCTGCTCGTGGGGGCCAGGTCTCCAGAAGAATTGGATCTTAACATTCCCGCATTCGAATACTCACTCCCTCAATCCGTTATTGATCGTCTGTCGTCTATAACGCAGTCGGTCAAGGAGAAATTAGGATCAAACGCAGATATGTGGAATGGCAATAATCGTATGCGTTAATTGAGAGTTTTATGTTATGTCCTAATAGCGGTCGGTCGGTTCTCAATGGAAAAATTGCTCGCAGCCAAATTGGCGATATGTTCACCTATTACCAGAGATGAGGTGGCTCCAGGAGAAGGAGCGTTCAAAACGTGGATAGCTCCACGGGATTCTTCAATTCTGAAATCGTCAATCAAATTTCCAGCGCTGTCCACAGCTTGAGCTCTCACGCCAGATCCTGTACCTGCAAGATCATCAGAGGAGAGTTCGGGGACTAGTTGTTGAAGACTGTCCAAAAATACACCTTTTCGCAACGATCTGTTGATCTCCCATAAACCTGTTTTCCATTCACGGACGCTCATTTTCCAGAACCCGGGGAAGGCGATAGTACGAACAAAATCACTGAATGAAAAATCTCGTTTTCGATAACCTTCGCGCTTTGCAGCTAGTACCGCGTTCGGCCCAGCCTCAACCCATCCTTTCATCGTCTGAGTCAGATGCACTCCCAAAAATGGAAAGGCAGGGTCTGGCACCGGGTAGATAAGCCCTTTTACGAGAAATTCACTTTCTTTTCGAAGTTTGTAGTACTCACCCCTGAAAGGAATTATCCTGAGGTCAACTCTCACTCCCATGGTCTCGGCTACTAAATCTGAATGCAGCCCCGCGCAGTTTATTGTGTTTGAGCATTCATATTCACCTGTCGATGTTTCCAGGACTGTGGTTGATCCGATTATCTTTGATCCGATCAACTCAGTGTTAAAAAAAATATCTCCTCCAAGAGATTTAACACGATCTGCGTAAACCGAGGTCACATTACGATAGTCGACGATACCGGTTCCTGGTGCGTACAACGCTTTTCGGGCTTTAACATGTGGTTCGATTTCTGCCATTTCGTCTTGGTCGACAAACCTGAGGCCTTCAACCTGGTTGGCCCTTCCACGTTCTTCAAGTGCACGCAGGCGATCTTCTCCTGCCATATCTGTAGCAACAATTAGCTTTCCACATGTTCGGACTGGGATTCCGTTTTCGTCGCAGAACTGCGTCATAGATGCTCGTCCAGCTACGCAGAATTTTGCTTTTAGCGATCCAGGTTTATAGTAGATTCCTGAGTGTATGACCCCAGAGTTATGACCACTTTGCTGGGTACCCTCTTTGCTGTCTTTTTCCAAAATAGCAAGATTGATGTTTGGAAATCGCTCCAACAATTTCATGCCAGTTGCTAATCCAATTATTCCGGCACCGATGATTACAATGTCGTATTTAGTAGATGACACTGGCTACTGTTTCCCGACTAAACCCAAGAGATATAAAGAACTATCATAGTCACGAACCCTTGTTAACGCCCTAATAAACACCTTATCTCTGAAGGGAATCTGGTAATTTCTTCTGATGCCCACACCGTTTTATAACAATCCTGACACGAAGTCGGTCACCCTTTTTGCAACATGCATGGTTGATCAAATGGCACCGTCCGTTGGCGAAAGTACTGTTGAGGTTCTTGAGCACTTGGGTCTCCAAGTGAATTTTGTCAACGACCAAACTTGTTGTGGTCAGCCTGCATTCAACAGTGGGTTCAGGTCGGAATCTTTACCTGTAGCACAACGTTTTTTGGAACTTTTTGAGAGGGTGGATGGTCCGATAATCGTGCCTTCTGGATCATGCGCTGCGATGGTTAGAAATTTCTATCGCGATCTGTTTAGACACGATCAAAACCTTGTTGAACGAGCGAGGACTTTGAGTGAACGCCTGTACGAATTCACAGAGTTCATTGACCGCTTTTTCGGGTCTGACGCAATAGTGGGGACACACGACGTTCGGGCTACGTACCATAAATGTTGCCATCTGCTACGAGAAATTGGAATTGATGAACAGCCATTGAAAATGCTTTCTAACATCGAAGGCCTCGATATGATTCCGATGAATCGCGCTGACGTATGTTGCGGGTTTGGTGGTTCGTTCTCGGTCAAAATGCCAGATATATCGACTGCAATTTTAGACGAGAAACTGGACAATATAGAGTCCACTGAGGCTAGCCGTGTAGTGGCTGGTGATATCGGGTGTATTTACCAAATACAGGGCGGACTGAGGCGTCGCGGGTCATCGATAGAGGTAGTTCACATCGCCCAAATCTTGTCTGAATCGATTCGGAACAACAAAACTGGAATGGTGAGAGAGTGAAACCGCTCACCATTAACTTTCGCTCAAAGGCTGCTCAAACTCTTGGCGATGATCAGGTACAAAAATCTCTGGAACATGTTTATACGGGGTTTTACCAAGGACGCCTTAACGCAGCTTCTGATACTCCCAACTGGGAAGAGATGCGTAATAAAGGTAAGGCGATAAAAGACCACACGATTGCCCACTTAGATCATTATCTGGATATGCTCAGCGAAAAAGTTGAACAGAATGGTGGGTCCGTGTTTTTCGCTGAAAACGCGGATGAAGCTCGCCAATACATTACCGAGTTGGCTGATGCTCGAAATATCAAAACGGTTATTAAATCTAAATCCATGGTTTCCGAAGAGATGTCTCTGGCTGAGTCTTTGAATGATTCAGGTTTTGAGGCAGTGGAAACTGATCTCGGAGAGTACATCATCCAGCTTGCCGGAGAGTCACCGTATCACTTGATTGCACCTGCTGTGCATAAATCTCGCAAGGATGTCGCCGAGTTGTTGGATAAAGATTTTACTGACGGAGATCGTGTTCCCGATGCGACGGAATTGACTATGCTGGCGAGAGAACAGTTGCGCGATGTTTTCGCTCGCGCAGATATGTCTGTAACAGGTGTAAATTTCGCTGTAGCCGAGTCAGGTTCCATTGTGCTTGTGACCAACGAAGGCAACGGAAGAATGTCAACAAGTGTTCCCCGTGTTCACGTCGCTGTCATGGGCATGGAGAAAATCGTACCCTCGATTCAAGATCTCAGTACGATGTTGAGGATTCTGATTCGATCGGCGACAGGTCAACGTATTTCCACATATGTGACGATGGTAAATGGGCCTAAAACCCCTGAAGAAGAAGAAGGGCCAGACGAATTCCATCTGGTGATTATGAATAACGGGCGTCACAAACTTCTGAGCGATCCTCAACTTCGAGAATCTCTGAACTGTATTCGATGTGGAGCCTGTTTGAATGCTTGCCCTGTGTATAGAAAAGTTGGTGGACATGCTTACGGTTGGGTATATCCGGGACCCATCGGAGCGATAGTAACACCTGTAATGACGGGTCTCAAAGACGCCAGCAATCTACCCGCTGCGTCGTCCTTGTGTGGCGCCTGCCACGATGCCTGTCCAGTGAAGATAAACATTCCACGAATGCTTTTAGAACTTAGATATAGAACAGCTGAAGGCTCTACTGATCCTAAGGAACGCACGTCAACACTTAACGAACGTGTTATTTGGAAGCTCTGGCGAATAGGTATGATGAGCAGACGTAGGTTTGATTTGGGGGCACGTATTGTTTACCTGTTGATGCGACCGATTTCTCTTAAAGGTTGGGTCAAGAAAGCTCCCCCGCCTATTTCTGGTTGGACTCTAACGCGTGACTTTCCATTGATCGCTCGTCAATCTTTGAAATCCCGGCTTAGTCACCGATCGAAAAAGGAAATTTCATGACCAGCAAGGTCAACTTCATTAAACAGGTGACTAAGGCTTTAGGACGATCTGAGATCATTCCGCCAGAAGCAAGTTATGCCACCGCGATATTCGAAGACAAATCCTCAGCAAGCGCTAACGCTGAACAGGCTGTCGCCGATGCGGAGTTGTTATCAGCAAACCTTATGAAGGAAATGGCTAAATCATCTGAAACTGCCGGATGGAAAATTCATCGAACTGACAATCTTGAGGAGGCCGCTGAACTTGTAGTAGGAATTTGTAAAGACCATAAAGCAAGATCTGTTTTACGTTCTTCACACGATGTATTAACAGATATTCCATTGGATGCAGCTCTTTCTATATCTGGAATAAACGTAGAAGTGACGGAACATTCGTCGGGAAGCAGCATCCAACAAATCCAGAAATCCAAGTCTGCGGCTTTCAGTGCAGATGTCGGTGTCACTGGTGTGGATTATGCTATCGCCGAGACAGGAACAGTTGTCCTTCATCCGCGTGCAGGGGTCTCCAGGCTTTTGTCGCTAGCTCCACCCACCCATATTGCAATACTACGACAAGGTGATGTTTTACCGTCACTTGATGAATTGTTTGCCATACAACGGGATGACTTTTTAAAAGGTGAGCTTGCAGGATCTATGAATCTGATATCAGGGCCGAGTAAGACAGCAGATATAGAGGGGACCACGGTGACTGGGATTCACGGCCCGCTGGAAGTCCATCTGATTATTGTTAAAAATAATAAATCTTGAACTATGTTTCTACCGCAATAGCCCGACAGGCTTCTTCCGTCGCAATAGTCACAAGCCTTTTGGTGTCTTCCATGGCAGCTTTCAACGACATGGGCCGGTTGACCAGGCTAAAAACTGCATCGATTCCGTGCTGATGGACTTCACTGAACCCAGCCCCAAGAGAACCTGCGATACCGATAACGGGAATTCCATGTTTTTTTGCGCGTTGGGCAACAGCTACCGGGGATTTATTAAATACGGTTGATCTGTCAAATTGACCTTCACCTACGATTACTAACTCTGCACCTACAAGATGATCTTCAATTGAAACAGCTTCGAGCACGATGTCTGCGCCAAGCCTCAGTCGCGCATCAAAGAAACCCATTAAACCCGCTCCAAGGCCTCCCGATGCACCGGCGCCGGGTATTTCAGCAACGTCAGTGTGCAAGTCGTTTGCAATCACCTCTGCGAAATTTGCTAGTGCTGCGTCAAGATCTTGCACATCTTGAAAGGTAGCTCCTTTTTGAGGACCAAATATTGCTGAAGCACCGCGTGGCCCACAAAGGGGATTGTTCACATCGCAAGCAACAACTATATCCGCGTCAAGAATCCGGGAATCCATATCTGAAATATCAATTGTTGTAAGGTTCGCAAGCGCTATACCCCCACGTGGTAACTCTTTCCCGTTTTTATCAGAAAGTCTGCCACCCATAGCTTGGATCATTCCAGCACCGCCATCGTTTGTGGCACTTCCCCCTACACCGATAATGAAATGGCTGAATCCGGCGTTAAGTGCTTCTGTTACCAATTGTCCGATACCAAAAGTTGAAGCATTTCGCACATCTCGTTCCTCAGGGGATAAACGTGCAAGACCTACTGCATTAGCCACTTCAATCACAGCAGTAGTTCCGTTTCCTAAAGCACCCCATTCTGCTTTAACTGGACGTCCGATAGCGTCCTGCACAGTTGCAGTTCGAACTTCACCACCTGAGCTATCAACCAAAGCTTGCAGAGTGCCGTCTCCGCCATCAGCAACAGGAATCAATATTGTTTCCACATCCGGCCATACGCGCTTTACCCCTAATGACATCGCTTCTGCGATCTCCATGCCAGAGAGACTCTCTTTAAACCCTTGAGGGGCTATCACAACTTTTTTCATGGTTGAAATTATAGCTAGATACGACGGACGCTCATACCAGATTGAACAGGTTTTCAATTATGTCGCTGCTACACTCGACACATTGAACGGAATACTTCAGTATTTATCCTCATGATCGAAAATGACGTCACAAAAACATTTTTCGCTTCTGCTATCGACGGTAGAGTTGATGAGATCAAACGCATCAGCCTAGATATTTTGAACCACCCTGAAAGTGGTTATAGAGAATATCGAACTTCTAAACTGGTTGCAGATTGGTTTCGCACAAACGGATTTCATGTTCAGGCCAATATAGCGAAAACAGGTCTCGTAGCGACTCTTGACACCGGGAAAACAGGCCCCCATGTGGCAATACTGGGCGAATTGGATGCGCTTGTCGTTCCCAGACATTTATATGCAAACCTTGAAACGGGTGCAGCGCACGCCTGCGGACATCACGCCCAAATTGGCTCAATGTTAACCGCTGCTGTTGGAATACTTGATGAATCAGTGAACAAAACATTGACAGGCAAAATCAGTTTCATGGCTACACCTGCAGAGGAGTACATTGAACTGGAATATCGTCAAACACTGGTTGACAACGGGGAAATAGAGTTTTTTGGTGGGAAGCAAGAATTTATCAAGCGGGGTTTTTTTGACGACGTAAATATAGCGATGCTTACCCATACCGGTGGCGAAACTCCTGGGACGTTGGGAATTGGTGGGTCAAATAACGGAATGGTTGGTAAAACCATTAGGTTTAGAGGCAAAGCCGCTCATGCCGGCGGATCGCCGCATCTTGGGATTAATTCATTAAACGCAGCGCATATCGCTCTGGCAGCCATTCATGCGCAACGAGAAACGTTTCGTGACTCAGACACAGTGAGAGTTCATCCAATTATCACCAAAGGTGGAAGTGCCGTAAATTCTGTACCCAGTGACGTGAGACTCGAAACATACGTCAGAGCTTCTAATGTCCCGGCAATTTTGCAGACATCTCAGAAGGTTGACAGGGCATTTAGAGCAGGTGCACTTGCGACCGGCGCTACCGTCCAAATAGCTACAAATCCAGGATATTTACCCGCAAAATATGATGATTTGCTAACCGAGTTATACCGCCACAATGCTGCGTCACTTATTGGTGACGACAATATCATCAGGCTTAACCATGGAACTGGATGCACGGACATGGGGGACGTCAGTCAAATTGTCGCAGCGATACAACCATCAGCTAACGCAACCAGCGGCGACGGACACGGAATCGATTACGTTGTCGACAACTATGATCTCGCTATAACCAAAGCCGGAAAAGCCATGGGAATGACTGTTATAGACCTGTTGTCAAAAAATGGTGAAAAGGGCAAAAATATTTTTGGTTCTTTTCATGCTCCTATGACAATCGACGAGTATCTGCGGCGAATGAGAAGCTTTCGTTCGAATAGCACCTATGAGGATTAATCTAGATGAATGTCTCTAATCTGCCTGAATTGCGATCTATCGCGATGCAGACAATTGACGAATCTAGCGGAAGTCTGGTTGATGCTGCAAAATGTGTTTACGCTATACCCGAAACCGGATTCAATGAGCGCAAAACTTGCAATTTCGTACAAAAGCAATTGGAAGCATTGGGCTTATTCGTCGAGACAGGAATAGCAATTACGGGAATGAAGGCCGTAATAAAAGGAAACAATCCAGGTCCGACAATTGGTGTGATCGCAGAGCTTGATGCGCTAAGAGTTCCATCCCATCCTGGAGCTGACGATACTTCCGGTGCAGCACATGCCTGCGGTCATCATATTCAAATAGGGGCACTGCTTGGAGTAGCCACAGCTTTGGTTAACCCGATCTTGAAAGAATCACTTTCAGGCAATGTTGCGTTGATTTTGGCACCAGCTGAAGAATTCATCGATATTGAGGATCGCTTAACTAAAAGAGACAACGATGAAATAGAGTTTTTATCCGGCAAACAAGAAATGATTAGACTGGGTACATTCGATGAGGTAGATATGGCCATGATGGTTCATTCCTCAACTGGCTATGGAAAGGCATATTTTAGTGTTGGTGGAACAACAAACGCACATGTAACGCACCAGGTGCGTTACATGGGAAAATCTGCACATGCCGGAGGTTTTCCATATAAGGGAATCAATGCGTTGCAAGCCGCTATGCTCGCGAATACAGCCATAAACACCCAACGAGAAACGTTCATGGAATCTCAAGTAGGAAGAGTTCACGGAATCATTTCGAATGGTGGAACTTCGGTTAACGCAGTTCCTGATCAAGTTCTTTACGAAGGGCGGATTAGAGCGGGAACGGTTGATGCTTTACATTCAATAGAGGAAAAAGTGATTCGGTGCTACAAAGCGGGAGCTTTGGCTATGGGTGCTTCCGTCAAGGTTGGATCTGTAGCTGGTTATCATCCTCTAACTCAGAACACAACGATGGAAAAACTATTTATAGAAAATGCGAAACTTATTTTCGGACAAAATTCCGTAGTCATTGAATCCCCAGATCAAAATTATGGCGGGTCAACCGATATGGGGGATCTGAGCAAGATAATGCCAGTTATACACCCGTACACCAGAACCGCCTCTGGCATAGGACATGGTGAGGACTACCTTATACAAGATTACAACAGGGCAGTGGTTTCCTCAGCAAAAGTAATGGCGTCAACCGTACTAGCATTGTTAATCGACAATGCGCACAAGGCTGAGGAAACAATCAGCCAATTTAAGCCCGATTTAACGCCGGCCCAGTACGTCAAATCTCAACGCGAACGGTTCACCACCACAACCTACCGGCCTGAGTAAAGCGAAAAGATCAGACCTAAGCAAGTGTATTTTTCTCAGCGATGTGGTTGAAACATTTGCTGTGGGCTGTCATAAATGAATTTTACGAGGTGGGTTTTTTTAGAGATTCAGTTTCGATGATTTCTGTCACGCGTTTTACAGTGTCATTGAGCAGATGTTCTTTGTTTGTGACAGTAAAATCAAACATTGTAGATTGGCTGATTTCCTCTGAAGCCGCAAGCAATCGCTTGTTCATTTCATCCTCTGTGTCGACTCCACGTTTTTCAAGATGTAGGCGAAGCACCTCCAAAGAAGGCGGGGCTATGAATATAAGAAGTGCGTCAGGCATAATTTGCTTAAGACGCTTGGCTCCCTGTATGTCTACTCGGATAATGACGTGCTTACCTGCTGCAAGAGCATCACTAACCTGTATTTTCGGAACACCGTAATAATTGCCGTAAACTTGAGCCCATTCGAGTAAAGCTTCGGATTTTATCAACCGCTTGAAGTGATCAACGGTAACAAAATTATGATTGATTCCTTCTTGTTCGCCATGTCGAGAAGAGCGAGTAGTGGTTGTAACAATGAAGTGGAACCCCATGCGTCTTGAAGCAATCATTTGATCAATGATTACATCTTTTCCGACTCCAGACGGCCCTGAGATGACAACCACTAATGGGTTTTGTGTTAATCCTCGTTCGTTATCCAACCATTCCACCAAGCTCTTGTATAGTTCCCCAAAATCCAGGATAGGAAATTGCAGCCACATCGGGGTCTAGAATTGTGATTGGCTGCTCTGATATCAGCCCTGCTATACCCAAGCTCATCGCAAGCCTATGATCGTCATAGCTTTGGAAGCAACCACCGTTTATCTTATCGTTCCCAGCAATGACCATTCCGTCAGGGGTACCTTCAGCATTAATTCCCGCCAATCTCAGCCAAGATATGCTGGACTCAATACGATCGGATTCTTTGACTCTTAACTCTTGAGCATCTTTTATAACCGTTTCACCGTCAGCCACAGCCGCGGCCACGGCTATCACAGGAATTTCATCGATCAGTAACGGGACTGTTGTACCAGACAACTCGATACCCTTTAGGTCACTTGTTCTAATTAACACATCGGCAACAGGTTCTCCTGCTACTTCTCGTTCATCGATCAGTTGTAACTGAGCATTCATCATTCTAAGTGCGGTGATTATCCCGGATCTGGTTGGATTTACACCCACGTTTCGTATCAGTAACTCAGCGTCTGGATGACAGGCTGCAGCAATCATCCAGAAAGCAGCACTACTTATGTCACCTGGCACCTCGACGTCGATGGTTTCTAATTCAGACGGCTGCAGGACTAAGTCCAAACCCGTTTTGTTAAGTTCTGCCCCCATAGCAGAAAGCATTCGCTCAGTATGGTCTCTGGACTCGGCAGGTTGAGAAAGCTTCGTGATTCCATCTGCCCGTAATCCCGCCAGCAAAAGACAGGATTTCAGTTGAGCAGACGCAACCGGCATCCTGTAATTGATGCCTTGCAGAAAACCACCGTGAAAAACAAGAGGTGCTAAAGTGTTATTTGCACGACCTGAAATTTTAGCCCCCATAGTTATCAGAGGGTCTACCACACGTCCCATTGGTCGGGTTTTCAGTGATTGGTCACCGGTTAGCACTGAAAAAAAATCCTGCCCCGCAAGAATTCCTGACATTAAACGCGTTGTTGTACCACTGTTACCAGCGTCTAAAATATCGTCCGGTTCTATCAAACCGTTTAAACCAACGCCTTTTACCGTGAGGGTATCACCGGCTGCTTTTGCGCCTGGTTCTCGGGTTATCTCTACTCCTAATAATTTTAATATCTGCTCTGTTGATGAGCAGTCAGCCCCAGGGGAAAAATTCGTTATTGTTGCGGTGGAGGTATTCGATAGGGCGTTGAATATAACCGCTCTGTGCGAAACTGATTTGTCCCCAGGGGAGATAATCTCCCCTCGAAGTGAACGAGGACGTGCGATAGTAACTGACATCCGATTCCTATTAGTTTAGTTTACGGCGGTCGTATTTCGTAGCGTCCCGTTTCTTTTCTTTCCCACCACTCATAACTCCTGCCACTCTGCTCCCAAAGAAAAGACTCATCATGCTCTCACTCGAGGACGGGATTTCTGTTTTTCCGGCTGCATCAGGTCGCCGGTCAGCTATACCTGCTTCTAAACGGGCACGTTGCTCCCAGGCCTGTACGAACGAGTCACTTAAAATTCCATCAGAAGCAAATCTTTCTTCTTCATCAAGAAGGCCGTCCCGCATCGATCGCAGTCGCTCCATTAACTGATCGATCCAATGAGCGAGCATATCTGAATTAGTCGCTGCCGCACTTTGTGAAGATGACGGTTCTGCAGATGCCGGAGAGGTCATTTGATCAAATTCGATACCGACAAAACGGCTTATTTCAGACCAAGAGGGTGAGGTGCTTACAGCATTCATCAGCGCAGTCGCGACAATCACTGGTAGACCGCTAGTGGCGGCGGAAAAAGAGTCGTGCTCGTCTGGATCCATAAAAACTGGTTTGGCATCTATACTTTCAATTAAATCTGTCAACGTCTTGATCGAGTTATGGTCTGCAGATGCTGGAGCTACAACTGCCCACTTAGTGTTGTGGAAAATGTGGCCAGACGCCTCTTTTTGTTCTTTGACAGACGCTCCAGTAAGCGGGTTTCCGCCGACAAACCCCACGTTTTTTGGCAAAAGCTCTTCAGCCCATTGTGTAACAGCTCGTTTAGATGGGGATGTGTCAGTAATTACAGCACCGGTTTTAAGATGTGGTGCTATAGCTGTGAAGACGTCGTAAAGAGACTTCGCAGGTGTTGCTGCTATAACTAAATCAGCGTCACCGACGGCCTTACTAAGATCCCACTCAACGTTATCAACTGCTCCCATACGTTGCGCAAGACTTTGTGCGTTGTTGTCGGCGTCGTAGCCGACCACGCGAGATTTTCCTCCTTGGCGTCCTCGAATTGCCATACCAAGAGAGGTCCCAATCCGACCAAGTCCAATAATTGTGTAATTTGTCATGGTTTTCTACTTTTGATCTCTCGTATCTAAATTAATCCACAGAATATTTCTTACGGTGACACGATCGTTATTTCAGGTCTTCCTCCTCATCATATCCGTCAAATTCAGTTTCATGGAGGGATGATTCACCGTATGGTAAAACAGCAGGTGTTGAGCTTTTGTCTTTTTTCGGTTCCAGCTGATCTATAGATTCTTTAAGCGCAGTGAATTCAATTTTCTCTGCGGCTTTAAAATCATAAAGCAAAGCAGAGATACCGATATCACGTAAAAGTTCCAAGTCCTGATTACTGGGTATTTGAGTTAAACGTAAAAAAATATGCCGCGAATAATTTGCCAATTGTTCTTGAAGCTCGAGAAAACCCCCGACATTCAAGGGCAAATCTATAAAAGTCCCATCAAGAATAAGAAAATCAAAAGGTCCGTTATCAATGGCTTTGGCACGTTTTTTGGAAATATTCAGATCTACGACAAGTCCCTTCCCTGTGTCATCATCTCTCAAAGCACTCCCCGGAGTAGATTCTGCCTCGATAACTAGAAAATCTGCACCCATGCCGACTGCTGTGGTGATATTGGAGTCAGTTCCACCTGCTAGAGCAACTCCCCAAAGGTCAGCGTCTTTCAAGGT
>ERZ651768.1633-NODE-1633-length-16280-cov-9.134913_pt1 | contig 16280 bp, 12 predicted proteins | sample MGYA00514754_ERZ651768 | MGnify/ENA metagenome assembly ERZ651768
TCATCAGATGACTAATCTTTGTATATGATGGTAGATGAATTTATAATTTTTTCTGATAGGAGAAAATATGATACGTTTATACTTAAAGGTTGCAGTTTTGGCGGTAGCCATAATAATAGGGAGTTTTTCTGCGCAAGCGCAGAAGGCAGGAGGGACACTAGTCTATATAGTGCAGCCTGAGCCTCCGACACTTGCTGGTTATGTTTCCACATCTGGCCCGATTGGCCTAGTTGCACCGAAAATTTATGAGGGCTTGTTTGATTATGACAATGACCTAAATATTATACCGGTACTGGCTGAATCTCATTCGGTTAGTAAAGATGGTAAAACAGTCACCTTTAACCTTCGTAAAGGTGTTACTTGGCATGACGGAAAACCGTTCACTTCAGCAGATGTAAAATTTACAATTCTTAAAGTGTTGAAAAAAGTGCACCCGCGTGGTCCTAACTCGTTCAGTGAAGTTTACAGAATTGATACGCCAGATGCTCATACGGCAATTTTCAAACTGAATAACGCAGCACCATACATGCTCCGCTCATTTTCTGCCTATGAATCTCCGATTGTTCCCAAGCACTTGCTGGAAGGTAAAGACATCAAAAGTGCTGATCTGGGGAAAAGTCCGGTTGGAACAGGTCCTTTCAAATTCGTTGAGTGGAAAAAAGGCCAATACATCCGTCTTGAAAAGAACGAGAATTACTGGCGTAAGGGTCTCCCCTATATCGACCGGGTCGTCGGTCGGTTTATTCCTGATGCATCTACAAGAACTGCGGCAATGGAGAATGGTGAAGTTATTTACGGTGCGTATGGTGCGATACCAAACATCGACGCTGTGCGCTTGAAGAAGCGTGAAGATATTTCAGTGACGACCGATGGCTATTCCATGATCAATCCGATGGCCTTGATTGAGTTTAACTCCAAAGAAGGTCCATTCGTCAATCCAGCTGTGCGTAAAGCGATTTCTCTCGCTATCGACCGTAATTTCATGATTAACAATATATGGTTTGGCTACGGGAAACCGGCGACTAGTGCGTTGTCGAGCAATTTCGCGCCAACTGGCCTGTATGCATCAATGCCAAATTACCCCGCAAGCGGTGATGTCAAAGCTGCCATAGCAGTACTGGATGCAGCAGGCATCAAAGCAGATGCAAGCGGTGTCCGCCTGAAAGCCATTCTTGATCTTATACCTTATGGTGAAGATTGGCGTCGTGCTGGTGAATATCTGAAACAGGTTCTGGGCGATATTGGCATTAAGCTGGAGCTGCGATATGAAGACGTTCCAACCTGGCTGAAGCGCATCTATCACAATTATGATTTTGCGATGAACATAAACTATTTCTATCAGCTGCCGGATCCTGTTCTTGGTGTACATCGCCAATACGGCACCGATCAGATTCGCAAAGGTACGCATTTTGTAAATTCGGCGCGCTACAGCAATCCGGAATTGGACAAATTGCTGGCAGCTGGTATGGTTGAAGCTAACGCAGCCAAGCGGAATACTATTTATAAAAATGTGCAGAAAATTCTGGCAGAAGAAATGCCAGTTGTGAACCTGTTCGAGATGCAGTTCATAACGGTTTATAATGCCAAGCTTAAGGGTGCGACTAACTCAGCTATGGGCGCTTATGGCTCTTTTGCTGAAGCGTGGATTGATCAGTAACATCTAATGTTCAGGCGCCAAATGCATTCTGTTTAGCGCCTGAACAATTTTTCAGATTAATTAATAAATTTGCTGAGCTCCAGTGCATTTTAAAGCTTGGCATAGGTGTGAAATGTTTGATGAACCGAACTTCCAAGATTTTCCGTTACGTTTTGAACCGCCTGGCGCAGGGCATTCCCATTATTCTTGCGATCGTTGTCTTGAATTTTTTTCTTTTGAATTTGGCGGAAGGCGACGCGGTTGACGTTCTGGCCGGTGAGGCTGGATCCGCGACCCCTGAATACATGTCTGAATTAAGGACCAAATTCGGCCTCGACAAGCCTCTTCCAGTACAGCTTCTGGTGTATCTAAAAAATGTTGCCAGCCTCGATTTAGGATATTCATTCCGCCATGACATGGCGGTCTCCAAACTGATTATCGACCGGTTCTGGCCTACCTTGTTGCTGATGGCCAGCACAATTTTTATTGCCGTTACCTTTGGGATTCTGTTGGGCTTGATGGCCGCCACCAGATTAAACACCTGGAAAGATTCAGCTATTTCCATTTTTGCATTGATTACCTACGCGACACCACTGTTCTGGGTAGGGCTAATGATGATTGTTGTATTTTCAATCTATCTGGGTTGGTTTCCGACCAGTGGGATGGAGAATATATCAGCGTTTCATGAGGGCTTTGACAGGTTTGCCGATATTGGTCGCCATCTGGTCTTACCGACGATCACTCTCTCTTTATTCTATCTGGCCCTTTACACGCGGATGATGCGGGCATCGATGCTAGAACAATATGGGCAGGACTATGTCGTTACGGCGCGAGCAAAGGGACTTACAGAACGGCGCATTACCTTTGTCCATGTCGTGCGCAATGCATTGTTGCCAGTGGTTACTATGGCGGGTGTCCAGGTGGGGGCGTTGATCGGTGGTTCTGTTATTGTCGAGTCAGTGTTCGCGTGGCCGGGCCTTGGCATGCTGGCATTTGAATCCTTATTTGCTCGGGACCTAAACCTTCTGCTCGGTATTTTTATGCTATCATCTGTACTTGTGGTTGCCATTAACCTTGTCGTTGATGTTATTTATTCATTCCTGGACCCCCGCATTGAGGTAGCATAAATATGGCCGATTTTTGGGAGAGATATTCAAGAAGTCGTTCGGCAGTTTTAGGCTTGGGTATTCTTGGGCTAGTAATTTTTATGGCGGCTATCGCCCATATGATTTTTCCTGAAGACCCATTCCGACTGGCTGGACGCCCGCTGTCTTTGCCGGGGACGAACGGTTTCCTTCTGGGCAGTGATGTTCTGGGCAGGGATGTTGCTGCGGGTATTGCCCACGGAGCTAAAACATCAATCCTTATCGGCTTGATTGCGACGCTTACGTCAGTTTTCATTGGTGTAATCTTTGGCGCTTTTGCGGGCTATTACGGGGGCCGTACTGATGATCTCCTAATGCGAATTACTGAAATTTTTCAGACTATCCCGTCATTTGTATTCGCGATCTTGCTTGTAGCAATTATGAAGCCTTCAATCGAGAGCATAGTCATTGCCATCACCGTCGTATCGTGGCCCGGCGTGGCCAGGCTTGTACGCGGTGAGTTTCTATCGCTGAAAAATCGGGAGTTTGTACAAGCTTGCCACACGCTAGGCATGAGTGATTTCCGTATCATGTTGCGCGAAATGTTACCCAATTGTCTCAGCCCAATTATTGTTATTGGCTCACTGATGGTGGCGACAGCAATTCTGATCGAAAGTGGTTTAGCGTTTTTGGGACTGGGCGATCCAAACATTATGAGTTGGGGCTTTCAGATCGGGGCTGGGCGAACAATGTTACGTTCCGCGTGGTGGATTTGCACCTTCCCCGGCATCGCTATTCTCATAACTGTTCTTTCCATCAACCTTGTTGGTGAGGGTATGAATGATGCGCTGAATCCGCGTCTGAGAGAACGAAATTGAGTAAAAATTTATTAAGTATACGTGATCTCCATATTGCCCTTCCAGCGGGCGCTGAACGTGGCTATGCCGTTGAGGAATTAAGCCTTGATCTGGTGGAAGGCGAGACCTTGTGCATTGTCGGCGAGAGTGGTTCGGGTAAGTCGCTGACTGCACGCGCGGCAATGGGTTTGCTCCCAGCACCTAGTGTACGCGTGGTAAAGGGCGAGATAAATTTTAACGGCGAGGACATCGTAAAAATCAGCTACGACCGTCTTCGGGAGATTAGGGGAAGTGAGATTTCCATGATCTTTCAAGAGCCGATGACCGCATTGAATCCAGTGATGACAATCGGAAACCAAATCGACGAGGTCTTCCGGTTCCATGTGAATATGTCCAGCAATGAGCGAGTGCAACGGTCGCTTAAATTGCTCGACGACGTTCATCTTCCTGACCCAGAGAAAATAATTAGCGCGTATCCACACGAGTTGTCTGGAGGACAGCGACAACGCGCGTTGATCGCCATGGCCCTGGCGCTTGACCCCAAAATCCTTATTGCAGATGAACCTACAACAGCACTCGATGTTACGACACAGGCGCAAATTCTTAAACTCATCAAGGAAATGCAACTTGCCTATAATACCGGAGTTCTATTTATCACCCATGATTTTGGAGTTGTGGCAGATATAGCCGACCGGGTGGCGGTTATGCAGGAAGGCCGGATTGTAGAAACCGGGACGGTTAAAAAGGTTTTGAACGCACCAGAGCACCCTTACACACAAGGGTTAATCGCAGCGGTTCCGAAACTGAACCCACGCGAAGCACGGGCAAGTTCAGATGAAACAGCTCTTGAAGTACATGGGTTGAATAAAGTTTTTGGGGGTGACCGTGGATTATTTGGTTTCGGGGTGCCCAAACGCAAGGTCATAGCGGTTAAAGATGTTGAGTTTGATTTACGGCGTGGTGAAACGCTTGGCATTGTTGGAGAAAGCGGTTCGGGTAAATCGACGCTGGCGCGCTGTATTATTCGTTTGCTGGAAAATGATGGCGGCAAAATTGTGCTTGAAGGGGTAGATTTGAACGAGCTTGAACGCGCGGCAATGAGGCCATGGCGAGCGAAAATTCAAATGATTTTCCAAGATCCTTTTGCCTCGCTAAACCCCCGAATTAAAGCTGGCGACATCATTGCTCAAGGTCCGGTCATTCAAGGGGATAGCAAAGACGTGGCACGTGAACGAGCACGTGAACTTATCTCCATCGTCGGTCTGGATGAACGCGCATTTGATCGTTATCCGCACGAGTTTTCAGGAGGGCAACGCCAGCGCGTTGGTATTGCGCGGGCACTGGCTTTGAACCCTGAAATACTAATTGCCGATGAGCCGGTATCCGCGCTTGATGTTTCTATTCAGGCGCAAATCCTCAGCTTGCTGGATAAGATCCGTGATCAGATGAATTTGTCGATGATCTTCATTACTCACGATTTACGCGTCGCTGCTCAGGTATGCGACCGATTGGCTGTGATGCGATATGGCGAGATTGTTGAAACCGGAGCCACCGCTGACGTATTTTCTGCACCCCAGCACAGTTACACCAAAGCACTTCTCGCCGCGGTCCCAGGCCAAGGTTGGGAGCAGGAGACGCCGATTAATCTAGCAGTCTCCCAGAATTCTCCGAAAGAACCAGCATCAAACACTGTAAATTAGATGGGGGGCAGACTTGAAAAAGCCTGACTTAAACGATCCTTTCGGATCGATTGATACGTTGTCTGAATCCTTCCGACAGGGGGTATTAACACCGAGCAATGTGATGGAGGCCCACCTCCAGCGAATAGAGATACATGATCCCAAGCTCGGCGCATACCAAGCGCTCTACGTAGATGCAGCACTTTTTGCTGCGGATGCTGCGAGTAAGGCTATTGCGTCAGGGCACCGGATTGGGCCGTTTCACGGTATTCCGTTTGCGCTGAAGGATATCTGTGACCTTGAAGGGCAGATAACAACTAACGGATCATTGACTTTGGCTGATAGGGTTTCAACAATCACCGGCACCCTTGTCCGCAGACTGGTTGCCGCTGGAGGTATTATCATCGGAAAATCAAAATCTGTCGAATGCGCGTTTGGGGGTTGGGGAACAAATCAGCGGATGGGCACACCATGGAACCCATGGGATTTAACTCATCAACGTGTACCCGGTGGCTCATCATCTGGGTCTGCCGTTGCGCTTGCCGCTGGAATGGCCGTGTGTGCGGTCGGAACCGATACTGGTGGGTCAGTCCGCCTTCCCGCGGCTTATTGCGGCATGGTGGGCTTGAAGGTTACAGAAGGCAGACTTCCTTGCGATGGGATTATGCCGCTGGCGCAAACGCTGGATACTCCCGGCCCTATAACACAATCGGTTACAGATGCGGTGCTTATGTTTCAGGTTATGGATGGCTGCGAAGGTTGGGCGATCGACCAGGCGCGGGCAAATGGAACAGCCATGTTTGCCGAGCTGGGAAAAGGTGTGGCGGGTCTGCGGCTCGGTAAGATAGACGAAAAAGAGCGTTTAAACTGTTCGGCGGAAATGCTGGAAAGTTATGGTTTAGCGATTGAAAAACTAGAAAGCCTGGGGGCTATCATCGAGGAATTTAATACGCCCACGCCCTATGGCGATTTAGCCAATGAAATCGGTGCTATCATCGCCATCGAAGCCTACCATAATCACGGCGCAATGTATGAGGATGCGGCGAACCCGATGGATGAAGATGTTCGCAAGCGAATGTTGTCAGGCAAAAAACATCTGGCGCATGACTATGTCCGAATGCTGGAAACCCGACGGAATTCCGCCGAAGCATTCGCTAATAAGATGGGTGGATTGGATGCCATTCTCACCCCGACCACTACGTCGCCTGCACCCAAGTTGACTGAAATCGACCAGGATATATCACCTGGACATTTCACCCGCCCGTTCAATTATCTGGCGATGTGCGCCCTGGCACTACCGGTAGGCTTATCTGAAGGCGGCATCCCCACCAGCCTGCAAATTGTTGGTCGGGCGAATGATGAGATGCTGGTGCTAAGAGTTGGTGCAGCACTGGAGGCAGCCCTGCCCCATGTTGGTCGTCCCGATATTGGTTAGATTGAACCTTAAATGGGGTAGTAAGCGCCAAAAAATTTAATCTTTAAAAATATTATAATGATTTCGGTTAGATAATAAACGCTCCTGACACAGGCAGAAAATATAAATAAGATTTGACCACATGTGATTTAAAAAGTTACAGATTTTCAATACACAGTAATTGCCAGACATGCTGAAAATTATTAACAGAAAAAATTAGGAATTCAATTAGATTAGTTTAGATGCCAAATTACGTCAGCACTCACTGGGGGACCTACAAAGTTTCTCAAGATAGAAGTAATAAAATAAAACTTGATAATTGGGAGTTAGATTCATGTCCAACTGAATTTGGATTAGGCTTGGCAGATGCCGCAGTAGATGATTTAAGAATTAAACAACCTTATGTCAGAAGAGGGTGGCTGGACAGTAAAGGTAAGAGTGATGGCAAAAGAGGAAGAGACGAATTTATTGCAATAAGTTGGGAGGAAGCATTTAATCTTGCATCTACAGAATTAGTAAGGGTGAAGAATGAGTATGGTAACGCTTCTATTTATGCCGGTTCTTACGGATGGGCTAGCGCAGGCAGATTTCATCATGCTAAAAGTCAGATAAATCGTTTTTTTAATTTATTTGGAGGTTTTACTTCTTCCTATCAAAGTTATTCTTATGCAGCAGCCCAAACACTTTTACCTCATATAATTGGTTTGGATTTATATTCCACTTTAGAAGAGCATACTTCATGGGATGCGTTATCAGAAGAGTGTGAATTAATAGTCATGTTTGGAGGGATGCCTTTAAAAAATTCAAAAGTATCAGCTGGAGGTGTAGGAAAACATGTTACAGAAATAGGATTAAAAAAATGTATAGATAATAGTGTAAACTTTGTTAATATTAGTCCTTTAAAATCTGACGCCCCTAAATTTCTGCAAGCAGAGCAATTCTCAATTAGGCCGAATACTGATACTGCACTGATGTTAAGCCTTGCCTACATTATGATTAAGGAAAATTCATACAACAAAGATTTTGTCAAAAAGTACACTGTAGGCTTTGATGAATTTTCGGATTACGTAATGGGCAGAAAAAATAATGCAGAATGTTCACCTGATTGGGGAGCTAAAATAACAGGTATTCCAGTTGACTCAATTAATAAATTAGCGGAAAAAATTATTTCCAACAAAACTCTCATCTCAATGTCATGGAGCCTGCAGCGAGCCTCACGAGGTGAGCAGCCCTTGTGGATGGGAATTACTTTAGCTTCAATGCTTGGGTGTATAGGTACAGCAGCTGGTGGGTTTGGTTTTGGATATTCTTGTGTTAACAGTACTGGAGATTCATTTACAAGAGTTCCATGGAAAAGTTTGCCTCAAGGGCAGAATAAAGTAAAAGATTTTATTCCTGTTGCCAGGATAACTGATATGCTGGAAAATCCTGGCAGTGAATTTAGTTACAATGGCAAAAAATTACTTTATCCCGATATTAAGTTAATTTATTGGGCAGGCGGTAATCCTTTTCATCATCACCAAGATTTAAACCGCTTGGTAAAAGCATGGCAAAAACCAAATACAATTATTGTCAATGAAATATGGTGGAACTCACAAGCTCGTCATGCAGATATAGTGTTTCCTGCAAATACTGCGTTAGAACGAAACGATATCATGCTTAATCCAAAAGACCCTACAATTGTCGCAAATCACAAAGCAATGAAAAGTTTTGGAGAATCAAAAACAGATTATGAAATATTCAGCGGCTTAGCAAGTAAGCTTGGATTCGAAGAGTTGTTCACTGAAAACAGAAATGAAATGGATTGGATAAAATTCATTTGGGATGAATCATCAAATATTTGCGAGGCATATAAAATAAATTTACCTGAATTTTCAGATTTTTGGAACAAAGGATTTTATGAAGTTCCGTCTAATGAAAATAAAAAAGTTTTGCTTAAAGAATTTTATCAAAATCCAATTACTAATCCCTTAAATACCCCTTCAGGTAAGATAGAAATAACTTCAAAAACTATTTCCAGCTTCAACTTAAGTGATTGCCCCTCTCATCCACAATGGTTAGAGCCATATGAATGGCTTGGCAAAATAGATAAATATCCATTACATCTTATTTCAAACCAACCTACTCATCGATTACATAGTCAACTTGATAATGCGATTAGTAGTCAAAATGAAAAGATAGGTGGAAGAGAGCCTGTTTTGATTAATCCTATTGATGCGGAAAAGAGAAAAATCAAATCAGGAGATATTGTTAATTTAACCAATGATAGAGGTTCTTTATTAGCTGGTGCAAAAATTACAGATGATGTTATGCCAGGAGTGGTTGTGTTATCAACTGGTGCTTGGTTTGATCCTGATGAAAATACTGGTTTGGATCGTCATGGAAATCCGAATGTATTAACAAAAGACGTTGGAACATCTTCGCTTGCACAAGGTCCAACTTCTCACACAACTTTGGTTGAGATGAAAAAGGCAAATCAAGATATTATTAAAGATGTGGAAATTTTTAAAATCCCAAAAATAAATAGTAATAAGATCTCAAATAATTAATGTATTACATTACTAGTGTCCCATTTAGTTTTCGAACTGATTTTTCAGAGTCAGGCTAATATGTGGAAAGGATTTGAAGATAAAGTAACTCACCCTCAATATAATGTTGATGTAAAGAATGGTACCCGAATAGTCAAGGAACTATGATTTTACCTGATGGGGGCAACTATGTTGGGGAATCTAAGAATGGTGAACCAAATGGGCAAGGAACTATAACTTTATCTGATGGAGGTAACTATGTTGGTGAATTCAAGAATGGGAAACCGAATGGGCAAGGAACTATGACTTTACCTGATGGGACAAAGTATTCAGGTGAATGGAAGGGTGGGAAACCCAATGGGCAAGGAACAGAAATCACCACTGATGGAAGTAAGTTTGTAGGAGAGTTCAAGGATGATAGTTTTTTGAACGGTACATTTTACGACAAAGAAGGAAATATCAAAAGTAAGATGTTGAATGGCAAAATTTAATAAAACAATAACCACACTAAAACAAACCCCATCATCCCCTATGAGTAACCCCCACTAATTCTTCACAGTCAGACAATCAACACAAACATTATTACCGATTAAATATCCGTCAAATCTAGTTTAGATTTCTTTCTAAACCTTCCCCATTTCTTGTAAAACAAGCTTTTTGATGTTATAAAAGGTTGGTTCCTATAAGCTGAATTGTTGGGATTTTGGATTTGCTGATGAGTATCAAAATTAATAATAGTTATTAATTATTGTGCATTTTGAGCTATACCGCATTTTTTCAGGTGTGAACTAGTAATGACTATTTTTAACCCCTTTGAACTAACCCTCCTCGCCCCAAATCATTTTGGTTTTGGCGGGCTTGACCGAGATGTCCTTGCCCGTGAACACGAAAACTGTCTAGATTTAATTTTAAGGCATCCTGAAACACGTATCGTTCCCGTTTGGCACTCACGTAATCTATTTTCAGAAACGGGGGAAACTGGTGCAACACCAGTACCTGCATATCTAACACCTGAAGAAGCTGCAGGATTAATCGGCATTGCCAAGGATCAGGTTTATCTTGGCAAACAAACCCGTGAAGATACTTTTATTTCATATCTGGCTATAGACATCTCGAATTTAGAGGAAGATGAAGCTACAAACAAATTAGTATCATGGGGCAAATTTGCTGATTTACGGGAAATAGGGTCTCTTATTGGAGGGATAGAGGGTTCAATCCTTGCCTATGCAAGAGGAATGATGTTTTGGCATAGCCGAAACCGATATTGCAGTGTATGCGGTGCGCCAACTATAGCAACAAAAGGAGGACATCAACGCAATTGTACAAAAAATGGATGTACCAGCCTACATTTTCCTCGCACCGATCCTGCGGTGATTATGCTAGTTCATGATGGAGATCGAGTGCTCTTGGGCCGCCAGAAAATTTGGCCTGATGGGGTGTATTCAACTCTAGCAGGATTTGTTGAGCCGGGTGAAACGATTGAGCATGCAGTCGCACGGGAGGTTTATGAAGAAGCTGGAATCATAGTGAAAAATATCTCCTATCAGCATTCTCAGCCATGGCCATTCCCGTCTTCTTTGATGCTTGGATTTACTGCTGAGGCATGCACAAAAATCATCAATATTAATGATGAAGAAATTGATAATGCTCAATGGTTTACAAGAGAGGAGATACTAAATTTTGAGTTGCAGGGAAAGTTTCTGCCTCGGAAGGTATCTATTTCCAGGCGGCTTATTGATGATTGGTTATCTGAGCCTTCGTGAATTATGATCCCAAACGTTATCCTGTTTTATATTGCTTGAATGTTTAAATATTATGTTATTTAAAAGATAGAAAAAATAACGATTTGATGACGGAGAGGGAGTCAGACACCTTTACAAACCAACCTTGCAAATTATACAATTGATTATATATATAGTTAATCATAATTAAGAATCCTGCCCCAAAAGTCCTACCTTGTTAAATATAGTATATGATGTTATGTTTTGGTTGCTCATGCTTTTTGAAACTTAATTACCTATAGAAAGGACAACAATGGAAATAGAAGTCTATGATACCTATGCCACTTCAGAAAAAGGGATTAAAATTCATTTTGATGTAATGCTTGCTATTGGAGGAAATGAGGGGCATGCTTCAAGTTATGCTCAAGATTTTATAAAAAAAATTACTGAATCAACAGATTTTATCAAATTAGACAGTTGTAAATTTTGTCACACTGAAGAAGCAACGACTAATGTTTCTGAGAAGGTTGAAAAAGATGGCTATTGTATTGTACCAATAGAAAATTGTCCAAACCCTTATTAGTGACGAAAGTTAAAATTTAATTGACCGAATAAAGAAAAACTGTTCATTATATTGTTGTATCGACCGCAAGAAAAAACCACTACACGCACCAGTTCAGTCACATCATCCTCTGTAAGTAACCCCCACTAATTCTTCACAGTCAGACAACCCTCCACAACCTACCACGCCAATTCTAGAAAAATACACCAAATGATCAATGCCAAACTTGATCAGGCAATGCGTGATAGCTTTCTTCATCTCGTTTCCTAGCACGACCTCCTGCGCAACATGTCCTTACTGCTCGTCACCCAAGAGCAAGTAGATGCTGAGGGGCAGGCGGTTCAGTGATTCAGATTGCGGAAAACCCCTTAACAACTTAGCAGGGCGTGATCCGGATGTGAACATTTCTTGCAAAAAATCTTGTTCAGCAAATTATATTTTATTTTATATTATAATTTATTTGCATATAACATAAATTATTGCTATTATAAATGATACTTTGTGAAAACCCGAAAGGGGACTGTTAAGATAGGCATTTCACTAATTGAAAAAAGTATGATTAAACCGGAAGCTACGTTAGTTGTTGTTGCACATGGGAGTAGAGTGAGCACTTCAAACCAGGAGGTTTTGGAACTGACTTGTTCCATAAGCGAGACATCACCACGTTTGAAGGTTTTTGCGGCATTCATGGAACTGGCGGAGCCATCACTTGTAGAGGTATTAGAAGACTGTGCAATGCAGACTACGGAAATAGTTATAGTCCTTCCTTTATTTCTGTCGGCCGGAAGACACGTTACAAATGATCTTCCTGCTGTTATTAGGAAAACAGCAGCCCGTTATCCTCATGTGTGTTATAAGTTGATGCCTCATTTTGGGGCAAATCCCAATCTACCAAAAATGCTTATCAATCAAGTCATGAAAGATATAGAGACCACATCAGTTCATGATGGGGTCTCATAATACCCAAACGTATTGAGCCCATTCATTAATCAGAAAGGAACTGCATGACTTTAGAACTAGATGATCTTGCCAGGGGTTTGACGTTGGAAGCAGCAATAAGTCACAGCCAATTTAACGCTGGGGTTAAACTGTATAGAAAAATATTATTTTTCCTGAAAAAGATTTTAAACCAATATGAACAACTAAGCTAAGATTCATTGTCCCAAATTGAGTCGGATTTCTTTGCCCGTAACACCCGGGTCTTTAATTCAACCTCCGTCTCTCACTTTTTAGAATCCAACTGGGAGTCAGAGGACATTGTTTTTATTTAATAAGGAGAACGTAATGGAAACCACCTGGGAAGAACGACTTTCAGGACAGATTAGTCCTGAACTGGGTCGTGAAATCGACATTTTTGAAACCCAGCTTGAATTGCGACGAATTGGCAAGCTTGACGAAAAGATTTTTGCGGAAACCCGCCTCCGCCGTGGGGTCTACGGCCAACGCTACGATAACGGGCGGCGGCATGACGGGCTGCGCACGCAGCAGCTAGGCTTTCCGACGGGAGAACTTACCAAGGGGCCGGAAACAATGTGGGATGCACCCGGAATGCTGAGGATCAAAATTCCCTTCGGCGGAATCACTCCGGAACAGATGGAAATGCTTGCCGATGTGGCCGATGAATACTCCCACGGAGTGCTGCACGTGACCACTCGCCAGGATTTTCAGCTGCATTATATTCATATAGACGACACCCCTGAACTGATGCGTCGGCTTGCGTCGGTGGGCATCACCACCCGTGAAGCCTGCGGTAACAGTGTTCGCAATGTCACCGCCTGCCCGCTGGCAGGGGTTTGCGAAGGAGAAGCCTTCGACGTCACTCCCTATGCAAAGGCCCTCTCCAGGTTCCTACTTGGGCATCCGGACTGTCAGGATTTCGGGCGTAAATTCAAGATTGCCTTCTCTGGCTGCACTGATGAGGCTTGCGGGCTGGTGAAGATGCATGACTTTGGTGCAGTGGCCCGAATCCGCATAGAAAACGGGACGGAACGCAGAGGATTTGCCCTTTACGTTGGCGGAGGACTGGGTACTGTCACGCAACAGGCAAAGCTGTTCGATGAGTTTCTGCCCGAAGAGGAACTGCTCCCCACTGCCCAGGCGGTCTGCCGTGTGTTTTCCAGGCTGGGAGAAAAGAGAAACCGGGCTAGAGCACGTATCAAGTTCCTTGTTAAAAAACTCAGAATCGAGAAATTCAGGGAACTGGTTCTGGAGGAGCGAAAAATTCTTCCCCAGGATCCACTATGGACTTCCTACCTCAAGGAACTTCCCGCATGGGGAGAAAAGCCACTGAAGGAGGGAAAAGAAACCTCCCTGGACACAAGGTATGATGACTTTAACGAATGGCTTGGAACCAATGTCATGTCTCAGAAACAGAAGGGCTATGCGGTAGCAGTGGTTACTCTTCCTCTTGGGGATCTGAACAGTTCCCAACTGCGTCAACTCGCCGGGCTTGCACGCCGCTATGTAGGAAAAAACGTACGGACTACGGTGGAGCAGAACATGATCTTCCGCTGGGTTTCAAAAGCCGATCTCCCTGCACTCTATAGTGAATTGGAAGTTTTGGGGCTTGGTGAATCTGGAGCAGCAAGCCTCGTCGATATCACTGCGTGTCCTGGAACGGATACATGCAAACTCGGAATTGCTTCCAGCCGGGGACTGGCGGCCGAACTGGGACGGAGCCTGAGGCTTGTCGGAGAGGACGATGAAGCGGTGCGGCGATTAAGGATCAAGATCAGCGGCTGTTTCAATTCCTGCGGTCAGCATCACGTTGCAGACATCGGTTTCTTTGGGAACAGCCGTACCGTGGATGGATTCAAGGTTCCACACTTCCAGGTGGTGCTGGGCGGACAGTGGGACAGCAATGCGGGCTCCTTCGGACTTGCCATTGGGGCAGTGCCATCCAAAAAGATCCCCGAGGTAGTGGAGCGTATCATCCAGCAGTTCCGGAGTAATCGACAGCAATCGGAACCCTTCCACTCATTTATTGAACGTGTGGGTAAAAAACAACTCAGGGCCTGGATTGAGGACTTGATGCGCCTACCGACGCATGACGTGGCTCCGGATTTATATACCGACTGGGGCGATGTCCGTGAATTTTCACTTGGAGATCTCGGCGTTGGAGAGTGTTCCGGAGAGGTGATTTCTCAGTTCCAGTTCCTGCTGGCCGATGCCGAAAGAGAAGTGTTCGAGGCTCAGCTAAAGCATGAAGAAGGGGATTTATTAGAAGCGGATTCCTTGGCTTTCAGTGGAATGCTGAAGGCTGCAAAGGCCCTCATACAGGAGCAGATCAAAGACATCGGTAAGGAACCTGATCATGTTGTCCATGAATTTCGAACCCGATTTTACGACACAGAACTTTTCTTTGATCAATACGCAAGGGGCAAGTTTGGACGTTATCTTCTGCAGCGGTACGAAGCAGGGACTGTAGGGGGAAACACTGAAGCAGTCCACCAACTGATCGAAGAAGCCCAACTATTCATTGATGCAACCCATGCTTGTTCAGCTAAAATGCAAGAACAGGGTGTGCTGCAAAACTGACTTAAGGAGAACTATGGAATTACAACGTCTGATCATACAAAGACCTCTGGAATCAGGGTCCAGGTTAGATCTGAAGGAACTCATTCCTGTCTTTCATCGATGGATTCAGCAACAGTTGATCAAGGATCACCTCCTGATTGATGTCGGTGACTACCTTCACCTCAAGCGAGATCCAAAGCTACTGCTTGTAGCCCATGAAGGGACTTTTTCGGTGATCTATTCACCCGAAGGACTCGCTCTGCAGTATCAGCGCAGAAGACCCATCTCCGGAATGTTTACGCAAAGACTCGAAAAAATATGGAATGCCCTTCAACTGGCTTCCCGACTCCTTGAGCAGGAAACGGCTCTGGAGGGTAAAATTCACTTCGAAGCCAATCGTTTCAGAATCATTGTCAACGAACTCCTCTGGACCGAAACAACTGAGAATGCTCCCAAGGTTTTGGAAGAAACAATTCGAGAGGCTTTCAGGAAGGAAGCGGGGATGTCAGGATTCACTGTAACATGTAGCATGCCTGACACTAAAGAACGCTTGTTGCTGGAATTCGAAGTCACTTCAATCCAGGACCTGGATAGTACCATATCCAGCGTTGAACAAATCTGTGCATAAAGAAGTGATTGGGAAAGTCATTGTTATCGGCTCAAAGTCTAGCCCACTGGAGCCGGGCCAATCAGGCTTTCATTTTTCTTGCCTATTAATTATTTTTAAGTATCATCAAATGCTAACAGTGATTATTAATTCATGATTCTTAATGCGGTATAATGTCAAATATATACAATCATCAGCGTTTTCCACCTCCCAAGATTGGAGCGAAATTACAGCTTTTAAGGCTGGCAGAAAATCTGACTTTAGATGAACTTTCAGAAAAATCAGGAGTATCCACAGCTATTCTTTCCCAGATTGAAAGGAACAAGAGCAATCCGACTCTGTCTACACTATGGAAGATAACACAAGCTCTTGATCATCCACTGGAAAATTTACTAGGTACGACTGAACCGGCCAATACCGTTGAAAAAATCAACAACAATACCACACCGGTAATCTTCAGTGAAGATGGCGGATTTCAGCTTCGAATTCTAGGGATTGTCAGCATCCTCGAGTCCGTGCAGTGGTATGATTTCAAAGCACAACCTGGCTCTTCATTGATTTCGGAATCGCATGGAAAAAATAGTACTGAAAGCGTTACTTTGATGAAAGGAAAACTGGAAATCTTGATCGAGAAAAAGAGTGAAGTTATTGAAGCTGGTGAAACACTTCGTTTCA
>ERZ651768.1636-NODE-1636-length-16273-cov-7.894727_pt1 | contig 16273 bp, 15 predicted proteins | sample MGYA00514754_ERZ651768 | MGnify/ENA metagenome assembly ERZ651768
TGGATCATGGAAGTTCATCGCCTGCCAGCGAAAATTATGCCCAATGGTCAGCTGTGCGCCCTCAAGCGCGATCGGTTCCGTAGCAATTTTTTCCCAGACGCGTCCTTTTGAGAAAAGATTACAGAGCCGCCTTACAAGAAGTCCGTGCTCCGCACCTTCGGAGCCCGCTTGGTCACCTTCAAAAAGAAGACGTTCTTCCGCAGCATCCCGAATTCTTTTCAGCCTTTCTTCCGATAACACATTCTCAATGATGAGATAACCGTTTTCCCGATAAAATTCTTGTTGCTTATCTGAAGTCAACATAACAATAAAATCTCTCTAATAATTCTTACTGCCTAAGCTTGCTCCCGACTTCTTGAAAAAATAATATCAACTAGACCAAAAATCAACAATTAGTTGATTGACTTCGGATGCAGCCTCCATCTGAACCATATGCCCATAGCTATCCAGAATATGGGTCTCAATATGGCCAGGAAGGTTCCGAGCATGTTGGGCCGGCAAAATCTTGTCTTCCGCGCCCCAAATTACCAAGACTCTAGAGTTGTCTTTCTCGACAACCTCTGTCCATCGCGCAGCTTGCTTCCCATCCGAGACAAACCCAGACAACACATCGTTTAAAACATCTTTGACGCCATCAATTCTCTTGAACTTCAGCAGGTCCTCAAGCAGTTGGCGGTTCACAAGCGATGTATCGTTAAATAGCTGTTCTACGTGAGGTTTGAGTTCTCTTCGACTTTGACTGTTAACAAACCCTTCTAGATACGGCACATTGATCTCATCACCAAGACCAGCGCTTCCAATCAAGGTCATACTATTGACGCAATCTGGATGCGCATTTGCAATCTGAAGGACCAATGCGCCACCCATTGAGTGCCCGACCCAATCAGCGCCGTCAACCTGAAGTGTCCTTATAGCCTGGTATAACGCCTCAGCAATAGATTCTAGGCTCGAATCACCAATTCTCTTTGTTGAACTCCCATGTCCTGGCAAATCAAATGCATAAACAGTCCGCTTTTCAGCCAGCACAGACTGATTGAACAACCAGTTATTTAAGTCACCACCAAATCCATGCAATAAGACTGCAACTTGCTCTCCATCGCCTTGCTTTACATAACTCAACTTCATGCCGTCAATTTCAACATACTGCAGTTCAATACCTTGGTCCTCCTCCGAAACTTCTTCGGGCACAAAGTTTTCCTGAAATTCCGTAACAAACGAGTCAATTTCATCATCCGAAATTTCACTTTGAGTCATTACCCCAAGTAGAGCGCCGACCGGAAGAATCTCTCCAGAAGCAGCAACGGCACGCCGTAACGTTCCTGAAGCCGTGCTTTCTACTCCACTGGCGATCTTTTCAGTCTCTACTTCAACAATCTCGGAGCCGCGCTCAACCGAATCCCCCTCCTTAACCAGCCAATCTACGACCTTGCCTTCAGACATAGAAAGACCCCACTTCGGCATTGTGATCGGAATGATGCCATCTGACGCCATATCAACCTCCGTCTAAAATTGTGCGTACTGCGGCTTCGACCTTCTCGGCATTTGGAATGTATAAATCCTCCAGGACATCGCTAAATGGGACCGGCGTATGGGGCGGCGTCACCATTTGTATTGGTGCCTTTAATGACGAAAAACCCTTAGCGGCCACCAACGCGGAAATATCAGTTGCCATTCCGCAACGCGGACTCGCTTCATCGACAACAACCAAACGTCCTGTCTTTTCGACACTTTCGAGAATTGAATCTTCATCGAGTGGCGACGTCGAGCGTGGATCGACGATTTCGCAATCGATTCCATCTTTGGCAAGGCTTTTTGCGGCATCACTCGCCATGTGTACCATCCGCCCAATAGCTACCAGTGTCACATCGTCCCCTTCCCGTACAAAGTTTGCCTCGCCAAAAGGAATCGTGTACGACTCTTCTGGCAGATCACCTTCCAGTTCATACAATACTTTGTGTTCACAGAAAATAACCGGATCGTTATCCCGGATCGCCTGGGTCAGTAGACCCTTCGCATCGTAGGGGTTCGACGGGACGACAACCTTTAAGCCTGGGATGTGGGTGAATATTGGATAGAGCCCCTGTGAATGCTGGGCAGCTGCCCGGAAACCCGCGCCGATCATCGTTCGAATAACCACAGGGGTTTGGGCTTTTCCGCCAAACATGTATCGAAATTTGGCAGCTTGGTTAAAGATCTGATCGAAACAAACCCCCATGAAATCGATAAACATCAATTCAGCAATTGGTCGAAGCCCACTGGTCGCAGCACCAATAGCGGCACCAATAAAAGCCGACTCAGTGATCGGTGTATCCATTACCCGATCGCCATATTTCGTGTGTAGGCCTTTGGTAACTCCTAAGGGGCCACCCCAAGCATCCGATTCTCCTTCCGTTCCCGTGCCACCAGAAATATCCTCGCCCATTATGATGACCGTGTTGTCGCGAGCCATTTCCTGATCTATCGCTTCATGAATCGCTTGCTGAAATGTTGCTGTTCTGGCCATGCTAACCCCCTAATTAATTTTGATTAGGCCGCTAAAAAATTTCTTAGCGACGTGCACTAATAACTAACGTAGACATCCGTCAATAAATCTGATTCTGACGGCTTAGGGGCAGCTTTCGCTTCGCTGACTGCCTCATCAATTAACTGAAGTACGCTGTTATCAATTGATTCCAGTTGAGCATCATCTATCATCCCGGACCCCGTTACGTAACTGCGAAACTTCACGAGACAATCCTTTGTTTCTCGAATAATTTTGACTTCATCTTTTCCACGGTAGGTCTGCGCATCTCCTTCAAAATGTCCAAAATATCGATTCAGCTTGGATTCAAGAAGCGTGGGTCCGGCTCCGGCTCTAGCACGGTCCACTGCCTCACCCATTGCTTCATACACTTCAAAGAAATCGTGCCCATCCACTTCAACGCCCGGCATACCAAATCCAGCTGCCCGATCGGAAGCATTTCCAGACAATGAGACCGACCACTTGCTGGCCGTGGCTTCTGCATAACCATTGTTCTCAACTACAAAGATACAGGGCAGGCGCCATACTGTCGCAAGATTCAGACTTTCTAGGGTGGTGCCCTGATTGGATGCGCCATCTCCAAGAAATGCCACTGCGACACCCCCAGTACCCAAAGTCTTTGCAGAAAGGGCTGCACCACAAACCAGAGGTGGACCACCGCCAACGATACCATTTGCACCCATCATTCCCTTATCGAGATCTGCGATATGCATGGATCCGCCCTTGCCAAAGCAAGTGCCGGTAGCTCTTCCGTAAAGTTCTGCCATCATCCCTTTTACGTCTACACCTTTCGCAATACAATGGCCATGTCCACGATGGGTACTGGCAATGTAGTCCCGATTCTGAAGATGCATACACACACCCGTGGCAGACGCCTCTTCTCCTGCATATAAGTGTACAAATCCAGGCATGTCGCCTGTTGCAAACTCGACGTGAACACGTTCCTCGAATTCCCGAATCGTCTTCATAGTTTCATACGCTTGTAGTAGCTGTTCTTGATTCAAATCCATCTTTTCTTCTCCAGATGCGATATTTCAATATACACAATATTATCTTTAAAACCCCTTGAGTTTCACCACAAAATTCACGTATCGTCTATGGCAAGCCTAATTCACATGCAATGGGCAACCGATCAGCCCTACAAGTGAACCCTTCGATCGACAAACTAGATTCTGGAACGCTTTTCAGCTTCAACACGCTATAACAGGGTTGCCAATAATACGTAAATCATAGTAAACATTACTCCACTAGATGGGGAGGTCAAACTTATTGTTCTTTTTTTCGACTTCGCGCAGAGGAAAACATGGAGCAAAAAACACAAATCTGGAAGTATCAGCGAGATTTTTCTTACAAAGAAGGCGTGTCTACCGAAGGACTTCGATATGACCTTCGAAATGATCGGGCGGAGCCCCCAGTTCTTCTGTCCGACCAACAGATGAACCATTTTCTAGCCCATGGGTGGCTACAGCTGGATACAAAACTCCCACTAAATTATCACCAGTCCCTGTTTAAGAAATTCAATGGCATTGTCGGTGAAGATAACGATGTCAACCCCGGAAACAATCTCTTACCTGTAGTGCCTGAACTGAATTTAGTCTTTGACGATCCAGTAATCAAAGGAGCGCTTACAAGCGTTCTAGGAAAAAGCTACATGATGCATCCGCATCGCGTGCTACACGACAATCCTCCCGGCAGTGAAGCGCAGGTATGGCATCACGACAGCTATTGGGGCTACAAAAGAAAAGTTCACAATCATCATCCCTGGTGGGTCATGATTATGTACTACCCTCAAGATATGTTTGAGGAAATTGGACCGACAGGAGTTATTCCGGGCACACAATATATCGCTCAGCGACTCGATGACAGCGATATTTCTGGCATACACGCAAATGGAAAATCCGGCGTCTGCATGATGATTCATTATGACATCTGGCACCGGAAGATGAAGAACTTCACAGACCTTAAACGATACATGGTCAAATTTGAATTTATACGAATGGAGCCCCCGAGTGGTATCACTTGGAATAACACAACACCCGACTCGATCAATCAATTTGAGTTCAATTCAATTAATTATCAGCCGATATGGAAAAGTCAACTTGAATGGCTATCAGGTGGAAAGATAGAACCTGAAGCTAGGACCTTTGACTTCTCAAGCCAAGTTCAATTACGACAAGAACTTGATTCGAGTGACACGAAGATCATTGTCGATGCTTTGAATAAGTTGTATGGAGCAAAGAATCTCGATTTTGAAACATTAAGTGCAATTGAGACATTAGTTCGCCATGAAAATGAATTCATTAGTTTATCTGCTTGCTATTCACTGGCTGCCACAGGTAACGATGGAATAACCAGACTTATTCAGTTGATGCACTCAAACGATGGTGAAAATGTGGATGATCCACGGTGCTTTATTGATGAAGGCCAAAAAAGTGAACTAGAGATGGTTTGTAGAAATGCTGTTCATGGATTAGTAGCAAGTGGCGAAAGTTGCATAGAAGAACTAATAAAAGCCTATGCATCAGGGATGGAGCGGATAAAGAAATACGTATGTTTTGCCTTAGGAGAAATCGACTCGAACTCAAATTCCGTGCTCGACACACTTGCAACTGGCTGCTTGCACGAAGACCCAGCAGTGCGACTGAACGCTGTTGAAGCCTTGGGCCTTAAACAGTGTCGCGAACAAGATGTCGCCTTAGTTGACAATCTTCTTCGAGATATCGACGACGAAGTTAGATTCAATGCCGCTCTGGCCTTGGCTCGAAATGGTGAGCGGTCGCTATATGCGACGGAAGGGCTAGCCCAGGCTCTGTGTGACCCCAATCGATATGTTTACGGTTACGCCCTAGAAGCTCTCGAACGTATTAATACGAAGAAATCTACCGACGTCCTAATCAAGTATTTGAAAGCAACAAGATACTGCCCCTATACGACGGTCGATAGCTTATTTTAAGCTGTGTCCCGCCAATTGGAATCTGATCGGATTCGAATATGTGAACAGCTCAACAACCCCCCCAGGCTATCAGCTGCTAAATCATGAGGAATTGATTTCAAAGCTCTCTGCTGTTCCTCAAATCACCGCCATTCTGGGTAATGACACCACCAACTGGAATGTTCGAGAGTTATCAGGGGGCAATCTCAATCTAGTCCACGCGATCGACGGTACTGCCGGATCGGTCTGCGTGAAACAATCGCTTCCATATTTCCGCGCTCTAGGAGAAGGCTCTCCTATGCCACTCGATCGGATTGTATTTGAGCACCGCGCAATACGTGAGCACGCCCGGCACATGCCAAATATGCTTCCTCAGATCCTGTATTTCGACGCAGATCTTTTTCTTATGGTAATGGAATATCTGGACGGATATACGGAATTACGTAAGTTATTGATGGCGTCTAAAACCTGTTCGTCGCTTGGAGAGCAACTGGGAGACTATCTAGCTCGTACGATGTTTTTAACTTCTGACCTGGCTCTGTCGCCCAGTGAACGCAGATTACAAGCGGCGTCAATGGCGGGCAATTGGGGAATGTTCAAATGGATGGAAGAACTTTCCTACACCGACCCTTATACCCACCGACCACGAAATTCATGGAACTCCCCCTATCTGGATGATATCGCCAGCGAGTTCCGCCGTGATGGACCGCTAAAGCGAGCGGTTGCCCGACTTAAAGAAAAATATATGGCCGATCCCGCAGTCCTCGTTCACGGTGATCTTCATACTGATTCGATTCTGGTTGGAGAAAATAGTATCCGAGTCATTGATATGGAGCACTCATTTTATGGGCCCTTCGGCTACGACTTCGGGCATCTGTTGGGCCATCTTTTTTTAAATTATTTCTCACAAAACAAAGATGCGACAACATCCAAAAAACAAACCCCTTACCAAACGTGGTTAGTAGATGTCATCCAGAATCTCTGGCAGCATTTTGTCACGGAGTTTACCCTCCTCTGGAACACATCCCGAACTGGAGGTTCATATCCCGTTGAACTATTCGAAGGCTGCGGAGATCTAAAGTCATCAACTTTGGCCCTCAAAACATTGGTACAGCGAACCCTTCACAACGCCGCAGGATTTACAGGAATTGAAATGAATCGCCGAATCTTAGGGTGGGGAGCTGTTCCCGACTTCGAAAACATTGAAGATGCTTATTGTCGGTCTATTACCGAAAGACGATGTTTAAATTTTGGAAGGTATTTGATCCTAAACGCAAACACATTCCAGGATATTGACGACGTCACTCGCACAGCTGAAAAATTCCTTTTAGAAATGAATCTAACGAACTGAATCTAGGTTCTCTATGGCAGCACTTACTCTTCTACATAAATCTTTATCATCAGTGGTTGCCTTTATGCGACGAAGGGCTGCCAGTGCATTTCTATCTCCACAGGCGGCCATATCAAGAGCTGTTTGTTCGCGCTGTTCGTAATAGGATTTGTCGAACGGTACCGTCTGAAGATGTAAGGCGCGCCAATAATACTGTGTACGTTTGTCTGGCCAGTCCTTATAAAGATCTTCCCACGAAATTGCATTTCGATGTGGTTGAAGCCAATCTTCACAAACAGGTTCGCTGACTGGTTGATAACGCATGTCGATAGACAATCTTAATTTCTTCGATCGGTTCGGTATCCCTTTGTGCACTGTTAAACAATTGAAGATCATCACATCCCCTGTTAAGAACGGCGTGTAGTGCCAGCGCCCCTGATATTGATCCGAAACTCCCAATCCGCCAGCTCCCATCGCTGGCACAATCGGCAGAACACCATCATTATTCGAACTCCTCGCAATCGCCAATCCGCCCATGTCAGGTCCACAATCCCCGAGGGGGATCCAGGCTGCGCACGATCTTTTACTACCCTGTACATGAGGATAATCCTGATGGGGTGGCGTCGTATGATCATCTTGATTAGGGAAAAGGGTTCTTGGTATTACTCTCGGCAATGGAAACACGGGCTCATCAAATATTCGCTCAAATAACGAAATCAGCATGGAGTGATGCTGAATATCTCGAACTGAAGGCAGCGCTATCTGTTGTATCATCACGGCCGTCGCTGTCGGATCCGTATCGGGCACAAATGACTTTGAATTACCGATAGCCGACTCCAAATCGTAACCCGAGCCAGTGTCAATCCAACCAGCGTTGTCTAATATTTTCAACATGCTCTGTCTCAGCTTGCACACATAATCAGGCGGAATCAAACGGGGGAAAAACAAGTAACCATCATGCGATAAACGCCTGGCAAGCGACGCTCTATCGTGCAAGACATCCGTCGAATCTCTGAAGGGATTCATGAATCTAATTTATAACTGTAAAACTGCCGTGAAAACATTTGCTTACTGGTAAGAATGTAATACAAATAATCTTAACTTTGAACTCTCTTTCCAGTATTAGAGGTATCTATAACCTCAAGATGATTTCTCCCTGCAAACTGGCTCTTTGATAGACCGAATGATTCGAGCGTACCCGGAATTAGTGCAGAGTGCTTGCCGAGGCGCTCGCGAATCTCTGAGTTTAATGTACCTGAAATCTCAGATTGAGGCGCCGTGTTGACACAAGCGAATCCAAGATGGAGAGCACGTCGCGTCGATTGAGAATAATTTGCCCGGCCCCCATGCCAAACATCTCCGTGTGTAAATATGGCCGTACCAGCAGGGCATTCCGTATAAATCTCTCCATCTATAACGCCACAGGCTTCTTTATCATTTAATACATCGCGCGGCCATGGGCCTTTATGTGAGCTGGGGACAAATCGTGTGGCACCATTTTCAACCGTCATGTCATCTATTACCCAGCAAACATTCATATACCCCGTGCAATTCGGGAAGAAAGATCGGTCTGCATGAATTGCTTGATGGGCTGCTGACTCCCCCGGCATCGGATCATGGAAATTCATCGCTTGCCAACGCACCTCATTACCGATGGTCAGCCGTGCAACTTCAATGGCCATCGGTTCGACGGCTATCTCCTCCCAAATTCGCCCCTTGCTGAATAGATTAGCGAGCCGACGAACACCAGGAGAATAAACGCTTTCAGAACCGGCCTGATCACCTTCGAGAACATACCGTTCTTCCAACGCCATTCGGGCTCTGCCCAGCTTTTCATCGGACAACAACCCCTCAACGATTAGGTAGCCGTTTTCAAAATAAAATTCTCGCTGCTTATTGGACAACATGATTTGACTCTCTAAGACAAACACCAATGTTAGTAGGGTGCGTCGCGTAACCGTAGAAATTCCTTAACGATATTCGCGTGTATTCATTATTAATTCTTTGCGGATAGACTGCAATAATTGGTCGTAGTCATTTTCCGTTGAATGAGTAGTCTCAATTGAAAAAACAACCCCTCCGATCTCAAGCGGTGGTAAATCCCATCCGCTGGGATTTTGAGAAAAAGATTCATATAGCAAATGATCGAAATGGCCACGGTGCCGCTCTCCCGATTCAGCGCGTTGTCGATACCGACGCGATAATTCAATGGCATCAGCATGGCAATAGACCTGTATGGGATAAAAAAAACATTCGGACTGTAGTTCTCGAAAAGCGGATGCATGTATTTCACCAAATGTACAGTCAATCACACACGATTTCCCGACGTGAATATGAGCTTCAATCAAACGAAAGAGAATGGCGACAGAAGCTTCTTCCATCTTCATTCCAGACAGCGTATCCCCAGTGTCATAGTCAGAAGACGCAACATTACTAATTTTATCCAATATCGCCGGTGTGGTTGGGCAGCCAACGAAATCGAAAATCGGTTCTTTAACTCCGTCCTTACTGAAGTAAGGCAATTTAAGGTCTGCCGCAATCTTCGTCCCAAGAGTCGTTTTTCCAGTCGCAGGACCACCCTGAAGAATTAGGATAGTAGAAATTTCCTGTTTCTTATCCATTGAGCAATCTACTGAATAGCGAATGTCTGGAAAACATTCTGAGCGCCGCGTTAATCGAGTAATTTATACGCGGTCTCCACACTAGAATCGTTGTGGATAATCGCCTCCAACGCTGCCGTCATTCCACCGATGTTTTTATGACCCCAAATATTTCTTCCCATTGTGATGCCGACTGCCCCAACATCCATAGCATCCCGTACCATCGTCAAGATTTCTCGATCTGAACTAATTTTTTCTCCGCCAAGAATAAGGACAGGAACTGAACAGTTCTCAATCACCGCTTTAAAGCTGGCCTTATCACCAGAGTAGAAAGACTTTACGTAATCAGCGCCCGCTTCGCTGGCGATACGACAGGCAGCGGCGATTTGCTCTGGAGTCTTCTTGTGCGCCGAGGGCCAACCGAAGGGTATCGCTTCCACCATAAGAGGTAACCCCCACTTTTGGCATTCTGCCGCTAGACAAACAGCATTAAGGACTGTTTCCGCGCCACTATACCTGCCAAAAAAATCATCTTCGGGCGTACACCATGGAAAAGCCTCAACCTTAATTCCATCTGCACCAAGGCGAAGCGCCATTTCAACAACAGAAGTTACCGTATCACGTGTGGTGTCAACACTTAGCCATAGTCCTCCATTCCCTAAGGACGCCGATGAGGCCGCCGCAGTACCGTACGGTGCCAACACCGCATCAGCTCCAGCATGTATTACTTCGCGAATGACTGCATTCGCATCCTTTAATCCGGTAATTGAATCAAATACGCGTGCATGATCCATGGCAACCACGAGGGAGCGCCCGCTATCTCTAAACAAACGCCGTTCTCGAAGACTTTTCTTCACCAACATATTGACCCCTTCTAGTTAAAAATAATTGATTAAGACACCTTAAATGGTAAACAAGATCTAATGAATAACTAGTAAAGACTTTATCAGAAACAAGCCTACGATTTCTTCGCCTCGCATTAAATGGCTACAGTAACCCCAATGTTTACTTAAGTGTGCCCCTTGCATTTATGATTTACACTAAACTCATTGTCACAAGCTTTGTCCTGCTTCTATTGATGATGCCGAATGTCCCTCATTCTCGATATTGATCTTATTGCTTTTGAGCAGGGCCATTCCTCTGCTCGCCGTGCCATAGTCGATGGCGTGATGCAGAGCTTAGCTAGCGGCTTTGTTTACATTCGGCACGACATTCCTGGAGGCTTACTAGATGAGGCCTATGGAAAATTGGTCGAGTTTTTCTCTCTTCCGCAGGAGCGCAAAGACCAGTACACGGTAGCTGGATCCAGCGGAAATATGGGCTACACCGGTCTTCTAATCGAGACTGCAGCGATATCCGACATACCTGACTGGAAAGAAATGCTGAACTGGAGCGCGCCTGTTCCAGAGGGTCATCCCCTTCGACGTCGGTTCCCCGACCGGTACGGCGATCCGGTTTTACCGGATAAAGATATTCCTGGCATATCGCCCGTGCTGTTCGAACTTCACCGTGTCACGCTTGAACTTCAGCGACGGGTGCTGCGAATTCTCGCGCCTGGATTGGGTGTTCATGAGAGTTATTTTGACATCATGCTACAAGACGGAAGTGCACTCAATCGGGCCCTTCATTATCCATCTATGGCACAAGCCCCAAGTCAGGAACATATATGGTCAAGTGAACATGGCGATATCAATCTGATTACGGCACTACCGCGTGCCAGCGCAGCCGGACTTCAAGTCAAAACAGCAGACGGCTGGATAGATGCAATACCACCTGACCAACATGCGATTATCAATACCGGGATCATGCTTGAACATCTTACCAACGGCCTGATTCCGACAGGAATCCACCGCGTCGCAGCAAAAGGGCCCGAAGAGCGCTTCTCGGTAGTTCAGTTCTGCCACCCTACCCCATGGACAATGCTCGCTCCAATTCCAACATGCGTGACCCCTGAGAATCCGTTGCGCTACCCCACAGTCATGGTTAGTGACCGACTGGACCAGGTAATCTGGGAGATCAACATGGTCGAATCGGGGCGACGACTGAACGAATGACACACCACCTATGGCAGGCCGCCTTGTCTAAAGAAAAATTCTCGTTCTGTCCGACTTACTTCTCTAATGCACTTTTCAGCAGTTGAACAAAATGTTGACGATTCGCCTCGAGCACAATGTTCGTAGTTTTCCTCCGTTTGACATAGTTTCGATCATCGATAATGGTCATGCCGCGTGTGACCCCATTCGCTAGATCGACGGTAACAGAAGCTTCTTCGCTACGGACGATGGTCTGATCCGATAACGCAACCGCCATCGCGATCGGATCCGGCAAATCGAAACCATCGATGCCAGTTTCCTTTTCACAGAACTGCCGAACAACAATTTGAGAATCGACCGCAATCTGTGCTTTCTCCGTACCAATTGCCCGCAACTGTGCCGCTTCGGCATCACTGAAAACAGCATACTTTCGTGAAATATCCCAACCGACCATCACCTTTTTAAGGTCGGAAGCAAATACAATTTCAGCCGCTTCGGGATCGGCCCAGATATTGAATTCTGAGACGGGCGTAACGTTGCCGTAGCTGTCGCTGGTGCCACCCATGATGACGCACCGCTTGATTTGCTCGGCAACCCCGGGACTTAACGACAACGCAAGCGCAATGTTGGTAAGCGGCCCCAAGGTAACGAGTTCCAGAACCCCAGCATATTGCTCCGCAGCATCGATCAGCGCATGCACGGCGTGACCCTTGTTTGGAATGCGACCACCAATCGGCAGGCCAATATCACCCATGCCGTCCTGGCCATGCACATTTTGTGCTGTTTCAAGTGGCCGAACCAGCGGCCTAGCAGCACCGGCATAGACGGGTGTTTGGGAATGACACAACTCACGAACAAACAGGGCATTTTGGATCGCCTGCTCCAGGGGCACATTGCCGGCTACGACACCGATTCCAACTAACGAATCGGAGCAATGTTTGAACGCCATCAAAAGTGCGACCGCATCATCGGAGGCTGTATCGGTATCAACAAAAATTCGACGGGTCATGGGCGACTTAGATGAATCGATGGGAGACGGCAGGGGAAAACGGTACCAGATCACGACCCAAGCTCAAAGGAAAATCGACCGAGGCTGAATCACGTGGGTCAATCGTCCGGCTCAGTACCCTTCTTCTCTTCCTCCTTTGGATCTCGCCGTGTGTCCGCAAGATCATCATCAGAGCCGTCCTTGTCCTTTTTATAGCTGTTCCAGAAAGTCAAGAGCTGGATGGCGACCCAGAGGGCACCACGAATTTTTGCAAGACCACCAAAAATCATCAAGGCAACCAGCTTGCGAAACACTTTAGATAGAATCTATTTCAAATGCTAAAGTCGAAACGCGCCAATGCGGGATGCTGAGTTAAAGATCAGTTTTCTGTGTGATGGGCTGTACCGCAATCAGAACTTACAACCACCTGATTCACAACCACAGTATATTAAGAAAAGACTCAGTGTGGTATTGGAAAACCAATGCAGTTCGATATCCCTGACCCCGCCTATAACAAATCTGAACGTGCCCGCGGAAATTTCCGCTTGGCACTTAAGGCATCGTTGTGCTTCGTGACACTGCTCTGGGTTGTTGCATTGCTGGACTGGGGGCTAGGACTGGAGTTAACCCGCTTTGGCGTGCGCCCCCGTTCGCTTGCGGGTCTGCCCGGTGTTCTGTTCGCGCCACTCCTGCATGGAAGCTTCTCGCACTTAATTTCAAACTCACTGCCACTGGTGGTGCTGGGGACCGGGATGCTGTACCTGTACCCACATTCAGCGCTGAAAGTGATTCCGGCAGTCTATCTGGGTCCGGGTTTAGCCGTCTGGCTGTTCGGCCGACCGCCCCTACATATCGGCGCCAGCGGCTTGGTTTACGGACTTGCTATTTACATTCTCATATCGGGAATAATCAGGCGTGATACTCGTGCTGTCAGTGCCTCGATGCTCGTTTTTTTCCTATACGGCACATTGGTCTGGGGCTTTTTGCCTCACAAACCGAGTATTTCTTGGGAGACACATTTGATAGCGGCACTCATTGGTCTGGTACTGGCCGTACTTTTTCGCCGGCTGGATGTTCCACCGCGCAAGCGTTACGCCTGGGAGGATGAGGAAGATGGCAACGGCGATCATCGTTCGGACTGAACTTGTATCGAACACGTTTAGTACTACCGAGATCGAATCGCCTCCAAGTAATTCAGCAACAGGAAATCAAATCCAAACTAAAATTGATTATTGTGTCCTACACCTTCAATAAACCAGGCGGCCTTAGTCTCTAGCGCCGCATCAATGACTCTTTAATCTCGAACCACACGTCTATGGTCATCTACCGGGGCAAGTGATCTCGCGAATCCGTTTGGTTTTCCGGTTTACCACTGCGCTAGAGCCAGATCACGGTCATGACATCAATGCCGTAAAAGGTCAGGGCGCAGTAAGAAATGGCAACGATCAGCGCCAGTACCTGGTATCGTCGGTCGGTGAAGACCAGAGTTTTTCGGGCCAGCCGAAAAAGCTCCCAGAAAAGATAGCACTCAAGCGCAAACGGCATGAAACCGAGAAAGCCGGGCAGTGGCATCTCGAAGACTTTCCACTGGTCGAAAAAAGGAATGTCGTAGATCCACTTGGCACCTGACCCGTAGTTCCAGAACTCCCACAACACCCCGCAACTGAGACCAGCCAACATCAGACGGGTCAGGCGCTGATAGGAACCACGGCTTGCCTGGCCAAGGAACGATGCCTCTTTATCCAGATGGTAGAGCACCGGATCGAGGATCAGTACCAAGGCGACCCAGACCAATGGGAAGCAGTAACGCGGCAGCAGGGCGACCAGTGCCATCATCACGAAGCCCGACACCACTGAAACTCGCAGCCATCGGGCGGAGACTTGAAATGCCAGCCCGCGAACGCGACGAGCTACCCCGAGATGATCGAAAAGGAGATCGGTTTCAAGAACGGCGGGCAGCACAGTCGCAAACGCCAAGGCATAAACGGTCCAGCGCAGCCCAAGATCCGTAATCACCCCGACGTACAGCCAGTTGTCGAGTCGAAAATTCCAGATTTCAAAGAATAGCCAAACAATCAGGGAACAGCTGCAAAGCCAAACGAGTTGCCACTGACCTCCAATCACGTAGGAGCGACCGCTCTTGCGATAATTGATCGCACCGATCACCGGAAGATATGTCCACCAGGCGAAGAGATAGAAATAAGTGTGAAACGGCTCCACATGGGCGAGCATCAAACCCAGAAAGATCACGTGGGCTGAGGCGCCCACCCCTATCAGCCAGCCTGTCCCGTTTTCCCGCAAGGTGTTCATGACAACTGGAATAACCTGCGTGCCGAATACTCTCCGCTTCAGCGCCCTTGACGCACTGACACGAACTGACATCTGCGGCATTCTCGTTTCTCCACTGATCCGCCACCGCCGAATCCGCCTGTCACCTCAACAATCCGGTAGTCATGCCAGCCAATTCTGCACAACAGCCGTCCCATCAGGGGCGGAATCGGGAGGCGATTCTGATCGCGGTCGGGGCGGTTATCTTTCAGTCTACAAAACCTCCTGGCCTTATCGCGGGGCCAACCCGCGGGCCTTTTGGCCAAGGTTGACTCGAATCGAATAAACCATTCATCAATCCTCCAGAACCTGCCAAATTCCGGCATCTTCGCGGCACGCGGTGCCGGTTTCTTTGAAATATCGACCGTACCCGTGGGACTCATCGCCGCCAATGTTGAAGACGATGACGAAATCTCGACAAGGGGGCTGATCTTGGGGGGTCACGGTGCGGGTCGGCGTGACGGTACCACTGTACCCGGTCGTGGGATTGTCCCAACTCGAGGTGACCCCGGTGGGGTTATGCTCGAGGACGGACTGGAACAGAAAGTCGGCGCGTTTCCGATCGTCCTCGCTAAGGTAGGCCTCGACCCGTTCTTTCACTACGGGCACATATCTCCAGCCATAGGTCAGCGCCATGTGATCGGATTCGCCGGTGCGAACAGTGTATTCCATCGCCCAAAAGGGCATCGGTTCGACCGGCGCAACGGCCAGTTTCGGGGACGAACACCCAGTCAATACAAAGGGCAACAACCCGGCGACAACGATTTGAGCGATGTTTACGGGTTTCAAACCTGAAGCCTGGGGACTAATGGGAAGGAATGGCATTCACCTCCCCCCTGGCCGGATAATCTTTTGCAATCACAAAGTCGATAGCCTTTAAGATGTCGCCGAAACTCGGTCTCGCAAAAGGCATGGTCTGTACCGTGGCAAAGTAGAGGGTCCGATCAGGCCGAGTTAAAAAGAGACCGGGTTCCGCAAAAAAGGGAGGCTCCTCCACACCCGCCGAGGTCTTTCCCCGCCCCGAGGAAACATAAAGTCCCCACTGCCGCGCACTTTCAAGGGAAAGCCCATATCCGAGCGTGAGTTGAGTCAGGCCCCATTTCTCCCGCGCCTCCGTGGCGCGCTCTTCGACGTCACTCGAAACCACCAGTACCTTGACCCCTCGGCTATCAAAGTCGTCTAACTTTCGGTTGAGGTCTGCGAGGTAATTGGAACAGATCGGGCAGTGCAACCCGCGGTAGACGACGATCAGGGTGAACTGGTCCGGAGTTTGATCGGCCAGAGACCAGTGGCCACCGCCAACCAGTGGCACCGAAAGATCTGGGACCACCTGTCTTGGAATGAGTGGGGTTTGAGTCATGGCGCCTCCTGTCAAGTTATTCGCAGGCGATACGGCGACAGCGGTGGCAAGTATCACTCCAGTGTAACCGCTCAACCCAGATGAAGCGCATTAAAGACAAAGACCCCCATACACCAACGGCGGTAGTTTTTCGCCGAGATGCCGGCTTCCTGGCGGGGCCAGGTCACTGGCTGCTTTTTTT
>ERZ651768.1640-NODE-1640-length-16255-cov-24.724564_pt1 | contig 16255 bp, 12 predicted proteins | sample MGYA00514754_ERZ651768 | MGnify/ENA metagenome assembly ERZ651768
CCTGCATCGACCTGATCGTTGACTGCTTCGTGAGTTCCCCTCTCGAGAATTGAATTAACATCATCACCCATTGCATTCAGTGCTTCAGCCCAACCTCGGGTCGGATCCGATGTATCCAGATTACCGAACCAGTCTGGAAGTTTTACGTATTCCGGTTTTGGATAAGCTCCAATTGTAGTTGTTAATAATCCCATATTGTCAATTTTTGTAAAATATTAATTATCAAATATTTGTTTCAAAAGTCTTGAAAATTTACCTGTTGATATTATTGAATATATTTAATTTCAGCAAGTTTTTTTAGTCGTTGAGTCCCTATGGCTGATATACAACTATCAATGGGGCTGCTTTATGAAATATCGACGTTCCGGACGTCCCACCCCTCCATAACTCACATCTACATCTAAAATAATTTGGGAAACTAAATATTCAAGATAACGCCGGACAGTGGTACGGCTTGCTCCTACGTGTGAAGCAACTTCTTCGGAAGTTAATCTGGAATCTTGGCTTGAACCGAATACCTGTTGCACCTTTTCTAAGGTGAGTCTGTCAATTCCTTTAGGAAGTTCCGTTAACTCATGCAGGTCACCACTTCTTACGGTGTGCAGTGCTCTATCAACTTCTGACTGGTCCAGCTGATCAATACTTGAAAGTTGATTTTTTGTTTGCCGGTAACGCTCTAATGTTGCTTGAAATCGCGAAAACACGACAGGTTTGAGGATGTAATCAAATACCCCGCCGTGAAGTGCTTCATTGAACAAATGAACTTCTTTTGCCGCAGTGATAGGAATTACATCAACCTGTTTATTATGTAACCTGGCTTTTTTCAAGAATTCCAAGCCATTTCCTTCAGGAAAGAAAATGTCCAGCAGCAGCAAATCCGGTTCGAGCACATCAAGTTGAGATTGAGCATCTTCCAAAGTGTTGGCAATACCAACCACTTCAAAACCCTCTGTTTTTTCAACATATTGCCGGTGAATTTCCGCAATACGAACATCGTCGTCAATGATTTGTACACGCAGATTCATTTCATACCTGCAAATTAATTAGAGTGTTTAGGAATATAGATCGTAAAGCGCATCCCGCCGAGTGAACTGCGGACTACTGTCAGATGACCTCCCAGATATTTCAAATTTTCATGAACCAGTGAAAGTCCAATTCCGCGTCCGGTACCAGACTTGGTAGTAAATCCGTGTTGAAGCGATAAGTCAACCGATTCATCTTCAATTCCTGAACCAGAATCTTCCACCTCAAAAATTAGATCATTGCCAAAATCTGTCATTGAAAGCTGTACCGTACGTTTTCCGGAAGTGTTTTCCTGGGCTGCTTCCAATGCATTTTCCAGCAGATTGCCCAGGATGGTTACTATTTTTTCCCGATTTATTTTTTTTGGAATATCGATCATTCTGCTTTCCGGATCGAGTTGGAAGTTGATCCGCAATTCCTGTGCGCGGTTGTACTTGCCCAGGATTATTGCAGACAATAACGGTTCCGGAACAGTTTCCGCCAATGTACCAAGCAGTTCCTGATATCCGGAAGTTTCACGACCGATTAAATCAAGAGCTTCCTGGTGTGAGCCAAGTTGAATCAGCCCTGCCAGTGTGTGCAGTTTATTGGAATATTCATGGGTTTGTGTCCGTAAAACTTCAGAATATTCTTGAATTTGAGTCAGTTCTTGAGCCATTCTATCAATCTCATCTTTTCGCCGGAAACTGGAAACGACACCGGCAACTCGACCATTTTGCCAAATCGGTACACGATTGACTATAACCTCGATACCCCCAATTATCATTTCCTGATCAAATTGTTCTTCTCCGCTTTTTAAAACTTCCAGCATCCGTGTCTGGGGTAAAATCGACTCAATCGATGTACCAATTCCGGATTCAGGCGGGATCTTCAAAATCTTGGCGGCTTCATGGTCGAGCATGGTGACTTGTCCTTTGTCGTTGATGGCGACAACACCTTCCCTGATTGAATCCAAAATAGCATTACGTTCCCTGAACAGGCGGGCAATCTCAACCGGTTCCAAACCAAAAATCGACTGCTTCACGTTACGCGCAATGAGCCAGGTACCGATTCCTCCAAACAAAAAGAGACCAAAAACCCAAAGCAATACACGTTGTAGATAGCCTTCTGTAACACTTTCTACTGTTTCCTGTAAATATCCAACAGATACTACTCCTATTACCTTACCGGAGTTAGCAAAAATTGGGACTTTCCCACGCATCGACGGACCGAGAGTGCCAACTGCTTTGGAAACATAGGCCTCACCTCTTTCCAGCGCACGTGGATTATCTCCGCCAACCATTAACTTGCCGATCCGTTCCGGTACTGGGTGACTGTAGCGTCGACCTTCGTGATCTCCAACCACAACAAATCGTGCACCTGTCGCTTTACGTACTGATTCTGCATAAAGCTGTATCTGTGTTGAGTTTTTGTTTTTTAATCCCTCATGCACTACAGTAGTCAGAGAAACCGTTTTTGAGACATTTAAGGCATTCCGTCCAATGTATTCTTCGAGAATTGAAGAAACCAGCATGGAAACCATCAGCCAGGTGATGCTGACCAATGCACCCAGTAAAAGGAACATCAGCAACAGCATCCGTCCATGCAGAGTTCTGGGCAGTAAAAAATTCGGGAGTGAAACAGTATTGAAAGAATACATCATATTTTTTTAGGGTTGAGAAAATCATTTGTGAACAAAATGAACATTATGATTAAAACAAAAAGAAAATTTTTTAACTGCTTAATCTTGTTAGTATCTTTCTATTAGTTTAGCATTAGCTTCCCGTTAATGCACTCTTGCAGATTTATATTGTATCTGCAATTATGTTTGACACAAAAGAGCTGCGGTATCAAATCTTCTATGTGAAGAGCGTGGCTGACCGGAAGCATTTCGTTTCTGGTTTTTCTAAACCGCCGGCCTCAAGCCGGTTTTATTAATTGTCCATATAGGAGAACAAAATGAAGAAACTCGCTAAAATGATGGCAGTTGCAATTGCATCTGTTGTACTTTCCACAGGCAGTCTTTCTGCAGTGGAAATTAAAAAAATACATTTTCTTATCCCCGGTGGTGCAGGAGGAGGATGGGACGGAACCGCACGCGGAACCGGAGAAGCACTGACTAAAGCAGGACTGATTGACAGTGCCACTTTTGAAAATATGTCCGGCGGTGGCGGCGGAAAAGCAATAGGTTATCTGATTGAAAACTCCAAAAGTAATCATGGCACACTGATGGTGAATTCTACACCAATCGTAATCCGTTCATTGACAAAGGTTTTTCCGCAGAATTTCCGGGATCTGACTTTGATTGCCGGAACAATTGGTGACTATGCTGCACTCGTAGTACCTGCTGGCAGTTCATACAGGAATTTCAAGGATCTGGTAGCAGCATATAAGAAAAATCCTGAAAGTGTTGCCATAGGCGGAGGATCTGTTCCCGGAAGTATGGACCATCTGGTTCCTGCAATGGCCTTCAAAGCTGCCGGTGCAGACCCGACAAAAGTAAAATACATTCCTTTTGATGCAGGAGGTAAGGCCATGGCCGCACTGTTAGCCGGAGAAGGAGATGCACTTTCTACTGGTTTCTCAGAAGCTGTCAGCATGGAAAAAGCTGGGAAAGTACGTATGATAGCTGTCACTTCATCTGAACGAGTTGATGCGGCACCCAATGCACCAACCTTAATTGAACAAGGTTACAATGCTACTTTTGTAAACTGGAGAGGATTTTTTGCTGCTCCTGATCTACCGAGCAATATGCGAAAAGCCTATATTGAGGTACTAGGTAAAATGTACAAAACTCCCGAGTGGGAAAAAGTGCGTGCCCGAAATGGCTGGGTCAACATTTATAATCCAGGTGACAAATTCATGGTTTTCCTTGCTGAACAGGAAAAAGTTATCGGTAATCTGATGCGCGAGCTCGGATTTTTGTAAACCATTCTGCTTCGTAATATCCGGGAAGTTCTTCGGCTTCCCGGAACTGTGAGTCTGTTATTCCATTTTGCCATGCTAGATCTAAATCGCGTGGTAGCTTTGGTACTGCTGGCGTTTTCCAGCGGCTACTTATACCTCGCCTATTCCTACCATCTCCTTCCTTTTGAACGTTTCCTGGCAGTGAAGCCAAACACCATGCCGATTGGTTTGGCAATTGGGGGAATAGTTTGTTCTCTCATTATTCTTATTCGGCCACAAGTTCCTGATGTTGAAGGTGATGGAACCGTCAATCGACCTGATGCAGAATATCTTCAAAACCCTCAAAACTTTAACTGGGGCCAAGGGATTGGACTTTTGATTCTTGCCGCAGTTTATGCGGTGTCTTTGCATGCTCTGGGCTTCCTTTTCTGTACCTCCGCTTTTCTGGTATTAGGTGGAATTTTACTGGGTGAGCGACGTTATACTTTTCTCATCCCGATTGCAATTACTGCCAGTGTGCTGGTTTGGTATCTTGTAGATGAAGTTCTGACGATATTTTTACGCCCCTGGCCCAGCTGGATTTTCTAATGACCTTATAATATATGATTCCAATGCACTGCCTCTCCATATATTTAAGAATATTGCTTCAATATAAGCAAATTGCCTTGGAGAAATCACATGCTTGATGGAATGCTGCTGGGTCTTGAAACAGCTCTCAGTCTTCAAAATATACTGTTTGCAGCGCTGGGATGTTTTATCGGCACGATTATCGGGATGCTCCCCGGACTCGGACCGATGTCCATTGTGGCCATTATGATTCCTGTAAGTCTTCAGATCGGTGACCCTGCGACAACACTGATATTGCTGGCTGGAGTTTACTATGGTGCAATTTTCGGGGGCTCCACCTCTTCTATTCTAATAAATGCTCCAGGAGAGGCTGCTGTAGTTGCTACAGCTTTTGACGGATACCCTTTAGCCCGAAAGGGTCAAGCAGGAAAAGCCCTTACAATTGCAGCCATTTCTTCATTTTCCGGAGGAACAATTGGAGTCGTTTTGTTAATGTTTTTTGCGCCGGCATTGGCCAGCTTTGCAATTTTGTTTTGGTCCGCTGAATACTTTGCATTAATGCTACTTGGTTTATCCGCAGTTTCAGCATTTGCCGGCAAAGGTAAAGTTCTTAAAGCCGTGATGATGACATTATTAGGATTGATGTTAGCCACAGTTGGTGAATCTTCACTTTTCCAAGCACCACGATTTACCCTGGGCATAATGGATTTACAGAGTGGTATTAATTTTGTCACTTTAGCAATGGGACTATTTGCAGTTCCAGAAGCATTCTTTCTTGCAATAGACAAGATTCGTGGTCAAAAAAGCAGTTCAAAACAATCACAGGAAATTTCAAATCTCCGCATCAATCTCAAAGAAGCCAAAGCTATTATGCCTGTTATTGGTAGGCAATCAATTCAAGGATTTTTAATTGGAGTCATGCCGGGAACAGGCGCGACTATTGCCTCTTTCCTCGGTTATGCAGTAGAGAGGAATCTTGCCAGTCCGGAAGAACGCGAGGAATTCGGAAAAGGTTCCATAAAAGGCTTAGCCGCACCGGAAACCGCAAACAATGCTGCAAGTACAGGTTCATTTGTTCCATTGCTCACACTTGGAATCCCAGGTTCTGGTACGACCGCTGTGCTTCTTGGAGCTTTTATTGCTCTCAATCTTCAACCAGGTCCACAGCTGTTGCATGAACGACCAGAAGTATTTTGGTCGGTTATTATGTCAATGTACTTTGGCAACATAGTTCTTCTAGTCTTAAATCTTCCACTGGTTCCATATATTGCAAGACTGCTGGCAATTTCGCGTAGCTATCTGATCCCCTTCGTCCTTTTTTTTGCCATGGCCGGAGCATATATTGGACAGAACAACGCAACCGAATTACTATTATTGTTGGGTTTTGGTGTCTTAGCCATTATCTTGAGATTTGCAGATTATCCCTTACCTCCGCTGCTTATTGGTTTCGTGTTGGGTCAAATGTTCGAAGACAATCTCGGACGCGCTATGCGTAACGCAAATGGTATCCAATTTATCTGGGAGCGTCCAATGACATTGATGCTGATTATTTCGGCAGCAATGTTCATTCTATTTCCACTTCTCAGGGATTGGCTGACAAGCAAACACAAATAAATTTCAGGCATGTCAGTTCCCCGTATTTCTCTTATAAGCCCTACAGGAGCGTTGGGCATGGGTTTTCCCGATGAATCCCTTGAGCGAGGAAGTTCGCTGAAACCCGATGTTATTGCTTGCGATGCAGGTTCAACAGATTCCGGACCTTTCTATCTGGGTTCCGCAACGCCAAAAATGTCACGTTCTGCTATTTTACAGGACTTGCGACGTTTGTTGTTGGCTCGTGATCAACTTAAAATTCCACTAATTATTGGTTCCTGCGGAACCTCCGGGGTCGATTCCGGAGTGGACTGGATGCGGGAAATAACACTTGAAGTCGCTCGTGAAGAGCACTTTGGTTTTAAACTAGGCATGGTTTATTCGGAACAGAATCCAGAATTAATGGTGCAGGCATTTCAGTCCGGAAATATTGAAGCACTTCCGGGAGCACCTGAAATCGATGAACAAATAATCCAAAATTGCTCACACATCGTGGCCCTGATGGGGCATGAGCCGATTGTCCATCTTTTGGAAGAAAAATGTGATGTGATTCTTTGCGGCCGAGCTTCCGACACAGCACTCTTTGCTGCAGTTCCATTGATGCACGATTTCCCTGCGGGCCCAGTTTGGCATTGTGCAAAAACGATTGAATGCGGGGCTATTTGTTCCACAGTCACAGGTGCAGATGGTGTTTATGCAGAGATCGATGACAACAGTTTTACTGTCGAACCGTTATCACTTGATGCGGCTTGTACTCCTCTCAGTTTAGCTTCGCATACCCTTTATGAAAATGCAGATCCTTACCTGATCCGTGAGCCCTCAGGAACGCTCGACACAGAAAAAGCACGTTATCATGCAATTTCTGAGCGTGTGACTCGTGTAGAGGGTTCGGAATTTTGTCCGAAACGTTACACCCTCAAACTCGAAGGTGCTGCTTTTTCAGGATTCCAAACAGTTGCAATCGGTGGAGTGCGTGATCCCTACATTTTGGCTCGAGTCGATTTGTGGCTTGCAGAAATGAAACTGTTTTTTGCGGAAAGACTCAAAGAATTGACCGGTAAAACTCTTGGGAAGGAGGTGCGGCTCGACATCTCTCAATACGGCCGAAATGCAGTGATGGGTAAACTGGAACCGTTCCCTGAGCAAATGCCGCATGAACTCGGATTGTTGTTCACTGTGACTGCTCCAGAACAAACTTTGGCCAATGATGTTGCCAGATTTGTTACTCATGCAGCTTCGCATTGGCCTATTCCTGAATGGGATGGTTTTATCAGCGGCATTGCTTTTCCTTTTTCTCCACCGGAAATCGATCGTGGCACAGCATATCGATTCACTTTGAATCATGTTTTGATTCCGGAATCACCGTTATCTGCATTCCGTTTTGAGGTAGAGGAGATTCAATGACATCATCCAAAAAACTCGGGAAACTAGCTCGTCTGATTCGCTCAAAAAACGCTGGTCCGTTCTGGGTCACCTTTGATATCATGTTTGCAAACGACGCAGATTTTGAAAGAGTCGTTTCTGCAAAAGTACTAACAAAAAATTGGATTGCCAGAACATACCAAGTTCAGGAAGATTCAGTGATTTTCGTAGGAATCTCCGCCGCCAATGCCATCAAATTTTCATTTCCACGGCCTCGAATTCAAGGCGATCCTGGAGAAACCGACATGTATTCCGGACAGCAATATGCACCACTGTTGGATCTCGATGTCAGATAATCAAGAATTTACTTTACCATATCCGCCTCCGCCCGGGGTTTCAATACGGATACGCTCGCCCGGTTCAGCACGAATTTCGTTTTTTCCACCTAGATGAAGCATGGTACCATCTTTACGAATAAAGAGGTTCAGCCCGCTTTTTCCGGATTCTCCTCCGCTAAGTCCATAAGGCTGGTGAACCCGACGCTCTGAAAGTATGGCCGTATTGAGCGGTTCCAGAAATTCGACTTCACGAACAAGTCCGTCTCCACCCCTGAATTTTCCTGAGCCGCCTGAGTTTTTCCGGATGGAAAATTCTCGTAACATCACTGGATAGCGCCTTTCCAGTATTTCCGGATCAGTGATGCGGGTATTTGTCATGTGAGTGTGAACTCCAGACTGTCCGTGCCAATCCGGACCAGCCCCAGCACCTCCTCCGATTGTTTCGTAATAGCCGAAATTCTCATTGCCAAAGGTAAAATTATTCATGCATCCCTGCGAAGCAGCACAGGCCCGAAATGCTTTGAGAATAACATCAGTGATGCGCTGAGAAGTCAGAACATTACCGCCGACTACTGCTGCATTTTCCGATGGAGCAAGCAAGGAACCTTCTTCTATAATCACCTCAATTGGATTTAAACAGCCTTGATTAAGAGGGATTTCCTGACCTATCAAACAGCGCAAACAGTACAAAATCGCTGAATGTGTCACCGCTCTCGGAGCATTAAGATTGCCCCAAAGTTCAGGGCCGGTTCCGGAAAAGTCAAAAATCGCACTACCTATTCGTCTATCAATAGTAAGATGCAGAACAATCTCACTGCCGTCATCAAGATAATCCATGGATTCGACTGTGTACTGCTGCACCGGAGCTTCTGGTTCGGCCAAACCTTTCCGTTCAGAAAGCGCTTTGAGCATATTCCGCACAGCCTCTTCAGCATTGGTTTGAATATGGTGCATGTAAGCTTGCACGACTTGCAGCGAATAATACTGCACCATTTCCAGTAGCAAATCGATTCCACGCTGATTGGCTGCAACTTGCGCTTTAAGGTCAGAAAGATTATCTGAAAGCAAACGGGTTCCACTAATTGCAGTTTCTCCGGGAGCACGTTTGATTTTACCGGGAGCTTGGAGCAAATCGATTATTCCGTCTTCATTGAAAATGCCGTTTTCCACCAGCTTAAAAGTTTTGATGCACACACCTTCCTCTTCGAGTTTACGGGAAAAGGGCGGCATCGACCCCGGAGAAATTCCTCCAATATCAGCATGATGACCTCGACTGGCGATGTAAAAAATCGGTTTTTCTTTTTTGGCACTGGGTTTTCCAGCCCAAACTGGAGTAATGATGGTAATGTCCGGAAGATGACTTCCACCGGCAATCGGATGGTTCGTCAGTAAAACATCACCTTCCCGAAGATTTTTTCCTTGAAGTTTTACCTGTTGTCTAACAGCTTCGCTCATTGCTCCCAGATGCACCGGTTGATGCGGTGCGTTGGCCACCAAGCCACCTGTTTCGTCAAAAATGGCACAGGAAAAATCGAGACGTTCTTTGATGTTAGTGGAAATAGCGGTGCGTTGCAGAGTGCGCCCCATTTGCTCGGCAATCGACATGAATAGATTGCCAAAAATAGAAATTTGCACTGGATCGGCTTGAGTACCTATTTCACGATAGGTTTTGGTTTCAACTGTCAAAACCACGTCACCTAATTCCGTAATTTCTGCGTAACATCCTGGTTCAACAAGGATAGTTGACGTATCCTGCATCACTATCGCCGGTCCTTGTAAACGCTGTCCGGCACCCAGTTTTTCCAAGTGATAAATCGGAGTTTCATGCCAGCTGCAGACATCAGAACTTTCGGCCATGAAATAACAACGGGTCTGACCTTCAACTTTCGGAGTCTTGGATTTTTGTGCCAGCGGAAATTTTTGCAATCCTGGAGACTTTGCCACCGCTCTTACACGCAAATCATCAACAATGATCTCCCGCCCCGTCAAATCAAAGCCAAATTCCCTGCGGTACGTTTCCCGGAATGCATCTACATAGTCCGGTAATTGTTCAACGTTCGACTGCAATTCCGGACTTGATTCGAAAATGCCAAGCCCACAATTCGTAATTCCCAATTCGTATTTCACCATTGACTCTGGTTCTGGAATCATCAAAGCCGTGTCTGTTCCCTGATAACGCAAATTGAGATAAGGCTTTATTTCGATCTGCTCAGCTTTATGTCCTTGGTTAATCAATTCTTTTTTTGCTTCCTGCGCTAAAGTATCCAGATTGATTAAGAGATTTTTGAGTGCATTGTTCTGTTTGCTTTCCGGCAACGCCTGTGCAGAAGGTTCCTGTTTCTCAACTACAATGTCTGCGAGGCCCATGCCGTAAGCCGAAAGGATACCGGCAAAACGGTGGATGAATATTTTCGAAATGCCCAATTCGCGGGCAATCGCACATGCGTGTTGACCGCCGGCACCTCCGAAACAAGCTAAAGCATGTTCCTTAATATCGAAACCGCGCATCACCGAAATTTCACGGATGGGGCGTACCATAACTTCGTTAGCAACGCGCAAAAACCCAAGAGCAACTTCTTCCAAAGTCATTTCTGCCGGAAGCTGTCGTTTTTTAGAATAGTCATTGATTTCAGCAGTTAATTTTTGAAAAGCGACACGAGAGGCTTCGACATCAAGGGCTTCGTTTTCGTTCGGTCCAAAAATTTTTGGAAAGTATTCCGGATGCAGACGACCCAGCACCAAATTTGCGTCAGTTACTGCCAGATGTCCACCTTTGCGGTAGCAAACCGGACCAGGATGGGCTCCGGCAGATTCCGGACCAACCTCGAATAATCCGTTGCGAAAAAACAGTCGTGAACCTCCTCCGGCGGCCACGGTTTTGATGTGCATTTGCGGAGCCTGGATACGCACTCCGGCAGTTTCTGTTTCATGAACAAGTTCGTAATCGTCACCGTAACGTGAAACATCTGTCGAGGTACCGCCCATGTCAAAACCAATAACTGGTAGTTGCTTGCCGGTGCTTGCCGGTGCTTGGCTGGAATTCTTAATTTCCGTGTTTTGTGTCGAAATTGAAGTAGTCATGGCGTAACCAACCACACCTCCGGCGGGTCCGGACAAAATAGCATTGCTGCCCTTAAAATTTCCTGAATCGATCAAACCGCCGTCGGACTGCATGAACAGCAGTTGTGAGTTTGCCAAATTATCTGAAAATCCGGAGCGGAAACTACTCAGATAATTGCGTATGTGAGGAGTGAGGTACGCATCCACAGTCGTCGTATCGCCACGCGCCACCATTTTAACCATCGGCATAACTTGATGCGAAAGTGAAATTTGCTCAAATCCAATTTCACGGGCAATTTCACCGATTTGCAGTTCATGTTCCGGGAATGCGTAAGCGTGTAAAAACACTACTGCCACAGCCCGAACTCCTTGTTTAAAAACTGCTGCAAGCTGCTGGTGTACTGTATCCAAATCCGGCTTTGCCAAAACTTCGAATTTTTCTCCAGTCGTTCCTTCTACAATGTCAAAACCTGAAACCTGATCCCTACCCTCTGAAACCCGTTTCCTGTCCCATGAATCCTTGAAGATCCGCACACGCTCATCAACTTCAATCACTTTTTCATAAAGTAAGTCGAGTTTCCGGATTTCCAGATCAAAAATTTTGGGTCGGCTCTGATTCCCAATTTGCAGCAAATCTCGAAATCCCTTCGTCGTAATCAGTAAAGTTCTTGCACCTTTGCGTTCCAAAAGCGCGTTAGTCGCCACGGTGGTTCCCATGCGAATCCACTCAATATTTTCTGCAGAAAAACTTGCCTTAGGAAAGGATTGCCCGGTAACTGATTCGAGTATACGGCGAATGCCTTCGCGCGGCGCATCAGGATAATTTTGTGGATCTTCGGAAAGTAATTTCACCACCTGGAAACCGGGTTCACCGGGAACTTCCGCATAAACATCTGTGAAGGTGCCTCCACGGTCGATTGAAAAACGAAAAGAAAGGGGAGTCATGCGATCAGCCAGAAAATAGGAACCCATACCACATTGAGTGGGTTGTGCAATGCAAATTTAGATTAGGAATACCCCCAAATTTTTTCGGTGCTATTCTTAAAGTCAGAACTACTCGATCTGGCAGAGACCCGAGAATAAAGGGATTACTATTTAATAATATCACTTTCAATTTTTTTGGCAGTATTACAGGATAGACTGGACAAATAAGCGAATGAACGGCCAGCAAAAGCAGACAAAAATCTTGTTTATCCTGTAATCATGTATAAATTTTTTTAATGTGACATTGTCAAAATTAAAGAGGAGACCACTTCATTTTCAAGCCAGAAAAATAGAATGTAATTTCTGGAAAAATGGTCAGCAATGCAGTGGACAAAATCATAAAAAGAAAAAATGGAAAGGTAGCTTTGGCAATGGTACCACATCCCCGACCATCTTGGAGGGTGTACTCAGGTTAAACAAATACATCAATTTAATGTACTAATCACTACTTCACACACCGCACATGGTCGTATAAGCTGACGAGTGTTTCTGCACTACTTTTCTATTTCGAATCAAAATACTCTAGTCCTCGTTCTTCCAACGTTCCATCATTTCACTGATCAATTCCAATTGTGTCAGCAGAGTTTCCTGTCTTTCTCGGGTAATTTCCCGCCAGTTTTCTGCAATTTTCTCCTGGACTTCCCTGAGTTTTATTTCAGTTTTTGAGGAGTCCGCTGAATCCAGAGAGGTAACCGCAGGCTGCAGTTGCCCATATTGTGAGCTTTTTTCACGATGCAGCATTTCATGATAATTCCAGCCGAAGAGAGAAGAAATGCGTTTCAGTAAATCCTGATCCGGTATCACATCTCCGGCTTCAATCTGCTCATAATATTTAGGGTTGACTTGCAGCAAAAGGGAAATCCCCTCCACATTCTGCTCTGCTCTAATTCTCGCCTGCTGAATTTGCTCGTGCAGAGAAACTGGTGCGGGAATATCCGTTATTTCCGGCAGTTCAATCTTCGGAAGTCGTGCCTGAATTTCACTGGCAGTTAGTGGAGGCTGCCGTGTGCCATACAGAACTGTACTTTGTCTGCTGATTTTTTGTTGTATTTGTTTGTAGTTCCAACCAAACAGGGAGCATAATTTACGCAGCAAGTCATCAGGAGGAAGGAGATCTGCTTCCAACTCTTCATAATAATCCGGAGACACGCCCAGTAAGGTAGCTATCCCCAATGCATCCTGCTTGGCTTTGATACGGGCTTCCCGGATCATTCTGGCAAAAGGAGGCACGCTGATTTTAGCTGGAGTTTCCTCTGTTAAAGAAGATTCAGGTTTTTCCGGATAATTTTGTCCGAGTTTAACAGATGGAGTTTTGTCTGCAAGCCGTTTGATGTCCCGATAATTCCATTCAAAGAGCGCACAAAGCCGCTGAAGAATGTCATCCGGAGGAATCCAATCTTCCTCCAGCTGAGCAAATTCATCCGGCTCCATCTGCATCAGCAACGCCAAACCTTCAATACTCTGGCCAATGTCTTCGCGGAATTCGCGAATCATTTCGTTAAGTTTGGACATTGTTAACTACTGAATTTACAACTGAGTGATTTGAGAAAATTCACGCAATTACCGCCCTTGTACGTCCAGAACCTTAGTATGCCGCTTCAAGGTTCTAAAAATTATATAGGCTGCAAGAGTAGCCCAGAACAGATTATTCCACATGGGTACGGTATAGAGTCTCTGAACAACCAGATAATTGCCGATCAGATCAAGAACTGTAAAACAAAAAACGAGTGCAAAGAGACTCGAATATTCTCTGCGTAAGATGTTTTTGAAGGAAAATTCCAAAGAGGGACTATCCCATTTAGAAAAATCAGGAAAGAAGCCTGGTGTAGCTGCTGACCATTTTTCAAAGTCATCCCCAAACTTACCCCTGAGAAAATCTTCTTCTGCCACCATTATTCGCTCGTAATAAAGGGCAAATGCCAATGTGTAAATCACGGGCATCCACCAGGAAAACGGAAACAGGGAAATTCCAAGTCCCATTATGTAGTTTCCCAGATAAAGCGGGTGTCTCACAACAGAGTACCATCCGCTAATATTTAGGACATCTGCAACTTGTTCCCTCGTATTCCTTCCGGAAGTGTTTTTCGGAGTGTATCCTACAACAAGAATTCTGAAAAACAAACCCACTAATCCGACGACCAAACTGAATAAACCCCAGGTTGTCGTCATCTCCCGGCTTCCTCCCACATATTCATATTCGGCCATTGCAGGAATGAAAATCAAAATGATGATAATGGGGAAATAACTCCTCCAACGAAACAGCCAGTATCCTGTGGAAACAAGTTTTTTTTCAAGCTTCATTCAGAGACTCCTCAAAGTTTGTTATTAATATATTTCCAAAATTACAACTGAGATCAGTAAACAGTTTATGAGACAGTTATTTCTGATAATGCAATGATTCTTCCAGCAATAATTGTCCCTGCTACTACATCTGTTCCAGACTGGCCAGGTGACAAAATAATGCAAATCAATTGGTTTTACTGTGACAAATTTTTTCATAAGGTAAAAGGCATAACTCTTGGATTCACTTTCGCTGGGGATGTTTACAAAATTCAAGGCATACTAAAGTTTTTTATGTTCTCAGTTTAGGTATATGAAAATAAAAGGATTATTAGTTTTATTATCAGCTTTACTAGTTTTTTTCAGCTGGAGAAGTTCAACTAATGCCGGCACAAAAAACTCCGGCCTTGGTCCATTGGAAATTCGCCCCCAATTTTTGGTAAATCAGCAATTTTTAGCCATGTCTCCCGGCAACACCTTAACTCTAAAAGATGGTGAATCAAAACTGTCTTTTAGTATCGAGATCGCAAATACCTTTGTTAACACTCAGGGTCCGACTGAACAAATCACAAAAAAAGAAGTGGCCCGCGGCTTAACCTTAGCTGACTTTTTGGACAAAGACGGAAAAACAGTCACTGGATTCAGTTTGTATCTGGACGCAGAAAGCAAGCGTAAAAAGTTTAAATACCGCTACGGAATATCGGATTCATTAGAACTAAAACTCGAATTGCCATTCTTATCTTTGGATGGCGGTTTCATGGATAGTTCCATTGAAAGTGTGCATAGCATGATTGGTATTTCAAATTTCAAAAGAGGTGGAGCTTATCGTGCTCTTTCTGAGCGCAACCAATATGCCTATTATGTGGTACAAGATGGAAAATTTATCTTCGCCAGTACCAAGCAGATATACAATGTGCGAGGTGAACCAACCATGGGACTGAAATGGAATTTTTCTGAAGGCGGAAAGGTCATGCCTGCTGCTACTTTGAAATTATCCTATAAATTTGCCAATACTGACAGAAGCGGAGAACAACAATTAATTCGCAGTGGCGGTGTAGATTGGGGGTACTACCTAATTCTGTCAAAAGGATTCGATAATTGGATAGTTTATTTTGGCGATGGAAAAACCAGAATCGGCCAAAATCGAGGATTTGCATCTTCCCTGAGCCACCGGTTCATGTCTCTGGAGTACCTAATTGAAGAGGGAGAATCATTTGTTTTCCAAACTGTCTCGCAAAGCAGCATCTTTCCGAAAACAGAAGCCAGCTCTCGCTCTACAAATGGAGAAAACCAGGAACAGCGAAACTCAAACTTGAGTGTTCCTACCAGTGTTTCTGCATTCGGCTACAAATTTACCTCGGGTTCACTATTTTGGGAAACTGGTTTCGTACAGGATTACAACAATTTTGGCAATGAAACAGATTTTGTATTATTTTTGGAAATGGGGGTTCATTGGTGAAAAATTTTGTCAAACTTCTCTTGTGCGGAATGTGTTTGCTTTTCTGTGCATCAACAGGATGGGGTGTGGAGCAAACTGTGGTTTATCTCGCCGTTCAAACCGGACAGCAAAATACCGGAAGCCCAGCACCCGGAGTCGGACGTATGGACTTATACTTAAACACTTTGGAAACTAAACATGGTGCATTGAAGGAAAACCGACAGGTTAACCCAAGAATTATATCTTTCGACTTTTACAAGACAACCGGATCAGTTGCCAGTGGATTTGGGCTGGAGATACATAGCTACGAAAAAAAATATACTTTTAAAAACGATAGTTCCCAAGTCAATCTTTCTGCTGTGGGGCTGTTGTACGGACTGAATTTTTATTATCGGGGAGATTATTGGTTCCCCTTCATAGGTTTTGGTACAGGGAATTATTCAGCAAAAGTGAAAGAAGAATTAACAACAGGAAGTACCACAACTTCTGGTACAGTTTTCGGGCAGGTTGACAATCCATTTTATTACAAATTCGGTGTTCGTATTCCTTTTAATGGACTGGGTATTATCTTCACTCAACAATACACCTCCGCCGATTTTCAAGTCGCCACGGAAAATAAGCGGCTTTCCCTCGGCGGCACCGCATCGTTTATCGGCTTCTATTATGGCTTTTAATTCAAGACTGACCATGAATTACAGAAACAAACTCCTGATAATAAGGCTTC
>ERZ651768.1641-NODE-1641-length-16250-cov-3.990602_pt1 | contig 16250 bp, 10 predicted proteins | sample MGYA00514754_ERZ651768 | MGnify/ENA metagenome assembly ERZ651768
GGTCAAGTGCTTGGTCAACGACGACTCGCCGAACGACAACGGTATTGCGCAGGGCAACGAGCAGGCGATACTGTTCGTCCCCGTGCCATCACGATTCGGTGCCAGACTCATCGTTCGCTTGTGTTCGAGGGTCGAACAGAGCGAATCGATCTCGGGTCCGGTCAGGAGCGGGACATCGCTGGGAATCGTGACCATGCGTGTTACACCCTCAGCCTCCAGGGTCTTGGCGGCAGTGGCCACCGCGAGCGACTGTCCTTGATCGAGATCACACTGGATGAATCGAGCATCGGCATGTCGAGCCAGACTCCGCACGCTCGGATCATGAGTGACGATTGCGAGTCCACCGAGACCAGTCGACTGACCGATTGCTGCGAGCACGTCAGAGACCATCGCACGGAAGAGAGACTGCCGTTCAGCAGCCGTCAGGACCGTCCGCAGTCGCTGCTTCGCCGATCGCATCGACTTGATCGGTAGGATCGCCCACGGTGACGCTCCGTGGATGCTCCGAGTGGAGAGGGTCACGTGGCCTCGCCCATACGTGTTCCCGTGATTCGCAGGCCTGTACCGTCGATCTTGTATTTTTTATTGATGAAGATGAGCACCGAGGTGAGGGCCTCACTCGCCACTGAATTATTAATCGATCCGGCATGCAAGCCACGCAGACCCGTCGCCGCCACAAGATTGATCACGGCCTGCCGCGCACCATTGTCGTTGCCGTACACCAACACGTCGCCGTCGTCGGGACCCTTCTCCCGTTGCAGATGTGCGGCTGCAACGTTGTGAAATGCCGACACGACCCGGACATTAGCGCCTAGGAGTGATTGGGCCGACTTTGCCACTGGCCAATCGTCCGACAACTGCACACGCGTAACCTTCGGCGGAACCAACGGCACGGTCGTGTCCACCACAATCTTGCCCTGGACCTCTGCTTTGATGTCTTCGAGCGTCGAGCGATGGTGCGCATACGGGACGGTCAATATAATGATGGCCGCGGTTCCGGCAACGTCGCGATTACCAGCTCCAGAAACAGTCGCCTCAGGCAAGCGTGTGCGCAACTCGGCAGCTGCTGCAGCGCCTTTCTCGCGAGACCGTGAACCGATGGCGACCGAATAGCCGGCTCGGGCCCACCGATAAGCAAGACCTGTTCCTAGCGCTCCGGTGCCGCCAACAATGGCGAGATTTGGCAATGGTGAGACTTGCATGGTGTTTCTCCACGCTCGACGGTTTTGGTAAACAGACTTGGCATTTGCCAAAGCGGTCGAGACCGGTTTGAGGTGAGGCAATACCTCTCGACAATATAGTCGGATATGATAATTCACGAAAGAATCAAATGCATGCAAAGTCCGAGGTAATAATGACGATCGCAACAAGGTCATGGGGCCTAGTCAGGCTGAGTCTAATCACGCTACTGCTATCGGCGTTCACGCAATCCCTGTTATCGGCAACCACACAATCTGGAAGCCCGGACTCATTGGATGAGATTATAGCGGCCGCAAAAAAGGAAGGTCGTGTCTCGCTCTACGAAGGCCAGCAGCCGCAGGCTTGGGCGAAGATTATGGCGGCGTTTCAAAAGCGCTATCCCTTCGTCACGTCGTATGACCAGGAACGCCTGGTGGCCGGGGCGACGGTTACTCGCGTCATCACCGAGGCCAGGGCGGGAGTTTCGAACGCCGACATCGTCGCATCGGGAACGGTTCAGATGGGCGACTTCGCCGCGCGTGGCCTTCTCCAGCCGGTGGACTGGAAGGCGCTGGGGATTCCCGAGAAATCCGTGTTCGACCGATACACAACGGTCGGCAGCATGTTCGCGTATGTCATCGGCTACAACACCGACCTGGTAAAGGGCGCGGATATCCCCAAGGGATGGGACGATGTCCTGGACCCCAAGTGGAAGGGGCAAGGCTCGTGGTGGTTCAATTCGCAACCATGGGCGACACTTGCGGCTGTTTGGGACGAGGGCAGGGCCGTGAGTTTCCTCGAGAGCTTACTTGCTCAAGAGTGGCGGTTGAGCCGTTCCGCCGCAACCGTGTCGGCCTGGCTGTCGTCCGGCGAGAGTCCGATTGGTATCGTCGTCCTGCATCGGATGCAGGCGGCGCAAAGTAAGGGAGCGCCGGTCGGCTGGACGTTTGCCGATCCGGTTCCGGTGCAACTGATCACTTACGGTATTCTCAAGGAAGCGAAGAATCCCAATGCCGCCAAGCTCTTGATCCACTGGCTGACGACCCCAGAAGGCGCCAAGGTCTATGAAGACGCGGCGTATCGAGGAAATCCGTACGTCGAGGGTACCGAAATGGAAAGACTCATCGGCAGCCGGAATATCGCGTACCACGAAAGGGAGAGGTTGGCTGAGTTCAAGTCGATGACACAGAAGATAATTGAAATATTGGAGAAGAATAGATAGTTGGCTATCCGTTCTGGTGAAACGGATCGAGCCACTAGGAGCGTTGCCGCGTCATTCGTTTGAATTATCCGTGATCGCGGGTCGAGTCGTTGATCGTGCTTAAAGTCGAAGGATTGTGGAAAACCTACACCGTCGACGGCGGTGAGATCCCCGCCGTCCGAGGAGTCGGTTTTACCGTCGAAACGGGAGAATTCTTCACCCTGCTGGGGCCGAGCGGATGTGGAAAATCCACCACGCTTCGCTGCATCGCGGGATTGGAAGTCCCCAACTCCGCTGAAATCACGTTGGGCGAGACTGATCTCTTCTCGAGTCGGCAACGCAGGTCGGTGCCGATCCACAAGCGAAACATTGGCATGGTGTTCCAGTCGTACGCCATCTGGCCCCACATGAGCGTCTACGACAACGTCGACTTCCCGGTGAAGGTCAAGCGCGTCCCTGATCGCCGGGAAAAGGTCATGCGTGCACTAGAACTGGTGGGGCTGAATCATTTGGAGGACCGGTCCGCGACGGACCTCTCGGGCGGACAGCAGCAGCGCGTGGCCGTCGCCCGGGCCATCGTCATGGACGTCGACCTGCTGCTGTTCGACGAGCCGTTAAGTAATCTAGACAGCAAGCTTCGACTCCAGATGCGCTTCGAGCTGCGCCAGCTGCAGAAGCAGCTCGGCATCACCAGCATCTACGTCACCCATGACCAGGAAGAAGCCATGGTCCTGTCGGACCGGGTGGCGGTGATGGACGACGGCAACATCGTCGAGATCGGCAAGTCTCAGGATATCTATCTCGAGCCCAGGAAACTCTTCACCGCCAAGTTCGTCGGCCAGAGCAACCTGCTCCCGGGTGAAGTCGTCTCGGCCGACGGCGCGACCGCGACGGTAAAGACGGCGATCGGGGAGATCGCCACCGGAGCGCTTGACAGCACCGCGCCGAGCGACGGCTTTTTGATGATCCGGCCCGAGCATATTCCCATGTCCTGGGTTAAGGAGGAATTGCTGTCGTCCGACGTCAACGTGTTCGAGGGAACGATCGTTTCGGAGACGTTCACGGGCAAGCTGGTGGATTACCGGGTTCGAGTCGGTGAGTTTACGTTCGAGGTCCAGACACCACTGCACAACGCGCTGCAAAAGGAAAATCGGGTCTTTATTCATCTGCCGCCGGAACGGTGTGTGATGCTCCCAAAGGATACGCCGGGTAATTCATGATCGATGCAACGGATCCCGTGGCGAGGCTACCGAACCTCCGGATTCGCGGGATCCATGTTGTCGTTGGCGCAGTCCTGATCCTCCTCGTGTATTTGGTCGTCGTTCCACTGGTCCTGTTGGTCTTGAGCGGCTTCAAGGAGACCGGGTTCATCTTCGACGACGGTTTCACGCTGAGACATTTCATCGATATCTATGTCGATACGCGAACCTATGAACTCATTCTGAATACCTTGGTCTTCGCCGCCGGCAGCACTCTCGTCAGCTTGTGCCTCGGCGTCATGTTCGCCTGGCTGACCGAGCGGACCGATCTTCCGTTCAAGACAGCGACGAGGATCAGCCTCATATTGCCGATGGCCATTCCGGGCGTCTTGCTCGCGATCGGGTGGGTGCTGCTGGCCAGCCCGCGGATCGGCATGATCAACAGAATTTTCGTAACGATGTTCGGCGGCGACCCGCTTGTCGACATCTTCACCATGCCGGGAATGATCTTCGTGCAGGGGCTGTCCTTTACGCCGACCGCCTATCTGATCGTGTCGCCGTCGTTCAGACGCATGGATCCTCTTCTGGAGGAGGCCGCCGCCATCTTCGGCGCCAATCTGTTCCGCACCCTCAGGCATGTGGTCATCCCGCTCCTGCTACCCAGTATTCTGGCTGCCGGGGCCATGGTATTTCTGGTTAGCCTGGTCGTTTTCGACGTTCCAGGAACGCTTGGAATGCCGAGCCGAATACTCGTGTTCTCATCGGAGATTTACGCGGCGGCCAGTGCGCCACTCGGAGTCCCGGAGTTCGGTCGCATCGGCGCGCTGTCGAGTCTCTTCATGTTCTTCACGTTCACGCTGGCTTTGTTTTACAACTACATGACCCGGCGGGCGGGCAAGTTCACCACGGTGACCGGAAAGGGATATCGTCCCAAGCTCATCGAGCTCGGAAGGTGGAAAATTCTCGCCCTATCCGTCATCATTTTTTACCTCGTCCTTTCCTTGATTCTGCCCTTTGTCACGCTTCTTTGGACCAGCTTGCTTCCGTTCTACCAGCCGTTCTCGTGGGAAGCGCTTCAGATGCTTTCCTTCGAGGGTTATCGCACCACACTGAGTCTCACGCGAGTTCACTTGGCTCTTACCAACACATTTGTCGTGGTCGTGGTCACCAGCATGGTGGTCGCGATTTTTTCCACCGTCATTTCCTGGCTCATCGTTCATTCTCATCCATACGCGCGTCGCGCCCTGGACTTATTGTCGTTCTTTCCCTTAGCGATACCGCATCTGATGTTGGGGCTGGCCCTGATCTACGTCTATTTGACATTGCGGTTTCTCCCTATCTACGGGACGGTGTGGATCCTCGTGATCGCTTTCGTGACCACCTACATCGCGTTCGGCACGCGAACCACCAACGCCGCCATGTTTCAGCTGCACCAGGAATTGGAGGAGGCTGCCCGCGTCAGCGGTGCGTCCCGGGTGCGCGCCTTTCGGGAAATCATCATCCCTCTTATCGTACCGGCGATGTTGAACGTGACGATTTGGGTGGCCGCCCATTCGATGCGGGAGCTGTCGGCCGCGCTGATGTTGAGGACGTCGCAGAGCGTCGTCATCTCAACCCTGATATGGGAGTTCTGGGCCGAGGATTCGGAGACCACCGGGGCCGCGGTGCTGGGGGTCGTCATGATCCTGATGTTGTTGCTCCTCACGGTGGTTGGTATTGTCGTATTCGAGCGCACCTCGACGGTTCGGTCATCGAGGCCAATACGGATTGTGGAACCAGATCTGCGGGACACTCTGAGCGTTGATCACCCGTCACCGTGAACACGCAGATTGGAGTGTTGAGATTATTTAGTAGAAACGGTCCGCAAGTTGAAATATAGGCGGTTCGCCGTGTCGTCTTGGCTCATCGTCTCGCGGATCTTCACTCGAACGAAAAGGGGGTAGACGGAGATGGCCAAGCTGAAACTCGGAATCGACCTGCACAATCGCGCCAGCGTGTTCATGCCGGAGCAGGGGCTCGACTACGACCTGAACCGGCTGATCGACCTCGCGGTGCTGTGCGAGGAGCTCGGCTTCTATTCCGTTTCGGTCGGTGACAGCCTGCTGTCGAAGCCGCGCTGGCGCGCGATTCCGACCATGGCCGCGATGGCCGCCAAGACCTCGCGGATTAAGATCACCAGTCACATTCTCATGCCGCACCTCTACAACAACCCGGTGCTGCTGGCCCAGGAGCTGGCGACGCTGGACGTGATCAGCAAGGGCCGGGTCGTGCTCGGCTGCGGCATCGGGGCCGGCAAGAGCAATCTGGTGGAGCTCGAGCACCGGCTGTGCGGCGTGCCCCGGAAACGGCGCGGCAAGGCGTTCGACGAATGCCTAGTGCTGCTCAAGCGTCTGTGGACGGAGGAAGAGGTCACGCACGACGGCGAGTTCTGGCAGTACGAGGGCGTCCGCCTCGGGCTCAAGCCGCACCAGAAACCGCACCCGCCGATCTGGGTCGCGGCCGGCACCTATCTCAGCAAGGCCGGGACCGGCAACTTCGGGGTCGGCGAGCGTGCCGACGATGTCGAGGGCTTCAGGCTGGCCGCGGCACCGGTGGACAGGGTGGCCCGGATTGGAGACGGCTGGTTGACCAACCACTGCACGGTCGACGAATACAAGCGGGCGCTCGATCGCGTTCGCCGGCTGGCAACGGAAAAATATGGGAGGGATCCCGACGCGCTCGAAACGATCTACTGCGCCGGTGTGTATGTCGATCCCGACGTCGATGCTGCTTACAAAGAGGTGAAGTGGTACGAGGATAGCTACCACGCCATGTCCGTGCCGGAGGATACGATCCGGAGATGGACCATATTCGGCGATCCTGATGCCTGTATAAAACAGATGCAGCCGTTCGCCGATGCCGGCATACAAGTCTTCAACATCTGTGTGCGCGCCCGCGACATGTTCTCGCAGGTTCGGGCGATCGCGAAGGACATCTTGCCCGCGTTCTTGTGAGTCTCTGGGCTTGGTCACCCCCGCCATGGGCGGCCGGTATCACGCCCCCGCACCCAAGCAGCCAGCGGTAGACTCTAGTTCTTCACCAGGGGAGGAAGCATGACCAAGCGATACCGTTTCGGTTCTGGCAACTTAGCTCTAGTGATCCTCTTGACCATCCCGTCGGTAGGTGTCGCGCAGCTAACGGGTGTCGAAGATGGGGAGTGGCGTTATCTGGGCGGTGATGCAGGACACACCCGGTCTGCTCCGTGGTTGAATCAAATCGATGCGTCCAATTTCTCAGATTTAGAGGTCGCTTGGATCTGGCGAGGGAATAACTTCGGGTCCGGCGTGGAGTACACATTTCGAGCTACACCCGTTTTCGTGGACGGTGTGTTGTACACAGTTGCCGGTCAACGGCGTCAAGTGATAGCGGTGGAAGCCGCCACTGGTGAGACGCTGTGGACCTTTCGAGAACCCGAAACGATGAGGTATTTGCGCTCACCGAGGACGGACTTCGGAAAAGGAATAGCCTACGCGGAGGAGGACGGAAGGGGTGTGATTTACATTACGACACCGGCCTATTTCCTCTGGGCTCTGGATGCTAAAACAGGTCGACCACTAGAGAATTGGGGTACGTCCGTAATGCTCCCGCATTTCTCGGAGACCGGTGTCGTCGATCTGATACCGGACCTCGTGCAGGATTGGGAACCTTGGCTAAATTGGGATGAACCCTATGACCCCGATCACGGGATTCCGAGACAACTTGGCATGGTCACCAGTTCTGCACCACCGATCGTGGTGAACGGGGTGGTCGTGGTGCTAATTGGCCACGAGCCAAGCTATGACCAGACTCGGATCGAGAACGTCCCTGGTGACATCATGGGTTACGACACTAAAACGGGAGAGTATCTCTGGAAGTTTCGCGTCATTCCACGACCTGGCGAGGTCGGTCACGACACTTGGAAAAATGATGCTTGGCGGTGGTCGGGTGACATGTCGTCGTGGGCTCCCGCCGCAGCCGACCCAGAACTAGGCCTCGTCTACATCGTGACGAACGCCTCGACCGTTCAGTCCTACACAGGCCATCGTCCGGGTCATAACCTCTTTGGTGGTTGCGTTCTGGCGTTGGACGTTCAGACAGGTGAGCTACGGTGGTACTTCCAGATCCACCACAGTGACCAATGGAACTACGACATTCCGACCGTGCCCATCCTGATGGACCTAACGGTGGATGGGGAGCAAATTCCCGCGTTGATCCAGAACACGAAACAAGGTCTCATCTTCGCGTTCAATCGGGAGACCGGTGCGCCGATTTGGCCAATTGAGGAGCGATCGGTCATGCAAAGTGAGGTCCCTGGCAACTATACGGCGCCCACCCAGCCCTATCCGACCAGGCCGGAACCCTTGGATCCAATCGTATTAAATGGGATCACTGAGGAGTTCGTGATCGACTATACGCCTGAGTTAAAACAGCAAGCGCTGGAGATCTTGAATGAGTTCCGAGTCGGAGGCCTCTATGTGCCACCACTGCCGTCCCCTCACAACCACGAATACCGCAATGTCATCGGTTGTTTGGGAGGGTTGAACATCTATCATCCACCTGTTGCCGATCCCACCACGGGAATTATGTACGCACCGCATACCCGCGGCTGTAGTGCTCCTTCGTTCTTGGTGCCTACGAACGGGGTCGACGAGGAGCGAGGTTTGCCTGGACTTTCTGCGGAACCTTGGAGGGGTCGCGAACGGCATACGGCCACAACGGGGACTACGGTGGCAGCTTGGGCGCCCGGAGGCCCTCGTGCATTTCTGCCTATGATCGAAGGCCTGCCAGTGTACAAGCCGCTGTACCAAGGACTCACGGCCTACGACATGAACACGGGTGAGAAGCTCTGGGACATTCCGGTTGGTCAGACTCCCGACCGAATCAGAGAACACCCTCTTTTAGCTGGAGTGGATATTCCCAAGACCGGAGGAACCGGCAACTCCATTCAGATGGTCATGGGCGATCTCTTGGTGCAAACCACGGAGGGTCTCAGGGGTGAAACCGAGGTAAATGCCAACGATATGCCGATGCTGCATGCTCGCGACAAGCGGACGGGGCAGATCCTCGCGAGCGTCGAGATCCCGATTCCTGGCCAGTATGGGATGATGACTTACCTGCACAAGGGAAAACAGTACATTGTGTTGCAGGCGGGGAGCTGGCGGCGAGAGGAACCAGGCTCTCTCGTCGCTCTAACTCTGCCGTAACACCAACACAGTCTCACACAAGGTAGCGCTCCACTAAAAACTTTACCGTTCAATTCAATATTTATGATATTTACGGCTGGTGTCCTGTTCCAGTGTCAGTCGTTTCGTTGTTTAACCAGTGTGTGAACCAACTTCGCAACCGCTCGAGACGGTCTACAAGTAACCACGGTTCGCCGGAGCGCGAGAGTCCATGCGAAGATCGCGGGTACCGGACCAATTCCACAGGAATTTGCCGTTTCATCAGTGCGATGAACCATTGTTCACCGTCGGCAATCGGCGTCCGATAGTCGTTTTCACTATGAATGATTAGTGTCGGTGCCGTGACGTTTTCAACGTATGAAATGGGGGAAAGACGACGGTAAAGCTCTCGCTGTTCCCAGGGTGATCCTAGGAATTCATAATCCGTGAGGCCCTGCGCGTCAGACGAGCCATACCAGCTCTCCCAATTTGTAATTGACCGGCTGGTTACGGCAGCGGCAAAGCGGTCAGTGGTGGCGGTCAACCAGTTCGTCATGAAACCTCCGTAACTTCCACCGGAAACACCAAGACGTGCAGAATCTATGTTCGGGTAAGCCTGCATGGCAGCATCAACGCCAGTAAGATAATCTTCGGAATCCATTTCACCCCATTGTCCGAGTGTTGCGTAGGTGAACGCATGCCCGTATCCAGTTGAGCCTCGGGGGTTGGTGTAAAGTACGAAGAAGCCAGCATTTGACAAGACGTGAAACGTTCGAAAAAACGTATTGCCATAGGCTCCGTGGGGCCCACCATGAATTTTGAGGATCATCGGATAACGATTTCCAGGCTGGTATCCAACCGGTTTTATAAGCCAGCCTTCAATTTCAGTGCCGTCGTTAACAACCCAGGTGAGTCGCTCCGCTGGCATTAACGTGATGTTCTTGAGCCATTCTTCGTTGTACCGGGTGACTCGGAACTCACTCGTGCCATCGCCACGGGCCACGAATACTTCGGTTGGCAGAATAGCCGTAGTAGCGGTGTAGGCAATGGTTTGCCGATCGTTTGACGTGGAAACGCCTCGCACGCGTCGAGCACCTGTTGTGACTTGACGCACAAGGCTGCCTTGGGTAGACACTTCAAATAGATGTGACGAACCTTTAATGCCAGCCTCAAACCGAAGTGTGTCGTTATCGGCCCAACGAGGAGTCCCTGGGGTGAGATTCCAGTTGCTAGTCAATGTTCGTGGTGTCCCACTAAACCCGCCGTCAGCTCCGAGGCTGACCACTTTCAGGTCTGTTTTCTTGCCGCGTTCCGGCGTCGAGAGATAGGCAAGCAAGACTCCATTAGGCGAGATCGCAATCGCACGTTCAGAGCCAGGGTTCGAAGTGAGTCGCCGCGGTTGTTCAGTGCCGTCCATTGTTAGAGTGTAGACATCAACTGTTAGGTCTTTGTTGTATTCGTCATCCTCTTCTGCATCCGCGGTAAAGTACAAACGCTCGCCGTTGGCACTCCAAATAACCTCTCGGATGTCAAAGGCTAGAGAGGTGAGTTGGCGTGGCTCACCACCCGTAGCGGGTGCTATGAACAGTTGGGTTGCTTCAACAATAGACGGATGTGCCTGCAACTGAAGGCGGCCATCGCGCTTGTAGCGCATGGACGTAATCACACGTCCGTCGAAGCGCTCCGCGTTGACTGTTTGTGAGATAGCATTCGGCGCAATCCAGCCTTGTCTTTCCCCGAGTTCGTTCGTCTCCATGGTGTTCGATGACTCACGATTTGGCTTCTTTGTGTAAGCAATCCACATTCCATCCGGTGACCATACTGGAGTTCCGTCTACACCTGGGACATGGTGGGCTTCACCACCAGGCGCAGTTACCCGAACAAACCATGTGCTATTTGAATCGTCGCCTCGTGCTGATTGAAAACTGAGCACGCTGCCATCCGGTGACCACCGTGGGGCAGATGATTCTTCTGTAGGATTTGTGAAGCGGAACGGATCACCGTCGGGCCTACCTGCTCGTAACCGCTGCATCCACACTTCCCGATAGCGTTGATTATTGTCCTCCGAAATTGTCACGACAGTAAAAGCAAGAAGATCCCCCTGCGGAGAAAGCGCAACGTCTAGTGTGCCGACCTCGTTGTAGTAATCCTCAGGAAGAAGACCTCGGGAGATAGGTTGTGCCGCAGTCAGAGTCGAAGTGATGGTGATTAGCAGTATTGAAATATAAAATCTTCTACTTAGCATGTCGAACCTCAGGGCTGTGCGATAGGGTGATCGATGCGTAGGAGGACTTGTTCGAAAGTCTGGGACAGTTCACTCCGTGAATTGTCATAGCCAATCATTTTATGCCATGTCATAGTGTCGAGCGGAAACCGTTCGTTACTGGCAAAGGGGCGTGGTTGTAAGGAGAGACATTAGCATGCGAAGTTGGCCCATTATTGGAATAGTTTTAATGATCTTCGCGATTTCTGGCACGGCTTCGTTTGCACACACCCAGAGTGAAAGCCTTAGTGTTTCTGGTCTAGTGGAACCGGTTGAGATACTGACCGACCGCTGGGGGATTGCACATATTTATGCCGAGAATGAGTCCGACCTGTTCTTTGCTCAAGGGTTCAATGCGGCACGCGACCGATTATTTCAGTTTGAGTTATGGAGGCGGCAGGCCACTGGTACGACAGCGGAAATTCTTGGTTCTCGAGCCTTAGCACGAGACATTGGTGCTCGTCTTCACATGTTCCGGGGCGATTTAAAAGAAGAACTCAACCATTACCATCCCCGTGGGCAAGCGATCATTGAAGCGTTTGTGGCCGGAATTAATGCGTATATTGCTGAAACTAAACGTCAACCAGACCTGTTGCCAATCGAATTTGAGCTCCTCGGTATTACGCCTGAACCTTGGACGCCAGCGATCGTCATTTCTCGTCATCAAGGGCTGGTTTCGAATCTAACCCGTGAGCTGGCCTACGGACGCGCGGTAGATGCTATTGGATCTGGTGAGGTTTCGGAACTTTCTTGGTTTAGGCCAGGGAATCCCACCCTTGATCTCGACCCTGCGATTGACGGAAGTTTACTCACCGAAGACATTCTTGAAACATACCGAGCGTTTCGTCGACCGGTACGTTTTACCCCGGATGACATTGCTGTGGAATACCGAGGGAATCAAGAGGCCTTTAACCGTCTCGCCAGTCTAATTCCAAGCGAACTCGACCTTGCTGAATTTGGTGATGCCATTGGGTCGAACAACTGGGTCGTTGGTGGAAGCCGGACCTTAAGTGGGTATCCACTCATGGCGAATGATCCGCACCGAGTCCAGCAGGCGCCGTCCTTACGATATTGGATCCATCTGGTGGCTCCAGGGTGGAACGTAATAGGTGGTGGTGAGCCGACACTTCCTGGAGTGTCGATCGGACATAACGAGTATGGTGCTTGGGGTTTAACTGTGTTTGGACAAGACAACGAGGATCTGTATGTTTACGACACAAACCCAGAGAATGCTCAGCAGTATCGTTACCGCGATTCATGGGAAGACATGCGGGTGATTGAAGAGCAGTTTATTGTGGAAGGCGAGTTAACAAAGACATTCATTGAGCTGAAATTTACACGGCATGGACCGGTTCTGTATGAGGATGTTGCTAACAGGAAGGCCTATGCGCTTAGAGCGGCTTGGATGGACATTGGTTCGGCTCCCTATCTTGCGAGTTTACGAATGGATCAGGCAGCGAGTTGGGAAGAATTCCGTGATGCGTGCAGCTATAGTCGATTGCCTTCGGAAAATATGGTGTGGATTGATACTGACAAGAACATTGGATATCAGGCAGTCGGCGTTTCTCCGATCCGTCCAAATTGGAGCGGCCTAGTACCGGTGCCTGGTGATGGTCGGTACGAATGGAACGGTTATCTACCAATTGAGGATTTACCTCAGGTGTTTAATCCCGAGGCGGACTATTTTGCAACTGCAAACAATTTCATGGTGCCAGAGAATTATGTCTATATGAACGCATTGCACTACACCTGGGGTGACGAAATGCGGGCAGTGCGTTTGGCCGAAGTGCTCGGGTCCGGGCGTCGGCACACGCTTGTCGATATGATGCAGTTGCAGCATGACGAACTGTCAGTGCCTGCTAGAAACCTCGTGCCGCTTCTTGATGGTGTCACGATCACAGATACTCGCATTGCTGCAGTTCGGCGAAAGTTGCTTGACTGGGATTTTGTGCTTGACCAGCGATCAACCGAAGCCGCGATCTATGTTGCTTGGGAGCGCCAGCTTTTGGATCGCGTAAAAAAGTTATTCATACCCCAAGCGGTTCAAGAATTATTAAGTCTCAATATGAAGCGAGTAATTGATTGGTTGTCTGCACCAGACGGTCGATTTGGGCCTGATCCTTTAGATGGACGCAATGCTTTGCTCGTCGACACCCTGTCCTTAGCTATCAGCAACCTAGAGAGTCGTCTTGGACTTGATATGACACAGTGGCAATATGGGGATGCCCGTTACAAGCATGCTTTAATCCGTCATCCACTCGGCGCTGCGGTTCGTTCGGACTTAAGAAAGCAACTGGATGTGGGCCCTGTATCGCGCGGAGGGTATGGACGCACCGTAAACAACACAGGGAATAGTGACAACCAGACGAGCGGGGCGTCATTTCGAATTATTGCTGATTCGGAAAACTGGGATAATTCAGTGGGTACCAATAGTCCTGGCCAATCAGGCGACCCGGATAATGTGCACTATCGCGATCTCTTTGACTTATGGGCGCGTGGGCAGTACTTTCCGATATTCTATAGTCGTGAGAAGGTTGAGTCAGTTGTCGAGCAAACGACCAATTTAGAGCCGGCAGCTGCGTCATTTGTAGGTCGTTGAGTTGGAGGAAGATCGATGAAACGTTTCACTTTCGTGATTGCGGTGCTAGTAGGTGCTTCGGTTGTTTTATTGCAGGCGGGAGGGCAGCCGATTCGCGCACGCAATGGAATGGTAGTGTCACAGAGCGAGATTGCTTCCCAAGTTGGTGTTGATGCGCTCGAAGATGGAGGTACAGCGGTTGATGCGGCTGTGGCCACGGCATTTGCGTTGGCTGTAACTCATCCTACGGCTGGCAATATCGGTGGCGGTGGCTTTCTGGTACACCGAGCTGCCTCGGGTGATGCTGTCGCTTACGATTTCCGTGAAAGTGCACCAGCAGCTGCCACTCCTACTATGTGGTTCGAAAATGAGGAATATTCCTTTGAGCGACATCACCTCAGTCATCTCTCAGTCGGAGTGCCTGGGACTGTTGCGGGTTTACATCTGGCTTGGGAAGAACACGGGACATTACCGTGGTCCAGGTTGGTTGAGCCTGCGATTGCTCTAGCAGAGGATGGATTCACGGTAACGCACGATTTTTCGGCGTCGTTGAAGCAAGCGCTACAGCGGATACAGATTTATCCGGCATCGGTAGCTCAATTTTCAAAGCATGGTGTGCCCTACGAGGCAGGTGAGACATTTCGTCAACCGGATCTTGCACGCACATTGCAGCGGATTGCGGACCTTGGACCGGCTGGTTTCTACGAAGGTGAAACTGCGAGATTGCTGGCCCAAGAGATGGCTGCAAACGGTGGTTTGATCACGGAAGATGATCTTAAAGCCTATCGTGCAATAAAGCGCGAGCCAATTCGTGGTACCTATCGTGGTTACGAAATCATTTCAATGCCGCCGCCAAGTTCTGGCGGGATTGTACTCGTTGAAATGCTTAACATGCTTGAAGGGTACGACTTAGTTTCGTCAGGATTTCAGTCTGCGCGGACGATACATCTAATGACGGAAGCGATGCGGCGGGGTTATGCCGACCGCGCTCTGTATCTCGGAGATCCGGATTTTAATCCTGAGATGCCGGTAACCCGTTTAATCTCGAAGTCACATGCTACAGATTTGCGTGATTCGATTGATGAAGAGCATGCGTCAGTATCGAGCCCAACCAGTTTTACTTGGCCATCAGAAAGTCCAGAGACGACGCATTTTTCGGTAGTTGATGCTGCTCGCAACGCCGTTTCTTTAACCTATACCCTCGAATTTGGATATGGTTCAGGCATCGTGGTGCCCGGTGCTGGCTTTCTGTTGAATAACGAAATGGGAGATTTTAATGCTGGTCCGGATATCACAAACGCGAATGGTCTGATCGGCACAGAACCCAATTTGGCAGAGCCTTACAAACGAATGCTGTCGAGTATGACGCCAACAATTCTCACAAAAGATGGTCAGCTCTTTATGGTCACTGGCACGCCTGGAGGCCGGACGATTATTAATACCGTGCTGCAGACCATTCTGAATGTTGTGGATTTCGGTATGAATGCACAGGAAGCTACTGATGCGCCACGTTTTCATCACCAATGGTTGCCAGATCGGATTAGTTACGAACGCCTCGGTTTTTCAGCCGATACGATCGCCCTTTTGGAGGCACGTGGCCACACGCTACAGGCAAGGAATGGTGGGCAAGGCACTGCGCAGTTAATCGTGTTTGACGTGGAGAGGAATTTGCTCGAGGGTGGTCTAGACCGGCGCAGACCGGATGGGGGAGCCGTCGGAACCGATCGATAAGCTAACGATCTAATAACTGCCTATTAGACCACCGTCTACTTGGATCGCACTGCCAGTAATGTAGCTTGCGGCTTCCGACGCAAGAAATACGGCAAGGTTGGCGAGTTCGTCTGGCTGTCCGAGTCGGCCTAGAGGAATCGTCTGAATCGCGGCCGACCGGACAGCTTCAAAGGATTGATTAGAGCGTTCCGCGTCTGCGCGATCAAGTTCGTCGACCCGCTCGGTTGATAGACGTCCCGGTGCAATGACGTTTACTAGGATGCCGTCTTTGGCTAGCTCCTTCGATAATGTTTTAGCCGTTCCTAACACCGCCATTCGCATTGCATTGGAAAGCACGAGACCTGGAATCGGTTGACGGATTGAAGAAGAGGCGATTGTGAGTAGTCGTCCGTAACCCGTCTTCTTCATTTCAGGTGCTGCAGCGCGGGCTAGTTCTACGAAGCTCATTAGATTTAGGTCAAAGGCTGTCGTCCACTGGTCTGTGGACACCTCTGACGAGTCACCGGCTGGTGGACCACCAGCGTTATGCAAGGCGATTTCAAGGCCGCCGTAAAGTGTGACGCACGTTTGTACGAGTGTGTACGCCGTGTCCCGTTGGCTAACATCGGAAGCGACGGGATGGACACGCGTTCCAGCATCCGCACGAATACGTTCGGCGGCTTCATTGATACGAGCGTCATCACGGCTAGTGATGACTAGGTCGCATCCCTCTCTTGCTAAACCCAACGCGCATGCATACCCTAACCCTCGGCTGGCAGCATAAACCAAGGCACGTTTACCTTTTAGACCGAGTTGCACGAGTGGTGACCTCCATTCCAATCAAGCGGCATGTCTCTCAAAGCTTTCGACCTCAGTGCGTTCTCTCAAATAAGTTGGGTGATTCGATTCAGGGACTAGTTGATGCGTATAAACGCTTGTA